>Ga0080064_1001776_pt1 | contig 40807 bp, 47 predicted proteins | sample Subgrocontami54m_FD_69260 | JGI IMG/M metagenome (GOLD analysis project Ga0080064, IMG submission 69260) | Subsurface groundwater microbial communities from S. Glens Falls, New York, USA - GMW46 contaminated, 5.4 m (SPADES assembly) (version 2) ...
CCACTATGAATCCCACGAACCGCGTCATGCGGCAGGTGAATATTGCCGATGCGGCTGCCGCCGACCAGGTATTTGCCATGCTTATGGGTGATGAAGTACCGCCGAGAAAACGATTTATCCAAACACATGCAAAAAGTGCAACGTTAGATATATAATTGTTATAATGGTTATAACCGTTATAAATATTATAAGGAGGCTTTATGAAAAATCTTTCACCGGGTAAAAATCCGCCCGAACAAATAAATGTTTTTGTTGAAATTCCGCAAGGCGGATCGATTAAATACGAACTGGATAAAGAGACGGGCGTCATCTTCGTTGACCGATTTCTTTATACGGCATTTTCCTATCCGTTCAACTACGGCTTCGTACCGGGCACAAAAGCAGACGACGGCGATCCTGTGGACGTGTTGGTATTAAGTGACAAATCCGTCGCCCCGGGTACCGTCATTCCTGCCGTCCCGATCGGCATGCTTGAAATGGAAGACGAAGAAGGGGTCGACACAAAAATTCTGGCGGTTCCCACGCTAAAAGTAGATCCCTGTTTCGGCGCCTGGAAGGATATCGCCGATGTGCCACAGGCGATCAAAGACAAAATCAAGCACTTCTTCGAGCACTACAAAGAGCTCGAGCCAGGGAAGTGGGTGAAAATAAACGATTGGAAAAATAAGGATGCCGCGATGGAAGATATTAAAAAGAGCCTCTCATGAATATCGGAAAAATCGTCCCATCGGAAATAGTAACGGAAATGCAACGCGCGTATCTGGACTACGCCATGAGCGTCATTGTGTCGCGCGCACTCCCCGACGTCCGGGACGGACTCAAACCCGTGCACCGGAGAATCCTGTTTGCCATGCACTCCTTGGGCATGAGTCATACATCCCGGTATACAAAAAGCGCCAAAGTTGTCGGAGAAGTTTTGGGAAAACTCCATCCGCATGGTGACGCGCCGGTCTATGAGGCGCTTGTCCGTCTTGCGCAAAACTTTGCCATGCGCTACATGCTTATCGACGGACAAGGCAACTTCGGTAGCGTCGACGGGGATCCGCCTGCCGCCATGCGCTACACCGAGTGCCGGCTCTCCAGTATTGCAACAGAAATGCTTTTGGATATCGAAAAAGAAACAGTCGGGTTTACCCCCAACTTTGACAATACGATAAAAGAACCCACCTTCTTGCCGGCCAAGCTCCCCAATCTCCTCCTCATGGGATCGGAGGGTATCGCCGTCGGAATGGCAACCAAAATACCGCCGCATAACCTCTCTGAAGTGGCTGATGCAATCGTGGCAATGATAGGAAAAACAAAAATAAGTGCATCAAGCGTCAAACAACAGGATGCCTTTAGCTTTGACATCACGGTAGAAGATCTCATGGAACACGTCCAGGGTCCGGATTTCCCCACAGGCGGAATCATCTATGATATTTCCGAAATAAAAAATGCCTACGCCACCGGCCGCGGTAAGATCGTCATGAGGGGCAAAGCAGAAATAGAAGATATAGGGGGAGGGAAAAGCGCCATCATCATAAGCGAACTTCCGTATCAGGTAAACAAAGCAGTGTTAGTTGCCAAAATTGCCGATCTTGTCAAAGATAAAAAAATTGAAGGCATCAGTGACCTTCGCGACGAGAGCGACCGAAGAGGAATACGGGTTTACGTCGAACTCAAACGCGACGCGAAACCAAAACAGGTTCTCAACAACCTCTACAAGCATACGAATCTTCAGACCACATTCCCGGTGAACATGGTAGCGCTTGTAGACAACACACCGCAAACGTGCAGCCTGAAGCTCATTCTCGAAGAATATATTAAACACCGCCATGACGTCGTAAAAAAACGAAGCGAGTTTGAGCTTAGGGAAGCCCGCGCCCGCGAGCATATCCTAGAGGGCCTTAAAATTGCCGTTGACCACATCGATGAAGTGATTGCTATTATCAAAAAAAGTGCAAGTGCAGATGAAGCCAAAACTAAACTCATGACCCGGTTTACGCTTTCAGAAATCCAATCCACGGCGATTCTCGACATGCAACTGAGAAGACTTGCTGCCCTTGAGCGACAAAAAATCGAAGATGAACTTGCGATGATCCGCGAGACAATTACCTATCTCTTGGATTTACTGCAGCATCCGGAAAAAATTCTCAAAGTAGTCAAAGACGAACTCCAAAAGCTCAAAGAAAAATACGGCGATAACCGGAAAACGAAAGTGTTTAAAAGCAAAGTCGGGCAGTTTAGCGACGAACAGCTCATTCCCAATGAAGAAGTCATCATTACCATGAGCGAGAGCGGCTACATCAAACGGGTGCCGCGCGGTACGTTTAAAATGCAGGAACGGGGCGGCAAAGGGGTTATCGGTATGGCAACCAAAGAAGAAGATACGATAGACCGCCTGCTTACCGCCCAAACGCACGACAACATGCTCTTCATCACCGACGCCGGCCGCGTCTACCAGGTACGCGTCTGGGATATCCCGGAAGCCAGCCGGCAAAGCAAGGGTCAGGCTGTGGTCAACCTCATCAACATTGAGAGCGGTGAACGCGTGACGAGTATCCTCGCCTATAGCCTCAAAAAAGACGAGCAGAAGGAACAAGGGGTCAAATTCATCCTCATGGCTACCAAAAACGGAACCGTAAAGAAGTCCAAGCTCACTGAATACGAAAACATCAGGCGTAGTGGTATCGTCGCCATAAAGTTAGAAAGTGGCGACCAACTCGCCTGGGCGAGATTGACAAGCGGGGATGATGACATCCTACTCGTCACGCATGAGGGTAAATCAATACGGTTTAAGGAAGATGAAGTCCGCGCTACGGCACGGGATACGATGGGGGTGCGCGGAGCACTTCTTGCCAAAGGCGACTACGTTGTATCCGTTGACGTCATAAATGCCGACACCAAAAGTACCGACTTTTTAACGGTCATGGAAAAAGGAGTCGGTAAAAAAACTGCCATCAAGGATTTTCCTCGCCAGAGGCGGGGCGGACAAGGGATAAAGGTAGCAGTAGTCAAAGATAAAACCGGTAAAGTCGTCGTCTCCCAAATCGTACCGAAAGATTGCGACAGCGTCATACTCACCTCCACCAAAGGCCAGGTCGTCAAACTCCCGATCACTTCCGTCCCACGCCTAGGCCGGGCGACTTCAGGAGTAATTCTCATGCGCTTCACCGACAAAAGTGATACGATTGCAGCAGCAACGTGTCTTACTAAATGAAAATCGATGGTAAAGCGTTAGCAGATAAAATCCTCAACGATCTAAGTCTCGAGGTTGTAAAACTCAAAGAAAAAGGGGTGACACCTACACTTGCAGTCATCCAAATCGGGGACGACCCCGGCTCCACGGCTTACATCCGGCAGAAGCAAAAATCAGCGGAGCAGATTGGAGCGAAACTCATTCTCAATCATCAACTATCAACCATCAGCAATCAAAATTTGCAGATCATCATTGAACAATATAATAATGACCCTGGTATCCACGGACTGATTGTTCAAAGGCCGCTCCCAAAAAATCTTCATGCAGAATATATACGTTTATCAAAAGACGTTGACGGATTCCTGATAAACTCGCCCTATCCGATCCCTGTGGTCTCCGCAGTACTTACCATTTTAGGTGATAGGATACATTCAAAAAAAATCGTCGTGATCGGTAGGGGAGAGACGGCAGGGAAACCCATTGCCGAGGCATTCATCAAACTGGGATCCCACGTCACCGTTATTCATTCCCAAACCACAAATACTGACGATATCATAAAAACCGGCGATATCGTCATCAGCTGCGTCGGGAAGCCAAATGTTGTGCGACGTGACAACATAAAAACGAGTGCTATTCTCATAAGCGTCGGGCTCTCCCGCGATAGCAAAGGCAAACTCCATGGGGACTATGAGGAAGAGGAGATCAAAGACGTAGCCAGCCTTTACACGCCCACACCCGGGGGAGTAGGTCCGGTAAACGTCGCCTGTCTTATGGCTAACCTCATAAACGCAGTAGGTAAGCTACTATAGGTCTTGTTTCAAACTACCCAAAAGAGTAGAATTATCCTAATCCCGCGCCCTATTATTTATTATTACTATGGGAAGAAGTCACATCATACCAATCCAGCAACCGGATAATACTACCTGCGGACCATCGTCCCTAAAATCAGCACTGTCAATTTTAGGCAAACGCATATCGCTTGAGAGTCTTATCGAGCTTTGCAAAACAAATAGAAACGGAACATCAACAAAAAGTATGGTTCGTGCTGCCACGACGCTTGGATTTCCGACGCTGGTCGTTGAGTACGCGACGCTTCATCACCTTCAAAGCGCGCTCAAGTATAAACCGAATGCCCCACGCGCCGTGCTCGTTTCCTATCTTTATGATCTGGATGAAAAAGACAATCCGCACCCGGACTCCGGCCACTGGGCCGTCGTGACAAGCTATTCTGCGCGTAACAGCAGGATCGTAATCCTTGACAGCTCAAGCGGGAAAAAAAAGTCCTACCCATGGAAAGAATTCCGCGACCGATGGATGGATTTTGACTTAAAGAGGAGAAAACTAACTAAGCATGGAAAAAAATTCAAACTCGTCCGCCGCTGGCAGGAACAACTCATGCTGGTCATTGCAAAAGATGAAGCGAATCTGCCGAAGTTTAAAATCGCGACTGCGAAACTTTTTCCCGTCTGAGACACGACTCTACTATTTTCCACACAAAATCAGCAAATGTCATACCTACGGCTTTATAAGAGATGGTCATGCCGTAATCATCACTATCTCCGAGTCCCGGATTAGTGTTGGCCTCGAGGATAAACGGTTCTTCACCACGGGTCCGTATATCCATCCGTGCATAATCACAAAATCCAAGCGACCGGAAGGCCATAAGACTAACGTCCTCAAGGCGTTTTGTAAGATACGCGGAGACTTCAGCTCGTTTTACACTGGAAAGGTTATAATCCGGATGCTCCTCATCCCACCTACTCTCATACGTGAGAAAGCTATCCTTCCCTCCTTTTTTAAACACAATCTCCGCCGGAGGAAGGACTCTCGGCTCGCCTTTTTCTTCTAGTATCGTCACCTGAAACTCGCGGCCGTCAATAAATTCCTCTACATAGACTGGCTGATGAAACATTGCGATATGTTCTTCTACATGAGGACTGACCTCCTCCGGACGATCAACGACTGCACTCCGGGTGAGTCCGATACTACAATGCGTAAGAGCAAGCTTCATGATGACCGGGTACTGAAAATCCTCCCGTACGGGTTCGGTCCCGTCACGGAATACTTGCCAACGCGGCGTGGGAATAGAGCCCGCGTTAAGAGCTTCTTTCATTTTTACTTTATCGGAAAGTGTCCGCATCGTCGTAAGGCGCGATCCAGTATATGGAATGCCGCTTTGTTCAATGAGATCCATAGCGTGAAGAAAAAGCGGTATATCCTCACCATCCCATTCGATAAGCGTGAATATACAATCAGTCTTCACCTGGGAAATTTTGTTAATCGTATCCTCGGAGACCCCAACGAGTATAACCTCCACGTTTTTGGATTGAAGCGCTTCGGCAATTTCCAGAGCAGAATCTTTGGTGTCCTCATCGGCACCCTTAAAGGGAGTGGTCAGCGCCCTGCGGGTAGGAAGACTATAGATGATGGCGATTTTCATTTTCTGTGGAACTTTGCATGTATCTCCCGGAGTTGCGGGTTGGTGATATGGGTATAAATCTGCGTCGTCGAGACATTTTTGTGGCCCAAAAGTTCCTGAATGGCACGAAGGTCTGCGCCACTATGTAAAAGATCCGTCGCAAAACTGTGCCGCAAGCCATGGGGCGTAATTTTTACCGGAAGCCTCGCCTTTTTCACATACTTTTCCACCGACCTCTGGACACTTCGGGCGCTTAAGCGCCGCGACTCCCCGGTTTTATCATTCTCATCCGGAGTTTTGCCGCAGTAGCGGATAAACATGGGCTTCCACGCGTCATCTCTGCTTTTGAGATACCGTCCGAGCCACTCGGCGGCCGTATCGGAAACAAACACGACCCGCGCACGCCTTCCTTTGCCGATGACGCCAAATTCGCGGCGGACCAGATTCACTTGATCCCGATTAAGGCTGACAAGCTCTGATACGCGAAGTCCGGTAGAAAATAACAGTTCGAGTATCGCCTTATCCCGAAATCCTTCGGGAGAGCTAATCTCTGGCATGTTCAGAAGCCGCTCCACAGCATCCCGTTCTAAAAATAGGATACTTCTGCTTTCGGCTTTCCCAAGTTCCACCATTTCAGGAGATACCGCGCGGATACCCCGCTTGATGAGAAATTTGAGAAAACTCCGGAGAGCAATAAGGTGATAATTTTGGGTGATTCGCTTGAGCGTCATATCATGGGTATCGGCAAAGCGTGATAAAAATAATCTATACTCGCGTATTTTTTCCGGGGTAATGGCGGCAGGGGAGGGGACTTGGCCCCCCAGAAAGCCCAAAAACCGCTCTAAATAGTGTTTATAGTTACGAATCGTAAGCTTAGAAACATTTCGTTCCAATTCAAGATATTCCAAAAAATCAATGAGGAGTTTATGTAAATCCATCTATAACCATAATTGTACGACGTATGACAATTGTCAAGCACTAATCTGATATACTTAATACCTATGATCCTTGGTATCAAAGTCGGCCCGGATAAAAACAGCTTTCTCGATTTGGAACAAACTAACGCCCCGTTTGCTGAAGTCTGGTTTAACATCAACCGCGCGGATGAGTATACGGAGCTCTTTGCCGAACTCAAACGCCGAAAAATGCAGGTGGGCTTGCATTTTTGGGGCGTTCTGGGGGGCGGCATCTCACCGGGATTTGGATATCCGGATCAATCCATTCTGGATGGTTCTTCAGCACTCGTGAAAAAAACAATTGACATTGCCGCCTCTCACAAATTTCAATACGTTAACATTCATCCCGGCAGCCGCGCGATCGTCAAGATAGATTTTGATTGCATGGACTATCCGTATGTATCTGCGCCGATCCCGCTTGCCCAGGCGCAACCCATATTTCTGGAGGAAATCGGCAAACTTAATAGGTATGCCAAGGATCGCGGAGTCATTCTGACCGTTGAAACGGTCAGCAGACTTCTGCCAAAAACCGATTGGTATAACCCCGCGTCTCGCCTCAAACCCTTGGATATCTATCAGCTACCGGTCGCGTCTATTCAAGCTACCGGAGACGCCGGCATTGCTGTGGCCAACGACTTCGTCCATACGGCAACCGATCCAACGTCAAACAATCCGCGGGATATTTGGAGGTTCTTATATAGCAGCACTCAGACGCTTGCGGGCGCCACACGACTCATTCACTTAGGCTTTCTTGTGCCGCCGTACAATGGCACGGATTTTCATGACCATTTGGATAACCCGCTTTTTCAAACAAACCAAGCAATCCCAAACAAACATCAGATGATAAGTCTTCTAAAGCTTTTCCAAAATCGCGACGACGTTTGGATGCTTGTCGAGCCCAACGGACGGCATATCGAAAATTACTTTCTGGCTGAAAAGATACTGGGAGAAGCCCTCCAAAATTAGCCTCAAATTTGGGCCCCTGTAGTGCCCTAGGACGGGTTGATCTGGATGAAGAGGAACCAATAGTCATCGTGCCTCCTTGAGCGGATGAAATTTGTGGTGCGTTTCTTCGGCATATCGGTCCGACGCATGTACGTAGCGCGTCGTCGTAACCAGCGACTCGTGTCCCAAAAGTATTTGTATCGCGGCTGGATTGGCGCCAGCTTCTGCCAAATACGTAGCGAAGCCGTGCCGTAGCGCATGAGCACTGACGGGCACATTAATACGTAATTGTAGTCGGTACCACTTCAGCCGCTCCTGAAAGTAGTTGGTAGAAATATGCTGTTTGACAGATAATCTTCCGCGGCCGCGGTACGGGATGAAAAGCGCGGGTACCCGATCATGACGAATACGGAGATAGCTATCAAGATGTGCTTTAGCCCGCTCGGTCAAATAGACAAAACGTTCTTTTTTGCCTTTCCCGAGGATAAAAATTTTTCCGCTGTCATCAATTTGCTCGCGCGTAAGATTGACAAGCTCCGATATGCGCATACCGGTGGCAAACAGTAATTCGAGCATTGCACGGTTTCGCAGAGCCACTCGCGAATCCTTTTCTAATCGCGACGGTGCCTCAATAAATCGGATAAGATCAGAAAGTTCAGCCACTTTGGGGTGCCTGTGTACCGTTTTAACTAATTTCACGACTTCCGGCGGTATTGGAATTTTTTGATCCATATCAATGAGAAACGTCAGATACCGCCGCAGTGCCGATAGCATACGATTGATGCTGGTTCCTGATAGCTCTCCTGTATTTTTAAGCCCTTCTACGGGCGTTACACGGTCAACCGAAGATAAGTACGCTTTGTAGTATTCAAGCGTCTTTTTATCGATGGCGTCAAAGGCAATATGCGCGTCAGCAAGAAACCCGGCGAAGGATATAAGGTCCCGTTCGTAGTTATAGACAGTTTCTACCGAATAACGGTTACTCTTCAGAAAGAGGAGAAAGTCGTCAAGAAGTGGAAGTGTTTCCTGATCCTTTGTCGTATTCATATCGAGTGTAAGGGATATTATACTCGATAATAGAACCGACGGCCATCCTTTGTCAATCCCTCAAAATCAGGGCGTTTCAGCCAATAAGTCAACGGAGAGGTGAGAAGACTACCCGTCCGGAGCAAGGCCTTCAAACACGTTGGAGAAGCCTCTATCGACCTCTCGATCGCTCATGGATACAAAGAATCTGATCCTTTACGAGTCCTCCAAAACTCTCTTTCGGGTGTTTTATAGAGAGTAATAAATAGCTTGTTATTATGCTCTAAACCTATACTTTTGAGGCTGACATCTTCTCCTCTGCAAGCTTATTAATACGGTTTTCGGTGTTATTTAGATTGTTCTTATGCTCCAATCTGCCATTTCTGAGGCTAGTATCCACACGCTATTCATGTTTGGTATAGCAAGATTTAGAGCGTAGTAACAATCCAAAGTACAATAATTACGCATACATTACGTACTCAATGTAGCAATAGAGCTGTGAAGACTGCTTGTGAAATATAGTTTCAGATGTCGTGAAATTATTTATCCAACACCATTCCGATGGTGCTGGATTTATCCACAATGTCCTATAGTTTGGAATCTAGCTTCAAATAGATAGCATCAAACTATATCATCCTTCCCTCTCCCCTGCCTTGCCGGCAGGCAGGCCTACACAAACCCTCTCCATTTTGTCGCAATCAGAAGAATAATAAATACAATAATAGCCACACTTCCAAATTCTATTGCAGTCTTTTTATAGAGCTTGGCCTCGAGATACTGTTGGGCCATCCCGACACAACAATAGAGAGAAGTTGTAAGAAAAAGAGCTATTAATGCCTGTTGTACCGGCCAAAATCCAAAAATCCATGCGAGTTCGGCCAAAACGATTGCAAGACTCACGCTCACCTGCCACACTCGCCTACTCACTTGGGGTGTCAACTCCACCGCCCAAAGCGCCTGAAACGTCAATAAAAATGTCATTATCCCTACGATAACACTCACCCATCCTACAGCGAGTCGAAACGAGAGTATGGTAGAAACGAGAAGAAAATATGTAATGAGTGTAAGAAGAAATCCGACCGAATGTGCTGCCCGAAGGAGAGCGATTGATCTCTCCGCCGCGACATTGTAAATATTCTCCGTCAGGAGGAGCGCATACATACCGACAGCAAAAAGAGCTGCTACCGGAAGACGGGTAAGCCACCGGACCGGCAGAAGAAAGTAAAAAAGAAGAACTGCTGCAGTAAAAAGTGTCGGGAGTGTAAGGAGCGTAAGCCACTCGATTCCGCCAAGATCTTCACGAAGTCCAAAGGCAGAGAGGAAGTACGTAGCAATGCTAAATGTAAGGACTAACGGATACCGGAGCTCTCCCGGAACGACCTGGGTCACCATCAGCCCTACCGTGAGGATAAGTGTAATAATGACAAACTCCTGGCGTTTGGAAATGGTGTAGTGGCGCTCCCACTGACGAAAATATTTACGGAGTAACTGCATAGTTTTTTACCCTTCTTCTACATTGGTAAACACTCTATGAACATCATCAAGTACTTCAAGTTTTTCAATAAGAATGTCTAGCTTGGCTTTATCCGCATCAGAGATGGGAATTGTCGCCGTTGGCCGGAACCCCACGTCCATCCTCTCAAACAAATAGCCTGCTGGTCCCAATTTCCCACTGGCCATCTCCAATACATTTCGAACCGCGGCGGCCGTTCGCTGTCGGTTGTCTGTGACCGCGTCGATGAGGATGGCCACGCCGCCCGGCCCAAATCCTTCATACACAATTGTTTCTATCCCGCCGTTTCCTAATCCCGCGGCTCGGACTATCGCCCGGTCAATATTTTCCTTGGGCATATTTACCGCACGCGCTTTTTCTATTGCCAAGCGAAGCTTAAAATTCGAAGTTACATCTGATACTCCTCCTCCCTCGCGCACCGCAATAGTGATAGCGGCAGCTGCTTTGGTAAAAAGTTTCCCCTTTACAACATCGCTCACTGCCTTTTGATGTTTAACTTTACTCCACTTAGAATGGCCGCTCATACTCATCACATTGTATCCTGGTTATTGACTTTTCTCAACCAAACCCGTTACACTGCCGCGCTAGTCGTATGTTTACTCCTACTGCCGAAGCCGCTATTACCGCCGCACTTTCTTATAATTGGAAAGAGGCAATCCGTATCAATGCGCTTCTCATAAAGGAAGACCGCGACAATATCGCCACACTCAACCGCTTGGGATATGCATACGCGCAAAACGGGCAGAAAACGCTTTCCAAAACAACGTTTGAAAAGGTTCTCAAACTTGACGCGTATAACCAAATTGCACTCAAGCATGTCAAAAACCTAGGTTCGATTAAAAAGAAGACCATCCAAACACCCATTTTAAATCACGTTTCTCCGCTTTCGTTTCTGGAAGAGCCGGGGGTGACGAAAATTGTCGCCTGCGTCAACCTGGCTCCGGCGCAGATGCTCACGACGCTCACCCCCGGAATGGAAGTCACCCTCAAACCACGTAATCATTGTGTAGAAGTCAGAATATTTCCCAATATCTATATTGCGGCACTCCCCGATGATATATCGTTTAAACTTTTGCGTCTCATCGCCTCCGGTAACCGTTATCAGGCACTAGTAAAGGGCGTCGCTAAAAAATCACTTATTCTCATGCTTCGCGAAATCTCCCGTGGTAAAAAATTTGCAAACCAGCCCAGCTTTACATCACCATCGATTTCGATTTCTTCCGGATCGCATTCAACCATCAATCGGGATAGTGAAAAGCCGGACGCAACAGCCACCGGCGAAGGAGAAGGAGAAGAGGAAGAAGAAAAAGAAGATCAATCGGACGTTGTGAATCCTTTGGCATAATCCTCCCCGAGTTTTACCGTTAAATCAGCCCGTTCATCCCAATCCGCTACGGTCAAACTACAGTGAAAAGCCCGTTTTACAAATGTTGCGGTCTTGCTGTCTTGTAACTCCTTTTTTGTATGGATGGAGCAAAACTTTTGGACTGAGGGCTCGCTTTCTACAGCTATCACTACCATTCCTGCGAGACTAAATGTGCGCGCTGCACGATTGCCCAGTCCGGCAACGGAAGTTGTATTCACCAACCGGATACGAAGCTCTTCGCGGCGAATGCTATCCACCTCCAGACGGTTTCCGATGACCGCATCATACCGATTTACATCGAATACGCGAATCCCACTCCCATCGGCAAGAACATCGCTTCGCAGTACACTTTCTGATTTCAAATCAATCATCTTGACTGCATCGGGACGAAGCCATTTCCGTATCCACCATAACCGAAACCGGAGAGCAGGTGAGAGATCGCTCCACTGCCCTACTATGGGTAGGGCAAGTGTATTCTCCAAACTTTTGACAAACAAGCCTTTCTTTTTGGCGTCAAGCGCTTCAAGCTTCTGAAGCGATGCTACGGAAAGACTCCCCACCCCATACACCCCGTCCAGGTAGACATCCACAGGGATGGGAATAACCGTGAGAGTCCGCTGTACTTCATCCCATGACAGAACGTATACGGGATCCCCTGCAATGGCTATTGTCGTTCGCTCTGACGGAAGAGCGGTAACGATATTCCAGGAAATAATGACAAGGACAATAAACAAAACTGAAAATGCGGCAAAGATAAAACGGGGAAGATAACGGGATCCGATTCGCTGATCCCTGTGGGTAAGACTCATCCTTTAATACTACCACTCTTTCTTGCCTTTTTTGATTATCTCAACTTGCGGCAAACTCCACGGAGAATTGTCGCCTATTTGCTTTTGCGCCTTCTTCTCAAGAATCCCTTTCTTGAATTTCTTTTTTTCGCCTTTATAAAATCCGCCGAATGCTCCCATATATCACAATGTTATATCCATTTCTTTTTCAATGCAAGAAACGTCCCATCTCCAATCGCTTCCCGTATATCATGAGTCAAACGATGGACAAACCACAAATTGTGAATCGTGGCCAATCGATACGCCAAAAGCTCTTTTACATGAAACAGATGATGGATATATGCACGGGAGAAATGAGTGCACGTATAGCACTGACACTCGGGATCTATTGGTTTTTTATCCTCCGCAAATATTTTTTTCGTTATGTCAATTTCGTTTTGTGCCAGAAGTCTTCCCATTCTCGCAAGCCTAGTAGGTTGTACGCAGTCAAACGTATCAATACCGTGCTCAACAAGAGCAAAAATATCATCAATCTCCCCTACTCCCAAAAGATGCCGTGGTTTTTCTTCCGGGAGAATTGGCGTAACCCAATCAAGAATATCTGCCATTTCTTTCTTACTCTCTCCCACCGCCACCCCGCCGATAGCAATCCCGTCAAAATCCAGAGAACTGATAAACGTAGCTGATTCCTTGCGCAAGTCCTCATAGACACTCCCCTGAATCGAACCATAGAGCGCTTGAGATCCTTTCTGCTTCTGATGCGAAGCTAAACTTCTCTTTGCCCAACTGTGAGTCCGAACAAGAGATCTCTTTGCAGCCTGATGCGTCACGGGGTAGGCTGTACAGTCATCAAATGCGATATGGATATCACTTCCGAGCTTCCACTGCCATTCCATCGAACGTTCCGGCGTGAACAAGTGTTTACTCCCGTCCCAGTGCGACCGGAATTCTACACCGTTATCCGTAATTTTGACGAGGTCACTTCTCCCTAATGAAAACACCTGGAACCCTCCCGAGTCCGTTATGATTGGCCCGTCCCATCCCATGAATTTATGTAAACCCCCGAGCTTCTCTACTACCTCAATCCCCGGCCGAAGATACATGTGATAGGTGTTGACAAAAAAAATTTGGACGCCGGTCTCTTTCATTTCATCCGGAGTCAAGGACTTCACACTCGCCTGCGTCCCCACGGGCACAAACGCCGGGGTCTTCATCACCCCATGCGGCGTCCATATCTCCCCCACCCGAGCGTTTGTCTTTTTGTCTTTGTGGAGAATCTTAAACCGAAATCCGTTCATATTTTTGTCATTCCGGGCTTGACCCGGAATCCATCTTCCCATTTTACCTTGTCCCATTGACTTTATCGAGAGAGAGAGGTAGACTCGAGTTTATTAAAGGAGGTATCAAAATGGCTAATCAAGAAGTTGATGAAAAAATATTAACAGCACTACCCCCTGGAGCAGTAAAAGCAGAGTGGCTGGATCTCAGTGAACAATTGGGTGATGACTATAAACCAGCAACGTCTGGAATAATCAGAGCATCAACGCAGAAAGGTGAAGTTATTTTTTACGCTGTGAATGGAAAGATGCCAGATGATCTAATTTTTCTTTCAATTACATTACCAGAAGGCAAGGCTGCTGCAGAAAATTATCAAAGCACGTTACTTCCTGAGATAACTGCCGCATTAAACGCACTAGTCAATCAACAAGCCTGAAGATTTTCACCCCATCCCGTGCTCGATTTTGAAGCGGAGGACACGACTCACCAATACTTACATTTATTATCTCAATACCTCCTCCATTGACAACAATAACGCGGCCGCGTTATTGTTGTCAACGCAATTGGAAGCGCTGCTTCAACGAAGCATCGTCTTCTATGCTATCGGCGACAATGTAGCGAACCGTGAAAGCAACGCCGTACAACTCACGTAGAAACTCTATCTCTTTAAAACACTGATAGGGCGATACGTACACGCTTTCTTGTAACTGATAGAGTCCAAGCTGACCAAGCCGCATACGGAATACGTCCCGCAATCCTTTATATTTCTCCGGAATATCAAACGCCACGACCCGCCACTTCCCATCCCACTTTGTTGGCTTTTGCAGTGCCATGGACTCAAGCTTATACGATAGGGCCCGCGTCATACCCTGCTTGGTGATCCGCACCGTTACGTTTCCTTCGTCATCCTCACTCACGGCAATGTACTTCTGTTTCTTCAAGCGCTTGAGCGTTCTCCTCATCCCCCATCCGCTGTAGTCGCGACGGCCTAAACGGATAAATGCGGCAACGCCTGTAAGAGCGGGTGGAAAAGCAAGAATCAACCCGATGACGCCTACTCCCGCAAGAAACGAAAGGATCTCTTTGGTGGATGGATAGTTCCCCGATTCCTTTTTCTGTTTGGGTGGTTCATGAAATAGCGCTATCGCCTTCTCCCAATCGATTCGGGCAAATGGCGATTTTTTTACCCGCCGTTTCTTAATCTTCATCTCTTAATCCTCCATTGACAACAATAACGCGGCCGCGTTATTGTTGTCAATCATTAAATTTGTCAAGATCGAATAATACCTCCCTGCTCCTCACCCCATCCCGTGTTCGATTTTGAAGCTGTTGACGATGAGGATAGTATATATCACGTAGCGAGTTGGTAAATAATCTCGCGGTGACGGCTGGCAAACGCGGTAACCGCCTCTCGTGACAGTTCGTGTTGATGGAGAACATGAGCGATATGCTCCCCTCCTAAAAATCTCGACACGAGAACGTAATCTGCGCCCAGGTCATAGAGGCGGCGTGCATCGTAGGCGGTTCGCGCCGTCATGATAACGATGCACGTTCGGTGCCTGACGCTTTCCAGTACGGAAAGGATCGATTCGTTATCTTCGGGATCATCAATCGTCGAAACAATCAGCGACGCATTACGAACGCCTGCGCGTGCAAGAAACTCAATGTCCGCCGCGTCTCCCGCCCGGCACGGGACACCTTTTAAACGAAGCGCTTCCGTCACATGCGGATCCGCGTCAATTACCACGTACGTCAGCCCCAGTGACTGTAGTACCGGCAGGATAAATCTGCCCGCTCGGTTGTGACCAAAGAGCAGAGCATGGCCGCGGAGAACCTCTTCCGTCTCCCCGCGCTCGGCGGTCGGATCCTTGCGCTCAAAGACGGCAAGCGCTTCGCGAAGTCTTCGATAGAGCTTATTGCTTCCCAAGATAGCGTAGGTTGAGATGACCATGGTGGCAACACCCACAAACGTCGTCACGTGCAGTATGTCCTTCGGCACATGCCCTAGCCGCACACCCATAGCCACCAATATAAGGGAAAATTCAGAAATTTGCGCAACCGTTAAACTCGTAAAAAACGATGTTCGCCTCCGGTACCCCAGGTACCCCATGATGGCAAGAACGATGAGCGGGTTTCCTATCAACACAAAGGCAGAAAAGATCGTGCCGGGAACGAAGGTTGCAGCAAAATTGCCTAGCGACATTTCCGTCCCAAGCGACACGAAAAAAAGAATCATAAAAAAATCCCGAAGCGGCCGTACCCGGAATGCTATTTGGTGTGTCTTTGAAATATTTGCTAGCGAAAGCCCTGCCAAAAACCCGCCGATTTCTACCGAAAAACCAATAAGCGGCGAGGACACAAGTGCTGCAAACGCAACGCACCAGGCAATGCTTGCCGTAAAAAGCGCCTCGTCGGAGGAAGCGATGAGAGGAATAATTCGGGGGAAAATTTTCCGGCTCACGACGACCGTGCCGACCAAAAGGAGGAGTACCTTTACGATAACAACGGCAATCGTCAACGCGTGGTTGCCGCTGTCACTAAAGCCGGAAAGAACGGCAAGGATAACGACCGCTACGAAATCCTGCACCAGCAGGAACCCAACCGCAATTTTCCCATACAGGCTCGTCAGATCCCCTTTTTCCGTCAGAAGTTTCACGATGATGATGGTACTGCTGAACGTAAGAGCGATAGCCAGATACAAAGAAGATGTTGTCGAATATCCCAGCGCCACAGCAAGAAAAAACCCCACCACGCTGGTAAATACAATCTGCCCGATGCCTGTGGCTATTGCCACCCTGCCCAGCGACCGGATCTGATCAAGAGAAAGTTCAAGCCCTACCAGAAATAGGAGAAACACGACCCCGATCTTCCCCATATCGCCCACCAGAGGCTCAAGTGTCGGGATACGGTCTATCAGTCCAAGCGGGGCCAAAAGAGCACCCGCTATGACGTAGCCAAGCAAAAGCGGCTGCTTGAGCCAGCGGGAAAGTATTCCAAGCCCAGCCGCAAGAGCGGTAACGAAGGCAAAGCCCGAAAAAAAATCATTCATATGATGCTTTTCATATCATCCGGTATCGGAGACTCTATTGCAAGGACTTTTTTCGTACCCGGATGGATAAAGGAAATTTTCCAGGCGTGGAGCATAACGCGCGGGGCATCTCCTGCCCGATCTCTTCTACTCACTTTTCGTCCGGCGTACAGGTAGTCACCAATAATCGGATGATTGATATATTTAAGATGTACTCTTATCTGATGGGTTCTCCCGGTCTCCGGATAGAGCTCGACCAACGTTATGTGTTCTTTGCTGACAGCTGACAGCTGACAGCTGACAGCTTTGTACCGCGTCACCGCTTCTTTCCCCCCCGGCACGACGCCAAACCGCTCAGTATTCCATGGTAACCTGCCCACCGGAGCATTGATTTCTCCTTCCTCCGGTACAAGTTTGCCATGGACAAGCGCAAGATATGTCTTTTTGACTTCCCGCTCTTTAAACTGCCTCTGTAGCTCCCGGAACGCTTCCGGAGTTTTGGCAATCAGGAGAATTCCCGACGTTTCCTTATCAATCCGATGAACTATTCCAGCCCTGTCCATCGTCGTGTGGTATGTTTCATTCACCCAGTCTTCGATCGTTTTTTCTGAAACTGTGTTTGCGCGATTTACTACAATCCCCGGAGGTTTATCAATCACCAGAAGTTTCTCGTCTTCGTAGAGAATGGGGATTTCCACGTTACTTTCCCTTCTTCCGTTCACACTCCGAGCATAACGTCGCCGTGGGAACGATCGCCAACCGGTCCGTATCAATCATCGTACGACAGTTTACGCAGTATCCGTAGGTGCCGCTGCCCACTCGCTCAAGCGCTTCATCCAGAGCCAATATCCTTGCTTTCATTTCGTCGACCATCGCCTGGTAGCGATCGTGATTACTCTCTTCACTCGCTTCTGCATCTGAAGCCGCGTTGTCATTAACACGATCCGGATCCGAATAAGGGTCTTGGGCAGATAGCTCGAGTATGCGAGAGGCCACCCTGCTCTTTTCTTCTTCCAGAGCAATTCGAACCTGGTTAAGAACGTCGCTTGGGAAACTTTGCATAAAGGATAGTCCACGCCCGCCGGATGACAAATTTTCCTCCGGCATACACATACCAAGAACCCGCAGTCGCCGAAAACAAAAGAAGCGCTGCCCATTGATTCGCGCTTAAGCTGTACCAGTATATACGAGAATCCTTAAAAAACTCAAGTGCAAAAAGTTGGGTTGACCAAAGGAGAAAAAAACCAACACCAACTATCCCAAGCGCCCATTTTTTTGATCTTGCCTGACTCGTCAGATATCCAATAACGACGAGAATCACCACGAGAGCCGCTATCTGGTAGATTTGATAAGGGTGGCGCGGCTCGGGCAGTCCCACATAACGGATCGACCAGGAAAATGAAGAAATTTTCCCCACCTCGCTTCCGTCAAGAAGTGATCCCACGGTTCCCAGAATAAGCGCGCCGGGAAGAGCAAGACCAAATGCATCAAGGATGCTCCCCATGCGAACTTTCGTCCGTTTTCCTAAAAGTATCATCGCGGCGATGGCCGCAAAAACCCCGCCAAGGAGGGAAAGACCCGGGGACACCCAAAGTGCCACGATTTTCAAAAGCGTACCGCCAAATTGATCAAAATGAAATGCGACAAATCCCAATCGGGCTCCCACCAACGCGGCGAGCGTTCCATAAAAGGTGAGATCGAAGATATGCTCTTCTTCCACCCCTTCATCCCGAAGCGACTTCCAAAATATAAAAGAGAACACGCACCAGGCCAGAATAAAAAAGATGCTGAAGCTTGATACATGAAATCCGGAAACGGAAAGGAGAATAGGATACATACTCTATGCCCTATTATACCTCATCCTCCACAAACCATAGAGAGTGATTAAGCCGCCTAGAGCAAAAATCACTTTACCCGGACCAATAACATCAGCAAGGACGCCCGTGAGAACAATCGGTAACATCCCTACTCCGCCTACGGCAGCAGTAAGAAGACCGTAAACCCTACCCCGCATGGCTCCGCTGGCTTCTTTCTGAAGTGCACTGTTGGCCGGAACATCAAGCATACTGTTGGCAACTCCCAAGAAAAAAAACAAAAGAAACTCGATAGGCAATATGATCGGATCGGCGTAAAACCAGGCAAAGAGCGCCACGCGTTTGAGCCGTACGGTGAGCGCAATGAGAATAAGAAAAATTCCGGCAGCGATGATACCGGACTGGATAAGCCGACGCGAGGAAAACCTATATCCCACATTCCCTACCCACAGCGACCCAAAAATAATTCCCAACACCGCCGGCCCCATGATGAGGATACTCGCGTCACGGATGTCTATCTCAAGCACCCGGTCGGCAAACCCGGGACCCAGGGTCCCCAGAAGAGCCAGAACGATTTGTGTGCCAGTCAAAAGAAGGAGCGCTTCAGTGATGGACGGAGTCGCTTTCACATAGGCCAAGCCTTCCCGCATCGAGGTGGCCACGGCTTGGGCCATATGGATCATTTTCGCGATGGAGGGATCGGGTAAATGCGTTGGTTTGCCTATTTCTCTCGGTATTCGCCAAGCAAACCATGCTGCAAGCGCAAAAAGTGCTGCTATGAGGAGAAATACGGCATGGGATCCGAAAAGCCGAAGAACCGGGCCTGCTATGATAGACCCGATACCCAGACTACTATAATAGGTAAATGAAAATAAACTATTGGCCGTCACCAGTAGCTGCGGCGGAACGAGCCTCGGGATCGTGGGCGCCTCTGCCGGCCGGGCCTGCTATGATAGACCCGATACCCAGACTACTATAATAGGTAAATGAAAATAAACTATTGGCCGTCACCAGTAGCTGCGGCGGAACGAGCCTCGGGATCGTGGGCGCCTCTGCCGGTACGTAAAACTGGGTAATAATTGCGGTAGCAAACGATACGATGTACATAATCGGCAGTATCCCGGGAAAAAGAAAAAATCCCAGAACCAGGATCGCACGGGAGAGATCAGCCGCCACCAGCACGATCCGTTTGTCCAGATGATCAACAATAGCGCCGGCAGCAATGCCGAAGATAACTGCCGGCACCCCGAAGGTGAGAAAAAGCCCGGAAACTGCAGCATTGCTTCCCGTTTGCTGATACACACGGAGAGCCAGAACGAAAAGCAACATGGCAAAGCCCAGTTGGGAGCAAAGTTGGGCTGCCCAAAGCATACGGAAGGGACGTATGGACAAAACAGCGCTAAAGGCCGATTTATTTGCATGACGGTCATTCATACGATACACTTGTAGGATACCATGACCGCTACTGCACACGCTCTCGTCGCCGGCGCTATCCTTACCCGTTTCACGGATCCCTTCGCCGCCTCTCTGTTGGCTTTCGGTTCACACTATATCATGGACAGCATTCCTCATTGGGACTTCGGTACCAACTGGAGGAAACGACCGAAATCCACGACCGGCCTCCTTGCAATAACAGACACACTCTTGGCTTTTACGGTAGCATATATTCTGTTTGCAGGGAAGGTGGGAGTAGTCCCCATCACTCTGGTAACGATTGCCGCTCTCGTTCCTGATTGGCTGGAAACGCCGTGGTATATCTTTTTTGCCCATCAGAATAAACATGAACCGGGCCCACGCGCCGGCATCTGGGAAAAGACTGCCTACACGATCTATAAACTTCCCAACATGTTCCATACAAAAGCCCAGCTTCCCCTGGGTCTTTTTACGCAAATCGCCACCGTGGCGTTTTTTTGGATTTTACTGAAGTAGCCATTGAAGAAGCATACGTACCCCGAAGCCCGTCCCACCTTTAGGAGTAAGAGCTGTATCTTTTTCGGCGTATGCCGGGCCGGCAATGTCTAAATGTGCCCATGGGATACCTTTCGGGGCAAATTCCTGGAGGAAGAGTGCGCCGTTGATTGCCCCGCCGTATTTACTACCGGAGATGTTCTTTACATCGGCAACGTCGCTTTTGAGAAATTCTTTATATTCGCGTGCTAAGGGCATAGCCCAGATGTTTTCGCCGGACTGGGCAGCTGAACGTTTCAAGTCCTTCGCGAGCGTTTCGTCATCCGTAAACATTCCCGCTATCTCCTCGCCAAGAGCTACCATGCATGCTCCGGTGAGGGTCGCGAGATCAACGATCGCATTCGCTTTAACGTTTACCCCCGCGTAGGAGAGTGCGTCTGCTAAGACAACCCGGCCTTCTGCATCGGTATTGAGGATTTCAATCGTCTTGCCGTTCATCGCCCGCACCACATCCCCGGGTTTCACGGCTTTTGGCCCGGGCATATTTTCGGTGGCAGCGATAAGCCCGACCACGTTGATATTGGGCTTAAGGATAGGCAGGACAGAAAAAACACCCAGTATCGCCGCCGCGCCTGCCATATCAAGCTTCATGGTTTCCATATTTTTAGAATCTTTAAGTGATAACCCTCCGGTGTCAAAGGTAATGCCTTTGCCGACGAGGCACACAGTCTTACTGCTCCCCCCTTTGTAGGAAAGCTTGATAAACCGTGGCTCCTCCTCACTCCCCCGGGCAATACCGAGGATCGCTTCCATCCCAAGCTTCTTCATTTCCTGAGGACCAAACACTTCACAACTCATGGTGGCGTGGCCTTTCACGAGTTTTTTGGAAACGTCTGCAAGATGGGTAGGCGTCGTAAATGACGGCGGTTCATTGACCAGATCCCGGGCGAAATTGACGGCTTGACTGACCGTCTCCCCTCGACTGATGCCAGCTACGACCGCATTTAATCTCGGCGGTGTCGTAAGGAGGACAACTTCCTCAATATGTTTTTCTTGTCTTTGTGTCTCCTCGCTTTTATGCTTGAAAAATGTATACGTGCCAAGCATTAAACCTTCCACAACCGCTTGGGCTTGAAGCTCTTTTGGCAAAGAAACGGCAATCGTTTTCGCCGCTACCTCTTTGGCCTTCCTCCCGATTTTAGCCGCGATTGTCTGGAGATCGGTAGCAGTCAACTCCGGAATTTTTCCCAATCCCACAAGGAGCACCCGTTTCGCCGGAATTTTCCCATGGGTATGAATAAGAAGGAGGTTTCCTGGCTTTGCCTCAAAATCCTCTGCTCCCGCAACCTCACTCAACATCCCGCCCATCGCCGTATCCACCTTTTTAGCATCCTCACTTCCGGCAAACACCGCCAAAAGATCAGCTTCTATTTTAGTAACATCTGTAACTTTTGCCTGAAATTTCATTTCGGTATGCCTTTTGGTTTCGCTAATTTTTCTTTAACGACATATTTTATCCATTTCCTACTAGTGTCAACATCAAACGATATATCTAACGGATGCTCATCAGAAATTTTCCTCATGAGTGCATATAAGTCACTAACACTGTTCAAATTTCCAGCACTAACCAAAAATTGTGGAAATCCATCTTGTCGTTTATCGCTATTGAAACTCCCATCTGTTTTTATAAGGAGTCCTTCTGAGTACTCCCCCTTTCGTTGTATTCCATCTTTAAACCAAGCAGCAATCCATGAACGATGGTCTCTCTCAGTTTCCTCTGCCATTCTTGCTTCTTCTCTTGCCCGATCTTCGGGGTTCATCTGCGCTAAACGTTTGGCTTCCTCTAGAAATTGTTGTTTTTGTTCTGCTTCTTTCCTTTCAAGCTCAGCCAAACCTTCCTCAGTCGTTGCACCAGTACGAAATTCTACTCCAACCCGATTTGGTGGACTTGAACCAGAAGAATCAGTTACGGTAAAGCCCGGACCCTGAATTATTGGTTTATCTGCAGTATTTTCTTCTATCATAGTGGTGCCGAGGGACGGGGTCGAACCGTCACGGAGTGATTAACTCCACAGGTTTTTGAGACCTGCGCGTCTGCCAATTCCGCCACCCCGGCGCAAATTACATTACTTCTAAGCTATATTTTATCTGAATTTTCAAATCTTCTTTTGCACGATGATTCTTTTTGAGTTGAACTTCCCTTCTCGTTGCATCAAATTTTGTAACATATGCTTCATAATAAACAAGTTTCCAAGGTCTATACGCCTTTGTCGCCTTCACAAAGCCATTATTATGTTCACCAAACCTTTTTCTAAGATCTTCACTGTATCCAATGTAAACATCCTTATTCTTTCCACTTAATAAAGTGTATACGTAAAACATGATACCAATTCTCTGGCGGAGCCAGATCTCGCTCCGCGAGACACCACTCTGGCGTTCCCCATATTATACCAGTTTTTCTTCTTCACGCTTCTTCTCCATGCCGTAAAACCGGATACGGTTACCCACAAACATGAGGTCGATTTCGGCTAAGGGCCCATTTCTGTGCTTGGCAATACGGAGTTTTGTGGCAATCTGTTCACCCCAGTTGGCCTGATCCTGCTCCTCGCGGTAGAGAAACATAACCACGTCGGCATCTTGCTCGATACTGCCAGACTCGCGTAAATCAGACAGTTCCGGCACCCTAGTGCCGCGCGACTCGACGGCGCGGGAAAGCTGGGAGCAAGCCAAAACAGGCAGACGCAACTCGCGCGCGAGATTCTTAAGCGACTGGGAGATGACCGACACCTCCTGCACACGGTTATCAAATCTGCGGCCACTATCGGCAAGCTGGAGATAATCCACGACGATGAGCTTTACTCCATGCTCTATCTGAAGCCGGCGGGCTTTGGTACGCATCTCGAGGATGTTGAGGCCCGGCGTGTCATCGATGAATATCGGCGCCTCAGCAAGCTCCCCCATGGCTTCACTGAGTCTGGTAAAGTCGTCATCGGAAAGTTTGCCGGTCTTGAGTTTCCATGCATCAATATCCGCCTGAGCTACAAGCAAGCGGTCCACGAGCTCTTCTTTGCTCATTTCCAAAGAAAACATCCCCACCGGCAGCTTTTCCTTTACCGCGATGTGCTGCGCGATGTTTAATACCATCGCGGTCTTTCCGGTACCGGGCCGGGCGGCAAGAATGATGAGGTTAGAATCCTGCATACCGGCAAGCTTAAAATCCAACTCCGAAAATCCGGTCGGCACACCACGCAGTCCCCCGGCTCTTTTGTGAAGTTCATCCAAACGGTCAAATGATGCGGCGAGCGCGTCTTTGATGGGAATAAAATCCCGCCGCACCGTGCCCTGGGAAATGGCAAATATTTCCTGTTCGGCCTTATCCAAAATCTCCCGCGCGCTCCCTTCATCTTTAAATGCAAGCTCGGTAACGCGAGCTGCGGTTTCTATAAGACGGCGTTTGGTAAAATGCTCCACAATGATCCGGCCGTACTGCTGTGCGTGAGCGCTGGTTGGCACGGTGTTTAATAGTTCGCTGACATAGGAGGCTCCGCCGACCGTCTTGAGGTTTCCTGCTTTTTTCAGTTGCGAGGGTAAGGTAACCACGTCGATGGGCTCGTGCGCTTCAAAGAGCTCAATCATTGCGGAGAATATCATCCCGTGCGTTTCGTTATAAAAATGCGCCGGCCGCAAAAATTCCGCCACGTCGATCATGGCGTCTTTATCAATAAGGATAGCGCCTAACACCGACTGCTCGGCCGTCGTATCATGAGGAGGGACTTTGGGATCCTGCATACACCTTGTTATTGAAGTACAATGACTTGCATCGCTTCCGGCAACTTCTCCTTCGTGATGGAAAACTTGGGTTGGGCAGTAACATCCGTCTTGCCCATTTCTTTCAGAAACGCATCTACCCCTAAAAGTTGACCAAAAACTTTTTTATCCAATCCTGGTACCAGATAGTGCATGGGGATGACAATCATAGGTTCTATTTCCCCTACAACTTTAGCTGCTTGTGCTGCATCGATGGTATAGATACCGCCCACCGGAACAAGAAGGATGTCCACACCGTCCAAACAATCGACTTCTTCGGAAGACAGTCCGTGACCCAAATCTCCCAGATGGACAATAGACAATCCGTCATGCTCTATACGGTAGATCGTATTTTTCCCAACGCCCAGTCCCACGATTCCCACACCCTTAATCTCATACTCACCCGGGCCTTTCACAATATAGGGGTTGCCTTCGACAGCGGCTCGCGCATTATGGTCTTCATGATCATGAGATATTGTCACGATATCAGCAGCCGTATGCTTGGGAAACGGCAAGCCAACCGTGCTACCGTACGGATCCGTCACGACCGTAGCCTGCTTACCGCGGAGTTTAAAAGAAGAATGACCCAAATACGTAATATCCATAATGGCTTGCTTTTTATACCACTTTCCCCTATCCTATGACAACTGCCTATTTCCTTCCATGAATAAAGATGCTATTTTAGCTACCATCATCGGCCTTATCCTGGGGCTTAGCATTACCGCAGCTTTCATCTTCGGACCAAATCTTATCAAAGCACTCCCCAAGATACCATTCCCCACGATCTCTCTTCCCAAGAATACACCCAAACCGGTACCGCAACCCACAAGTACACCGAACGTATTTGTCGTCACCATTACCGCACCACTTGAGGGTGCTATTGAACCCAAAAAGGACGTTGTCGTTTCAGGTATGACAGAAACGGGAGCAACCGTCGTCATCGGCGGGCCCACTGATGATGATGTCGTTTCAGCAGGAGAGGGCGGCGCATACGCAGGCAAAGTGACGGCGAGCGAGGGTAAAAACGATATCACCGTAACGGCGTATGGGGCGGCAGGAAAACAAGCACAAAGCACGGTAACAATCTATTACACCGAGGAGAATTTTTAATATGAAACGACACCTACTGATAAGTCTTCTCACGCTATCTTTAACGATTACCCCGTCGGTTTTTGCCCAAACAGCAACCCAGTCTGCCACAAACAAAAAAATAGAAGATCTCAAAGACCGGCTTGCGACCAAGGTCGCCCAACTTCGTCAGACTTCCCGTCGGGCGATCTACGGCACCGTCAAATCCACATCCATCACGAGTTTCGTCGTGGAGACAAAAACCAAAGATGTGAAAATTGAACAAACTGATGAAATCAAAGTCATCCAATATTTGAAAGATGAACGCACCGCGCTTACGTCGGAGGATATCGCCAAAAATGACCTGGTTTCTGTATTTGGTGACTATGACACGACGCTGGATCTTCTCAAAGCTACTATTGTCGTAATCCAACGTCCCGGCCCTGAACGCATTTCAGGCACGGTTACTGCCCGCGATGATAAGGAATATACGGTAACTATCAAAAATCCTCAGGGAGTCACGTACATAGTCGATATTGAAAAATCCACCAAAACACTTCTGTGGGATCGGGAGAAAAAAGGGCTGGTCAAATCCGGATTTTCTAAAATCGTGGCAGGCAACGTGGTCCACATTGTGGGGTTTCCTGTACCAAAAAAAGAACTCCGGATGAGCGCCGACCGCATCCTTGATCTTGGCAATCTGAACGCCCCAGTAGGACAAACTACACAGGAAGCCTCTCCCGCCGCCTCGCCGACGAAGCAATCCACCCGTTGACAACAATAACGCGGCCGCGTTATTGTTGTCAATTGACGTCACCCCTGTTACCACGTTACCATGCGACTAAGTATGAAAAAGTTCACCTCCGATTACCCCACTCCCGCAATGAAAGAGCTTTTTAGTGCAGTCCTCAAGCTCAAAAATACTGACGAAGCCACACGGTTCTTCCGCGATCTTCTGACAATAGCCGAACTTAAAGAGTTTGCCAATCGCTGGCAGGCAGTAAAAATGCTCACACAGGGAACATCCTACGCCGTAATCGCCAAGAAACTTGGCATGTCCACCGCCACCGTCACCCGCGTCGCTCAATGGCTCCATCATGGCATGGGCGGGTACCAAATTCTCGCAAACCGCCTATTTCCCAAAAAACAATAAATTATGGTCTGGTTTTGGCTTATACTTTCCGCGACGCTGAACGCAATAGGGGAATATTTCTCAAAACTTTGGGCAGACTCGCCCGTCATGGTGACCGCTGTTTTAGCAATTGGGAGCTACACACTCGGAAGCATCGCGTGGCTTCCAGCACTCAAGGCAAAAAACATCCTCGGAGTCACCGGAGTCATGTGGCTTATCTTAGGTCTCATCGCGACGATTGCGCTTTCGGCAATCGTTTTTAAGGAACGGCTGACTATACAGCAGTGGCTCGGTATTGGTCTGGGATTTCTCTCTATTTTCCTCTTAAGCACTCGCTGACTGTCTAAATCAACAACGAGTTCCATCAACAACAAGGTGGACATTTTTCCGCCATGGCCGAAAAATGTCCACCTCACTTTACCCCTTGACACAAGTTATATTAACATGTTAATATGCTACTATTCAAGCAAATATATGAACTCTTTTAATCAATCATCTGTATTCCTTCTCAAACAAACCGCCTCTGGTGCGGCTTCTTCCTCACGCTCTCCCCGCCATCATACCCACGCCTAATTATCCCCCGCGCGTGGTTGAGACTAGTTTTTCACCAGCTTCTACCATTCGTAGGTAATGTTTCTACGAAGAAAAAGGAGATTTTATGAAAAAACAAATTACTCTCACCGGTGATACGCTTTGTATCGAAGACATCGTCGCAATCGCACGGGATGATGTCAATATCATCGTGTCGCCGTCCGTCATCAATCGAATTGCGGACAATTGGGAGGCTATTGCTTTCATGCTTAAACGTGGGGACGTCATGTACGGCCTCAATACCGGTATCGGAGGATTTGGCAACGTAAAGATTTCCCCGGACAAAGCCGGTGAACTTTCAACGCGCATGCTTCGCGCGCACGCTTCCGGTTACGGTGAACCGGTTGTCGAAGAGTTGGCCAAGGCATCACTGCTTCTCCGGCTTAACGTTTTTGCCAAGGGCTACTCCGGCATCCGACCAATCCTTTTTAAAACGTTTGTCGAAATGCTTAATAAAAATGTCATTCCCGTCTTTTATGAAAAGGGGTCGGTGGGGACCTCCGGTGATCTCGCACCGCTTTCACAAATGGGATTGGTCATCATCGGCGAGGGGAAAGCATATTGGAAAGGAAAAATAGTGACGGGAAAACTCGCCATGAAGAAGGAGGGTATTAATCCTGTTCCGCTTGCCTACCGGGAAGGTTTGGCCATCATGAACGGCAGCCAATTTATGACAGGGATTGCGGCCATCAATACTTTCGACGCCATCCGCCTCATCCGGCAGCTGGAAATAGTTTCTGCTATGACGATAGAAGTCCTCAACTGTGTAGAAAGCGCTTACAGTAAAGAATACAACGAAGTGCGGCCGTACAAAGGACAAAACGATACGGCAGAAAACCTGAGGCGGCTGTACGCCGGAAGCGCGCTCTTGAAGCAGCCCAAAAAAAACGTCCAGAATGCCTATTCGCTCCGGTCCGTACCGCAAGTTGCCGGTGCGGCCCGCGACGCGCTCGACTACATTAGGCGAATTACGGAAATAGAAATGAATGCAGTCGCGGATAACCCTATCTTTTTCACCAAGGAAAAAATTTGCCGGACCGGGGCTAATTTTCACGGCGCGCCCATTGGCTATACCCAGGATCTTTTGGGGATCGTCATCACGGACCTGGGCAACATCGCTGAGCGCCAGACGAATAATCTCATGGATCCGGCCTGTTCCAAAGACCTGCCGGCGTTTCTCGTGCGAAGCGCGGGGCTGGACTCCGGGCTCATGATCAGCCAGTACACGCAGGCGGCGCTTGTCTCGGAAAACAAAATTCTCGCAAGCCCGGCAAGTGTCGACTCGATCCCCGTCTCTGGCAATCAGGAAGATCACGTCTCCTTTGGCACGATTGCCGCGAGAAAAGCCCGCGAGATCATCAGAAATACCGAGGCAGTCCTGGCGATCCAACTGTTGGCCGTGTGCCAGGCGTATGAATTTCGCAGACCACTAAAGCCATCACCAGTCTTTCAGGCGGTCTATAAACTGGTGCGATCGGTGAGTCCGGCAATCACCCAGGATCGGGCGTTTTATGTAGATATCGAAAAAGTCGTGCCTCTCATTCGCACGTACAAAGTATTGACTGCCGCAGAACGCACGATCGGGAAACTCAAATAACTGTATGACAACATTTTTTACTATTATTTCGATAGCGATTCTCTACGGAACGTATGACCTATTCATCAAGCTGGCGGCGGGGCGCATAAACCCTGCTCTCGGTGCGATGATAACGCAGATAGCTTCCGCATTCGCTCTTATTCTATACACTGGACTAAACACGCTCCTGCGGAGCGACAATGCTCAAGTAAAAATAGCGCCGCTCGGTATCTTCTTCGTTATCCTTGCCGGCATCACAATCGCTGCGGCACTTATTCTCCTATTCACGCTTCTTCAAAATAAAGAGATCAAGGCAACCACGGCGTTCCCGACAATCCTCATCCTTCGCAATGTCACTCTTGTCACCCTCGGCATCCTGGTATTGGGAGAAAAATTATCTATTACTAAATCCTTCGGCATTGGACTAAGCCTTATTGGAATTTATTTGATTTCGTTATGAGAGAAGGTGAAACTGTATGGCCATAGGACGAGAAACTAATCGACAACCAATGGATGACGCATATGGGGAATTTGGGGACACATCAACAACCGTAATTTTCGTTAAAGAACCGCCTTTCTTCCGTAAGCGGCCTAGCGGAATAGAAGGTATTGTGTGTTCCGACCTCGAAGATAAACCTTGTGATGGTTGTGATGGAAGAAAATGTGTATTTGAATTTATCAACTCTTGTATGTAATAACGCACCCAGTACAATACAGTTATGAATCTATTGGCATCTCTTGACGGGCTTCTCATCACCAACCCGACGAATATCCGGTATTTGACCGGCTTCGTTGGCGCGGCACCCGATGAGAGAGAAGCATATATCGTGCTGACTCGATCACTTCTTTATCTTTTTATCAATGCACTGTATATCGAGGCAGCACGAAATGCTGAATGCCGAATGCCAAATGTCAAATTGGAAATTATTGAAATTTCCCGAGAAGAGCCGTTTGCGAAGAAGCTTGCTGAGATTCTGAAAAGGTGTCACCTTGCCAAACCGCAAGGTGACACCTTGCAAGGCTTTCGCCTGGGCTTTGAGGAAACTGATTTGACCGTTGCCGAGTATCACAAAATTATGCACGTGCATAAAAATGTGATACTTGTGCAGACTACTGGACGCGTCGAGGAGCTCCGGATGATTAAGCGGGAAGATGAAATTAAAAATATCCGGATGGCTGCAACGCTTACCGACCAATGTTTCGACTTTATTCTCGAAAAAATTAAACCTGGCGTTTCTGAAAATAAAATCGCCTGGGAGATTGAATCATTTATCAGGAGTCGCGGCGCCCAACTTGCCTTCTCCCCCATCGTGGCGTTTGGAACCCATACGTCGCAGCCTCATTATTTGACAGGGCCAGGCCTTGTCAAAACACCAGAACTGGTTCTTCTTGATTTTGGAGCCAAAGTAAATGGCTACTGCAGCGATATGACGCGGGTAGTGTTTGTGGGGAAGCCGAAAGATGAATGGAGGCGAGCATATAATACTGTTTTTGATGCACAACACGCCGCACTTGAATACCTTCACCTGAAAAGAGTCAAAGCCCACCTTCCAGGTGACGTGCGGCGCTCGGGTGCGAATGTAGACAGAATTGCGCGGAAGGTAATCGAGAAAGCCGGCTTCCCCACGTATCCCCACTCCCTCGGCCACGGCGTGGGCCTAGATATTCATGAAGCCCCACGACTCACTATCAATAAAGATGCCGAACTTAAACCCGGCATGGTCGTCACGGTCGAACCGGGAATCTATGTGGAAGGCAGCTATGGCATCCGTATCGAGGATTTGGTACTCTTAAAGAAAGACGGAATTGAAATACTATCAACGTCCAAAAAAGAAATGATTATACTATGATCACACCACAACCGCTCAAGGGTTTCCGGGATTTCTATCCGGAACAGATGGCGTTTCGCAACTGGCTCTATCTCCAGTTTCGGTCTGTGGCGCAGCGTTTCGGATTTCAGGAGTATGAGGGGCCGATCGTCGAACCATTAGACTTATATGCAGCCAAGTCCGGCGAAGAGCTGGTGAAAAAACAAGCATTCACATTCACGGACAAATCCGGAAAGACGGTAGCGCTGCGGCCGGAAATGACGCCCACGCTGGCGCGCATGGTCGCTCAAAAAACAGGCAGCTTAGTATTTCCAGTGAAATGGTTTTCGTTCGGCCCGCGATTTCGATATGAAACTCCGCAGAAAGGTCGTGGGCGGGAATTCTTTCAATGCGACGTAGATATTCTTGGTTTGGATAACCTTGAAGCAGACGCAGAAGTGATCGCGGTGGCGGCAACAATATACCAACGTCTGGGGTTATCCCCTGCCGAGGTGAGAATTAAAATAAACGACCGTCGGTATTTGCAACAAGAATTTCTCCACGTCGGGGTTGCCGAAGAAAACGTCACCGCTGTCTTTCGGGTGATTGACAAAAAATCAAAGATTGCTGACACTGTGTTTGACCAGCTGCTCACACGCGAGGGTTTGCGTCCGATTCAAATTCGACAGGTAAAAGATATCCTCGAGAATACCGATGGGTACAAAAAATCCGAGTGGCTCTCCGGCATTCTGTCTTTCGTCCAATCGATGGGCGTAGGAGCATTCGTCGAATTTGATCCGACAATCGTCCGGGGCCTGGACTATTACACACAAACGGTGTTTGAAGGGTGGGACGTGAAGGGAGAGTTCCGCGCCATCTGGGGCGGCGGAAGGTATGACAATCTGACCCAAGACGTCGGCGGGAAACAAAAAATCCCCGGTGTGGGCTTTGCCATGGGAGATATGGTTTTGGAAGAACTTCTACGAGCCAACGGAAAATATCCAAAGGTAACGGCGAATACGACTCGGGTCTTCGTCACGGTATTCTCCAGTGATCTGGAAGTTTCATCGATGAACCTCGCAGGTTTGCTGCGGGAGAATGGCATCAATACCGAGGTATGCCTGGAACCAAAGTTAAAACTTGATAAGCAACTCAAGTACGCCGACCGCAAAGGCATCCCCTACGCGATCATCCAGGGGCCGGAGGAGGTGGCAAAAAATGTGGTGAAACTCAAAAACATGGAAACTCAATCACAAGAGGATCTGACGGTGGATGCGGTCATACAAAAACTCTGCTCATGAATCATCGTTTCACTGCCTACGCACTCCTCCTTCTCGTCTCCATCATCTGGGGGGTGGCCGGACCGGTCATTAAATTTACCCTTGGCTCGTTCCCACCGATTATTTTCCTTACCTACCGTTTCGCATTAGCATCTGCTCTGGGTGCTACCCTTTGGGCTATCCGACCACCGAAGTTTCAGGCTAAAGCGAGCACCATCCCTTTCATCCTTCTCCACAGCATCCTTGCGGTCCCCTTGGGATTGGGACTCCTTTTCTTTGGGTTTGATAAAACATCTTCTTTAACCGGCACCGTAATCTCGGCAACCGGCCCCATTATGGTCGCCATTGCCGGCATGATTCTCCTCAAAGAACACATTACCAAACCGGAACGGACAGGAATACTCCTTGCGCTTCTTGGTACACTCATCGTCACCGTGGGCCCGATGCTGAGCGGCAACGGTAACGCAATCATATCGTTTGAAGGAAATCTCCTCATCATCGCCTCGCTTGCAGCTGACGCTATCGCCACCGTCATCGCCAAAGTCTCGCTTCGGGATCGCGTGCCGGCTCTCGCTCTCACCAACATTTCCTTTATGATCGGCTTTCTTTGCTTCCTCCCATTTCTCCTCTATACCTACTCAATACAAGAAATAGTGACGACCATCGCAAGCGCTCCACTTTCGGCACACCTTGGGGTCTTCTATATGGCATTTCTCTCCGGAACCCTCGCTTATACACTTCAGAAGCTTGCTATGAAATCCATAGAAGTAGGAGAAGTTGCTATGTTTAACTACCTCTTCCCCATCTGGGCGGCCCCTCTTGCGCTCTGGTGGCTCGGAGAAAAAATTACCCTTCCCTTTGTCATCGGTGCCTGTGTCATCGCAACCGGTGTGGTGATTGCGGAGCATAAACGCCGCATGCTATAATTCAACTCTTATGAAATCAGATATTCATCCCCAATGGTACCCACAAGCTAAGGTCAGCTGCGCATGCGGTAACGCGTTCACGGTCGGGGCAGCCAAGCCGGAGATCAAAACGGATATTTGTGCCAAATGCCACCCCTTCTTCACCGGAGAGATGAAGTACGTGGATACGTTAGGCCGTGTAGAACGCTTCCAAACGAAACAGAAGGTGGGCTCTCAAATGGCCCAAGTAATGGCGGATAAAAAAAAGAAAAAGAAAGATAAAGAAGAAGCCGCCAGAAATGCTCCGAAATCCCTCAAAGAAATGTTGATGAATTTGAGATAATGAATCCTGATGTAGCTATTCTCGAACTGCGACCCGGGCCGGGTGGTGATGAAGCCAAAATATGGGCCGGAGATCTCCTGCGCATGTACACGCGCTACGCTACTATTTCGGGTTGGAAGGTAGAGACGCTGGACGGGCTTGTCATCCGCCTACGGGGATCGGAAGTATTCACAAAACTTCAGTATGAAGCAGGTACCCACCGCGTGCAGAGGATCCCTACGACTGAACGCCATGGCCGAATCCACACCTCTACCGCAACCGTTGCGGTACTGCCAGAAATTCCTGAATCGGAAATAACGATAAGACCGGATGAATTAGTATGGGAATTTTATAGAAGCGGCGGAAAGGGAGGACAAAACGTCAATAAAGTGAGCTCAGCCGTACGTCTCAGCCACAAACCCACTGGCCTCGTGGTCACGTGCCAGAATGAGCGGGATCAATTTCAAAATAGGCAAGTAGCGCTGTCACTCCTTCGGGCAAAACTTTGGGAAAGAGAATTAGTAGCAAGGGAAGCTGCGGTGAGCGAGCAGCGAAGTGTGATCGGCCGCGGTATGAGGTCCGAAAAAATCCGGACGTATAATTATCCTCAAAACCGCGTGACTGATCACCGAATCAACAAATCCTGGCACAACTTGGAAGATATTATGGATGGAAAATTGAATAAAGTTACCGAGGCGTTATCTACTCTCCCTGATTCCCCAGCGTCACGTTGATTTCCTTTTCTTTCTCCTCCCGCCAGACGGTGAGGGTGAGGGTGTCGCCCACTTTCTTTTTGCTGATGGACTTGGCTAAATCATTCTCATCAGTCAGTTTGTTCCCGTCGATTTCTGTGATGATATCTTCGGCTTTAAGCCCTGCTTTCTCTGCCGGGCTGTCCTCTATCACATCCTGAAGGTAGGCGCCTTCCGGAATATCATTAAGAATAGCGGTTTGCCGGGGGATCATCTGATACCGGACTCCCATGTACGCCCGGTTAAACTGACCGGTTGCGTTAAAGTTTGCCAAGGCTTCCTTAACTACGTTGATAGGGAGAGCAAATCCGATGTTTTGACCCTCCGAGGAGACTGCAGTATTGACTCCCACCACCTGTCCGGAGGAATTAAGTAAGGGGCCACCGGAATTACCGGGGTTAATAGCCGCATCGGTTTGGATGACATTATCAAGCCGCTCAGCTGATGCTTCAAACGGACTCCCCGCCTCTATCCCACGACCCACGCCGGAGATGACCCCAGTGGTCACCGTATGGCGAAACTCTCCCAAAGCGGTCCCGATGGCTATCGCCATTTGACCGACTTTAATGTTATCGGAATCGCCCATCTCAACAGTAGGCAATCCGCTTGCTTCTATCTTAAGAATTGCTAAATCATTTGATGGATCGCGATAGATCTTTTTCACCTCATATGTTTTGTCATCTTTCGTAATCACGCGGTACGTTGCATCAGATACCTCAACCACATGTTTATTGGTCACGATGAGACCGTCACTACCGACGATAAATCCGCTGCCTATATCCTGCTCAAGCTTCTGGGATTTACCGGGTCTTCTCTGGAAGGGACTAAACGGATCAAAGGGGTTAAACTCAAGGATATCGCCAATCCGCCTGGTTTGTGTGATGCCAACCGTGACGACGGAAGACGAAACTTTGTCCACGACATCAATAACAACGGATTCCTCCGTCACCACCCGCACTTTTTCATCACCGGGGATGGTGATCGTTTGAGGAGTATTTCCTTGAGGAAGTTTAAAAGATAGATATTTTTCGAGGAATTTCCAGTTAAGTCCAAATTGACCGGAGCTGACTACCGCGCCAATCACAAGAAGTCCTGCAGCAATAAAGAGAAGAATTTTCTGAACCTTCATAAAAATTATTTTAATAAAAGTTCTATTGCTTTTGCAAGTTGCCCGTCCGTTGTTGCGGTCGTCGCATCGTCAAGCTTGACCTCCACATCCGGTTTGACGCCGACTTTGGCGATCGTTTCGCCTTTCGGCAGCAACCACTTTCCTGTCGTAATGTGAAGCCCCGCCCCCTGAGTAAGATCAAATGGTGTCTGCACTGAGCCCTTGCCGAATGTGGTCTCGCCCACGATCGTCGCGCGTTTATAATCGCGAAGCGCACCTGCCACGATTTCAGCGGCCGATGCACTCCCTTTATTGACTAAAACGACAAGCGGAATGTCCAGAAGTTTGCCTCTTTTATCCACACTATAGTCCTGCTTGGTGTTGTCGCTGTTTTTCTGAGAAACGATGATGCCGTTTTTGATAAATTCGCTTGCGATGAATACCGACCCTTCCAGATACCCTCCCGGATTATTACGAAGATCAAAAACTAAACCAGCCAGAGAGCCATTATTGCTTTGAATAGTCAGAATCTCACCAACCGCCTTATCCCAGTCCTGGTTGGTATGATCGCCGAAACGGGAAAGCCGGAGATACGCTACTTTTTTAGCCTGATCGAGTTTTTCGGTTTCTTCCAATCCTCCTATCTCTTCAATCTCCCCCACTTTTTTCACCCACATCTCAACAGACGGCACGAGGATTGTGTCGCGCATGATGGTAAGGTCCAGAGGTTTCTGGCTGTTTTCGTGAAGAATGTTGAGATTTACACTCGTCCCTCGGGGGCCGCGGATTTTGGTAACTGCCTGCGGCACGGTCCAACCGACGGTATCCTCATCATTAACTTTTAAAATATAGTCGCCGGGTTTGATCCCTGCTTTCTCGGCAGGCGTGCCCTTAAGTGGCGCAATTACGATGACACGGTTGTCCTTCATCCCCAACTGCGCGCCGATCCCTTCAAACTCACCTCCCAAATCTTCCTTAAATTCCTTATTTTCCTTCGGAGGCAAAAAAACCGTGTACGGATCCCCGGCAGAAGACACCATACCGGTGATCGCGCCCCAGACTAACTTCTGGGTATCCAAGGTCGCCGCATCGATATAGTAACGAAAGAGCCTGCTCCACACGTCCCAAAAGAGAGAAAAGTCAACGTTGGTATCTTTGGGAGATTCCTGATTGAGGATAATGCGCCTGTCCGGACCGATGCCAATGCTTGCTTTCTTCTCTCCTAGGTTGTAACCGATACCGCCCGCGAGGATAAAAAGGGCAATGAAGATAACGTATTTACGGATGGTAGAGAATGGCAGGCTCGTCATGTTATGCTCGTACGACAAATGGTAGTAGCGCTATAAAGCGCGCGCGCTTGACCTCACGAGTAACCCTTCGCTGATGCTTGCTGCAAATACCGGTCCTGGCACGGGCAAGAAGTTTTCCCCGCTCGGAGGTAAAACGCAGCAGGGATACAGCATCTTTGTAGTCCGGCTCAGTTTTATTATGGCAGAATCCGCAGTTTTTAGGTACCGGCCGTTCTTTACGCTGGAATCTGTTACTTCGTTTCATCATATATTAAAATGGTATGTCATCGGGACTCACGTCTTCTTTTCCCTCCGGCGGCGTTTCTTGTTTGACTGCCGGCTGGGCGACCGCCTGTTTCGTTTCAGCTCCGGATACTTCCACGGCACCCGCCTCTCCGGCGTGCAGGCTTGCCTGCGGTGGTATGCGGGAGTCCAATAAAATCATATCTTCAATCACGACTTCCGTCGTCGATTTTTGGGTGCCGTCTTGCGCTTGCCAACTGGCTGTTCTGAGTCTCCCTTCCACATATATTTTCCTACCTTTGGCGAGAAGCTGGCTACAAATCTCGGCAAGCTTATTCCAGGCGACCACACGGTGAAACTCAACTTCTTCTTTCTTCTCTCCGGCTTCCGTGGTCCAATAACGGTTCGTGGCAAGTCCTATGGTACAAACCGCCGCCCCGCTTGGGGTATAGCGAAGCTCCGGATCACGGGTTAAATTCCCGATGAGTTGTACCTTATTTAAACTCCTGGATGCCATAATTACTTTGCTATCAGCATAAATCTCAAAATCTCGCTTCCCATCCGAATCTCTTTTTCCAAATCCCCTGATTTGACAGAACCTACGGCTGTTGCCAAAACGTATGTACCTTCGGTGGCTTTTGAAATAGGATAAGCCAAAGCTTTCTTACCCCAAACGGTTAGGGAGGTCAATGTTCCTCCCACTTTCGCCAGAAGCTTTCCCGCCATATCCTCTGCTTTCTTCTGGGTGACTTCAATATCCGGCCGGACAATAAACATGAATTCGTAATCACGCATGAAAGCCATGATATCATGCTCCAACCTTAAATTCAACGACGTCACCATCCTGCATTACATACTCTCTTCCTTCGCTACGGACTTTCCCTTCCTCGCGCGCCTGCTTCCAACCCATAAATTCCGGAAACGAAACCACGTCTGCTTTAATAAACTTCTTTTCAAAGTCCGTATGGATGACGCCTGCGGCTTGGGAAGCTTTCATCCCGCGCGCAATTGTCCAGGCACGGACTTCTATAACGCCGCAGGTTAAAAATGAAATAAGTCCAAGCATTTCGTATGCCTTTTGGATAAGACGGTCCAAGCCGGACGCCTCAAGACCCAATTCTTTCAGGTATGCTTTCTGCTCTTCTTCGGAAAGACTGGCGAGCTCCGCTTCGATTTTTGCACTTATTGTAAACGATGCCGTTGATTTGGGTAATTCTTCCTCGGAAACATTGGCGACGTAAAGCACTGGTTTCATAGTGAGAAGATGCAGATCGGCAACCTCATGCCGCTGTTCTTCCGTTACCGCAATATCTCGTGCGGGCGTTTGGCGATTAAGAGCATCTATGAATTTTTGAACAATTTCACTTTTTACTTTTTGATTTTCCAGGGTTTGAAGATCAGCCAACATGAGTTCCGTCTCGATAATCCCGCGGTCGCGCTCGGGATCCACATCCCCTGCAACGTGAACCACGGATGCATCATCAAAATACCGAAGGACATTTACAATGAGATCTACTTCGCGGATGTGGGAGAGAAACTTATTTCCCAGTCCCTCCCCAACTGAGGCGCCCTTCACGAGTCCTGCGATATCGACAAACTCCACAACCGCGGGAACCAGCGGCGGAAGTTTTTCCATTTTTTCTTCCTCTTTGGTAATCTCAGCAAGCTTCATGAGCCGCGCGTCCGGCACCGGAACAACTCCCACGTTTGGTTCTATCGTGGTAAAGGGATAATTGGCCATCTCCGCCACTTGTTTCTTAAGCAGCGCATTAAACAGCGTGCTTTTGCCTGCATTCGGCAACCCGACAATCCCGACACTTAAGTTCATATTCAACATTATACAATATTAAGGTTAAATGATAAGTTACAGCACATTTCAATAGTTGCTTTTAAGAATAATTCTTGCTTACAATTAGTTCATGGCAAGAAGAAGGCGAAACAAATCGCAAACGAAATGGATCATTTTAGGGATAGCGTTAGTACTTCTTGTAGGATTTGGTTTGTTGAAAAATAATGGCCTTCAACCTCCCCCGCAAGAAGCTGGATATCAAGTTTATCAAAACCCCATGTTTGATTTTAGCATTGAATATCCAAAGGAGTGGGAAATCCGTAAAGAAACTCAGGTTTTTGAAAACGGTGACGCAATCGCTTTTAGATTATCGGGGCCTACCCAGAAGGAAAACACTGAACTCACGGATGGCGCGCAAGTTGTTGTTTCGAAACCTTTCATCATCAATACAGACCTTGCAGCATGGGTAAAAGAATATTTTAGCAATCAATCTGAATTCTCACAGAATACAATAAACGGCCGTTCATTTGAAAAAATCTATAATTGTTCAGGAGTTGGCTGTATGACGTATTATTATACTCTGAAAAACAGCCAGGTATTTGGAGTAGCCGTATTTGCGGAGGGCGAAGACAAAATGGTATATGAGAATGCTATCGTTTATATGCTTAAATCCCTTAAGTTTACTGACGCTGAAAACGGAAGCATTTCAAAAGATGAAGCAGTTACCAAAGTAAAAGCACAACCGGAAGTTGCGGATTATCTTAAAAGGGTTCCTAATGGTCTCGTACTGGTAAACGGCGAGGAAGATAATGCGTATATGATTCAGGTATATGAATTTAAGAATGACCACACCGCTACGTTTAACTGGTATAACGTAAACAAAACCACAGGAGCTGTAGAAAAAGAGTTTTAACTGCTCATTTTGCTCCAGCAGTGAATAATGCAACAATAACCGCTGTCGCAAATAAAGAAACTGCGATACTGAAACTATTTAAACCAATTGCGACAAAAGATAGATATCGGGTTGTCATAAACGGACGCGCAGATATTTTTTTCTTCCCAACCATACCCTGATACCCGATAGGAATTGTTACTCTCCTCTCACGATCCTTAAGCGACATAACTGCAAAAATAAGACCCGGTATCGAGAGAAATAAACTAAAAACACCGGTTATCGCCATTACAAAAGAAAGTATTCCAAGTATATATGCTGTTACTAATTTTTTCATCTTTTTCTTTTGCTTAATCCTTTTGGAGCAAGCTGTCTTTTTATAAATAAAGCTATACCTGTAATGATTGCAGTCAGAATCACACCAATTATAGCAAGTTGGGTTATTGAGGGTTTTGAAGTTACAAGTATGACTCCTGGTTTATCACCATTTGGAGACACCGTTTTTGTCTCTCCGCTTTTAGTTTTAACTTCAACTTTCCCTTCATAAACTGCCAGCAGTGTTTCTTGATTTCCTGGATCAAAGACAACGGTAAACTTTGTGCCAATTACAAAGATATCTGCGTTAGGAGTTTGGAGTTGAAACTGCGTACCATCATTTTGGGGTTCAAATATCACGTCCAGCGCACCGGACTTAAGCATTGGCCAATATTCGCCCTGCTCCAAAACACCCTCCTGACCATCCAGTGGTCCAAATTCAAGAATCATACCGGAAGATAGCCTAATTGTAGCTGGTCCGGTTTTCGCATTTACCTTAAGCGGTGCATCAAACAATTCTTTTTGTTCCAGCAGTCCGGTTTTACCTTCTAATTTTAAAATTCTTTCCCTTGACTGATTTAGAATTTTAAAATAACTATCCCAGCGTTCTTGTCCTTTTCTTTCCTTTTCCTGAAATGCTGCATAACCTGGTGAAAAAAGAGGTCCAATATCTTCAATTGCTGCATCAGAGTAAATGTAGTCTCCAAGCTGGGCAAATGCATTTAGACCAAGCCATGTATCGAAAGGGTTGGAGCCAAAAAATTTACCAATAAAGTTTTTATCATTATTTTGGTTGCTTTGTTGTGTTTGTTGCCCAGTTTGATCAGATTGAGAGGATTTAGATTCTTCTTCAGCCTGATCTCCTGATTCAACTGGACAGGTTCCGGGTGTAAAGGTATAGGTAGGGGGAGGACCATAGATCCAAGGCTGGAGGCTTTCTCGTGTATCAGGAAGATTACACCAAACGCCCCCCTCGCTATTGCTAACTACCCACCTCTTACAGTTATCGGTATCGACAATTTCCCAAATCTGCTCACAAGTGATCTTGTTTGAATCTTGATTTGTATCTTGAGCGTAAATATATCCCATGAAGGATTGGAAAAGAAAAATAAAGAGACCAATGGACAGGATGAATTTTTTCATGATTACTATTTCTTCTCTTCTGCCGGCTGATAATCAGGATTAAATAAATCGTAGAATTCCTGAATCTCATTATAGATTCTTTTGGATTCCGCTGCTAAAGCGTTATACTGTCCCACGAGCCTGTTAAAATTAGCTATATCTCCGGCCTGCTCGTATGCGGTAATCTGCGGCGCCAGGGTTTTGGTTTGATACCTAATTTCATCCAGTCTTCTAACACGGCTATTAAACCCACCGTTTTTGAAAAGCTCTACAACCTTGCTACGATCAGTAAAATATTGTTTGTAATAATCTTCTAATTCCAGGGATATATCTGTAAACTCGATACCAAATTTAGAATGCAATTCTTCTTGGATATCTTTTTCATCGTTATTCTTATTTTTCTTCAGGGTATCAATTACAGTCATCAAGTGAGAGTCATTCTGACGTTTTGTAAGTTCCTGATCCAGTAGCGCATTGAGGCGTTTTTTCTCATCCGAACCCAGTCTGGAATACGCAATATGCAACATTTCGTGAACCGCAGCGGCAAATTTGTGGTCGGCAAACTTTTGATCATCAATTTTTAAGAGGA
>Ga0080064_1001777_pt1 | contig 40785 bp, 37 predicted proteins | sample Subgrocontami54m_FD_69260 | JGI IMG/M metagenome (GOLD analysis project Ga0080064, IMG submission 69260) | Subsurface groundwater microbial communities from S. Glens Falls, New York, USA - GMW46 contaminated, 5.4 m (SPADES assembly) (version 2) ...
GAAGCGAGGAGCGCGTGCGCGCCACCGCGAACTCGTTCGACGAGGTGAGCGAGCCGGCCGTCTATCTCACCGGCGCACTGGATCTGGTCGAGTCGACACTGTTGTTGCTGCCGAGACGCGGCGGCCCGGGCGCGGGAGATGGGGACGCTGACGCCGAGGACTCGGTCGAGGAAACCCGCACCCTTGCGCGCCGGGCGGACGAGATACGGTCCGAAATGCGCTTTCTGCTCCGGGCCGCCGACCCAACGTACGTCTACTTCGTGGAGTTTCGCGGAAGAGGTGTGTTTCTACGCGCGTCGCCGATCGATGTGTCGGGCATCGTTCGCGAGCTGCTGCTCGACAAGATGCGGGCAACGGTGCTCACCTCGGCGACACTCACCGTTGACGGCCGCTTCGACTACATCCGAGGCCGCCTTGGCATTGCCGACGCTGAAGAAGTGCGGCTGCCGTCGGAGTTTGATTTTGCGCGGCAGGCGATTCTGTATCTGCCTCCTCGAATGCCGGATCCGCGATCGCCCGAGTTCGCGATGGCGGCCGGCCATCAGGTGATCGAGATCCTCAAGAGAACGCGCGGCCGCGCGTTCGTCCTGTTCACGAGCTACGCGAGCCTGAGAGCGGTACAGGCCGTGGCCGAAATGGCCGTCGACTATCCCATTTTGATTCAGGGCACGGCTCCGCGCACGCAACTGCTGCGACAGTTTCGCGAAACGCCGCATGCCGTGCTGTTCGCCACTGCCAGCTTCTGGCAAGGAGTGGACGTCGTCGGCGATGCCCTGAGCTGCGTCATTATCGACAAGCTGCCCTTCGCGTCGCCCGGAGAGCCTCTCACCTCGGCGCGGATCGACGCGATTCGGGCGCGCGAGGGGGAGCCCTTCGGCGAGTACCAGGTGCCGCTCGCGATATTGGCTCTTCAGCAGGGGTTGGGCCGCCTGATACGGCACAGGCAGGATCGCGGTGTTCTGGCGATTCTCGATCCTCGGCTCCGGACAAAAGCGTACGGCCAGCGATTCATCGCGTCCCTGCCGCCGGCGCCCGTGGTACACGACCTGAACGCCATCGAAGGGTTCTTCTCGCGCTGAGGCTCTGTCGGAAGGGTTCTCTTCGATCGTGTAATATGTTAGGCATCTATTAGTTATTAGTCGGTTTTTCTGGCAGGGAGGAACTTATGGTCGGCCGTTTGAATCGCCGGCAGAACTGGCTCATCGTTCTTGCACTGCTCGCCACGTGGGCCGTCCCGCACGCTGTCGCGGCACAGGGCAGCAACGGCATGGCGCAAGGCGTTGTGAGGGACGACAAAGGGAATCCGGTTGAGGGCGTGACGGTCACGTTCCAGTCGGTCGAATCCGCCCGGAAGCTCGAGACGAAAACCAACAAGAAGGGTGAGTACTTCCAGATTGGTCTCGCCCCCGGCAACTACACAATCACGGCCGCCACAGCAGACCTCGCCTCACTTCCCCTCACGACAAGGATCGGCGCCGGTCGGACGGCGAAATCCGACCTCGTGGTGGCCGACAAGAAGACCGTGGCCGCAGCCGCGGCTGCATCCGCGCCCCCCGGATCGGCCGAGGCCAAGGCGAATGCAGCCAGAGCTGCATTCTCGGCGGCCTTTGATGCGGGCGTCGCGGCCTCCAACGCAAACCGCCACGATGAAGCGGTGGAGAAGTTCACTCAGGCGGCCGAATTGAACGCCACGTGCCACGACTGCTACAACAACATCGCCTATGCCTACTACCAGAAAAAGGATTACCCGAAGGCCGAGGCGGCGTATCTGAAAGCCAACGAGATCAAGCCCACTCAGGCCGCGTACAGCGGGCTGGCGTCCGTCTACACGGCACAGAAGAAGCTCGATCAGGCGCAGGCGGCGATGGCGAAGTCCGCCGAACTGAACACCGCCGGCGGCGGAGGCGGGGACGCCGATTCGCTCTTCAACCAGGGGGTCACGCTCTGGAACTCAGGGAAGATCGAAGACGCCAAGAAGCAGTTCCAGGCGGCTGTGAATGCCAACCCGAATCACGCGGAGGCGCACTATCAACTCGGGATGGCGCTGGTGAACGAGGGAAACCTGGCTGGGGCCGCCGCGGAATGGAACACCTATCTCAAGCTCGCTCCATCGGGACCGCATGCCGCCGACGTGAAAGCGATGCTTCCGTCTCTGAAATAGCCCCGAGGTGTCCGACCCCGCCGCGCTTCGCGCCCGGCTGGAGCGTGTTCGCAATCGGATTGCGAATGCGGCCAGCCGGGCCAAGCGCGATCCCTCATCCGTTCGACTCATCGCCGTTTCGAAGACCTTCAGCGTCGACGATATCCGCGCGGCCGCAGCCGCCGGCCAACTGGATTTCGGAGAAAATAAGGTTCAAGAGGCCCAGCGTAAGGTGGCGAGCACGGCGGACCTCCCGCTTCGCTGGCATCTCATCGGCCATCTGCAGTCGAATAAGGCGCGCAAGGCGGCCGAACATTTCGACGTCATTCACTCCGTGGACAGCGTCGCGCTCCTGACGAAGCTCGATGCAGCGGCCTCGGCTGCCGGCCGGCACGTGGAATTGCTGGTCCAGGTGGATCTTGCGGGTGAGGTCACCAAGCATGGCGTATCGCCCGACCAGGTTGCACCCATTCTGGAAGCTGGACGCGGGTGTCGTGCCGTTCGCCTAGCAGGGTTGATGACACTTCCCCCGGCGGTCGCCGAACCCGAGGCAGCCCGGCCCTATTTTGCCGCCCTCCGTCGCGGGCGAGACGATTTCCTGGCCCGGGGCGTCGATCCGCCGATGCTTCGAGAACTTTCCATGGGCATGAGCTACGATTTCGAGGTGGCGATCGAAGAAGGTGCCACGTGCATACGAGTCGGCTCGGCCATTTTCGGAGAGGGGGACCATGTTTGACCCGGGCCTGTCGCTGCGCCAGCAATCGTCCGATAGCAGGGAACAACGGGACCCTGTCCGAAGCTCGCACGACGCCGCGGCAACGGATGGGGACGAGCTTCTGCGAGGACCCAAGATGAACGTCAGCCCACTCGACCTACGCCAGCAGCGTTTTCGCACCGTCCTCAGAGGCTTCGACAAGGTCGAGGTGACGTCCTTTCTGATGGCGGTCGCCGACGACTACGAGCAGGCCCTGCGGGTGACCGATCAACTGCGCCAAGACCTGATGCGGATGGAAGGGCTCCTCAACGGCCATCGTGAGCACGAGAAGAGCCTCCAGGCAACGCTGATGACGGCGCAGAAGCTGGCCGACGACATCAAGTCCACCGCGGAAGAAGAGGGGCGCCGCATCCTGCGGGAGGCGCAGGGCCGATCGGATCTGCTGCTCGAAAGAACACAGGCGCGCCTCGAAGACATTCAACGCGAGATCGACGGCCTGAAGCTGAAGCGGCGCGACGTGGAAACCACGATCGAGTCCACCATTCAGACGCTCCGCAACACGCTCGAATACGTGAGGGAACAGGAAGCCCGCGAGCGGGAGGACAGGATCCTGCTCCATCGCCCCCGGCCAGCCGAATCACCAGATCCGCGGGCAGGCGGTCTGCAGGAAGCCATGCACGATATCAAAGCCCGATCGTCCTAGGGTGCCGGTCGGTCGGCCGGTGCTTCACCGGCACCTCGGCCGGACCGATGGGTGGCGCGTGCGCGACGAGCGACTGGGCGTGGGTTTCGTCGCAATGCACTGCCACCGCGACCGACAGCGGAACACCGCCCGCAGACGTCGTCAGCGATCCTTGCGCGGCGTCGACCTGCGGAACGTGCACGGCAGGCGCATCGTGTGGCTGGTGTCGCACCGCAGGGCGTTGCCACACCGGCACTTCGTCGGGCCCGACCGGCGGCGCGTGCGCGATGAGCGACTGGGCGTGGACGTCGACGCAGTGCACGGCGCCTCCCGTCGACGCGGGCACGCCGCGCGATTCGGGCACCGACAGTTCGACGACACCGTTCTGCGGCATCGCCGGAAGCTGCCTACTGTGCGGAATCATCCCCGGCTGCGGCTGGTGCCGTACGACGAATCGCTGCACGCCGGGTGGCTCGTCGGGCGCGAGCGACGGTTCATGCACCGGCGGCAACTGGATCTGGCACCTGTTGACCTGCTGATCGCGCGTTCGTCCATCGCCGCAGCGCGCGTCGCACATCCACCGACCGTATCGCCTCCTGTCCGCGTCAACGGCATCGCCTCACGGCGTCGGCTCTCGGCGCCGCTTTTCAGCATCGTGCATCATGACCGGGAGGATTGTTCGATGGCGTGAGAGCGCCACGGACACTCACCAATGCCGAAATTTCAATTGGCCAGGAACCCCGGGAGCGCGCGTGACCGCCATGACCTCGATTTCATCGTCTCGAAATTGGTTGCGGGCCGTTTTGGTTTGCAGCGCCGTGATCGCTGTCGCGTGCGGTCGCACGAACACGATGAGCGATGGATCCGACGATGCGGGAGGTGATTCGATCGCATCCGATACGTCTCGCCCGGACGTCGTTCTCCCCGACGTCGTGGACCTCGACCGTGTGACGATCGATGCCGCCGATGTCCAGGACAACGACACGCCGGACATCGTCACGACGTGCACCGCGCCGACGACCCGGTGCGGGGCCGCGTGCGTGAATCTCGGTACCGACCCCACCCATTGCGGCGGCTGCGGAATGGCCTGCGCCGCTGGCGCGAGTTGCAGCGGAGGCGTCTGCGGATGCGCGACCGGTCAAACTCGGTGCGGCACGGCGTGCGTCGACCTGCGATCGGATCCGGCAAACTGCGGCGCGTGCGCGACAGCGTGCGGTGCCGGCATGGTGTGCTCGTCGGGCGCGTGCGGAACTGCGTGCGCGGCACCGCTGACGAACTGCTCGGGCGCGTGCGTGGACCTCACGAGCAGCGGGACCAACTGTGGCGCGTGTGCTCGCGTCTGCGCGGGCGGCGCAATCTGCACGGGCGGCGCATGCGCCTGCCCCGCTGGGCGAACAATGTGCGGCACGGCGTGCGTCGACACGGCGGCGGATCCAGCGAACTGCGGAGGCTGCGGCACTGCGTGTGCGACGGGACAAGTGTGCAGCGGCGGCATGTGTCGCACGTCGTGCGGCACGGGGCTGACGGCGTGTGGGGCCTCGTGTGTGGATCTGATGAGCAGCAACGCCAACTGCGGCGCGTGCGGCACAGCGTGCGCGGGCGGAACGTCCTGCTCGAGCGCGATGTGCGTGTGCCCCGCCGGCCAGACCTCGTGCAGCGGCGTGTGCGTGAACACCGCGACGGACGGGCGCAATTGCGGCGCGTGCGGAACGGTGTGTACGACCGGTCAGGTGTGCAGCAGCGGAGTGTGCCGAACGGCGTGCGGCACGGGGCTCACGGCGTGCGGCGCTACGTGCGTGGATCTCATGTCCGACGGCACCAATTGCGGAGCGTGCGGGCGGACGTGCTCCGGCGGGACGTCGTGTGCGGCGGGCGCATGCGTCTGTCCCGCGGGATTGCTGCTCTGCGGCGGCGTGTGCGTTGACATCCGTACGAGCACAGCCAACTGCGGCGCGTGCGGTACAGCGTGCGCCGCGGGCCAGGTCTGTCGCGCGGGGACGTGCGGCGCGGCATGCCCGACAGGAACGTTGGATTGCGCCGGCGCGTGTGTGAACGTGGCCAGTGACAATGCCAACTGCGGCGCGTGCGGCGTGCGCTGTACGGGCGGAACATCGTGTGTGGGCGGCGCGTGTGCGTGTCCGGCCGGACAGACGAGTTGCAGTGGCGTGTGCGTGGACACGAACAGCAACAGTGCCAATTGCGGAATGTGCGGTCGAGCGTGTACGGCACCGCAAGTGTGCTCCGCGGGCACGTGCACACTCGTGTGCCCGTCGGGACAGACCAACTGCGGTGGTACGTGCGTGGACACGAACACCAGTGGATCGAATTGCGGCGCGTGTGGAGTGACCTGCACGGGCGGCATGCTGTGTGGCGGCGGGCGATGCGCTTGTCCCACGGGACAAACGAGCTGCAGCGGCGTGTGTGTGGATACGTCGTCGAGCGGGCTGAACTGCGGAGGATGCAGCGTGATCTGCACGGGCGGCGGCGTGTGCTCGGCGGGACGCTGCGTGTGCGCGATGGGACTGAGTGTCTGCGGCGGGGTGTGCGTGGACACGAGCACCAGTCGGACCAACTGCGGTACGTGCGGCACGGTGTGCCCGTTCGTGCTGCCGTGCGTCGCCGGCGTGTGCGCGTGTCCCATGGGCGGGACGCGCTGTGCAGGCGTGTGCGTGAACACGAACACCAGCAGCACCAATTGCGGCGCGTGCGGAAACGCTTGCCCCGCAGGCGCAGCGTGCATGGGCGGGACATGCGTGTGTCCAGCCGGCACGACGTCGTGCGGCGGCGCGTGTGTGAACCTCGCGACGTCGATGACCAACTGCGGCGCGTGCGGCACCGTGTGTACCGCGCCGCAAACGTGCGTCGCGGGCCGCTGCGGCATCGCGTGCGCGCCGGGGACGACGTTCTGCGGGACGGGGTGCTTCAACCTCGACACCGATTCGAACAACTGCGGCATGTGCGGAACGGTGTGTCCGATGGGACAATCGTGTCAGACGGGTGTGTGTCGGACTCCGGGAGATACTTGCGCCGCGCCGATTGCCGTCCCGCTCGGGATGTCCGGCGCTCAGACGACGGTCATGGCCAGTTCCGCTCCGGCGGCCGACAGCGCCGGAACTTGCTCGGCGGGGCCGGACGTCTTCTTCTCCATCACACTCATGCAGCGCGAGATTGTTTACGTCGACACGTTCGGATCGGGTTTCGACACGCAGGTGGGAATCACGTCTGCGTGCGGCACGGCGCCGACCTGCAACGACGACTCCTGCGCGACGACGCAGTCACAGACCGTGGCGACGTTGAACGCGGGGACGCACTACGTCGTAGTGGATACGAACGGCGCAACGGGCGGAGCGATTGCTCTGCACTTGCAGCACATTCCGGTGTCAGGCAACGCTGTGGGCACGCTGCCCGCGGGGATGTCCACGGCGTTGACGGGCAACACCGCGACGTCGGTGGGCAACTCGCCCGGGTCGTGCAACTTCGCCAACGACCTTTGGTACTACTGGCTCACGTGTCCCGCGGGCGCGATGGGTGTACTCAACGCGCAGACATGCGGGTCGCCGTACAACAGCTCGCTCGGGCTTCGGAACGGCACCGGCGGCGGTGGCGGATGCCAGAGCGGCGGGTGCCCGGCGAGCTCGGACGATGCGCTCTTGAATTCGAACGTCTCGGCGGGTGCTGGCATTCACGTGCTCACGGTCGACGGCGACATGGGCTCGACCGGCATGTACACACTCAACGTCAATCGACCGTAGCGTCGGCGTGCTTCGCGTGCCCGAACCAATTCGTGACGCCGCTCACGACGAACGCTGTTTGGCGCCCGCCACGCTTACCGTGGGATCGACATGCGGTTCGACGTCGGCGCCCCACGGTTGTTCCTCGAGCAGTTTCGCCGCGCGGCGGCGGATCGCGGGATCGAGCGCTCCGCGAGTGGCATCGTGCCACGCCCGCTCGAAGTCGGCGACCGACCCGATGCGACGGGCGCGAGACTTTGCAAGACCAAGCGCCAGCACTGCATCGATGTCCGGATGAAACTCAGCGAATTCGCCCGGCCGAGCGGGCTGCGTCCGGCTCGCTCGCAGCATGCTGATGATCTCCGATGGCCCGCTGAACGCGGGACGGCCCGTGATCGCGCGGTACACCACGACGCACAGCGCGAAAACGTCCACCCTCGCATCAACGTCCTCGCCGCCGACTTGCTCCGGCGCCATGTACGCGGGAGTTCCGATCGCGGCGCCCTGCGTCAGCGTCCCTCCTCCGCTCGCAAACTTCGACACTCCGAAGTCGAGGACCTTCCAAACGGGGGGCTCGGTGTCGGTCCGAAAGATGTTCTGCGGTTTGATGTCCCGGTGCACGATGCCAGCGTCGTGGGCGACTTGGAGCGCGCGTGACGTCTGGGTGACAAGCTCGCCGACCGCGGCCATCTCCAGGCGTCCGCTCCGTCGGAGTTCGGTAGCGAGGTCCGTTCCCGTAAGCAGTTCCATCGCGAAGTACGGCGAGCCGTCGGGCGCGCTCCCGGACCCGTACGTCTGCGGGATGTTCGGCGAGCGCAGGGCGGTCGTGATCTGCACTTCCCGAACGAATCGCGCGATGTGATCCGGCTGGATCTCGAGGTGCGAGTGCAAGACCTTCACGGCAACCCGACGGTCGTTCTTCACGTCCCGCGCTTCGTAGACCTCGCCGATCGCGCCGCGGCCGATCACCTTCCCGATGACCAAGCCATCGAATGTCTGGCCCGTGAACCGACCGACCTTCGCGTCGTCCATGGCGCGGTCGATGTTGGCATTCGCTTCCTGCAGTAGCGCATCCCGACGACGAATCCCGACTCGAGCGTGGTCGAGCGCGGCCATCGCCTGGAGCGTGGTGTGGCGGCTGCGACGCGCGAGCCACGAAGTCAACACGAGAATCTGGATGACTGCGAGGCTCAGCGTGCGTCCGCGAGCAACCGTCTCGCTCGTCTGCCGATCGCGCTGAAGCAGCCCGCCGAATGGGAGCACGCCCGCAAAGCACAGCACAATCAGTGTCGAGTATCCGATGAGCGTGAATCCGACGACGACCCTGCGCCGGACCATCGAATTGCCCAGTCCGAAGTAGTACACCAACGGCGCAAGACCAATGGTCGCCGCACTGTCGATCCCCACGAAGATGCATGCAGCGAATGCCATGCTGGCGCCACTTACTCCAACGCCGGTCGAGGTCGCGTCGCTGTAGCGACGACGCCTGGACACGACGAGCAACACGCCCACGAGCAGCACGTTGGCCAGCGCGATTGTCAGCATCAGCGACCGGCCAGAACCGTACAATCGTGTCTGGAGCGTGAGGACGCTGATCGCGATGTACGCAAGCAACAACACCGCGAGTGCGATGCGTCGCGTCTGGTGTTCCTCGCGATCGAGGACCTCGGGACTGACCGTCGAATGACTCGGCTCACCGTCGGTCGGCGCTGCGTGCCGCACCGGCGAACGGTCCTGGATCGTGTCCGCGTCCCCGACTGCCGGGCGGACCGAAGCCTCGTCTGCGGACATGGTGCGAGGTTGGCACTCTACATCGGCGCTGCACAAGGGCGATCCGAGCGGCGTCACCACCCGGCGTCACGACGCGGCGTCATTACGGCAAGCACGGATCCGTCAGAAACGCGCGGTCGTCGAGGTCGCTGCCGACGGCGCCGGCGCCGCCGAAGTCCATCAGACTCCACGGGTTGTAGTGATACAGGGACATGTTGGTCCACCCGGCGGCCGCCGTGATGTATCCGGAGTCTGTGAGATCGGTGACGAGCGGTGAACCAGGCTCGCCGGCGTTGATCGGGGGCGACTCGTTCGATGTGGGTGCCAGTGTGCAGTAGTTCGTGAAGAAGCACGCGCCGGTGCACGATCGGATGTCTGCATACGCGCCGTGCTTGTTCCGCGAGAAGTACACGACGGGATATGCCGACCCCCTGCGCGCCGCCATGCTGCAAGCGGACAGTCCCGTGCACTGCCCACAATTCGAGATGTGTTCGCACGCCGTAGACTGGTGGGCGATCGCGCGGACGGCCACGATTCCTGCGGGGGCTGGCCGAGACGGATCGATCGTGACGCCGAAGACTTCATCGTCGCCCGGGTGGCCGCCAGCACCGCAATCAGTCTCGAGCAGTGTGACGACGATCATGTGAAGCCGTGTGGTGGGTGCGGCTGGATGCGGGCGCAGTCGGAACACGACCACTTGTCGAGGGCAGCCGTCGGTCGGGTCGAACGATCGAAACGGCATGTACTCTGTCGCGATGCGCTGTTCGTACGTGTCGTCGAGACCATCGCGGTCGCGATCGACGATCGTATCCGTCGAGGAGACGTCCAAGCGTGTGGTGTCCGCCGCAACGTCGTCGGCGAGCACGTCGAGTTCGGCGCTGTCTCCGGCCGCATCGAAGTCCGATTCGTCCGCTGCGTCGTCCGTCGACCCGTCGCCCGCGCCACGATCCGCAGTCGACGAGTCCGAAGTGACGACGTCGGTCGCGGAGCCGCCTCCGCCGCAGGCCGCCATGCCCAATGCCAACGCCGACGTCAACGCCGCGATCCACTGACCGCGGAGCACAGTGCGCGTGATGCAATTCGTTCGGCTCATGGCTCGACGATCCCGTCCACCCGCGGCGGCATGACGCACGCGTTGTGTGCGTTCATTGTCGCGGACTCTCGTCGCGCGTCCCACTCGACCGATTGGATCACCGGGGGTGTCATCGTCGTGCCGACGAGCGCGCCGCCCGCGACGTAGGTTCCAGTGTCCGAGTCAGGCAGGATGTCGTACGTCGCGTCGAAGCCGTAGTCCACGACGATCGCACGCAGGACCTCTCGTCCGCCCAGCCAATCGCCGGGCACGAGCGAGCCAAACGTGCGACCGTCCGCGGTCGGATGCACTGGACTGATCGACAACACTCGTCCGCCCCGAAGTTCCACGCGCATCACATGGTGATCGCGAACAACGATCCGTTGCACCGCGCGAAGCGCCACGGCGACGAGCTGCCCGTGGTGGATGCTCAGCACGCGATCGCCGACCCGAAGCGAAGCAATCGGTCGTTCGCCGTCCGGCGTCGCGATGGGGGTGTCGGGGGCCGCGCAACGACAGGGCATGTCGCACGTGCCGTCGTTCGCACAACCGCAGCAACCGTTCCCAAGTGCACCGGTCGGGGCTTCGCACGGTCGCCCCGCCGCGACACGACAAGTTCCGGGCGCGCAAGTTCCGTTCGCGTCGCCGGCTGCGTCGGTCGGCACGTCGGCCACGCTGCCGTCACCGGGACCCGAGTCTCGGGCGCCGGAATCGCCGACGCCGGCGTCGCAGGGCGTGGGGTTCATGCACGCCGGATCGCTGAACGTTCCGCAGCCGGGAAACGGCCCGCAGTCGACGTGCGAGCAACGCCACGTGCCGTCCACGCATGCGCACGACGGAGTGCTTCTCGTGTACGCCGTTGCGAAACACTGGGCGCAACCTCCGACGCTCGAGCAACTCTGCGACGAATCGACGCTGCACGGTTGACCGTTGCGGACCATGTCCGCCGGTGGGCAAGACGTGCTGGCGTCGCCTGAGACGTCGTTCGAGTTCGAATCGCCGCCGTCCGCCGTGTTGGCCGACGAAGCGCACCCGAGCGCGAATAGCAGCGCAACGGACGCGGTTGCCGCCCGGGAACGCGCGATCGTGAGTGGAATCATCGGCGCATTCTAGCAGCGTTTGCGGCGGGTGGCGCCGGCCGGCCGCGGCCCGGTTCTCGCTCGGCGAATGGAATTCGACGCGCGACCACCGGCGCGCTGTAACCGATCCCCATCGTCGGCGTATCGTACCGACATGAACGCCTCGTCCACGCTACGCCAGACTCTGGCTGTGACTGCGCTCGCGCTCGTAGGTGTGTCGTGTTCCGCGAGTCCTCATTCCCTTGCGCGTGTCTCTCGGATGCGGCCCGATCACGCCGCAGCCATGAACATGAACCCGGGCGAAATGATGTCGATGCCCGCAGCGAGCGAAGACCAGTTCGGGCCGCTCGAGGTCGGCGCGGACTACGCACGCACGATGACGCTGATGAACCGGCAGCCGTTCTTCAGTCGAACGCACGGACGCCGATGGGTGAACGTGTATGTGAACGCGATCGCGCTCCAGTCGTATCAGCACGACGAGGATCTTCCCGTCGGCGCGGTCGTCGTGAAAGAGTCGTTCGAGGACGTGGGCGGTCGCCCCGATCTCACGCAGCGCGGACCGATCTTCGTGATGGAGCGCCGTGCGAACGGCTATTCGTCCAACCGCGGCGAGTATTGGTACGCGATCCACTGGGCGCAGCCCGTCGGTCACGCGTCGCACATGCCGAACGGCCAGACATTGCCGCCGCTGTACTGGCGCGGTCGAAGCCAGCGCGTGCAATATTGCGAGGACTGCCACGGGGCATACCCGAACCGCATGGGCGGCGTTCCCGAAGAGGTGCGCACGTGGGGCGCCGGTGCCGATGCAGGCGTCCGCGGAGGTTGAGCCGCTGGCGCGCGTGCACCCAGCACTGTCGTGCTGCGCGCGCTGCGCGGGAGAAAGCGGTCGAGCTTGCCAAGGTACCAGCCACCGGCCAGACCCACAACGACGACGATGATCGCGTAGATCGCCCACGGTCGACGCTTCTCGGCGAACGGATCGGTCATCGTTCGCCGGGCGCCGTCGGGAAGCGTCGCGCGGCGAGTCAATGACTCACCGAAGGGAACGTTGATCTTCGCCTGCGCGTTCACGGCCCAGCCGTTCGCATCCAGGATGGGACCCAGCGTGCGCTTTCGGAGCTTGAGCCACGCGATCGCCATCGATGGACACGAGATGGCCAGGATCAGACCGACGAAGCCCACGGGCATCCAGATTCCCAGTCCGAAGAGCGCCGAGAGAAACGCACCGACTGCGGCGGCAATCCCACCCACGGCGACGCCGAGCGCGGCGACCACGCCGATGTCGATCCTGCGCGGCAGCCCGGGCGCCGCTGGCGTCGCGGCGTGGGCAGGCGCGGTTGCGGCGGGGGGAGGGTGAGCGCCTGCGGTCGCGGCGGCGGCGGTCTCGGTCGCGGCCGCGGTCATGCGCGCATCGGACGCGGTCTGTGCGTCGGTCGCGCGCTTTGCGATTTGCTCTTCGATGAGACGCAGCACTTTCTTGTACGGAGACCAGAACGCCTGGCGAACACTGATCGGGTTGTCGACGATCTTGGTGACCGTCGCGTCCCAGTCCTTGCCTTTGCGGTCGTAGAACACGCCGTTGCGACCGACCATGAGATTGTCGACGTCGCCGGCCGTCATCGCTGCTGCGATGTGCATGGTCTCGCCCATCGAGTTCCTGCAGTCGCAGTACAGTAGATAGGTATTCGCGAGCGGCGCCATCGTCGCGTGCTTCGCCGCGTCCGACACACGCACGCACAGTTCGCACGATCGCGTGTCGAGATACAGTGTTCCAACCTGAAACGTCGCGGGGCCCGTTCGCGCGTAGAAGCCCTTGAACGACACGAAGTTGTTGGCGAGCGAGAGCAGGTCACGATGATAGCGGACCAGGCGTTCGACCGATTCGATCGACTGCGCGAGCGGCTCGGCGTCGTGCTCGAGCGCCAGCAGCGCATCGATGGTCGCGCGGGCGTCGCCGGAGGCAAGTTCGCGCACGCGGCCTGCGCCGAGTTTCTCGACGGAGACTCCCTGCTTCTTGTCCAGCCACGATTCGTAGCCGTCGAGCCTGCCACGCATCTCGGACCATTCCGCATCCGCGATCGCGGGCTTTGCCGCACCAATGCGCTCCAGGAATTCCGTCCGGAACTTCGCCATCGCCGCGCGAAACGCCGGGTTGATCCCGCGCTCGATCGGGAGCGGCTTGTCCGCCGCGACTTGCGCCAGCGGAAATGACTGCATGTCTGCTGCACCAATGTCCAGTTCGCGCGTTCCGACCGCGACGTAGTCTCCCTCCTCGCGGTTGACGGCGCCGAGCGCGCGCGGGTCGTAGGCTGCGATGCGGCACCGCGCGAAATAGTCGTCGATCTTTGGTCGAACGGCTCGCAGCGCTTCGAACGCCGCAGCCGTCGCGTCGCCGAGTGGACGCGTCGCCGGTTCGTCGCCCGCGGCCAGCCACGCTGCATGCGCCGCGACCTCGTCGAAGAAGACCTTGGTCGTCGTCGCTGTCACGCCGGGGCCGCCGCTCTTGTCGGTCGCCGCCTCGGTGCATTTCAGTGCGTCCTCGAGAATCCGCTTGGTCGCATCGTCGTCGGCCGACGCGACCGTCACCACGCGATCGCCGTTGAAACGCCGCTTGGCGAACACGTCCTGCGCCAACTCGGCGTCCGCGACGGAGAACGTCTTGGCACCCGACTTTCCGAGGCTGTCCAGCAGCGCGCGCGCCGTCTGAAGCCAGAGCTTGCCCTCGGCGTGCGACGCATCGATGGCTCCGAGCGCGATCGCGTCGGACGCCTCCGTCAGCGATTCGGGGTCTCGCAGCATCTTGTCCGCCCACTCGACCGCCGCGATCATCTCGGTCGCGCGAACTCGCCCGTCGTGATCCGTGTCGACGAGCGCCAGGGTCCGTGCGTCGAACTCGATTCCCGTTGCGGGACACGCGAGCGCGACCCACAGCTTTTGGTCCAGTTTCCCCAGGGAAACGAGATCGCGACCGGTCTCGATCTCGACCTGATCGAAACCGCCGACGCGCGCAAACGTCCATTGGTGTCGTGCCATCGTTCATCCTCTCTCCGGGCGAATCGGCGAACGTTCGTCAGCGTGACGAAAACGCCTGAACGGCCGTGAGGCCGAGGCCCTGGAAGATCCGCACCGCAACGCGATAGCGTCCAGTGTAGGACGGACAGAATCGCACGGACTCGACGCCTCGGTGTCCCGCGTCTTGCGCCACGCGATTGCCGCCGGGATCCGTGATCTCGATGTCGACGTCACTCACACTCGGCATCCCTGCGGCGACCACGTCGACGCATTGAGCACCGTTGAGTGACAACGTCAGTTCTCGCGACTGATTGGTTTGCAGCACTCCACGGTCCACGGCATTGACGGCCCTCGCGCCGGGATGCGCACTGACGAACGCGCGAAGTTGCAACGCCACGTAGTCATTCTCCGTGCCGCCCACGGGATAGACAGGCGCGGGCGGAAGCGCGGGAGCGCCGGCGTCTGCGATCCTTCCGCCGCCGACCGTGAGACTCGTCGCCGTGCCGGCATCCGGGGCAGGCGCCGTGGTTCCCGTGCCCGGCAGCCCGACGTTGAGCGGCCCGCTCGACGGAACGACACTGAGCGACCAGTTCGTCGCGCCGTCTGCGTGAACTCGCACGCTGTACACGTTCCCCGGGAGCGTCACACAAAACGCACCGCGCGCGACGCGCTCGTTCGAAGTCGAGATCAACACTGTGTCCGCGGCGCGAGTATTTCGCGCATTGACGTCCGCGGTAACGCGCGACGTACCCACTGCGAGACCCAGCACTTCGTAGCACTGACCCATGCGCGTGCGGAGTCGCAGCGTCCAGTCGCGCGCAGCCGCGGCCGTGTAGTGTTGGGTCTGCGCGGCGATCGGGCGCGCCGTGCCGACGGCGGTACGCACCTCGGTTGCGGGGTTCGTGGTGTCACTTGCCTGCGCGCGCAACGCCGCAGGAACCAGAAGCATCGCGAGAAGCGATGCACGTCCGAGGAACGACTTCATGCCGCGGAGACTCGCCCGGGCCGGTTCCAGACGCAACGGTTGCGTGTCGTCGCGGTGGCGCGGGACGCGGGGCGTACATCGCGTATACTCACGGCATGTTCCTTCGCAGCGTCGTCGCTCCTTCCGTCTGTGCCGCGTTCGCGATCAGTTTCCAGCTTTTCGGTTGCACCTCTTCCACATCGGTGGGGGACGCTGCCGACGTGCCCGGAGCGCTCGATTCGGCGAGCAGCGACGCGGGCACGGATGTCGTCATAGCTCCCGACACGTTGTCACCGACGGACGTTTCGATGGACACGCCGGCTTCCGACGTCGTCGCGGACGTCGCAATCGATCGTCCAGCCACGGATGCAGTCACGGACGCACCGATGGCCGACACCGCAATGTGTGATCCGGGTGCGACCAACTGCAGCGGACGCTGCGTCAACGTTCAGGTGCATCCGCAGCATTGCGGTGCGTGCGGCAACGTCTGCGCGGGCGATCAGGCGTGCGTCGACGGCCGCTGTGTCGCGACCGCGTGTGATGCATCGCGCGTCGCGTGCGGGACGTGCTGCACGGACTTGGTGACGAACCGCGCAAGTTGTGGCGCGTGCGGGCGCACGTGCGGCGGGTACTGCGTGGACGGCGTGTGTCTCACGTGCCCACCCGGGTTGGTGAACTGTTTCTCGCGATGCGTCGACGTGCAGGGTTCGTCGACCGATTGCGGCGCGTGTGGACGTGCGTGTGGGAGCGGACAAGTATGCGACCGCGGTGTGTGCCGCGACGGGACGTGCCCGACAGGACGTGCGTTCTGCGACGGCACTTGCGCGGACACCTCGACCGATCCGCGGAACTGCGGCGGCTGCGGGCGGGCGTGCCCCGTCGGAACGGTGTGCTCGGCGGGCTCCTGCTTCGCGGGGTGTCCCGCCGGACAAACCGCCTGCGGCGCGGTGTGCACCAACCTCGGAACCGACCCGCGGAACTGCGGCATGTGCGGGTGTGGATGCCTTCGTGGTCGAGTTTGCGTTGCGGGGATTTGCAGCTGATGACGCTCCGACGCAAGGCGCGCGACGGCCGCGGGGACTTCATCGACGGCCGATTCATGACTCCGCCCACGCCCGCCGGCGCGCTCGACTGCGTGTCGCCCGCGGATCTCGGTGATCGCATTGGATCGTTCCCGTTCGCCGCGGCCCAAATCGCTGGTGCGGTCGACGCTGCGCGACGCGCGCTGCCAGGATGGCGTCGCAGTGCGGACGACACTCGAGCGACGATGTTGCGCGCGTACGCGAAGTCCCTCGAAGCGCACCGGCAGGAACTCACGATTGCGATCTCTCGATCGATTGGAAAGCCGCTGTGGGAGTCGAAGACCGAAGTCGACGCGATGATCGCGAAGGTGGAGATTACGCTCACCGCCGGACGCGAATTGATTCGAACGCAAACGCTCGACGCTGGAGCCGCACGCGTGCGCTACCGCCCCGTCGGGGTGTGCGCGGTGATCGGACCGTTCAACTTTCCGGGACATCTGCCGAACGGTCACATCGTGCCGGCGCTGGCGGCGGGCAACACCGTCGTGTTCAAGCCGAGCGAGCGCGCGCCGGAAGTCGGCGAGATCGTGGCGCGATGTCTTGCGGAGGCCGGACTGCCCGCGGGCGTATTCAACGTCGTTCAGGGCGATGCGACCGTCGCGCGGGCGCTGATCGGGCACGCGGACATCGACGCCGTGATGTTCACGGGAAGCACGGCCGTCGGGCGCGCGATTCTGGAGGCCAGCACGCCGTGGCCAGGACGATTGATCGCGCTCGAATTGGGCGGGAAGAACTCCGCGATCGTTCTGGACGACGCAGACCTCGCCTGGGCCGCTCGGGAGATTGCGTTCGCCGCGTACGTGACGGCCGGACAGCGCTGCACCGCGACCAGTCGAGTCATCGTGCAGCGAAGTGTGGCAGATGCACTCGTCGCGAAGCTCACAGTCGCGGCGCGCGACACGCGCATCGGCGTGCCGGATGGAGACGACGTGTTTCTCGGGCCGGTGATCTCGGAGCCAACGCGCGCTCGCGCGCTCCGTGCGATCGCAGACGCGAGCGCGGAACTCGATGCCATCGTTCCCGCGCGGATTCCGGACGTTCCTGTCCAAGGCCACTACCTCGCTCCGTCGCTCTACCGCGTGCGCGAGGCCGCGATCGGTCGCGCGCTGGCGCTCTCCTGCGATGAACTCTTCGCGCCGGTGTTGACGGTGGAAATCGTCGACGACGAAGTTGCCGCGATCGCGCGAACCAACGACACCCCCTACGGACTTGCCGCGTGCGTGTTCACACGATCGCGCGAGCGGTACGAGCGGGTGTCCGTCGAACTCGACGTTGGACTGTGCAACTGGAACCGCGGAACTGTCGGCAGTTCATCGAAGCTTCCGTTCGGCGGCGTGAAAGCGTCTGGCAATCACCGACCCGCGGGATTGTTCAGCACGAACTACTGCGTCGACGCTGTCGGCGAGATTCTCGTCGAAGCGCCCAACGCGACCGCGGCTCTGCCGCCCGGCCTGCGAGTCGGGTGACGGATGGAATCTGCGTACGCCAGATCCACGGGGGATCCATCGCTCGATCGGGCGACGCCACTCGGACGCGCCGCGTGGACGTTGATCGCACTGGCATGTTGGTCGATGTTGATCACCGCCGCGCGACTGCAAGCCGACCCACGCGGATTCGGAACGCACCGGCAGCTCGGACTGCCGCCGTGCTCGTTCGAGTTGTCCACGCACGTCCCGTGTCCGGGATGCGGACTGACGACCAGCTTTGCGCACTTGGCACATGGGCACGTGTACTCGTCATTTGCCGCCCACTTGATGGGTCCATTTCTTTTCGCCGTCGTCGCGATCGTTGGACTGTATTCGCCGTTTGCGGCGGTCCGCGCTCGGCCGCTTCGGCTGCTGATCGACTCACGACTGGCGATGCCCGCAATGGTCCTCACGGCGTTGGCCGGGATCCTGACGTTTGGGATTCGACTCGCGCACTCGCTGGGACACTGAGGTCACGCTCACGGTGCGTTGATCGACGCGCGTCCACTGGTCACACGCGCGCGCAGGAACGACTCCATCATCGCGTGCGCGGCGACAATCGGGTTCGTGACGGGAATTGGCGACGTCCGGGACGTCAGCGGTTGCACGAGTGGAGGAACGAACTGCGAAGTATCGTGGAGCAGTGAAAGAAGCGCGTGCGTCGCGGTACCGTAGCGCACAGCCGCCGCCGTGACTGGACCGTTGAGGGTCACGAGGTTCGCGCGCAATGGCAGCGCTCCAGGTGCGACGAGTGTCACCGGCGCGAACCCGAACTCTCCGATCCCGGGAACCTCGGCGGCTGCGATCAGTGCCTCGGTCGACGGTGGCAGAGCGATCTCGTCGCCGCCGGCCAGCAGCCACAGAACGTCGGGCGGCGGACCGAGGGTGGTCGGAAAACGCAGCACATAAGGTGCAAGCGACGCGGCCTCGACGGGATCGAGCAGCCACCGAACGAGGTCGAACGCGGGATTGGTTTCGAGCCGACGCGTGCGTTCGTCGAAGTCGCCGACGATGCCGAGCGAGGGACGCACGAACTGATCGAGCCACCCGCGCCATGGCGGCGACGTAGCGAGCAGCTCCGTGAACGAACCCGGATGCACGGCGAGGACGGCACTTGCGATTCCTGCATCAACTGCCAGCACGCCATGGGCCACCATTCCGCCCGTTGCCACGCCGAGGAGGTTCACGCGCGCTGGATCGAACGCGAGCGATGCGAGCGCAGCGTCCGCCGCGCGGAGCAATCGCAGGTCGCCGTGTCGGACGAACCGCAGAATCGAGAGGACATCCGCGGTGAACTGCGTCGCCGCTCCCAACAGGTAGCTCGGGTCACCCGTGCGCGCGGCGTCCGAACCACGCGCGCCGAGCATGCGTAACAAGACATCGAGTGTGTCGTGCTCCTCGAGCCCGTCGGGCGCAGTGGCTCCGCTCAGTGCGTTCGTTGTGTCTCGCGCACTCGCCGCGCGGCGACCGTGTAGATAGGCGTCGAACCCGAGCACGGCGATTCCCGCACGGCCCGCCGTGTCGGCAAACGTCATCGCGTCTGCGCGCGTTTCGCCTGCCGCACCGTGAACGACGAGCAGCGGCATTCGCGCGAAGTCCGCGCCACGCGGGACCGAGAGCAGAAATGGGATCTCGTCGGTTCCCGTCGTTCCGAGCCGCCCGTCGCTGCCGGTGTGCGGAATCCCGATGTTGGATCCGCTGCCGCCAACGACGCGCGCGGCGCGCAGTCGCCCGGACACGACAGCGGCGATCGTGGCGTGCACCACGCCTCGACGACCCGCGACACCCGACACGTCGGCAACGTCGCGACCCGGCCGCAGCTCACTTGGTGCGCCAAACAGATCGTCGAGCGTGCCCCGCGGCCCGGGCCAGACCGAGTCGATCGCAATGATCTCGGGCATCGGGGCGACCGCCACGAGGTCACGCACCGCGACGGCGTGCGATGGGACGTCGTCGGTCGTGAACGACGCGAGGGCGACGACGGACGCGCGATCCACTCCCACACGCACGAGCGCCGTGAGCGCCGGATCGACGACGTCGCGCGCGCGAGCCAGCGCCGCGTCGGTGGGGTCGGGCGGAAGATCGCGCGCTCGCGCAAATTGCGCGGACGGACGCAGTGCAGTGCCCGACGGACTTCGGATGCGCGAGGTGAACGCGTAGACGTATCGACGTGTGCGCCGGAGCACGGTGCCTGGAGCGGGCCGCACCGAAATCACGCGAGAGACGGGATCCCACTGGGCGTCTGCGACGGGTACGAGTGCGCCCCCGAGGGGCGAAGTGTCGTCGATGGCCATCAGGACGACAGGCGCATTCCCCGCGCCCGGCTCCGCGAGAAGGGTTGCGGGATCGATCTCGCCGTCGACGACGACGAAAGCGTGACCCCGCACGCCAAAACCGCGCCGCGTGCGCAGCGCGTCTCGGATCCCGTTCCACACGGCGGGCGCTCCCCGCACGGGCAACGAACCAAAGGTCACTGCGCCGTCGGCGCCGCGGTATAGTTCGCACGGGAAGGGCACGGTGCCCCAGTCGAGCGACCCTTGTGCGGGCACCTCGAATCGCGCAATCGGCCCGTCCGTCGCCGCGTCCGACGGCGATGACGCCGGCGGACATCCCAACGTGAGCAGTGACCACGCTCCCATTGCGACGCACGCGCTAAGCGACGGAACCGTCGCGACGTCTCGTCCCCCGGCACTGACCCGCTCGCGCCCCACTTGAACCGAGCGTATCACCGTACGCGACTGAGCGCGGTCGTTCATGGGCGGATTCGCTGTGCGGGTCGCGGCGTTGACGACTTCGAAGCTCCGCGTGTACAACGGAAAAGGCTGCGTGGCGGGAGCCCACGAAGCGCGGGCGAACGAACCTTTGGAGGAGGCGTCATGCTTTCACGTGTGCGTCGTGGGTCGAAGTGCTGGGTCGGATTGCTCGTCGTCGTGGTTGCCGCTTGCGGCGGGCCCACGAACACGGACGGGGGCGACGGCCGACCGCCGGGTGATGGCACGGGCGACGGCATCACGATGGGCGATGCGCGGGACACGGGTACGGATGCGCCGACGTTCGACACGCCGACGTCCGACACGCCGACGTTCGACACGCCGACGTTCGATCAGCAAGACGTGTCTTCCGGCGACAGCGTCGACGTCGTGATCCCGACGGACAGCGCCGATGTGATCGTTCCTACGGATGGGCCACCCCCTGGTGACGTTGTCGATGTCGTCACGCCGACGGACGGCGGAGATGTCGTCGACGCGAGCGACGCTCCGGATGTCGCGTGTCCTGTCGGGCAAACGCTGTGCATGGGAGTCTGTACGAACACGCTGACGGACACGATGAACTGCGGACTGTGCGGCATGGCCTGCGCCGCCGGCCAGGTGTGCTCCGCCGGCGCGTGCATGTCTTCGTGCTTGGCGCCCATGATGATGTGCGGCGCGCGGTGCGTCGACCCGCGCACGGACGGTGCCAACTGCGGAATGTGCGGACGAATGTGCGGCGCCGGTCAGACGTGCACCGCGGGCCTTTGCGCGTGCCCGGCGGGTCAGTCGCTGTGCGGCATGACGTGCCGCAATCTCGTGACGGATCCGGCCAATTGCGGAATGTGCGGGACGACCTGCGCAATGCGAGCCAACGCCACCGCGAGCTGCGCGATGAGCGCGTGCGGCTTTGCGTGCAACGCCGGATTCGGCAATTGCAACATGATGGCGGGCGACGGCTGCGAAGTGAACACGTCGACGGCCGTGGCCAACTGCGGAATGTGCGGGCGTGTGTGCGCGAGCGGAGCGAACGCGATGGCGACGTGCGCGGCGGGGACGTGTGGACTCGCGTGCAACGCAGGCTTCGGCAACTGCAACATGATGGCCGCCGACGGATGTGAGATCAATCTCGGTGTCTCCGTTGCCAACTGCGGAATGTGCGGTCGCGCGTGTCCCGTCGGTGCGAACGCGGTTCCAACGTGCACCGTCGGCGTGTGCGGCCTGACCTGCAACATGGGCTTCGGCAACTGCGACATGCTCGCGGCCAATGGCTGCGAAGCCAACTTCAACACCGATCGCAACAACTGCGGGGTGTGCGGAAACGCGTGCGCCGGAAACCAGACGTGCGCTGCGGGAATGTGCGTACTGACGAACAATTCGTGCGCCGCCGCGGCGCCGATCATGCTCGGTGCGGCCGGAACGACAACGCTGGTCTCGGGCACGACGGTGGGTTCGACGGACAGCGCGCAGACCTGCATGGGCGGCGGGGACGTGTGGTACGCGTTCACGCTCGTGACGCAGGAAATCGTGTACGTTGACACGTTTGGTACGTCGACGATGGGCTACAACCCGGTCGTCGGATTCGCCGCGGCGTGCGGTGCTGCCCAGCAATCGTGCAGCGACGACGCGTGCATGACGCTGAACTCGCAGACTGCCACCGTGTTCGGGCCGGGCACGCACATGATCATCGTCGATGCGAATACCGGCGCGGGTCCGTTCACGCTTCGCATTCAGCACATGCCGGTCTCGGGCGGGCCGGCGGGCGCACTCCCGATGGGTCCGATCTTGATCAATGCCAATACGACAGGTGCTCCCACGCGGGTGTTCTCTTGCGGCGGCGGCATGCCACAGCCGGAGCGGTACTACGTGTGGCCGACATGTCCGACGTTTGCGGGCGGAATGCTCACCGCGACGACGTGCACCGGTGCGACGTACGATAGCGTTCTCGAGGCGCGGGACACGAACGCCGCCGGCGCGACTTGCAACGACAACTCCATGTGCGGCGGCATGGCGACCAACCGCGCGACCATCGCGCGGATGATTCCCGCGGGGGCGGGCATTCACGTACTCTCGCTCGGCGGGGCCGGCGGCATGGCCGGCGTTGCGCAGATCACCGGCAACCGCCCGTAGCGACTGCAGTGCACTTCGATCATGGCGCACCTTGTTGTGTGGCTCGGCGGGCGTGACGAACGCCGCCACGAGATCCCGGCTTCGGGCCTGACGCTTGGCCGCGGTGAGACCTGCGACGTCGTCTTGCTCGACGAAAGCGTCTCTCGCCAACACGCCCGTGTCGAGTTGCGAGACGGACGCTACGTGCTGCGCGATCTCTCGAGCCGCAACGGGACGCTCGTCGCGCGCCGCAAGATCACGGAACACGTTCTGACGAACGGACAGTCTTTCCTCGTCGGCAACGTCGAAGTGGAATTCGGTGATCCGCGCGCGAGTCTGGGCAGCGGGTCGCCGATGCTCGTGCTCGACGTGGAAGTCCGGCCGAGCGTGCCGACGCTCGAGTCGCTACTTCGCGATTCGGGGAGCCCCGGCGGACTTCGGATCGCGTCGACGGACCAGTCCCAGCGTGCGGCCGAGCGACTGCGCGTACTGCTGTCCGTGAGCGAGACGCTCGCGTCGCCGGAGCCGATCTCGCGCGTGATGGAGAAGGTGCTCGACCTCGCGTTTCAGATTCTCGACATCGATCGCGCGGTGTTGCTACTGGCCGACGGCGAGGGCGGTGCGCTCACCCCGCGATCGTGGCGCGGCCGCGAGCAGAGCGTCGTACGCCCACCGGAATTCAGTCAGCACATCGTCGAACACGTGCGCGCGAACAAGGTAGCCGCGCTTTTCTGCGACGCATCGGAAGACCCCCGGCTCGTGTCGGCCGATTCGATTCGCGTGCAGCAGATTCGCGCATCGATGTGTGTGCCGCTGCTCGCCCACGAGAAGCTGGTCGGGGTCTTGTACGTTGACAACCGCGCCGTTCCGGATCGCTTCTCTCCCGAGGACCTCGGCTTTCTCGGCGCGTTCGCTTCGCAGGCCGCAGTGGCCATCGACAACGCGACGCTGCGTGGACAGATCGAGCAGGCCGCCGTCATTCGCAACACGCTGACTCGGTTCTTTTCGCCGACGATGTTGCAAACCGTGATCGACGCTGGGCCCTCGGCGCTGCAGACCCGCGAAGCGTTGGTCACCGCGGTCTTCGCGGATCTGTCGGACTTCACGGGGATGTGCCAGCGCATGCCCGCGACGCAGGTCGTCGCGATGCTCAACGATTGGTTTCCGCGCGTGGCCGAAATCGTGTTCCGACACGAGGGCACGATCGAGAAGTACATCGGCGACGCCACCGTGGCGCTCTGGGGCGCGCCGTTCGCACACGACGACGACGCCGATCGGGCCGTTCTCGCTGCGCGGGAGATCCTGCGAGCCGCGCAGGAACTGAGCGCCCGGTGGATGGCGCGCGGGATGGAGCCCATTCAATTGCACATCGGCGTGAGCACGGGGACCGTCGCGGTGGGCAACATCGGTTCAGATCAGTACGTTCAGTACGCGGCGATCGGCGAGGCGATCAATCTTGCGAGCCGCGTGTGCGGCGCGGCGAAGTCCAACGAGATGTTGATCACCGCGGAAACGCTCGAGCGCCTCGGGGACAGTCGGGCGCTCGTGACGCCGGCTGGAGACTTCGAGCTTCGCGGATGGTCCACGCCGATTCCGCTGCACCGCGTCGCGTGGGTCGCGGGGACCTCGGGGACGGCTGTCGATACGGGCGATCGCGCACCGGTCAAGCCATCGCGACCGCAGTGAACGCGTCGGGGTGAATGGTCTCTGCGAGGATTTCCAGCGCGTGGCCAACGCGCGGGCCGGGGCGAAGCATCACGGGATCTGCCAGACGCACGACGCGGCCGTCGCGCACGGCGGGAATCGTTCGGTACTCGGCCCACGCGTCCGACAACCGTGTCGACTGATCGTGCGCGGTGAAGTCCAGCACGACCTGCGGTGCCATCGCGAGCACGGCCTCGAGCGGAATCGTCGGCCATCGCGACGCGCTCGACGATGCGTTGCGTCCGCCCGCGAGGTTGATCAGTTCGTCGACGAACGAACCACGACCCGCGACGGAGATCGGTCGCAGACCGAACACGGCGAGCACGGACGGAGCCGCGCGCCCGCGGACCGCCTGCTGTACCCGTTCGACACGGCGCACGATCTCGGCGTTGACCGTGGCGACGTTCGCCTCGGCGCGCACCAAGTGACCGAGGATGGCAACACCGGCGCGAATGTCTCGCAGCGACTCGAACGGCGGGAACACGATCTGCACTCCGAGTTGCGCGAGCCGGTCGAGCACCGCGCGCGGCACGGGTCCCTGAGCGCCGCAAACGGCGTCCGGACGGAGCGATACGATCGCTTCGAACGACGGATCGATGATCCCGCCCACGCGCGGAAGGCGGGATACTTCGGCGGGATAGTCGTCGTATCGCGAGACGCCGACAATGTGCGAACCGGAATCGAGGGCGAAGAAGATCTCGGTCACGTTCGGCGCGAGGCTCACGACGCGCGAGACGGGGCCGCGCACTCGTCGAGGGGACGCACACTGCCAGCGACTCGCGCCGGCGAGCAGCGCCACGCCCCGAAGCGCTTCACGGCGGGACAATCGTTCGCATGGGTCCCTGGGCACGGGAAGTTCGATCAGCGACAGCAGAAAATGTCGGGGTCGGGACTGCCGAACATGTTCAAGCCCGGCCGGCAACCCGATGCGCGCGCCATCGCGTGATTCGTCGGACCGTCGACACGATAGCCATGCGGTGGCGCTCCGAGCGCCGAACAATTGGTATCGAGGTCCGAGCGGCGGTACCGCGGAAACGGTTCGCCACCGTAGGGCGTTCGCGTCGCGCCGTTCTGCGATCCGAGCGCGTTGCGCAGCCGTGCGAGCCGATCGATTCGCGACCCATGCGATCCGTGACCGCTTCGCGCTGCGGCCGCTTGGGAGGACGCTGCGACACCCGCATCGGGAGCTGTCGTCGCGGCAACTTGCGCGGGCGAGCCGGCGTCCGAGGCCGTCGTGCCCGGCGTTGCCGAGTTCGGTGTCGCGGCGTTGGCGGTCGCGGCGTTGGGCGTCGCGGTGTTGGGTGTCGCTGCGTCGGGCACCGCGGCGTTGGGTGCAGGAATCGACGTGGCAGTCGTCGCCGGATTCGCGGCACCCATCAGCGCGGTTGTCGGACCGGCTGCGCCGCTCATGGGCTGCGACATCGTCGTCGACGTCGTGCCTTGCGTCGTCACGCGAGCGCGGCGACCGCCGCCCGAGAACGCGAATCCGACGAGCAACAGCAGGACGCCGACCGCAACACCGCCGCCGACCCAGATGGCCGGGTGAACTCCGCGTCTCCCGCCCCCGGTATTCGCGAGTCGCGGATCGACTGCGGGACCCGTGATCGACGGTTGCCACGGGCCGACCCCGGCCCCGGGTGTCGACGCAGGATTCCACGCGACGGTCGATGCAACCCGCGGCGCGCCCGGGTTCGACTGCACCGCGCCGTACACGGGCTGTCCCGGGTTCGACTGCACGGCACCGTACACGGGCTGTCCCGGGTTCGACTGCACGGCACCGTACACGGGCTGTCCCGGGTTCGACTGCACCGCGCCGTACTGCGGCTGCCCGCCGTAGGCTTGCCCCCCCCCCGGCGTGTACCCGACGAAGGCCTGCGCATTTCCGCCCGGTTGACCCATCGGAACCGCGGTGGGAGCCATCGCTCGCGCGGCGCTGGACGCCGGTCCGCCGTGCATCGGTGTGGGCGGAGTGAACGTTCCCGGTGGTTGCATCGCCGTGGCCGCAAACGCTGGCGGCGCGCTCGCAACCGCACTCGCGTTGCCCAGCAGCACGGGCGACAATGCGGACATCGCGTCGCTCGCGTTCTGGAAGCGTTGATCCTGGCTGCGACACACCGCGCGCGCGAACCACGCGTCGAATCCCGCCGGCACGAGATGGTGTACGCCGAACTCGGCGGCACGCTGCGTCGCCGACGGAAGCGGATCGATCACGACTTCCCGCAGGAGGCCCATCACCGACGTGGCCTCCTCGTTCGCGCCGCGCCAGAACGGACGGCCGGTCAACATTCGATACGCAACGAGCCCGAGCGCCCAGACGTCCGTCGCGGGACGAATTCGCGCACCGGCCTCGGTCTGCTCGGGGGACATCCACAGCGGCGAGCCCATGGCCTGCGTGCTGTTGTTCTGTGCTTCCTGCACGAGCTTCGCGATCCCGAAGTCGAGCACTTTGACCGTGAACGGAATCCCCGCGCGTCGAGGCGCCGCGAGGAACACGTTTTCCGGCTTCAGATCGCGGTGGACCAAGCCAACCGCGTGGGCCGCACCGAGCGCGTGACAGAGCTGTGCAAAGACTTCGTGCGCTTCGTGCGCGGGAATCGTTCCGCGACGTTGGAGCACCGACGCGAGGTCGTCGCCTTGCAGCAGTTCCATCGCGAGCCACGGAATGCCCGTCGCGGGATCCACGCCGGCGGCGACGACCTCGACGATGTGATCGCTCGCGAGATTGGCGCCCACGCGCGCTTCCTGTGCGAACCGCTCCCGCGCGCGCGCATCGAGGACGAACTGCGGGTGCATGACCTTCAGCGCGCGTTGTTTCCCCGTGCTCAGTTGCTCGACGACGTACACTGCGCCCATGCCCCCCTCGGCGAGAGGTCGCAACACGCGGAAATCACCGCTGACGGTCTGGCCTGTTTCGAGACGAACCAACGCGGACATGGCGACCGGATGGTAGCGCATGGCGGGCGAAGGGAAAGTGGGAGATGAAGTGACCGCACCCACCCCGAAAATATGACGACGCGCGTGGCACCGAGGAGGACGCGGGATGGCGACGCCCGCGGTCGTGCGGCGTGGGTGCTCGTGCGGGTCGAGGAGGACGGCGCGTACGCGGCGCCGGCGCTCGATGCGGCGTTGCAGCGCACGCCCGTGCTGTCCGACGAGGACCGGGCGCTCGCGACGACGCTCGTGTACGGCGTGCTCCGCAGTTCGGTGGCGCTGGACGCTCGGCTCGCGCGCTACGTGAAAGACACGGCGTCGTTCGCGAAGCTCGAACCGTACGCCCGCGCAGTCATGCGGGTCGCGGCGTACCAATTGCTCGCGCTCGATCGAATTCCCGCGCGTGCGGTCGTGCACGATGCCGTCGAGCGCATCAAACGTGACCGCTCGGTAGGCCTGTCGCGATTTGCCAACGCCGTGCTGCGGCGACTCGCGGAGGAGTGTGCGCGGGCACCGATCGCGGACGCCGACGTCGTCTTGGCGTGTGAGAGCGTGCCGTCTGCCGTGGTCGCCGACATCGCGCAGATCGTCGGGGGCCACGACGCGGCGCGGGAAGTCGTGCGTGCGGTGTTCGCGCAGCGACACGGGACGTGCCTGCGTGCGAACGTGCTCCGCGAGTCGCGCGACGAACTGCTCGCGTGGGCGCGGATCCAGTGGCCGAACGCGACCGTGCAGCGCGGTGCGGTGTCGCCGTGGGCCGTTCGAGTCATGGGCGCGGGCGATGTCAGTCGACATGCCGAGCACGCGACCGGGCGATTCAGCGTGCAGGAGGAGGGCGCACAATGTGTGGCACTCGCGGCCGACGTGCGGCCGGGGATGCGAGTGCTGGATGTGTGCGCAGGTCGGGGCGGCAAGACAGCGGCGCTGGCAACGCAACTGCGGGGCGACGGGCTGCTTCACGCCGTCGAGTTGCATCCCGAACGACTCTCGCGAATCGATGCGGAACTGCGCCGGCTGGGCATTGCACCCGACGCGATCGCGTACCGCGGCGCTGCGGCGGACCTGACCCGCGGATTCGGCGCGCTGACGAACGAGATTCCGCGTGATGGCTACGACGTCGTGCTCGTCGACGCGCCGTGCACGGGCTGGGGCACGATGGCGCACCGCCCCGATTTGCTCACGCGCAGACGCGCCCTCGATCGCCAGCCGCTCGTGGAATTGCAACGCGCGATTCTCGATCGCGTGGCGCCCTGCGTGCGATCGGGGGGCACGTTGCTCTACGCCGTGTGCACGCTGTCGCGCGCCGAGGGCCGAGCGCAGATGGATTGGCTGCGCGAGAAACATCCGCGTTTCGAGCCGTACACACTGTCGAACGGGAGCGCGGACGTTCCCGTCGAGTTGCGGGGCGCGGAAATCGTGCTGCGGCCCGATGTGCACGGGACCGATGGGTTCATGATGTTTCGGGTGCGCGCGCGGTGAGGAGAGGAGGCTGCGGGGCGGGATGGTGTTTCGTCGCGTCGGGCGATATGGTTTCGTCATGCAGCGACTTGGGCTCGCGTTGTGGTTTGTTGCGCTCCTCGCGGGGTGTGCGGACGACACGTCGCTGCCGGGCGACGCCTCGCGCGATGTGCGCCGGGCGGACGCCGTGGGACTCGACGGAACTGGCCCCGACGACGGCGTTCCACGCGGTGACGGCGCGATGGATGCGACCGGTGACACCGGCGGCCTCGCGGACACCGGCGGCGAGTTGAACTGCATTCCGACGGGCTGCGAAGCGACCGAACGCTGCTTCGACGGACTGGACAACAACTGCAACGGCGTCGCGGACGAAGCGTGTCCGTGCATTCCCGGGACGTCGACGCGATGTCTCACCGGCCGCGCGGATCCGACGGTGTCCATCTGCGGTTGGGGCGAGATGCAGTGTGTCGGTGCGGGTGAATTCGGCACGTGGGGACCGTGCACGGGTGTGGGATCACGCAGCGACGGCGGCAGCAGTCCGTACGGTTGCCGACGCATCGGGATCATGGGCGCGCCGGGTGCGAATCCGTCGTCGAACTTTCAGCGCTGGCTCAACATGCAGGGCGCCATCGCGACGCGCTTTCACACGACGGCCGCGGCACCAACGCTGCAGCGCGCGCAACTGGAGACGTTCGATCTGGTCATCGTCGACTGGCTGCAGCGCGACTATGCGCTGGCCGAATCGATGACGCTTCGCGACTGGGTTCGCAACGGCGGCGCGTTGATGGTGATGACCGGACACGACTCGGGCGCAACGGCGCATCGGCACAATTCGCTGATCGTCGCGCTCAACGTGAGCTATCGACTGTCGCCGCCTCTCGACGGCCCGGCGATTCTGCTCATGCATCCGACCACGGCCACCGCGGACGGTCGCAGCACGCTGCCGCCCGTGACCTTCGTCGGCGGCTTGGAAGTGATCGTTCCCGCGGACGTGGACGGGTTGTTCATGCCCATCGCTCGCATCGGGACGATCACCGTCGGTTCGGCCGGAGTCGTCGGCGCGGGGCGGGTTCTACTGTTCGGCGACGAATGGATCGAGTTCGACTCGGAGTGGTCGACGATGCCACCGATCATTCAATTGTGGCTGAACACCGTGCGATGGATCAGCCCCGAGTCGGCGTCGCTGCGACCGTGCGAGTAGGGAGACGTCACCGACCGGACCTCACCCCCGGCCCTCGCGGGCCGACCCCTCTCCCTTCGTCGAAGCGACGCCGGGCGAGGGGTGAAGAGAAGAGCGCACACAACAAGTCACTCCGCTCTTCACCCCTTCTCCCGGCTCGCCCGTGTCATCGCGCCCAGCGCGGCGACGCCGGGAGAAGGGGTCGTCGCGACAGCGACGGGGGATGAGGTCTGCGTGGATGAGGCCTGCGTGACGGTCGTCGGCGGATCCTCGGCGACCATTTCCACGCCGGGCGGCGCGCGCTCGGGAACCCAGAACGCGACGTACACTTGCACCCACCCGGCCCGCGACGCGTCCTCGCGCGATCGCGTTGACAGGTTGTAGCGCCACAGCGGCGCGTGTCGCGGCGTCTCGAGCCACACGGGAACGGAGCCCGGCACGGGATGCGCGTACGCGTAGAACGCCGTGAACAACTGCGTCCAACCGTTGGCGGAGGCGTCGGCCGCCGAGCGCGTCGAGTAGTGGTAGTGCGAGTGCGGCTCGTCACGCGGAGTCTCGACGTGTACGGGCACCATGCCGGGTTCCGCGGTGAGGAACGTGCGGAACGCGACGCCGTCGCGCCGCCAGCCGAAGCGCTGGGCCTCGACGACCGGACGCGTGGTGAAATACGCGCGCCACGGGTCGCCGTTCGCCGGCACTTCGCGATGAATCGCGGCGAAGAGCCGGCCCTGCGCATTCGCGGGACGCGGCGTCGTGAACAGTGCGCCGGCAACGAGAAGTGCAAGAGGGACCAGGATCGATGGACGAACGGCAAGGGGTCGAATCATGAAGGTCCTCGCGGGCGGAGTCGTGCTCGGGCACGGGCACGGGCTTGGAGACGGAGGGAGAGACGGGCGGTCGAGCCGTTCGGTCTAGAGAGTCAACGCCGGACGTCGCGAACACGTACGCAGCTTCGCGGTGCGCTTGCTCTGGGCGTGCGCTCCGGGGTCATAATCCGTGCGAGGATCCTGACCCGATGGATCGTTCGCTCGCGTTGCTTGGCTCGATCGCGTTGGCATTCAGCTGCGGCGCGCGGACGCCGCTCGACGACCTCGCTCCGCCCCCGCCCGACGTCGTCCTCCCGAGCATCGACGCCGCACCGATCACCGACGCCGCTCCCACGGTCGACGTCCCAGTCATCCCGCGCGACGTTCCGGTCGTTCCGCCCGACGCGGGACCACCGCGCGTGCTTGCGTGGACTCGCCTCGCGACCGCGAGCCCGATGCGTCCCGCGCCGCGGATGAGTCACTTCATGTTGTACGAATCGCGCGACGATTCCGTGCTCGTGATTGGCGGCTACGATCCCTACGAACGCCGTGGCCAGGACGGCGCGCGTCTCGACGTCTGGCGGCTCGCACTCGCGACCGAGCGCTGGACACGGGTCGCGACACTCCGCCGCCCGCTCGTGCACCTGCTCGGCGGCGCAGCGATGTTCAACGCGTCGCATGCGCAGGTCGTGCTCATCGCCGCGGCCGACCTCATGGCCTCGAGCGAATTGCTGTCCCTCGACGTGGCCTCCGGACGAGTGACACGACTCGGCGGCGAACCGTGGCCCGCCGGCTGGTCCGTGATGTCCGCCGGCGCGCTCGCCGACCGACAATGGCTCGTCGCAAGCGGGGCCGTGTTCGTCGAAACGGTGCGCACGACGTGGGCATACGACCTCTCGACGTCGCGCTGGTCGACACTCGCGACGACGGGCCCGATGCCGCGATCTCACGCGATGCTCGCCGACGGCGGGGATCGCATGTACGAATATGGCGGCTACTACGGCGACGCGTTTCGAGACTTGTGGCAACTCGATCCTTCGCCCGCGCGATGGACCGAGCGGACATTCTCGTCTCCGCTGCCGCCGCGTCTCGACCATCGCGTTCTCGTCGACCGCGCGCGCAATCGACTCGTCGCATTCGGCGGCTACGCTGCGGCGACGGTCGTTCACGAGAATCTCCTGCTCGTCGATCTCGCAACGGGGTTGACGCGGGCACCCATGCTCACTCCAGCGCCCCAAGGCCGTCGCGATCACGGGTTCGTGCTCGATGCACGGCGACGCGCGATTCTCTTCGGCGGAGCGCTCGACTCGGATCACTGCTTCGACGACACGTGGGCGCTCACGTTGGAGTGAGCGGAAGTCGACAGTCGACAGTCGAGAGTTGAGAGTTCGGAGGGGAGCGCGGAGTGCGCGCGTGGGGCGCAATGCGCGTGTCGGTTGGGATCGACGGTACGGAGGATCGTCGGGTACAGTCCGCGTCCAGCGGAGGTATCATGTTCAGAAGTGCGTTGGTGTGTTTGGTGTTGGGCGCGGGGGCGATGGGTTGTGCGGGAGGCCCGGGAAGTTGCAGCCAGATGCAAAGCGGATCGATGGCGTGCGTTGAATACACGGGACAGGCGATCTCCGGCGAGGTCGTGCAGCAGTACTGCACGATGGCGATGGGCACCTACAGCGGCGGCGGCTGCACGTCTGCGAACCGCGTCGGACGTTGCGCGTACCCGACCGGTCCTATCACCCAGACCTTCAGCTTCTACGCACCCCTGACGACGGAACAGGCGATGATGACCTGCAGTCGATTCACGGGGAGTACGTTCACGCCGGGGTGATGGGGAAGTTGAGAGTGGGTAGACAGTCGACAGTCGACAGTCGACAGTCGAGAGTTGAGAGTTGAGAGGTCGGAAGGGGTATGCCAAAATGTAGGAAGATCAAGGTGAGCCTCAGTCTCTCCGCGGACTTGCTTCGGCGCGTAGATTCTCGAGTCCGCGAGACTGCAGGCACGACCCGAAGCTCCGTCGTAGAGGATTGGCTGCGGTCGGCGGCGCGGGAGACGGCTCGCTCGCGCTTGGACGACGAGATCGCCACCTACTACGACAGCCTGTCGCCGGCCGCCGCGCGCGAGCACGTGTCACTGGCCCAAGGCGGTTCACATGCCGCCCGGCGCATCGACTACGACGGTCGAATGGCGCCCCGTCGGAAGGCGCGCGTCGCGTGACGCTCGAGCGGGGTCGACTCTACTGGGCGCGGCTCGACAAGCGCCGGCCTGTCCTCGTGATGTCTCCTAACTCGCGCAACGCGAGAGCATTCGACGTCATCGTCGTCCCCGGCTCGACGCGCATCCGGTCCATCGGAATCGCACTCGAGGGGTGAGCTTCAGCGCGTCGGGCTCGAGCTCGGATTTCCGGGAGACCTGCGTGCGGCGGGGCCCGCGTCAGACGCCGGCTGCGTCGTACAACGGGTCCACGCCGATCCTCGCGGAGATCGTTGGCAGATCGACGTCATCGCCGCTCAAGTACCGCACCTGCGTCCAATCGTCGTCTGTACGCTTCCAGATCTGCACGTCCCGTGCTTTTGAAGAGACGAGCACGACGGCGGCGAGCGACGGAACGCGACGGTAGTGGTCGAGCTTTTCGCCACGGTCGTAGTCCTCGGTCGAATCGCTGAGCACCTCGAACACCACGGTCGGATTGACCACCGTCGTCGCGCTCTCCGGATCGTACTCGACCGCGCCGCAGACAATGGAGACGTCGGGATAGGTCGTGAGACCGGTCGCGAGCACACGCACGCGGAGGTCGGAACTGTATAGGCGGCACTTGCCGCCGCGGAGCTGCGGAAACAACAATCCGCCGATCGCCATCGCCAACGCCGCGTGGGCCGGCGTGCCGCCCGCCATCGCGTAGATCTCGCCGTCGAGGTACTCGTGCTTGACGTTGCTCGTCTGCTCGAACGCTAGGTACTCGGCGTATGTGTATCGGTGGTGGGGAATTGCGACCGTCATCGCGCCAAGCATAGCGCAAGTGGGATGCCCGGTGCTCGGGCCCGGGCTGCGATTCGCACTCGTGCTCGACCCCCTCCGCGCACCGGCGCCCCCACCGCGCCCAATCTCCGTATACTCTCGGTCTGCCATGCGCACCGTCCGCGTCGCTGCGATTCAAGCCACCAGTCTCAACGGTCAGCCCGATCGCAATCTCGCGAACGCGACGCGCCTGGTCGAGAACGCCGCGGCGCAGGGTGCTTCGCTCATCGTGTGCCCCGAGTTTCTCGCGACCGGGTACGTGTACGACGAGTCGATCTGGGATTCTGGCGAACCCGCCGGCGGTCGCACGGAACAGTGGCTCGCGGACATCGCGTCGAGGCTCGGTGTGGTCGTCGGTGCCGGGTGGATGCAGGCCGAAGGCGACGAGTTCTACAACGTGTTCTCGCTGTTCGATCGCGAGGGCCGTCTGCTCGGCCGCGTGCGCAAAGCGTCGCTGCCAATCTTCGAGGGTTGGTATTTCGCGCCGTGCCCGCGCGACAAGGTCGTGCCGACGGAGTTTGGCAACGTGGGAGTTGGCATCTGCAACGACAATCAAACCTCCGAGTTTCTCGCCGAGATGAACGACACGTTGCCCGACCTGATCGTCATGCCGCACTCCGCGCCCACGCCGCTCATTCCCGGGTTCGGACTGCTCGTGCGGGTGATCTACGAGCGGCAGCTCGACAGCGTCGCGCAGCGCTATGCCCGCGCGCTTGGCATTCCGGTCGTGATGGCAAACAAGATCTCGCACAAACCGTGGAGAACGGCGATTCCGCTGGTCGACGGCGTGCGACTGCCACTCACGTTTCGTGGCCACTCGCGCATCTGCGATGGCAACGGCGAGACGCTCGCGTACGATGTGGGCAGTGAGACCGCGCTCGTGGCAACCGTGTCGCTCGATCCCGACCGCAAGCACACCGCGCGGGTGCGCCGCGAGGGGTACTGGTCGTTTCCGCCGGTGATTCTCGGTCGGGTGACGGGGGGACTGATGCGTTGGCTCGATCGCGCGGGGCAGCGGTCGTATCGTGCGAACGAGCGGCGGCGCGTCGCGGCGCGGGGCGTTGGCGCGAAGGCGTGAGTGCGCGGCGCGGGTGGGGAGGGAGAGGGAGAGAGAGAGGATCCACAGGAAGTTGGGAAGGCGGGAAGGTTTGTTGGGGGTCGGAGTGGAGCGGGGCGATGGGCGGAGTGTTGTTCGGGATCGGCGGCTCGATGTAGTTCGCGGCATCGAGCGGGTACCTCGTGCGGGTCTCCAGTGAGTTGTAGGCTACTCAGTAGTCTGCTACTGTCTGTTGGCATTCATGATCAAGCCGCGAGAAGTCTTCGACCGCGTCGAGGAATGGACGAGTCTCGACCGTTTCGTTCGCGCCCCGGGGGATCGGACGCGGTTCGGCATCGTCTACGGGCGGCGCCGGCAGGGAAAGTCGTGGCTGCTGGAACGTCTCGCCGAGCGCGCGAGCGGCTGGTACTGGGAAGCGATCGAAGGGACGTCGCGGCAGCAGCTCGATCGGTTCGCTGCGTACTTCCGCGCCGTGACGAAACTGTCGGTGCTGCCGAGGTTCGACGACTGGTCCGGCGCGCTCGATGCCATCTGGGCCGCAAAGCCCCGCGTCGTGGTGCTCGACGAATTTCAGTACCTCGTCGACGCTGCGCCCGAGCTTCCGTCCGTTCTCCAAACGCGAGTCTCCCGTGCCGGCGGCCCGCGCGTGATCGCGTGCGGATCGGCTCTCGGCGCGATGCGGGGCCTCCTTGCGACGGGCGCGCCGCTGCGAGGCCGGGCGTCGCTCGAACTGCTCGTGGGTCCGTTCGATTTTCGCACCGCGGCGACGTACTGGGGCGTCGGTCGCGCATGGGAGACCGCCGTGATGCTTCACGCGCTGGTCGGGGGGACGCCGGCCTATCTCGACTTCGCGTCCGGGCGCACGCCCCGGACGTTCGATTCGTTCGAGGACTGGGTGCGCGACGTGCTGCTCGATCCCGCCGGCGCACTGTTCCGCGAGGGCCGCATCGTGATCGACGAGCCCTCGCTCCGCGACCGCGGGTTCTACCTGGGTATTCTCTCGGCCGTAGCGTCCGGACGAACGCGCCGCGGTCAGATTGCCGCGACCCTCGGCCGACCGGACAACACGCTCGCCCATGCCCTCAACGCCCTCGTCGAGCTTGCGTTGCTCGAGCGCGTCGACGATCCGCTGCACGCGCGTCGCTCGTTCTTCCGCCTGGCCGAGCCTCTCGTGCGCACGCATCAGGTGCTGATCGCGCCCAACGAGCGCGCGATCGAACGGCGCGGCGCGCGCCGCGTGTGGCAGTACATCGCGACGACGGCCGTGACGCAGATCTACGGTCCGCACTTCGAGCACCTCGCGCGCGAATGGGTCGCGCGTCACGCGTCGGAAAAGACGCTGGGTGGCGTGCCGCGATTCGTCGGACAGAGCGTTGCGAGCGATCCCGCGGCGAAGCGCGAATGGGAGATCGACGTGATCGCGGAGTCCGGCGGAACCGTTCTGGCCCTGGGCGAGGCGAAGTGGTCCAAGGGCCCCGTGGGCGTCTCGGTGCTGCACGGGCTGGAACACCGTCGTTCGCTTCTTGGCTCGCGCGCGGGTGGAGCGAAGCTCCTTCTGTTCGCACGCGCCGGATTCGACGCGGAACTCCGGCGCAGCGCGCGAACGCGGCGGGACATTGAACTGGTGGACCTCGAGCGGATGTATCGCGGCGAGTAGGATTTGGTAGCATCCTGTGAGTAGGGAACTACTCAGTGTTGCGCCTCGATGTCCGAGAGTGGATCGCACACGCCGGATGTGTGAAGCTCTGTCGTGGCGCTCGGATCGCGGTGGCTCGGGTTGTATGCACTTGCGCTTGCGAGCGCGATGCTACTCGCGACGTCGAGCGCGCTGGGACAGCAGCCGCCTCGACGCGTGCTCGACGCGGCGCGCGCCGGTTGCGGCCGAGGTGAGATCGAACTGTCACAGCCTTCGAGCGATCACGCATTCCGCGGCGTCTGGGTCGCGGTTGCCTACGTCCGCGGCGCACGACGAGCGTGCGTCGCGATCGTTCGCGAGTCGCATGCAAGCGTCGAAACGGTCGGCTTCGGGACCGTGAGCGCTGGTTGGTCGGAGCGATACGCGGAGTCTTCGGCACCGAGCGTTCGCGCGATGTTTCACGCGCCGCACGGCGAGACGGTCGTCGTTCTCGCCGAGGATCAGATGGCTGCGAGCGGAGGGGGGGGCGAGGCGATCGTGCTCGGCGTTGTCCGCGGCGGACGGCTGGTCACGACGCGCATCGGTGTCCTCGAGAGCGCTCGAGACGTCAACGACTGGATCGATTCGCCGTGTGACGGACGCGGCGGTGTCGCCATGGAGGCGCTGGGACTGCGCGTGCTGCGCTGCAGCGCGGACGGCATTTCGACCGAGCGTTGGCGACAGCGCCCCGACGGCCGATTCGAGCGGTGAACGCTACGGTGCCGTCGGCGCGCGCGTCGCGCTCCGAAACGCCAGCGCGTAACGAATGCACATGCCGAACGACTCCGGCGCCGGGACGTCCCAGTCGAAGACGTCATCGTGGTGAACGCTCCCGTGTCCGTCGAGTTCAACGGTGCGCGACCATCCGCCGCCGTCGAGGGACTTGACGACAGCCTTGGCTTCTTTCGCCATGGCCAGATCATTCTCTCTCCCTTCCCATCACACGCGGCCCCGCCTCGCGCGCAGCCCGCCGACCAATCGTATCCACCGCCCGAGCCGACGTCGACACTCCACCGTGCTCGTGCTCGTGCTCGTGCTCGACGCCTCCCTCTCATCCCTCTTACCCCCTCGCCCGGCTCGCCCGCGTCACTGCGATTCGCGCGGCGACGCCGGGAGAGGGGGTCGCCACGCCAGTGGCGGGGGGTGAGGTCTTCCCCTAGAACCTCACCCTCCTCCGCGGCACGTTGAACTCCACAACTCCCGCGTCGCCCCCGCCGCGCTGCACACTCAATCGCACGTACGTTCCCTCGACTCCGCGAATGCGCTCGATCGAACCCTCGAACCCGAGTTCCTCCACGCGCTGTTCGTCGATTCGCAACACCGCATCTCCCGCTTGCAATCCCACTTCCGCCGCGCCCCCGCCCGCGACGACTCCCATCACCCGCATCACCGTTCCGTCCGCACGCATTCCCGCGCCGATGCCGGCCATCTCCGTCGTCGCGCGCTCGCCTTCGCGCAGCGGAGTGAGTTCGATGGACAGTCCAGAGATCTGCGCATCGGGCGTCACCCGAACGCCCGACAGGATCCTTCCGTGATGCCGCGGCGAGGTCACATTGATCGAGCGATCTCCCGACGCAACACCATCGAGCGCAAACGTTCCGTCCGGCCCTGTCGTCACGGGAGTTGAAATCGCGACGTCGCCTTCGACCTGACCGAGCGCGCCTTCAACACGCACCGTCGCTCCCGCCACCGGCGCGCGACTGCCACTCTCCAACACGACCCCAGAGACGCGCGCGGCACGCGGCAACGTGAAGTCCTGCTCGATCGGCCGGCCCGCAGCGTCGGACTCTGGAAACGTCACGTTCGCTTCGTTCGCGGGACCGTACCCGTGCGCCACCGCCGTAACGACGTGTTCGCCCGACGGCAAGCCCGTGATCTCGAATCGTCCCTCCGCGTTGAACACACTCCAACTGCGTCCGGTCCCGCGGGTCATCGGTCCGCGCCGCGGCCACGCGACGATCGTGAAGCCCGCGACGGGCGCACCACGCGAGTCACGCACGATCCCGCGGAACGACGCGCCCGCGCCGAGGCGCAACGTGATGTTCGTCGCACCGCCGGCCACCGCTTCCGCACGTCCCGGGACGAAGCCCCGCGCGATCGCACGCAATTGGTACGTCGCGCGATTGGCCTCGCGCAGAGCAAACGTTCCGTCGGGCGCCGTCGTGGTGCGTAGAATGTATCGGTCGTCGTCCGAGTCCGGATTCGCCGTGACCACCGCGCCGCCGATGGGTGAGTCGCTCGGATCGAGAACACGTCCCGTGATTGTGAGCGGTGCGCCGCCGTCGCCGCGCTCGGCATCGAAGCGCAGTTCGACGTGCGCGGGACCGTCGTTCGGATCGCCGCTGGCGCGAAACGGTCGACGAATGGGACGGTACAGTGCGTGCGTCGCTTCGAGCATCGCGCGCTCGAGCACACGCAAACGAAAGTGACCCGAGGCGTCTGTCGTCGCAGGATCACTGTCGGCGTAGCTCGACCACGCGAACGAACGTACCTGCGCTCCCGCCACCGGCGCACCGTGCGGGTCGAGCACGACGCCTTCGACTTCCACCTGCGGCGTCATCCGCACGACCACACCCGACACGCGCGTTCCCGGCCGCGCGACGAACACCACGGGACTGCGTCCGGCCTCGGCGCCGAAATCCGTGAAGCCGTCGGCGATCACCAGCACCAACTCGTACGTTCCCAGCGACGTCGTCGACAGCACGAACGCGCCGTCCGCACCCGACACCGCCGTCGCGGACGCACCCGCGCGCGCGAATGTGAGCGTCGCGTTCGGCACGGCGTCGCCGGTGCTCGCGGAGACAACCCGACCCTCGAGCGTCGCGTGCGGGTCGTCGCCGGCATCGGACACCGTCGTCGGGGAGAGCGTGATGGGAGCCGGCGCGGTGAAGTCGCGCGGCACACGGCGCTCCGCGCGGTCGGGGGACGCCGTGCGCAGCGACACGTCGGTGGCATTTGTCGCGCTGCGAGCACGATGCACGCGCCACCAGCCCACCGTCCCGAGCACCGCGACGATCGCGAGCGCGAGCGCGACGATCGGGGCGCTGGGGCGATTGCGGCGCGGAGTCATCGGCGGCGGAGTCTAGTGCGCGCGGGGGGGGAGGCAATCCACAGGAAGACGCGGAGGCGGGAAGATGTCTTGGGTTCGGAGGGAGAGGCGGAACGCGCGGTGCGGGAATCGCCGGCAAGACTCGCGACGGCGGGGTATTATTTCCGAAGCATGCCATCGGTCGACCAGTTGCGTGCCCGTTACGCGCCTCTCGCCGATGCCGAACTCCGCGGGATCGCTGCATCGGACGACTACAGCGAGGAAGCGCACGCGGTCGCACGAGACATCCTCGCATCGCGCGGCGGTCCGTACCTGCGGCCGCAGCGTTCGTCGGAATCGGTGCGAGCCCTGCCGTGTACGCGATCTTTCGCGTGACGCGGATCCGCGCATTTCGGTACGCGACGACGCTCCTCGCCGGCGGCGGCGGCATGGCCACCGGGGCGTGGTACTACGTGCATCGAAGCGAAACCACGACCGTGATCCTCGGGCTCGTCGTGAGCGTCATGCTCGTCTTGCGCTCGCTCCTCGCGGACTTCGACGAGTAACCGCCGGCGCAGTCCGCGGCCGCCGGGCGCGCGACAGCCAACTGCGCGCGCCACGCGTTCCGAACCACTACCACTTCGTGTCTTCCCGTCTTCCTGTGAATGCCCCCAATCGCGCGGTCGCGCGACACAGTCAAGAGCAGAGCTGGTCGCGCGGAGGGGATCGAGCACGAGCACGAACGCGAGCACGGGCGCTGGGGAAGCGCCGGGGGCGAGCGATGGACGGGAGGTCGTGCGGGTGCGTCGGCCTGCGCGAAGAAGACGCTGCTTGACGTGGGCGCGGGGGGGCGTAGTGTTCGCGTCCTTTCGGGGCGTAGCGCAGCCTGGTAGCGCACTCGGTTCGGGACCGAGGAGTCGGAGGTTCAAATCCTCTCGCCCCGACCAAGATTCGATCGCAGTTACGCGGTGATGGAACGAACGGCTACCGTGCGGTAGCCATGAGGGTAGCCAACGGGGAGAACCGCGGCCATGCTCATATCCGCAGTGCTGCGGCCCGCTCACACCGCGGCGGCATCGGTCGGCTGCGTTCTGTCCGCTAGTCCCAGTCTTCGCGGAAGTCTGGGTCGGCGAGCATCGCCGTGAGCCCAACCGCCAGCCGCGCGCTGGATCTGTCGCCGCGGCGCTCAAGATCCGTGAGCATCGTGCGCGCGTACCTCTCGCCGCCCTGTTTCTTCATCAGTCTGTAGACGAGCATCGGAAAGCGCGGGAGTGCGATCATGACGAGCGCGGCGTAGCGCGGGTTCTGTCGCCTGCCGTTTCGTTGCTTTCCGATCGCCGCATCGCGTAGCTGCATTTCTGCTGC
>Ga0080064_1000717_pt1 | contig 40762 bp, 40 predicted proteins | sample Subgrocontami54m_FD_69260 | JGI IMG/M metagenome (GOLD analysis project Ga0080064, IMG submission 69260) | Subsurface groundwater microbial communities from S. Glens Falls, New York, USA - GMW46 contaminated, 5.4 m (SPADES assembly) (version 2) ...
TTCAGGCACCGCGTGACGTTGTTCTATCGTTCCCTGCAGATCACGCCGCCGTATCACAGCGTGGAGAAGGCGCTGCTCTCCCTGCGCGATGCGCTGAAGAACCTGCCGGAAACGGAATTGCGCGCCGCGGCCGCCGATGCGTCGCCGCTCGACGCCCTCTTCGCGCAAGTCTTCATCGAGTCCGGCCTGGCGAAGAAGAACCGCGGCATCATCACCAAACTGCTGGCCGACCGGCCCGATCTCCTGGCGCCCGAATGTCAGCCCTTCGCGGAGGCGTTCCGCAAGTAGGGCGTACCGCCGTACGCCTCTACCGCAGCACCGCTTTAAATTCCTCGAATGCCGCCATCAGCCGCTTGTTCTCCAGCCGGTACGCCACGACCACGACCAGCAGGCCGAACAGGCAGACCAGCAGGCCCAGCCCGCTCAGCGCGACGGCCAGGAACGCGCCGCCGGCCGAGGACATCCCCCCGGCCATGGCATACGACGCCACATAGGCCAGCGTCCCGCCCGCGACCGTCAAGAACCAGAGCGCGGTCAGGATCACCGAGGACCAGGGCATCCGCTTGGTGAGCGTCACCGGCCCTGGCTCCTCCAGGCCCGCGTAGTGGACGAATCCGTTCAGCGGCCAGGCCGTTCGGAACGTCACGCCGAACTGCTTGAGGTTCGGCTCCAACAGTATTGCCCCCTGCCCGGGGAAGAGCCGCGCCCAGCCGCGCGGCAATGTCAGCACGCCGTCGGCGTCGAACAGCGCGCGCTTTACGGAAAGCGTCTCCCGTTGACGCTCGACGGCCACGCCGTACCGGACGGCCGCGGGCGTCTTCCGGCCGAACGCCCTCCAATCCGCCACGATCAAGCCCAGGACGATGACTGCGCCGAGGAGAAATGCCGCATGCATGGGGAGAGGTTACCACAAAGCTCTTGCATCGCTCATGGCGCAGGCGTAGAACTCCACCCGTGATTGAGCACGACGGCGGGCTGAGAGTAGAGGGCACGTCGCTCTGGCTGGACGCCACCCGGGCCCGCGATCGGTGCTTTGTCTCGCATGCGCACAGCGACCACGCCGTTCGCCATCGCCGGATCATCGCCTCCCCGCAGACTGCCCGGCTCTACGAGCATCGCCTCGGCAAAACGGTGACCGAGACGTACGCATATCACATTCCCTTCGAAGTCGACGGCGCCACGTGCCGGCTGCTGCCCGCCGGCCATATCCTTGGCTCGTCCCAGATCCTCATCGAGCACGGGGGGCGGCGCGTCATCTACACCGGCGACTGCCGGATGCAGGAGAGCCTCACGGCCGAGACGATCGCCGTGGAACCCTGCGACGTCCTCGTGATGGAATGCACCTTCGGCCGCCCGCACTACGTCTTTCCGGAACCGGCTGAGGTGGCGCGGCGGCTCTGCCGCTTCATCGAAGGGGCGTGGGACGAGGGACGGACGCCGGTGCTGCTGGCCTACGCCCTGGGCAAGAGCCAGGAAGCCATGAAGCTCCTCGGCGATCGCGGGTACGCGTGCGTCGTGGCCGAGCCGATCTTCCACATCGCCAGGATCTACGAGGAATTCGGCGTGCGATTCGGCCGCTACGAGCTCCTGGACCCGGGCCTGGACGCGGACGGCGCGGCCGGCAAGGTCGTCATCCTGCCCCCGCATCTGCGGCGCACCCAGATCAGTGAAGACCTGGGCCTCTGCCGCACGGCCATGCTGACCGGCTGGGCGATGGACCGCGGCTGCCGCTTCCGCTATCGGGTGGACGAGGCCATTCCCCTGTCCGACCACGCCGACTTTCAGGAGCTCATTGCGCTGGTCCGCCAGGCCCGGCCGGCAAAGGTCTATACCGTCCATGGCTTTTCCGATTTCGCCAAGCACCTGCGCCTCCTTGGATTCGACGCCGTCCACCTGGGCTGAGCGCCCCTCCCACACCTTGACAAGTGTGCCTCGTTTGGCTAGAGTGACGCCGGTTTGACCCCTTGAGACATTCGTTCGTGCCGCGAGTCCCAGCCACGGGTTCGTCGGCCGCTTGCGGTAGAGATCGGACCGGTCGATTTGCTGGGTGAGCGACGAGGCGTTATGGACGCGGCCAAAGTCGAGCGGGTCTATACCAACTACGCCAGAGTCTACGATCACATCTTCGGCAAGATTTTCCACGACGGACGCGAGCACGCGGTCCGCCTGCTGAACCTGTCCCCCGGCGAGCGCATCCTGGAAGTGGGCGTGGGCACCGGGCTGGCCCTCCCCTGCTATCCCCGGTCCTGCGAGGTGGTCGGCGTCGATCTCTCGGAGGGCATGCTGGCCAAGTGCCGGGAACGCGTCCGGGAGCTCAGGCTCGAGCACGTCAGCCTGATGAAAATGGACGCCTCGGCGATGGAGTTCGAGGAGGACAGTTTCGACGCCGTCATGGCCGCCTACGTCGTGACGGCGGTGCCGGACTACCGCAAGGTCATGCTGGAGATGATCCGGGTCTGCAAGCCGGGCGGGCGCATCATCCTGCTGAACCACTTCAGCAACGGCAATCCGGTCATCAATGCGATCGAGAAGATGCTCTCGCCCTTCTGCAAGCATCTCGGCTGGCGCACCGACCTCTCCCTGGCGACCGTCCTGGACGGCACCCACCTCACCGTGATTCACAAGCAGAAGGTCAATCCCCTCCGCTTCTGGCACCTCGTCAAGTGCGTGAACGAGAAGTCCTCGAACGGCAACGGGCACTCCGCTTAAATCCGATCAGGAATCCGAACGTAGGGGTGGGCAACCCGGCCAAAGGCCGGGCCGATCAATACCTCGCCCCTTGAGGGAGAGGATGAAGGTGAGGGGGATGTCCTGCGTAGGGGAGGATTTCACACCCGCCCTCTTCATTTATCGAGGCGTCCGAAGGGCGCTCGCTCGCTCCATCTTCTGGCGTTCGTGGTGGTAGGCATAGTCGAGGAGGCCGACGGAGAGCACGAGGACGACACCTCAGCAACGGCCGCTTCCAGCACGGCGCCTCCTTAAAATCGAGGCAGGCACGGTATGCACTCCAACCAAATTTCAGGGGTGCAATGATTTTAAAAAGTTCACGAGAAAGTGGGAGGACCAAACCTCTTTGAGGAAGGCCTCCAAGGCATCAAGGCTGTATGGCCCATACTTCTCCGGATGCTGTGCTTGATTGCGATGGGCGACCAAAGCTTCGAGCCTCCCAACAACATCCTGCGAGAGAAATCCTTTCCTGCAACCAGCTTGGTACAACGCCTCCTTGATGGACTTCCGCTGGTCAGGTTCAAGTCTGGACCTATGCTCAGAAAATTCAATAAGGAGGTGGACCGGTGTTGTTCGGTCAAACCAGGCCGAGGTTTCCGGTTTCACGTTGCGATATGGATCAAAAACACGGACCATGAGTTCTCGTTTTACTGCTTGAAAGAAGCCTGTAGGAGCAGTTCCAGGTCGTTCTTCACGGCACGGCGAACGGGTAAAAGTGACTCCATGTTCCAAATCCTTCTGGGTTTCGGGGTCCAACCTGGCCCAGAGCGGACCGAACTTGTCTTTTAGCTCCAAGCGGGCCGGCTCGGGGTATGAAGCATCCCTTAACTGTGCCAGTTCCCTGGAAAGTCGCAGGCTTTCCTCGGTAATGGTTTCGATCTTCCGATCCCTGTCTGAGATCGTCGCCAGGGCCATATCCGAGATCTTGGCCAGATCAAGCTCCCCCCGAGAAACCTCACCCCCTCGTTCCTCAGCAGCCAGTCTGGCCCTGACTCCTCGTATCCTAAGCAGATCTTCGAGATCAGCATTTTCCTGCCTCAGCTTTTCTTCAAGAAATTCAGCCAAGAACCTAGCCCGCGAGAAGTTCTTCTGCTCTCGCCATAACCGAATCAACGGCCAAACATAATCTGTGGCTTCGGTATCGGCATTCCGATCTTGCCACGCGGAAAAGAGATGCTCGTAAACTGCCAGCGCCCGAACGGCCATATCCGGCTCATCGCAACTCTTTTCATCGTACCAATCGGCAATGGCTTCGAGGATCGGATCATCGTGGTACCCAAGCGAGGACCCTAGCTCCTCACAATAGCGATCCCATGCCTTGAGAATTTCCTCCGGAATTCTCGGAACCGGAGCCTTCGTAAACCCAAGCGCCTCTATTAACCAATCCGCATCCTGCAGGAAATCCCCGCTGCTGTCCAAGGAGAATTTCGTCAATATGCCCCTGAGAATTTCCTTGTCTGTCACCGTTGTAGGGTCTTGTTCAAGCCTCTGCTGAAGGTCCGCCAGCCATTCTCGGTCTTTCCTCTCTTCCACCTCCATTTTCCGGCGTAGATCATCTGGAATCAGCGAATCACGAAAATCACCGAGAGACATGTCCCCCCCTTCCAACCAGCAACTAACCCTCCCGAGTGCAGCTAGTGATTTGGGCCAGCCGCGCGAAATCGGGATAAATGGGCGATATGCCAACGACTGCCAGGGACTAAACAGTAGGATTATAGCGAGAGCGTGAGAAAAAGAAAGTGAAGAGGGAGGGATTAAACCCCTCCCCTACGAGTTTGCAGGAAATGAGTGGTTCACGCCCCGACCTTATCTGGCAAGCTGATGACCGGAACACTAATCCGGGTCTTTCCAACCTTTCCCTTCGCGGTGTACTCATCCATCAGGCGAAGCGCCTCTGGCCCAAGAAAGGTCTCCCCGCACTGACTGCACACCTCGGCGCGGACGTTCTTGAACAAATACAGGTGCCCGCCCCATCGGTGTACGTGCTCAATTCGCTTGCGTCTGATGGTGGCCTTGCAGAACGGACAGCTCTTCATTGCGGGCTTTGAATTCACGGCGCGGCCGGCAGCTTTAAGTCCGTTGGCGCGTACACTTTGATTTCCTTGATCGCACGGAACCGACCGTCGGCCGAGGCAAGAGCGTCTGCGCCGAGGCGCAGGGCGATGGCCAGAATGATGGAATCGTTGGTCAGGAACCCGTGGTGTTCTTGAATCTGGAAGGCGTCCTCGGTCAAGTCTGACCGGGTGCACGCTTCAAACCCCAGACCCATCGTCAACAAGGCCTGAACTTTCTCCCTGTAAGCAGTCAATCTTTTCACCACGTCCGGCTTGCCTGCGAGTTGCCGGGACGGATTTCCTCCGGTGATCTGCCCGAGCACTTGGGCCTCGATTAGCATCAGCTTATGCGTCAGCTCTTGCCAGACCGGCTGAGGCAGGACACCGAGCAGTTCGCGCTTTTCGATGCGCCGGAGCAGGCGCTGGGCCTGTGCAGAAGAGCCCTGTTCGGCATAGAGCAGCACGTTGGTGTCCAAGACGCACAGGCTGCCGTTGGGAATATCGTCGAGGCTCATACGTCCCAGGCGTCCTCTTCCAGAACTTGGCGGAACTGTTTGGGAGTCAGCTTGAATGGATGGTTACAAAACAGATTATAGGCAGCCTCACGCTCTTTCGGGTGAGCCGCACCAGCATGGAGGTATCGGATCAACGCATCTTGTATCACGTCGCTCATCGGCCGACCTTCCTCAGCCGCTCGCCGCTTCGCAAGCCGCATGACTTCGTCTTCAATCAACGTCCCGACCTTTCGTTTCATAACCCATACTCCTTTGGACACCGCGCCAACCGGAAAGCCTAATCGTCTAAGGTCAAGACTAGACTAGAATTCTAGATGTGTCAAGAAATAGCACGGTCTTGAAGCTGAAAACGGGACAGGGCACGGTTTGTTGGATGAAAAGTAGGAGCGAAAAGGTAAGAGGAGAGAAGCTAGCGCGCCCGGATTTTTTGCGTGCGCTCGGCGACTTTCTTGCGCAGGCGGGCCTTCTCCAGGCTCGTGAGGGCGGCCTCGATCTGTTCGCGCGAGCCGCCCGCCGCAACTTTCGCCTCGGCTTCCACAACCTTGGCCTGGGCGCGCTCGACGTCGATGTCCTCGGCGTGTTCGGCGACTTCCGCCAGCACCGTGATACGCTTCGGCGTGACGTCCACATACCCCCACATGATCGTCATGTAGTTGACGTCGTCACCGACGCGATACTTGAGCTCGCCGACGTGCAGGGACGAGAGGAACTGGCAGTGTCCCGGCAGGACGCCGAATTCCCCTTCGGTGCCGGGACAGGTGACTTCGTCCACCTCCTTGCTGAGAAGGAGCCGGTCGGGCGTGACGATTTCGAGAAGGATTTTTGCCATTATCCCTTTTTCAGGCGCTCGGCCTTTTCGAGTACGTCCTCAATCCCGCCCACCATGTAGAACGCCTGCTCGGGCAACTCGTCGTGCTTGCCCTCGATGACTTCCTTGAAGCTCCGGACCGTCTCGGCCAGCTTGACGTACTTGCCCTTGGCGCCGGTAAAGGCCTCGGCCACATTGAACGGCTGGGAGAGAAACTTCTGGATCTTGCGGGCGCGGGTCACCGTGAGCTTGTCGTCTTCCGACAGTTCGTCCATGCCCAGGATGGCGATGATGTCCTGGAGGTCCTTGTAGCGCTGGAGAATGGACTGGACGCCGCGGGCCACGTTGTAGTGCTCCTCGCCCACGACCTGCGGATCGAGAATGCGCGACGTGGAGTCCAGCGGGTCCACCGCCGGATAGATGCCCAACTCGGCCAGTTGCCGCGATAACACGGTCGTCGCATCCAGGTGCGCAAAGGCCGTGGCCGGCGCGGGATCGGTCAGGTCATCGGCCGGCACGTAGATAGCCTGGACCGACGTGATCGAGCCCTTCTTCGTGGACGTAATGCGCTCCTGCAAATCGCCCATCTCCGTGCCGAGGGTCGGCTGGTACCCCACGGCCGAGGGCATGCGGCCCAGCAGGGCCGACACTTCGGACCCGGCCTGGGTGAACCGGAAGATGTTGTCCACGAAGAGGAGCACGTCCTGCCCCTCCTCGTCGCGGAAGTACTCGGCGACGGTCAGCCCCGAGAGCGCGACGCGCAGGCGCGCGCCGGGCGGCTCGTTCATCTGCCCGTACACGAGCGTGGCCTTGTTGATGACGCCCGATTCGCTCATCTCCAGGTACAGATCGTTGCCTTCGCGGGTGCGCTCACCCACGCCGGCGAAGACGGAGAACCCGCCGTGGTGGGTGGCAATATTGTGGATCAGCTCCATGATGACGACAGTCTTGCCCACGCCGGCGCCGCCGAAGAGGCCGACCTTCCCGCCCTTGGAGTACGGTTCGAGGAGGTCCACCACCTTGATGCCGGTCTCCAGCACCTCGGTCTTGGTATCCTGCTCTTCCAGGGTGGGCGCGGAACGATGGATGGGGAGGTGCTTCTTGGCCAGGACCGGGCCCTTGCCGTCCACCGGCTCGCCCAGGACGTTGATCAAACGGCCGAGCGTCTCGCGGCCGACCGGCATCGAAATCGGCGCCCCGGTGTCCGTGACCTCCATGCCGCGGACAAGTCCGTCGGTGCTCGACATGGCCACGGACCGCACGCGGTTCTCGCCGAGGTGCTGGGCCACCTCCAGCGTCAGGCGGATCTCCGGGCGGCCGCTCTTCTTGTCCTCCGGCGCCTCGACCCGTATCGCGTTGTAGATATTCGGAAGCCCCTCCCTGGGGAACTCCACGTCCACGACCGGCCCAATCACTTGGATGACTCTGCCCTTGCTCACGGTGATCTCCCCTCTCGGTTAGTCGGCTATCTCAACGCTTCGGCCCCGCCGACGATGTCCATCAGCTCCTTGGTGATGGCCGACTGGCGGGTCTTGTTGTAATAGAGCGTCATCTTCTTGATCATCTCGCCCGCGTTGCGCGTCGCGCCGTCCATCGCGGCCATCCGCGCGCCCAGCTCGGCTGCGGACGACTCCATCAGGGCGTGAAAGGTCTGCACCTCGATGTGCTTCGGCAGCAGGACTTTCAAGAGTTCTTCCTCCATCGGCTCGAAGAGGTAGCCGCCGCCGAGCTTCTCGGCCTCCTGGTCGAGGGACTCGATGGGCAACAGCTTCTCAACGACGACCCGCTGCTGGATGACGGACTTGAACTCGTTGTACACGATGTGGAGCTCGTCGAACGTCCCGCCCGTGAACTGCTGGACAATGTCCCCGCCGATGTCCAGCGCATGCTCGTACGAGAGCCGGTCGAAGACCCCGGTCCATTCCTGTCTGCGGTTCCACTGGCGGCGGCGGAAAAAATCCCGGCCCTTGCGTCCGATCACGCTGACTGTGACGGTGCAGCCGGCCTCCTGCCTCTCGCGGAGGAACTCGACCGCCCTGCGCAGAATATTGGTGTTGAACGCCCCGCAGAGCCCCCGGTCGGACGTGACCACGAGCAACTCGATCCGGTTCCCGGACGGCTTGCGCAGCAAGGGATGGGCCTGCCGATTGACGCGGCTCGACAGGCTGCCGAGCACGACCGCCATCTTCTTCGCATAGGGGCGCGCGGCCAGAATGCGGTCCTGGGCGCGCTTGAGTTTCGCCGCGGCCACCATCTTCATGGCCTTGGTGATCTTCTGCGTGTTCTTGATGGACCCGATCTTGCGCCGCAGGCCCTGTAAGCTCGGCATGGACTCCTACGCCTTTACCAGATAGGTCAGCTTGCTCTTGAAGGCCGCGAGCATTTTTTTCAGCTCTGCCGTCAGCTCGTCGTCCAATTTCCCCTTCGCCACGATGTCGCGCTGGATCTTGGAATGCTCGCGCTTGACGTGGTCCAGGAGGTCCTCCTCGAACTGGCGGACCTTGTTCACCGGCACATCGTCCAGGTAGCCGTTGGTCCCGGCGAAAATGCTGATCACCTGGTTCTCCACCGGCATCGGCTGGTACTGCCCCTGCTTGAGCAGCTCCACCATGCGCTGGCCGCGGGCCAGCTGGGCCTGCGTGGCTTTGTCCAACTCGCTGCCGAACTGGGCGAACGCGGCCATCTCGCGGTATTGTGCGAGATCCAGCCGGAGCGAGCCCGCCACCCCTTTCATGGCCTTGATCTGCGCCGAGCCGCCGACGCGCGAGACCGAGAGACCGACGTTGATCGCGGGCCTGATGCCCGAATAAAAGAGGTCGCTGCCGAGGTAGATCTGCCCGTCCGTGATCGAGATCACGTTCGTCGGGATGTACGCCGACACGTCGCCGGCCTGGGTCTCGATGATCGGCAGGGCCGTCAGGCTTCCCCCGCCCTGCTCCTTGCTGAGCTTCGCCGCCCGCTCCAGCAGGCGGGAATGCAGGTAGAACACGTCGCCGGGATAGGCTTCGCGGCCCGGCGGGCGCCGCAGCAGCAACGAGAGCTGCCGGTACGCGGTCGCATGCTTGGACAGGTCGTCGTAGATAATCAGCGCGTGGCGACCGCTATCGCGAAAGTACTCGCCCATGGCCGAGCCGGAAAAAGGCGCCAGGTACTGCATCGAAGCCGGGTCGCTGGCCGTGGCGGACACCACGATGCTGTAGGCCATGGCGCCGTTCTCTTCGAGCGTCTTGATGACGCGCGCGACAGTCGAACGCTTCTGGCCGACGGCGACGTAGATGCAGATGACGTTCTGGCCCTTCTGGTTGATGATGGTGTCCACCGCGATGGCGGTCTTGCCGGTCTGCCGGTCGCCGATGATCAACTCGCGCTGGCCGCGCCCGATGGGGATCATCGAATCGATGGCCTTGATGCCGGTCTGCAGCGGCTCGCGGACGGGCTGGCGCTCGAGTACTCCGGGAGCCCGGACCTCCACCCGGCGGGTCGCCTGCGCCTGGATCGGCCCCTTGCCGTCCAGCGGATTGCCGATCGGGTCCACAACCCGGCCGACGACCGCGTCGCCCACGGGAACCTCCGCAATGCGGCCGGTCCGCTTGACGAGGTCGCCTTCCTTGATGTTCTGGTCGGAGCCCAGAATAACCGCGCCGACGTTGTCCTCTTCCAGGTTCAGGGTGATCCCCTTGAGGCCGCCGGGGAATTCCAGCAACTCGCCGGCCATGGCGCCGTCCAGCCCGTAGATCTTGGCGATGCTGTCGCCGACCTGGAGCACAGACCCGACTTCGGCCACATCCACCTGCTTCTCGAAAGACTTGACCTGGTCCCGGATGATTGCGCTGATCTCTTCCGCTTTGATCTGCATCCTTGGCTCCTTACGTCCGGGCGCCGTGAATGGCGCCCCTACACAATCAGACTTTTGCGAGGGCCGACCGCAACTGCGCCAGCTGGCCGCGGACCGTCCCGTCGTACACCGTGCTGCCGATTCGAATTTCCATCCCGCCGATCACGGCGGGATCAACGTGGATCGCGAGGTCGATCTGGCTGCGCGTGACCTGCTCGAGCTTCGTGCGGATGGCGGCTTGTTGCTCGTCAGTGAGCGGCCGGGCGGCCGCTACCTGGACAACCTTGCGATTGGAGACCTGGTCGGCGAGCTTGCCGAACGCCTCGCTCACCTCTCGGATCAGGACGATCCGGTTTTTGCGAACGACGTGGGCAAGGAACCGGCCGGTGATCGGAGGGCACACCGCCTTGGCCGCCAGCTGGGCGACGACGGCGGCCTTCTGCTCGCGGGTGAAGACCGGGCTCAGCAGCAGGTTCCGGAACTCGCGGGAGGCGGAAAAAGCCTCAGCCAACAGACGGAGCGTGTCCGCAGTCGGGCCGACATCGGCGGGCTCCTGCAACTCGAACAGGGCCTTCGCGTACCGTCGTGCAATCGCCGTCTGAATCACGTTCTCGGTAACCGCCTTCTGTGACGTGGTTTCGAGCTGGCAGGCTCACTCAAAAAGCGGTGCACGATAGCACGAAAGCCTAATGCCGTCAAGCAGTTCGCCCTGCTTCAGCCCCTGCCTTTTCCGGCCTCAATAATGCCGCCGCCGAGGACCCGCTCACCCTGGTAGAAAACCGCAGACTGCCCTGGACTCAGTGCCCGCTGGGGCGAATCAAATTCGATACGGAGGCGTCCCTCTTCAATCGGCCAGATGGTCGCCGGGACCGCCGGGCTGGCATACCGAACTTTGACCTGAGCGCGGGCCGGTTCATCAATAGGCTCCATGCCGATGAGATTCAGATCGCCGACGAAGCACGAGGCCTCCAGCAGGTTCTCCTCCCGGCCCACCACCACGGTATTGCTGGCGCGGTCCACGCGGACGACGTACAGCCGCTGTTCCGCAGAAAGTCCCAGTCCGCGCCGCTGGCCCGGCGTATAGAATGGCACCCCACGGTGTGTTCCCATCACCGTGCCGTCCGTTCCGACGAAAGCGCCGGGCCGCGTGGCCTCCGGGGCCTCCTCGGCGAGAAAGCTGCGATAGTCTCCCTTCGTCACGAAACAAATCTCCTGGCTCTCTTTCACTTCGTCGGCCGGCAGGCCGATTGCTTCAGCCCTGGACCAGACTTCGTCCTTTTGCATGCCCCCCACAGGGAAGAGGAGGCGGGGAAGCCAGCCCCTGTTCAGGCGGTAGAGAAAATAGCTCTGGTCTTTCCTGGGATCGCCGCCCTTATGGAGGTGCAGGCGTCCTTCCGCATCCGGCAACACTTGCGCATAATGGCCGGTCGCGACATAGTCCGCCCCCAGCTCCCGGGCCGCATCCACCAGGCAGCCGAACTTCACCCGCTCATTGCATCGGACACAGGGATTCGGCGTCAGGCCAGAGAGATACCCCTGGATGAAGTCCTGCACCACAGCCGCGCGGAAATGATCGCGGATGTCGATCACCCGGTGCGGGATGTTCAACCGTTCGGCGACATAGCGGGCGATGCCGATCTTGCAGCAGCCGCGCTCCTGCCACTTCTTCGAGGTCGTCTCGCCCTCCTCGGTGTCCCAGGTCCGGAGCGTGACGCCCTGGACTCGATAGCCCTGGTCCACCAGCAGCGCGGCGGCAACGGCGCTGTCTACCCCGCCCGACATGCCCACGACGACAGACTTCATCGAACTTTACAGGGCCTCCCCTCTATGAGAAACACGAACCTTGGGCACCGGGGCCGAGGTTTCACGGGCCTCGTCCGATCCTTTTTTCTTGACGCGGCCTTCAGACTCGCAGGTCCCGTGAAAGCTTACGCCTTCGTCCATTTGCACGAGAGGGGCTATCACGTCCCCGCGCAGCACAGCGGTCCGGAGAAGGTGCACTTTCCCTGTCGCCATCACATTCCCGGTGATTTTCCCGCCGCTGACGATCGTGCCGGCGCTGACGTCCCCTTCAACAACCGCATGCTCGCCAAGGATGATCGTTCCGTTCGAGCGGATTTCTCCCGCCACCGAGCCGTCGATGCGGACCGTGCCATCAAAGGTCAGTGTCCCCTTGAACTCGAACCCGCGCGCCAGGAAGGTGAAGGTTTCCCTTCCCTCCGGCGGGATTTCTTTCTTCTTGCCTTTCGCTGCGAACATGCTCGGCCCCTGTCTACACTCCGCGAGCCCGCACCACCCCTTGCTGCGGTTGCGGGATCGTCTCGCGCGCCCCCTCCAGGGTCCTGACCTCGCCCCGTCCCTCCGCCTCACAGTTGCCCATGAAGCGAACGCCCTCCTCCACCGACAGCAATGGGGTCTTGATGGTCCCGAGTACGATCCCGGTGGAGAGCAGATGGACCTTGTCCTTGGCGATGATGTTGCCGGTGACCCGCCCGCCGCTGATCACTACATCGGCGCTGACGTCTCCTTCGATGACGGCATGCTCACCCACGATGAGAGTGCCTTTCGTGTGGATCTCTCCTTCGAGCCGGCCATCGACGCGGATCGTGCCTTCGAAGGTGGCGATCCCTTTGAACTGGGATCCCTTACCGAGAAACGTGAACGATTCCTCGCCGCTCATCGTGTAAGGATTGTTCGTATCCTTTTTAGGCCACATGGGTTGCCTCCAAACTGAGCTTCGCTCGTGCCGGGCGTTTCGATCAGATGCTCCCGGATATCCAATACCTCAAGTGTTCACCGAGTTGGATGGGCCCTCATCCCGCCGTCTTCATCGTCGAGCTGACGCGAATAGGCGTGACCGAGCCGCCCGCCGGGGCCTTGCCTGCCTCGGCCGGTTCGGCCTTGGCCATCTCCAGGCTCCCGTTGAAGAGCACCCCTTCCTCGATGGAGAGCAGCGGCGCCTTCACGGAGCCGTTCAGCACGGCCGGCGACTCGAGACGGACCTTCCCGGAGGCCACAATGTCCCCCGTGATCTTGCCCCGACTGATCACCGTGCCGGCGGTGATCTGCGCCGTAAGGACGGCATCCTCCCCAACGACCAGCACGCCCTCGGTGTGGATCTCCCCATCCAGGCGGCCGTCGATACGGACCGTCCCGTTGTAGGTAATCACGCCCTTGAACTCGACGCCCCGGCCGACGAAGGCGATCACTTCCTCGCCCTGGCTGCCCGCCGAGGGCTGCCCCTCCAGATCCTCATCCTGCTTCTCAACGTCATGACCCTTTTTCCACATGGCCTTCCTCCTTAATTATAAATTGCTACGTTTTTCTTCGTCTGGTCCTATCCCAGGATCATGTCGATGACTCTTTCAAGGTCGGCGGGAGAATAATAGTCGACGACGATTTTCCCTCCCGTCTTGCCGTGGATCAGCCGCACCTTCGTGCCCAACCGACGCGACATCCGATCCTCGATCTCGCTGGGCCGGTGGCCCTTGCTGGTGCTGTTCGAACGGCCGGCGCGAGGGGCGGGCCGGACCAGGCGCTCGAGGTCCCGCACCGACAGCCGTTCCGTCACGGCCCGGCGCCCCAGGCGAACCTGCTGCTCAGGATCCGAGACGGCGAGCAGGACCTTGGCGTGGCCCCATGACAGTTGGTCGCTTTCGACCCACGTTTGCACCTCGGACTGAAGCGCCAGGAGCCGCACGGTGTTCGCGATCGAGGAACGCTCCTTCCCCAGCGTACGCGAAACCGCCTCCTGCGTAAGCCCGAATTCCTTCATGAGACGCTGATAGGCTCGTGCGGCCTCCATCGGGTTCAGGTCCTTGCGCTGAAGGTTCTCGATCAGCGCCATCTCCATTGCCTCGGCGTCGGTGGCCGGGCGGATGATGGCCGGAATTCTTTTGAGGCCGGCCAGCTTGGCCGCGCGCCAGCGCCGCTCGCCGGCGATCAGCTCGAACCCGCCGTCTCCGAGCTTTCGCACCAGAATCGGCTGCAGGACTCCCTTCGCCTTGACCGAGTTGGCCAGCTCTTCCAGTTCGGCCTCATCGAAGACGCGGCGGGGCTGAAAAGGATTGGGCGAGACCAGGGACAGCGGCACGTCCTCGATCTCATCCCTCCCGGCGGCATTGCCGACGGGAATCAGGGTCTGCAGTCCTCTACCGAGCGCCTTTTTTTGCATGTGCCAGGACTTCCTTGGCCAGGTTCAGGTATGCCTGCGCCCCGGTCGAAGCGACGTCGTACATGAGCACCGGGGCCCCATGGCTCGGAGCCTCCGCCAGTTTGATATTGCGCGGGATCACGGCCTTGAACACCTTGCCTGGAAAATGTTTGCGTATCTCCTCCGCTACCTGCTTGTGGAGGTTGTTCCGCCCGTCGAACAGCGTCAGGAGGATCCCTTCGACGGCCAGCGACGGATTCAAGGACTTGCGAACCATCTCGACGGTCTGCATCAATCGCCCCAGCCCCTCCATCGCGTAAAATTCACACTGCACGGGAACCAGCAGCGCGTCAGCCGCCGCGAGGGCGTTCACCGTCAGCAGCCCCAACGCCGGGGGACAATCCACCAGCACGAAGTCATATTGCCCGGCGGCGTCTTCCAGAACCCGCCGCAGGACCAGTTCTCGGTTCTCCAGGCTGGCCAGTTCGATCTCCGCCGCGGCGAGATCAGGCTCGGACGGCACCACTGAAAGCCTGGAAACGGCCGATCTCACGACAACTTCCGAGATCTTGCGCCCCCGGATCAAGGCATCATAGGTCGAAAGCTTGATCCCGTCCCGATCAACCCCAACCCCGCTGGTGGCATTGGCCTGCGGGTCCAGGTCCACCAACAAGACCGTCCGTTCCGCCACCGCCAGTGAGGCCGCCAGGTTGATGGCGGTTGTGGTCTTGCCGACCCCCCCTTTTTGATTGGCGATGGCTAGGACTCGCCCCATGGGCCAGCTTGGAACCTCCGAGAGGAGATCATGCTAGCAAGTGAGCCCTAACGTGTCAACGGAAGCGCTGTTTCATTGTTCCACGTGGAACAATGGTGCGTGGAGAAAACCAAGAGTGGCCAGTCGCGGGGCTGCTTCCCGCTCCCGAGCGGCGCGCCCTCGGATCATGGACAAGGGCAGAAGGGGCGCTCCTTCACGGCCGCGTTAGAGGCAGACCCCGCTCCGGCCCTCGCCGAAATTAATCAGTTCTTGCGGGTGACACCGCATGGGCGCCCAGATGCAGCGCAGGGCGTACAGCCGGGTCTGCCTGGGCCTCGACGGCGAAACCGCCCAGCTGCACTGGGCTATGCGGGGCAGGACCCGCTCTGAGTCAGCCTTGCGGCAATATTGGGGATAAGAGGGTCAACGTGCGGGGGTCGTTGGTGAAGGGGAGCGTAAAGGAGATTTCGCGGAGCAACCTGTATCCGGACGGGACATCGCTCATGGGGCTAGCCCGGAAGAGCAGAGCTCGGCCGCCGGGGGCCAGGAGTCTAGGCGCCTCCGCGAGGATGAGCTCGGGCCGGACGGCCCGGCTTGTCACGAGGTCGAAGAGCCCGGCCTGATCGGACTTGCGGTCCTCGATCCGCGCAATCAGGACCGAGACTCCGGAGATCCCCAGGAGCCCGATCATATGGTGGAGGAAAGCCGCCTTCTTCTGGGACGGTTCAAGCAAGGTCACGGCCAGGTCCGGGTCCTGGAGCTTCAGCACCAGCCCGGGAAACCCGGCGCCCGTGCCGACATCGAGCACCCGGAGGCCTGGTCCCGGCCGGATAAGCCCAGGGTCCGGCTTGATGAGCGTGAAGGCGGCCAGGGAGTCCAGAAAGTCTTTGTTGATGATGTCGGCCTGGGTCGCGTGCCCCGTGAGGTTGACTTTGGTATTCCAGCGGGTCAGCTCCTGCAGGTACAGAACCAGCCTGGCGACGGTATGGGGGGAGAGCGGAACACCCAGGCGCAGGCCGCCTTCCATGAGGGCCGCAGCCGGCGAGGCCGGATCAGGGGTGGCGGGGGAGCTAGGCGACATGTTCCACGTGGAACAATATCAGTTTCGGCGGGACCGCTCCAGGGCTACCTGAAGGAGTGACACGGCGGCGGGGGTGACCCCCTCAATCCGTGAAGCCTGTCCCAGTGAGTGGGGGCGCACCTTCTGGAGCTTCTCCAAAACCTCTCGCGAGAAGCCTTTAACACAGGCGTAATCAAAATCACATGGGATTCTGCTGGATTCGAGGCGCTTAAAGTTATCCACCTCGTGGGATTGACGGTGGATATATCCCTCGTACTTGATCTGGATTTCGACCTGTTCCTGCACAGCGGGGTCTGGGTGGCCCTCCAGGCCGGTGAACTCCATCACCCCTTTGTACGCCAGCTCAGGCCGCCGGAGCAGCCCGGCCAGGGTCGTGTCCGGGCTCAGGCCCTCCAGGCCGAGTGCAACCGCCCTGGCGGCCACCTCCGGCGTAAGCCTGGGCCTGGTCTTGAGGAGCCGCTCACGCTCCCGGTTGATAGAGTCCCGCTTTTCGCAGAACCTGCCGTAGGCGCCTTGGGGAACGAGCCCCAGCCGGTAACCGATGTCCGTGAGCCGGAGATCGGCGTTGTCCTGGCGGAGGAGCAGCCGGTATTCGGCCCGCGAGGTGAACATCCGGTAGGGCTCCCTCGCGTCCTTGGTGATGAGGTCGTCGATCAGCACCCCGATGTAGGCTTCCGACCGGTCCAGGATACAGGGAGCCTCGCCTCGGATCTTCAGGACAGCGTTGATGCCGGCCATCAGCCCCTGTGCGGCCGCCTCTTCGTACCCAGACGTGCCGTTGATCTGTCCGGCATGGTAGAGCCCCTCCACCAGCTTCGTTTCCGTCGTGGGGTGGAGCTGGCGGGGCGGAAAGTAGTCGTATTCGACGGCATACCCCGGCTTGAGCATCTCCGCGCGCTCGAGGCCGGGGATGGTCTTGAGGAACGCGGCCTGTACGTCCACCGGAAGGCTGGTCGAGATGCCGTTCGGGTAGTATTCATTAGTGTCAAGCCCCTCCGGCTCGATAAAGATCTGGTGTCGGGGCCTGTCGGCAAACCGCACGACCTTATCCTCAATGGAGGGGCAGTAGCGCGGTCCCGTGCCTTCGATCACGCCGGTGAACATCGGCGAGCGGTCCAGGTTGTCCTGGATGATGCGATGGGTTTCTTCATTGGTGTACGTGAGGTGACAGCAGACCTGGGGCATCGGAATCTTCTCGGTCCGGAACGAGAACGGTACCGGCGGCTCGTCGCCCCACTGCGGCGCGAGCATCGAGAAATCGATGGTGTCCCGGTCGAGGCGGGGAGGAGTGCCCGTCTTGAGCCGCCCCAGCTCGAAGCCGAATTCACGCATGCAGTCGGAGAGGTGCTCGGCCGGGGCCTCGCCGGCCCGCCCGGCCGGGAAGCGGTTTAACCCTACGTGAATTAATCCCTTAAGGAAAGTACCTGTTGCCAGGACGACGGCCTTCGCCCCCAGCCTTTCTCCCGCGCCGGTGACGACGCCGCTGACACGGCCACCCGTCGTTTCGATCCGATCCACGGTCCCGCGAATGACCGCAAGGCCCGGCTGGGCGCGCAGCGTCTGCTGCATGACCAGCCGGTACTGCTTCTTGTCGCACTGGGCCCGCAGCGAGCGCACGGCCGGCCCGTTCCGCGTGTTGAGCATTCGGAACTGGATGCCGGTCTGGTCGGTGTTGCGTCCCATCTCGCCGCCGAGCGCGTCGATCTCCTTCACCAGGTGGCCCTTCGCGATCCCGCCGATCGCGGGATTGCAGGACATCTGCGCGATCTTGTCCTCTTCCATGGTGAGCAACGCCGTGCGCGCCCCCATGCGCGCCGCCGCGAGCGCAGCCTCGCAGCCGGCATGGCCGCCGCCCACCACGATCACGTCAAAGCGGTCTTCGTGCGTCTTGACGATCATTTGCCGATGCAGAACTCCTTGAAGATGCGGTCGAGGATGTCGTCCGTAGTCGTCTCGCCGATGATCTCGCCGATCGCGTTGACGGCCGCGCGCAGGTCTACTGCGAGGAACTCGGCCGCCATGCGCCGCTCGACCGAGAGCAGCACCTGATCGAGCGAGGCCTGTGCCCGCTCAAGCGCGCCACGATGTCGCAAGTGGGTGATCAGCACGCCTTCGCTCGGTTCGAGCCCCTGCTTGAGCACGGCATCGCGGATCGCGTCACGCAGCTCCTCCAGGCCGGCGGAGGCGGTCGCCGAGGTCCAGACGATGCGGTTCCCTTCCGTAAGCCCCTTGAGCTGCAGCGGTTCCAGACGGGGAGGCAGGTCCGATTTATTGACGACCAGGATCGCCTCCTTCCCCCGCGCCAGATCCAGGAGCCGCTGGTCCTCATCGCCAAGCGGTTCGCTTCCGTCGAGCACCGCCAGGACCAGCTCGGCGCGCGCCAGCGCGTCGTGCGAGCGGCGCACCCCCTCGCGTTCCACCACGTCCACAGTCTCCCGCAAACCCGCCGTGTCCAGCAGGCGCACGGGAATGCCACGGACGTTGACGTACTCTTCCAGCACGTCGCGCGTGGTGCCGGGGATCGGGGTCACGATCGCCCGATCCGCCTTCGCCAGCGCATTCATGAGACTGGACTTGCCCACATTGGGACGCCCGACCAGCACCGCCGTGACGCCTTCGCGGACCATGCGCCCTTCCTCTGCCGTTCGGATGAGCTGCGTGATCCGATCGCGCACCACGGTGACGCCATTCGCTAGGCCCTGCGCGGAAATGAACGTGATGTCTTCGTCCGAGAAGTCGATTCCGGCCTCGACTTCGACCAGCAGGCGCACCAGGCCCTCACGCAGTCGGCCGAGCTCCTCTGACAGGGCGCCGCGGAGCTGCTCCAGCGCGACCCGCAGGCCGGCCTCGGTGCGGGCCGAAATCAGGTCCATGACCGCTTCGGCCTGCGCGAGATCGAGTCGGCCGTTCAGGAAGGCGCGCTTCGAGAATTCACCAGGCTCGGCGAGCCGCGCGCCACTCAGGAGGAGGGCCTCCATTCCCAGCCGTAGGATGAGCGGCCCGCCGTGGCAGTGGAATTCGACGACGTCCTCGCACGTGTAGCTGCGGGGCGCCTTCATGATCGCAACCAGGACTTCGTCGATGCGCTTGCCATCGGGCGCGCGCAACTCGCCGTGGTGCAGGGTGTGCGTCTGGTAGTCATGGACGGTCCGGCCGCCGGCGCCGGCAAAGACCCGCGAGGCGATGTCTAGGGCCTTTTCGCCGGAAACCCGGATGATGCCGATGCCGCCCTCACCGGGCGGTGTGGCAATGGCGCAGATCGTATCGCCGGCATTCATGGGCGTTCATTTGGCCGCCGGAGCCGTCGCCGCAGCCCGCGTCTTCGGCAGGAGGTACCTGTCCGTGACGACCTGCTGCGTGATCGTGAGGACGTTGTTCGTCAGCCAGTACAGCACGAGCCCGGCCGGGAACGTGACGAACAGGAACGTGAGGAAGACCGGCAGCAGCAGCATGATCTGCGCCTGCTTCGGGTCCATCGTGGTCGGCTGGATCTTCTGCTGGATGAACATCGTGACGCCCATCAGGATCGGCAGGACATAGTAGGGGTCCTGCACCGACAGGTCCTTCACCCACAGCATGAACGGCGCCTGTCGCAACTCGATGGTCATGTACAGGATATTGAAGAGCGCGACAAAGATGGGGATCTGGAAGAACATCGGCAGGCAGCCGCCGACCGGGTTCACCTTTTTGTCCTTGTAGAGCTTGATCAGTTCCTTGTTGAGCCGGTCGCGATCGTCGGCGTATTTCTTCTGCAGAGCCATCAACTCCGGCTGCACGGCCGCCATGTCCTTCATGGATTTGTAGCTCTTGTAGGCAAGGGGCGCCAGCAGGAGCTTGATCCCGATGGTGACGATGATGATGGCCACACCGTAGTTATGGGTGAGATCATGGAGGTGGCGGATGGCGTAAAACACGGGCTTGGCGACCGCCCGCACGAAGGACCAGCTCCCGTAGATGAACCAGCCGAAGTCGATCGTCTCCTCCAGTTCGATCTTGAGCGCCGCCAGCGTGTCGTATTCCTTGGGGCCGACGAAGAGCCGGTAGCGACTCGCGACGGCCCCCGGCACGGCGGGCGTGCGCAGGCCGACCGAAACCAGCCGTTCGCCTTCCTTGCGCACGACTCCGATATGGGGCACGGCATCGGCGGGGATGGCGGCGGCCAGAAAATATTTGTCCTGCATGGCGGCCCATTTTACCTGGCCAGACCGCAAGTCTTCCTTGTCGGGCGTCGCCTTGTCGAGCTTGCCGCCACTGTTCGTGGCCGGCCCGATGAAGCCGACGAACCCCTCCTGCCACTCATGGATCCCGAAGTTTGTGCCCAGGGAAAGGGGCGTCGAGCTACTCACGCCGGACGTCTCCACGGTCAGATCCACGAGGTAGCTGCCGTGGTGAAATGTGAGGCTCTTCGTGACCTGCGCGCCGGTCTCCGGATCCGCATAGGAGAAACCGATCTCACCGGCGGGCTCTCCCTCGCTGAGGCTGAGGTCCTTTCCCGAGACCACATACAAACCCTTCGCCATCCGCTCCTGCAGCTTGGCATCAAGGACCTCCACGGTCAGCGGCGGGATGAGCGTGACCCCCTTTTCATCGGCTGGCACGAGCTGGATGGGCTTGGGCTGCTTGGGGTCCGTGTTCTGATAGCGCTTGAGTTCCCAGTGTTTGATCACCCCGCCGCGGTTCGAGAAGACGACCTTGACCAGGTCGGTCTCGACCGTCACCTCCCGTTCGCGTTCGGCAACCAGCCCCTGGGCAGGAATCGTCGCACTCGCCTTGGCGGGAGGCGGAACCTGCGCGGCAGTCTGGGCCAACTGGGGCAGCGCCGACGCGGGCACCGCCTTGGAGGCCGGCACCGGCCGCTTCGCGATTCCCATCTTCTCCAGGAGATAGGGGTAGAGCACGATGACCGCCATCGCGAGGACAAGGAAGAGGATGATGCGCTTTTCCATTCTATGCGCTCGTCAGCGAACCGGCCGCACCGGATCGTAGCCGCCGCGATGGAACGGATGGCATTTCAGCAAGCGTCGCATCGACATCCCCAGCCCCCGCAGAAGGCCGTGGCGCACCAGCGCCGCGCGCGCGTAGGCCGAGCACGTGGGCACGAAGCCGCAGCAAGGCGGGCCCATCGGCGAGACCCATCGCTGATAGAAGGCGATCGCTGCGACAACAATTCGGGTCATCGTGAACTCTCTGAAGATACCAGATGCGCCCGCTTCAGGACGGCTTGCCAGATTTCGCGCAAGCTTCCTGCGGGCTCGACCACGGATTCTCGCTTCGGCAAAATCAGCAAGTCCAGCCCGCAAGGGACCCACCGCAGACTCAGCCGGCCAAGCTCGCGGAACCGTCGCTTGGAGCGGTTGCGCGCCACCGCCCCCCCGAGCTTCTTCCCCACCACCACGCCGACCCGCGTGCGGTCCAGATCGTTCCGGCGGTAGAGGAGGGTGAACAGCGGGCACGAAACCCTTTTCCCTTCCTTGAAGACCAACCGGATGTCGGCGCTGTTGCGAAGGAGGTGCTGTACGCGAGTGGAGCGGGGGGGAACCACCGATCCAGATCAGACGGTCAGCTTGTGCCGTCCCTTGGCTCTGCGGCGCGCCAACGTCCGTCGGCCGCCTTTCGATTTCATCCGTTCGAGAAACCCGTGGGTGCGTTTCCGCGCCTTGTTCGAGGGTTGCCGCATTGTGGCGGACATGTACAGCCTCCTAACCGAGCTTGCTAGGCCGGCACTTCGATCAACCGTGCCGGATATTCAATACCTTTTACCTTGCGTGAATTGAGGCGTCATTATAAGGGCCGCGCCGGTAGGAGTCAATCATAGCGCATAGCGCACCTATTGAAAGAGCGATCGAATCTTTTCGACCCTCGTGCGGTTCACGCCCAGGTCGGAGCGCCCCACGCGCGAGGCCGAGCGGATGTGGATCAGCCTGGTCTGCGCATCGAACAGGCACTCGACATCGTCCACAAATCGAAAGACGCGGCTGCGAAACTCGATGTGCCAGTACGTGTCCTCTTCGACGACGAACGTCGCGTCCCCGGCCCCCAGCACGGCTTGTCGGAGCCGGGCTTTAGCCTGGTCGAGATCGCCGGTCCAGTTCAGCGGCATCACGTGATGGGCCGAATCCTCTCCGGGCAGGGAAGAGACGCAGTTGGGAGAAGCAGGGCAGGGTTTCAACTCAGTCCCACTAAGGCCCCTGAGTCCTGCGACCCAGGGGCCGTTGATGGTGGAGGCGAGGGGAGTTGAACCCCTGTCCGAAGACCGTCAGCGAAGGGCTTCTACATGCTTAGCCGGCGATTTGGGGTTTCGCTTCCGTCCACGCCCTCCGGCAGGCTTAGAACGGTCGCTAGCCCAGTGCATCTCGCCTGCCGCCGCTGAGCACCAGCGTCAGGCCAGCCCGCAATCGTCGCCTCTTCCCCCGCGCGGGCGTCAGGAGAGAAACGTCACCGCATTAAGCGGCGAGTGCCAGTTCTTGGTTGGCTGTTGTTGTTTCCGGACTTTTACGAGTTCCCGGAGCTCGGCATGCCACCCTGGCGTCATGATCCCCGTCGAAGCCGGTCGCCCCCTTTCGTTTAGCATTGTTTATAAAATAACACCCATCCTTCCAGTATTCAAGGCGTGTGATTCTTGCGGGTGTTCCTGCTGGTGGCGCCGGGTACCCGGAGGAGCGCAGCGTTCCAGGCCGCAGCCGAGTCTGCGGGGCCGCAACGGCGAGGCCGACCGCGAGCACATCCGGGCACCCGGCGACAGGCCCCGCTCTTATATCCGTCCTTTCGTCCGCTCCCCTTTGCGGTGCCCCCGCCCCAGCAGGAACACCGCAAACTCCCGCGCCCCCCGCATCCGCTGCTCCAGCGGCTCCTTCTTGATCTCCTCGTCCTTCAGGTGCTGCTCGAACTTCTCCAGCGCCTGCCCCATGAACTCCTCGAACAGCGAATGGTCAAAGAGCGTCTTCAATTTCATGGCGACTCCTTCGTCTTGACGCTATCGCGGTCAGGTACTACGATACGCCCATGGCCAAGCGCCCCAGCCTGAACCCGCTGCCGGACATCCTCGCCCGGTTTCTCAAAACACACGGCATGGCAATCCACATGCTGGAATTCAGGCTCCAGCAGCACTGGCCCGAGATCGTCGGCGAACACGTCGCACGCCACACGTGGCCGGACTCCGTCCGGCACCGCAAGCTCTACCTGGTGGCTGAGAACTCCGTCTGGCTCCAGCAACTCCTCTTCCTCAAGCCGGAACTGCTCGCCAAGATCAACCGGGCGGCGGACGGCGAGGCGCTCAGCGATATCATCCTCAGAGTCGGGACTGTGCGTCCCCCGGACGCCGGCGAAGGCCCTTTGCCCTATCCTGCTCTCTATGAACAGAAGGACGCGGACGTCAGCGCGGAGACGCGCGCCGAGATCGTGGCGGCAGTGCAAGCAGTCGCCGATCCTGATCTCCGGACGCGCCTGAAGACGCTCTTCTCGAAATCTGCGCCCTAGCCGCCGCCGACCTTCCCCTGAAACAGGATCTTGCTCCCCATTGCGGCAAACTCCGTCCCGGTCGTGAGCCGATAGATCCCTCGCACGCCGCGCTCAAAGCTGGATTTTGCAAGGGGATCCGATCCACGTACGTAATCGTTGAGCGAGGACTCGTCCGCCAGGCCGGTATTGTCGAAGACATAGATGGTCACGCGCTGGTAGCGGCCGGCTGGATCGCCCGGTGTCGTGGGCTTGATCTTGAGGTGGGTGAATCCGTCCCGGTTTCCGTGGCCCGCAGCCTGAAAACGGACCAGCAGGGCCTCAATCTCGGGGGCCGTCGTGCGGGGCGGGACATTGACGGTCACGTTCTCCCCGTTCTGGGCCATGACGCTGTACGGCGGGATGGAACGGTCCGGCGCGGTCAGGATCATCCCGACCACGGTGATGACGATCAGCCCGATGCAGAGCGTGAGCGCGGTCTTGACGAGGGGGTCGAGGGGCCTAGGCGCCGGACTCGTCTCCATTGTTCTTGTCCTCACCACCGGTCTCGCCCGGGGATTCAGCCAGCTTGGCCACGCCCACCACGCGATCGGCCTCCTCCATGACGATCAGTCGCACCCCCTGCGCATTCCGGCCAATCTCGCGCACGTCGTCCACCTTGGTGCGAAGGATCTTGCCCTCGGCCGTCATCACCATGATCTCGTCCCCGTCGCGGACCTGATGGAACGAGACCGCCGGACCGTTCCTGTCGGTCACCTTGACACTGATGATGCCTCGTCCGGCCCGGCCCTGGAGGCGGTACTCGCTCACGAGCGTGCGCTTCCCGTAGCCGCGTTCCGTGACGGTGAGAATGGACGCGGTGGAGTCGGGCGTGATCGTCTCCATCCCGATCACGTAATTCCCTTCATCCAGCGTGATGCCGCGCACGCCATGGGCGGTGCGGCCCATCGAGCGGACATCCTCCTCCTTGAAGCGGATGACGATGCCATCGCGTGTGCCCAGCAGGATCTGCCTCTGACCGTCGGTGATTTCCACCCCGATCAGCTTGTCACCCTCGTCCAGCGTGAGCGCGATGATGCCGCCCTGGCGGGGATTCCCGTACGCCGACAGCTCGGTCTTCTTGATGACCCCCTGCCGCGTGGCCATGACGACGTAGCGGTTCTCGCAAAACTCTTTCACGGGCAGGGTGGCCGTCACCTTCTCATCGCCTGCGAGGGCCAGCAGGTTGACCATCGCCTTGCCCTTGGCAGCGCGGCCGGCTTCCGGGATCTCGTGCACCTTCAGCCAGTACACCTTGCCGGCGTCGGTGAAGAACAGCAGGTAGTCGTGCGTGGAGGCCGTGAACAGGGTCTCCACAAAATCCTCCTCCTTGGTCCCCATCCCGATCTTGCCCTTGCCGCCGCGGCGCTGGGCCCGGTAGAGAGAGACGGGATTGCGCTTGATGTAGCCGGTGTGGGAGATGGTCACCACCACCTCCTCCTGCGCAATCAGGTCCTCGACGTTGATCTCCGCCTCTTCCGGCACGATCTGCGTCCGCCGCTCGTCCTTGTACTCCTCCTTGATGGCCAGGATCTCGTCCTTGATGATCTGCCGGACCAGGGCCTCGGAGCCCAGGATGGACTTGAGGTAGGCGATGCGCTTGATGATCTCTTCATACTCCTGCGTCAGCTTATCGCGCTCCAACTGCGTGAGCCGCTGCAGCTTCATGTCCAGGATGGCGTTGGCCTGGATTTCCGACAGGGCGAACTGCCGCATCAAACCCCCGCGCGCCTCCTCCGGCGAGCGCGAGCGCCTGATCAGGGCGATCACAGCGTCCAAATGATCAAGTGCGATCTTGAGGCCTTCGAGGATATGGGCCCGCTCCTCGGCTTTGCGCAGGTCGAACGCCGTCCGGCGCAGCACGACCTCGCGCCGGTGCTCGACGAAGGCCTCTAGGATCTGCTTGAGGGTCAGAACCTCCGGCCGGTTGTGGACCAGCGCCAGCATGATCACGCCGAACGTGCTCTGCATCGGCGTGTGCTTGTACAGGTTGTTGAGCAGCACGAGCGGGATCTCGCCCTTCTTCAGCTCGATCACGATCCGCATTCCGTCCCGGTCCGACTCGTCGCGGAGGTCCGAAATGCCTTCGATGCGCTTGTCCTGGATCAGCTCGGCGATCTTCTCGATCAGGCGTGCCTTGTTGACCTGATAGGGGATCTCCGTGACGATGATGCGGTCGCGGTCGGTGCGCTCGTCGGTCTCAATGCTCGCCTTGGCACGGAGCGTCAGCAGCCCGCGCCCTGTGTGGTAGGCGTCCTTTATGCCCTGCTTGCCGTAGATGTAGCCGGCGGTGGGGAAGTCCGGGCCCGGAATCACCTCCATGAGCTGAGCGATCGTCGTCTCCGGGTTGTCGATCAGTTTGAGGAGTCCCGCCACCACCTCGGCGATGTTGTGGGTCGGGATGTTCGTCGCGTAGCCGACCGCGATGCCGCCGGCGCCGTTGACGAGGAGGTTCGGCACCTTGGCCGGTAGCACCACCGGCTCGACGCGCGATTCGTCGTAGTTGGGGCGGAAATCGACGGTTTCCTTGTCGATGTCCGCCAGCATTTCCTCGGCGAGCTTCGTGAGGCGCGCCTCGGTGTACCGCATGGCAGCGGGCGGATCCCCATCCACCGAACCGAAGTTGCCCTGGCCGTCCACCAGGCAATAGCGCATGTTGAAGTCCTGCGCCATGCGGACCAGGGTGTCGTAGATCGCCGTGTCACCGTGGGGGTGGTAGTTGCCCATGATCTCGCCGACGATCTTGGCGGACTTGCGGTAGGCCCGGTTGTGGACCAGGCCCATCTCGTTCATGCCGTAAAGGATCCGGCGATGGACCGGCTTCAGCCCGTCGCGGACATCCGGCAGGGCGCGCCCCACGATCACGCTCATCGCGTAATCGAGGTAGGACGAGCGCATCTCGTCCTCGATGGCGATCTGCGTCAGTCTCTCGTCAACCGGCATCCCTTACCTCCTACACATCGAGGTTGCGGACTTCCAGCGCGTGCTGCTGGATGAAATTGCGCCGTGGCGCGACCTCGTCGCCCATGAGGACGGAGAAGATGTCCTCGACCCCGGCGACGTCCTCGAGCTTGACCTGGAGCAGCGAACGGGTCTCCGGATTCATGGTGGTCACCCAGAGCTGATCCGGGTTCATTTCGCCGAGACCCTTGTAGCGCTGGAGGCTGCTCCCCTTTTTGCCGATCTCCAGGATGGCCTTGACCAGGTCGGCGGTGCTGGCGTACTGCGTCTCCTCATCCTCCGCCTTGACCTTGTACGGCGGCCGGCCCAGTCCGATCGCAGACGGCGCCAGCCGTTGCAGCTCGCGAAAGTCGGCCGATCCCACTAGTTCGTGCGTGAGCTCCAGGCTCTGGGCGCGACCGTTCGTCTGGACCCGGCAGGCGACCTTGTTGGACTCATGCTCCTCGTCTGGAACGATCTGCATCTCCATCGCCGCCTTGGGATAGTTGGCCATCAGCGCCTTTTGTGCGCTGGCGACGACCTTCTTGAGGGCCGCCGCATTCCTGAGGAGGTCCCGGTCAAGGCCCGGCTCCTCGACGAATGCGCGCAGGATCCCGGACTCGTGCTGCTTGCGGCCGAACCGCGCGAGCAGGCCTTCGTATGCGATGAGCTTCTTCAGAACGGGCAGCAGGCGGCGGCCGGTCACATACGCCTGCCCGCTCTCAAGGTAGACCTCGACGGCCTCGACGGCCAGATCGGCCAGGTACTCGTTGAGCGCGTTCTCGTCCTTGAGATACTTCTCCGTCTTGCCCTTCTTGACCTTGAAGAGCGGCGGCTGGGCGATGTAGATGTAGCCGCGCTCGATGAGCTCGTGCATCTGGCGGTAGAGGAAGGTGAGCAGCAGCGTCCGGATGTGGCTGCCGTCCACGTCCGCGTCGGTCATCAGGATGATCTTGTGGTAACGGGCGCGTTCGATGTCGAAGTCGTCCTTGCTCTTCTCCCCTTCCTCGCGCGGGCGGCCGATGCCGGTCCCGAGCGCCTGGATCAGCACGCGGATCTCCTCGCTGGCGAGCATCTTGTCGAAGCGGGCCCGCTCCACGTTGAGGATCTTGCCCTTGAGCGGCAGGATCGCCTGGAACTTTCGGTCGCGCCCCTGCTTGGCAGAGCCGCCGGCCGAGTCGCCCTCCACGATGAACAGCTCGCTGTGGGCCGGGTCGCGCTCCGAGCAGTCGGCCAGCTTGCCGGGGAGGGAGCCGCCTTCCAGCGCGCTCTTGCGGCGGATCAGCTCCTTGGCCTTGCGGGCCGCGTCGCGTGCCCGCGCCGCGTCGATGGCCTTTCCGATGATCTTGCGGGCGATGGGCGGGTTTTCCTCGAAGTATGCGCCGAGGGCCTCGTTGACGGCCGTTTCCACGATGCCCTTGACCTCGCTGTTGCCCAGCTTGGCCTTGGTTTGCCCCTCGAACTGCGGATTGCGCAGCTTCACGCTGATGACGGCCGTGAGGCCTTCCCGCACGTCGTCGCCGGTGAGCGACTCCGTCTCCTTCTTCAACAAATCGTTCGCGTTGGCGTAGTTGTTGATCGTGCGGGTCAGCGCCGCTTTGAAGCCGACGAGGTGGGTGCCGCCCTCGCGCGTGTTGATGTTGTTCGCGAAGGAGAACAGGTTCTCGGCGTAGGCGTCGTTGTACTGGAGGGCCACCTCGAGGATCATATCGCTCTTTTCGACGCTGATGTAGATGGGCTTGTGCAGCGGCGTCTTGGCCTCGTTCAGATGCTCGACGAACGAGACGATCCCGCCCTTGTAGCGGAAGACCTGCTCCTTCTCCTTGCACTCGTCCTTGAGCGAGATCTCCAGGCCCTTGTTCAGGAACGCCATCTCGCGTAGGCGCTGGGCCAGCACGTCGAAGCTGAAGTCCGTCGCTTCAAAGATCTGGTTGTCCGGCTTGAAGGTGATCTTCGTGCCGCGTTTCTTGGTCTTGCCGGTGTTCTTCAGGGGAGCCGTAGGCTTGCCACGCTCGTACCGCTGCTCGAAGACTTGACCGTCCTGCCAGATCTCCATTTCCAGCCACTCCGAGAGCGCGTTCACGACCGAGATGCCCACGCCATGCAGGCCGCCCGAAACCGTGTAGGCGCCCTGCTCGAACTTGCCGCCGGCGTGGAGCATGGTGAGGGCGACCTCGGCCGCCGACTTCTTCTGGATCGTGTGCATGCCGGTCGGGATGCCCCGGCCGTTATCCACCACCGTGACGCTGCCGTCGATGTGGATCGTGGCCTCGATCGTTTCGCCGAAGCCCGCCATGTGCTCGTCAACGCTGTTGTCCACCACCTCGTAGACCAGGTGATGCAGCCCGTCTGGGCCGGTGCTCCCGATATACATGGCAGGACGCTTCCGGACGGCGTCGAGGCCTTCCAGCACTTTGATCTGGTCGGCGTCGTACGAGTCGCGCGGCCCGTTTGCGGTCTTGGTCTCGTCTGTGGCCATGGGCCTCCTCTTCTTCGAAGTCCTAGATCTTCATCGGCATGACGACGCACAGGAATCCCGGGTCCCCGTCCGATTTCAGCACGCAGGGGCTCAGGGGGCTGCTGATCTCCAGATTGACCGTTTCGCCGTCCATCACCGCCAGCGCGTCGAGGAGATACCGGGCGTTGAACCCGGTTGTCAGGCTCTCCCCGCGGTACTGCGCGGGCAGATCTTCGGTGGCTTCCCCGACGTCTGGACTGCTGGTGTGCAACGTGATCGAGCCGTTCTGGAGAATCACCTTGACGGCGTTCGTCTTGTCCTTCGAGAGCACGGCGACGCGCCGGAGCGCACTTTCCAGCGCGGTCCGCTCGATCGCGGCCTTCTTGGCGCTCTCCTTGGGTATGACCTGCTGGTAGTTGGGGTACGTCCCCTCCATGACCCGCGAGGTCAGGAACAGTCCGCTCTTCTGGAACGTGACCAGGTTCTTCGTAAAGCCCAGCAGCGGCTCGCCCTCCTCTTCCTCCAGCAGGCGCCGTATTTCCTGCGCCGCCTTGCGCGGGATGATAGCCTTGATCTCCTTGGGGAGGTCCGTGCCCGCGCTCTGAGTCACGTCGCTTTCGGCCACCGCCAGCCGGTGCCCGTCGGTGCCGACCAGCTTCATGGTGACCTTTTTGTCCGAGGAGTGCAGCGTGATCAGGAGGCCGTTGAGGATGTACCGCGCGTCGTTGTCCCCGACCGCGAAGAGGGTCTTGCGGATCAGGGACGAGAGCCCGCTGCCGGGAATGGCCACCCGCCCTTCCCGCTCGATCGTGGGAAGCGCGGGGAACTCGGAGGCCGCCATCCCGACGATCTTGAACTGGCTGCGGCCGGCCTGGATCTGCACCCAGTTGTTCTCCTGCGTCGTGAGGGTGACCTCGCCGTCCGCGACTTCCTTCAGCAGCTCATACAGCTTGCGGGCGGAGAGCGACACGCTGCCGGCTTGCTGGACGTCGGCCTTGTAATGCCCCCGGAATCCGATCTCGAGGTCCGTCGCCACCAGCTCGATCCCGTCCTGCTTCGTCTCCAGCAGGATGTTGGAGAGGACCGGCATGGTATTGCGTTTCTCCACAATTCCCTGGACGCGTTGCAACCCGGTCAGCAATTCGTCCCGGGCGATCTTGATCTTCATCGGCCTCCCTCCTTCTGGCCTAGGCGCCAGTGATCTGGCGCTTCAATTCCTCAAGCGTTCCGACCATGCCGGGGTCGCTCTGCTTGGCCTTCTCGATTTGCTTGCACGCATGCATGACGGTGGTGTGATCCTTGCCCCCGAAGTGCCGCGCGATTTCCGGATATGACTGCTGCGTGATCTCCCGGCACAGGAACATCGCGATCTGCCGCGGGTAGACCAGCACCCTGGTTCGCCGTTTCGACTTCATCTCTGAAATCTTGATGTGAAATTTCTCGGCCACGACCTCCTGCACGGCATCCAGCGTGATCACGCGCTTTCTCTCGTTGATCAGCTCCTTGAGGACGTTTTGCGCCATCTCGAGCGTAATGGTCTGCCCCGTCAGTTGCGAGTAGGCGCCCAGCCTGACCAGCGAGCCTTCCAGTTCCCGGATGTTGGCCTTGATGTTGTTGGCCACGAAGTGCGCAACGTCGTTCGGGATCGCGATGCCCTCCCGGTCGGCCTTGTCCTGAAGGATGGCGATCCGCGCCTCCAGCGGGTACGGCTGGATGTCGGCGACCAGCCCCCATCCCAGCCGCGAGCGGAGGCGTTCCTCCATTTCCGGCATGTCCTTCGGGTAGCGATCGCTCGACACCACGATCTGCTTGCGGGCTTCATAGAGACTGTTGAAGGTGTGGAAAAACTCTTCCTGGGTCGCCTGCTTGCCGGCGATGAACTGGATGTCGTCCACCAGCAGCATGTCGATGTTCCGGTAGCGCCGCCGGACGTCGATCATCTTGTCGTAGCGGATGCCGTTGATGACTTCGTTGGTGAACTGCTCCGAGGTGACGTAGGCTATCCGGAGGTCTGTATGCTCCAGGACGAAGTTGCCGATGGCATGCATCAGATGTGTCTTACCCAGGCCCACCCCTCCGTAGATCAGCAAGGGGCTGTACGAAGTCGCCGGCGATTCGGCGACTTTGAGGCAGGCCGCTCGCACTAACTGGTTGTTCGAAGCGGCCACGAAAGTCGAAAACACATACCGGGGGTTCAGATGCGACGGCCGCTTGCCGCGCGTGGAAACCGCGACGGGCGTACGCTCAAGCACTTCCCGCAAGGGCTCTTTGCTCTGCGTTTCCGGCCCTGAAATGGTGTAGGCCACCCTCAACCCTCTCTTTTCTGCTACTTGTCCTAGCACCTCTTCCAAGATCGCCTGGTAATGGTCCCTTATCCAGTCGCGGAAGAAGCGATTCGGTACCCGGATCATCGCCTCATAATCGCTTATATTTTCAATAGATATGTCAGTGAACCAGGTATCATAGGCATCCTTCGATACCCGTTCCTTAAGTATCCCGGAGCTGGTCTGCCAGAGGGTTGTTATGTCCACTATAAGTCCTTATTTTTTAAGAAATCCACAAGCATTTCCACACCTGTGAATAAGTATTACTGACAGATTTCGCTCATTTCCCTATGCATATTCTTTGCCCTCGCCATACCCATCTCATTTGCAGGATATCCTCTACCCGCACAGCAGGTCTTCCACCATACCTTCTATGACACACAAGCACCCTATGTCGTTACGCGTCTTTTCCTTTTCCTTCTTATGCCCGCTACCCACAACCCCTATCTCCTCTCTTTTCTCCTACTCTCTTTCTTCAACATACAATTCGGAAGAGAAGAACACATCACCACGCGATAACATGGTCCGCTTCAAAAATGAGCGAAACCAACCGGTCATAAGAAATACTATTGCCACTATGTGGGGTGGCGCTCTCTGTTACGCGATAGACCGTGCACCTGGGAAGGTCTGGCAGTGTATAGCAGGGAGACAGCATAACAACCACAGGAGGGGCTGTTTGGGGAGATGCCTGAGCGGATAGAACCCGGAAGGCCAACGGGGTGACGGGGTCTTTAAGCAAGTGCAGCATCATCTGTTCAGGCTAAGAGAAGACGAGGACACGATCAGTAAACTCCAGAGTAGTGGCAATATCAGAAAGGGAGATAGGTGTGGTTCTGCAACCTTGAATGTAGAGGGGAGGAACTTCAGCATCGGCGGCGATGGAGAAGGAATTACCCCATTCAATAAAAACAGGAAGATGTTTCTCAAGGATTTCTCCGTCTACGATGTCACTCGTGTCTTCAGCTAGAAGGAATGGAGCACGTCCACTCAAAATAATAGAGACATCCACTCCTTCATTATGAGAGCCCAAACCTAATGCAATACGGAGGGCCTCAACAGCCCTATGATCTTTCATAGGATCGACGGCAATAAGGACCACTATCTTTGGTGAAGGAATTTTCACAAGAAAAGGTCAATTTAAGGCCACAAAGCGGTCACAACGTGAAACAATGTTTGAAAGAACCACTAAACCACAATAAGTAGCTTTATCATCTTTTCTAGCCACACCATGTTGTTGAGCACCATAGGCACAAGCAAATAATTTCAGACCAGAGTCTCGCAAAGGCTGAAAACGAGGGTCGTCAACAGTAAGAACACCCTCATCTATGAGGTACAGATAGACGTCCACATCGGCTTTCAGCGCAGCAGCCGAGAGATTGATTGCAGTGGAAAGATTTGTCGTCGTTGGCCCTGTGGATAGAAGAATACCTAAGGCTCTTTTTTTCATCGTATATCCACAGGACGGCGAGATTCGTAACCAAGCAGGATCATAAGAGATTTCAAGACTTGAAATACTGAAAATATTTACCACGAAAAGAAGCCAAGAGTCAATCAAAAAAGTGTGGGAACGGCAGACGCGGCAGACGGAAAAACAATGTAAGCAATTACGGCAGTATCTTGCCTTCCAGGCGGGACATGAACTCAGCTAAAGAAATAGTCAGGTCACGCCTTTCCGGGAGGTAGCGGACTGTCACCGTCGAGGACACAGGATCAAAGCGCCGGATAGCCCATAAAATACAGGCGGTTTCTGCGTACTTGAACTGCTTCCCGAGGTCCTCCTGATCGAGGTAGATTTCGATACAAATGCCGGCATTCCGAAGCTGCTCAGCTTGTTGCTGGAGCAGGTCAGCGCCTTGGCCGTCGTTGACGAGCAGAACCCGTGATACGGTGGCTGTGCCCTGGCCCCATTTGCGTTTCTGCAGGATGGAGAGGATCCGCTCAAAGCCGATCGAGCAGCCGACCGCCGGAATGGGCTTGCCGGCGAACCGCCCGATCAGGCCGTCATACCGGCCCCCGCCGAGGACAGAGGACGGATACCCCTCCACGACGGCTTCGTACACCGGCCCGGTGTAGTAGTCCATGCCGCGAACGAGGATGGGGTCGAAGGTAATGGCGGAGATATTGGTGACTGCACAAACTGATTCTATGATCGCAGTCAGATTTTCGAGTATTTTTTCAATTTCAAATCTCAGTAAAGGGTTGCCGATTTTCTTCCAGAACTTTTCGAAGTCGAGAATTCTTGCGTACTCACCTACCTTGTGAGTCCGGAAGTCCATGGCTTCTTCGACGAACGCAAAAACATTTTTTGAAGATTCGGACCCGGCAGGAAGCAACTTTAGGATCTCAGCACGGACCTCGTTTCTAGAGATCTTGTCGAGTTTATCAAGGAGAATCGCAAGTGGACCGACTTGCTCGTCTGTCGCCCCGAATCCTTGGAGCAGCAGCGGTAACAGACGCTTGTCGCTTAAGCGGAATCGGTAGCTCCCGAGGTCCAACTTTTTGAGCACACGCTCCGTAGCGGTGATGATTTCAACTTCGTAATCCGGCGACGCGCCGCCGACCACGTCGATGTCACATTGATAAAATTCACGGAACCGCCCCTTCTGCGGGCGGTCGGCGCGCCAGACAGGCGCGATGTGGTAGCGGCGGAAAACCTTAGGGATCTGCCCCTGGTGTGTTGCGACAAAGCGGGCGAGCGGCACGGTCAGATCAAACCGCAGGCCGTAGTCCGCAAGATCGCCGCCGGAAGCCTGCACTTCGGCGAGCTTCTCTCCCCGCTTCAGGATCTTGAACAGGAGCTTCTCGTTTTCCCCGCCGCCCTTGCCGAGCAGGACAGAGAGGTCTTCCATGACGGGGGTGTCAATCGGAAGGTAGCCGTAGAGACGGTACACCTTGCCGATGGTCTCCATCAGATGCTGGCGGAGCAGCGCGTCCTGAGGCAGCCAGTCGCGCATGCCGGTGGGGGGGCCGATCGACGACATTGGCGTGTATCCTAGCGGCTTCCTGGGCCGCTATCAAGCAGACAGGTGGAAGGCTTCCTTGATGCCGGTGAGTACGAACTGGACCGCAATGGCCGCCAGGATGAGTCCCATAACGCGGGTGAAGACGCGCATGCCGGTTTCCCTCAACAGGCGGGTGATCGGGGTCGCGCTGCGCAGGGCGATGAAGGCGATCAAGACGTTGAGGGCGATGGCCAGCAAGAGGATGCCGAACATCGGGATAACGGAGGAGGATTTCGCCACTTGGCCGGTGAGGGCGACCACGTTGGAAATCGTGCCGGGCCCGCTCAGCAGGGGAATGGCCAGCGGAATGATGGCGACGTCCTCCCGTTTCGCTCCTTCGGCGTCTTCCTCCGGCGTATGGCGCACCCGCGCCGGCTTGGCCTCCATCATGTCGAAGGCGATCTTCAGCAGGAGCAGCCCCGCGACGATGCGGAAGGCCTCGATTGTGACCCCGAAGAACCTGAAGATCAGGTTGCCGAAGAGCGCGAAGCCCACTAGCACACCGAAGACGACCAGGACGGCCCTGGTGACCATCGCCGCGCGTTCGGCCTCGGAGTTGTGCGGCGTGATGGAGAGGAAAATGGGGACGTTACCGACCGGGTCGAGCGTCACGAAGAGCGAGACGAAGGAGGTGACGAAAAAAGCGAACAGGGAGTCCATCAGCGACCCGCCGGCCCGGTCTTGCCGAATGCGCTCCGCGGGTCTTCAGCCGACAGCTTCGCGAGTTCCCCGTACAACTCGCGTTCGCGGGGCCCCACGGTCTTTGGAGCGACCAGGACAAGACGAACGTAGAGATCGCCACGTGCGCCGTCCCGCTTGGGCAGCCCCTTGCCGCGCAGGCGCAGGCGCTGGGCTCCCTGGCTCCCGGCTGGGATGCGCAGCGACACGGGGCCATCCAGGGTGGGCACCGTGACTTCCTTTCCCAGCACGGCCTCCCAGGGCAGCAGGGGCAGGTCCATCTGGAGATCGTCGGGAGAATCCTCGATCAGCGAGTAAAAGTGGTGAGGTCGCAGGCTGATCTTCAGGTACAGATCCCCGGGCCGGGCGGCCCGGCCGTTCGTCGCGCCCTGGCCTTTGAGCCGCATGCGCTCTCCCGGCCGCAGACCTTGCGGCAGGGTGATGTCGAGTTCCTTGGGACGTAGATGGCCGGACGCATCCCGCGCCGTGAGCGTCACGCGCCTGGTGCCTCCCTGGGCGAGTTCCTCCAGGGACAGCGTCAGTTCCGCCTCGAGGTCCGACCCTTTCTCCTGGCCGCTCCGCGTGCGCTCTCCCGTTTCCCAAGGGGCCCCGCCCTCGGAGGACGGGCCGCCGCGGCCGCCGAACATGGCATCAAAGAAGTCGCTGAAGCCTCCGGCAAAGCCTTCGCCACCCGTCGTCCACCCGCCGCCCTGTCCGCTTCCGGGGGGTGGCGTGAAGTCCATGCCATCCTTCCAGCGCGCGCCGAGGCGGTTGTACTTCTTGCGCTTCTCCGGGTCGCCGAGGACCTCGTAGGCTTCGTTGATCTCCTTGAATTTCTCCTCCGAGGTTTTCTTCTTCGCCGGGGCCGTCTGCAAGTCCGGGTGGTACTGGCGCGCCAACTTCCGATAGGCGTCCTTGATCGCCTTCGCAGCGGCGTCGCGCGGGACCCCCAGCACCTCATAATAATCTCTATACTTCACGCTCATGACTTCAGAGTAATCATCGCGTAGGGTTTTGTCCAGCGCCGCCCGGGTTGTGCGTCTGAAACCTGTCTGTTATAGTGCGTGGTATGCTTGCGGTGATTACCGGAGCGTCGCGGGGGATAGGAGAGAGCTACGCGCGACAGCTTGCGGATCAGGGCTACGCGCTGCACCTCGTGGCCCGCGACGCCGAGCGGCTGGCGCGGCTTGCGGGCGAACTGCGGTCGCGTTACGGAGTCGCGGTCGAGGAGATCGTGCTCGATCTGGCCCAGGCGGATGCGGCCGAGCGGTTGTACGCGGAGGTACGCGGGAGACGGACGGAGCCCGTGGACCTTCTGGTCAACAACGCCGGGTTCGGCCTGTACGGGGAGTTTGCGGACCAGCCGATGCCGAAGATTCAGGACATGCTCGGGCTGCATCTCGTGACGTTCACGAAGCTGTTCCGTCTGTTCCTGCCCGAGATGCGGGAACGCCGGTGCGGTGCCATCATCAACGTCTCGTCTGTCGCCGGCCTGATGCCGTTGCCGTACCTGTCACTGTATGCCGCGACGAAGGCCTTCATGGTGAGCCTGGGGGACGGGGTGGGTTGTGAAGCCGCAAAGTACGGGGTGGTGGTGCAGACCTGCTGCCCGGGCCGCACCGAGACCGATTTTCACGAGAACGCCAGCGTCAAAGCCTATCGGGCGCCCGGAGGCGAGCAGACAGCCGATGAAGTGGTGGCCGAGTCGCTGGCCGCGCTGGATCGGGGCCGATCACTGGTCATCACTGGCCGGCGCAACCGCTTCCTGGCCGGACTTCAGCGGATCCTGCCCCGCCGCGCGGTCCTCTGGGCCGCCGAGCGGGTGCTGAGGCCTTCCACATGACAGGGCGCGTCGCAAAAGCCGTTGAACAGGCCTTCGAGAAGTTTCTCTGGAACAGCCGCTTCATCGTGCTCCTTGCCGTTGTCTCCAGCATGATCTCGTCCGTCATCCTCTTCGTGGTCGCCACCGTCGACGTCCTCGAGCTGGTCAGCAAGGTCTGGAAGTACATGACACTGCCGGGCGTCGAGCGGACGCCGGTCGTGTACGAGGAATTCCACGGCGAAGTGGTCGGCCACATCATCGGGGCCATCGATGATTACCTGCTGGCGACGGTCCTGTTCATCTTCGCGCTGGGGCTGTACGAGTTGTTCATCAGCAAGATCGATGAGGCGGAAGCGCAAGCCGAGACCAGTTCGCGCATCCTGCTGATCCATAGCCTGGACGATCTCAAGGATCGGCTGGCGAAGGTCGTCCTGATGATCCTCATCGTCACCTTCTTCAAGAACGTCATCCACACCACGTTCGAAGACCCGCTGAATATCCTCTACCTGGGCGTCGGCATCCTGTTCATTGCGCTCTCGCTCTTCTTTACGCACAAGGGCGCGGAAGCCAAGGGCAAGGGGTCCGATCACGGATGACGCGGCATCTCTCCCGCTAACGATGATTGCCCGCATCTGCGCGCGGGCGGCGCTGACGGCGGTGCTGGCGGCGGCCGGGTGTTCGCACGACCAGCACCAGGCTCTTCACCGGGACAGCGAACCCGCCATCACCGGTAATCCTGCCGCCGATCCCGCGCTCCCGCCCAGATTCGGCCGTCTCGGCCGTCTCCTGCTCCAATGCGTCGCCCAGGCCGATCGAGGCTCCGCGCGCTGGGACGTGTATGCCTCCGCGCAGGATTTCGATGAGGGCAGACAGAGCTTCTTTCTCAGGCGGACGGACCCGGCGGGGAGCGAGACGCTCTACCCGTTGCACGGGCACTTCCTCGATGGGGGCTCGTCCGGCATCTTCATGGTCCATGACGGCAGGGGCGTGAGACAGGGGCAGGGGGACGCCTTCCTCATCGATCAGAGCGTCAACATGGGCGTGTTCTTTTTCCGCACGACCGGCGACGAAGTCAGGGCCACGCTCGAGGTTTTCGCAGAGGAAAAAATCGGAGAGACGGCCGGAGCGTCAGGCGCGACCCTCGTGGAGTATTCCTGCCGGTGGGGAGAGGATGTCAGGCGCCTGGCACCGCGTGCCGAGCACGTCCGGATGCAGCCCAACAGCGGGGCGACGCCCCCCAGCCATTGGTTCCGGGAATCCGACAAGACGCTGCTCACGTGCCGGGATACGGTGACAGAGGGGGAGTATCGCTTTGAGCTGCTGGGTTCGAAAATCTGGCCGGGGCACCTCGGGTTCCTTCTTGTGCGCGCGCCTGGAAAAGACCAGCCGGTCGGGTATAACGTCCATCTTCTCGACGGCCGGGGACGGCTGTTGATCCACGCGCACAGCTACCCGCATCGCTCGCGCGAGCGCATGCTCGACCGGATGGAAGAAACGGAAACCGTGATCGGCGGGCTGCTGCTGGTGAAGACGGAAGGCGGCTATACCGGCTGGGCCGGTCTCGCGGGCTCGGCGGCCGATCCCTACAACATGTCCTTCTCGCGCGAGGCCACAATGGCCGACTATGCCGCCATGGGCCGCGCCGTCGTGCCGCCACTGCCGGTCATCTGCAAATAAGGGCGGGCAGGAACTCCCGGTTCGCCCCGAGCCTGTCGCAGGGCCTCTTCATTCCAACGAATCCATTACGCGGCGCGATCCGTACAGCCTATAATGAGTACCGGAGTTGTTGTCTGGACACGCACGTTTATTCCACAACGGACCGAAGGAGGCTTCACCATGACCTCTGATGGGATTCAAGCGGCTGTGGCAAAGTATTTTGCTGCGACTCGTGCCATGGACCTGAACGCCTGGTTAGGCTGTTTTGCCGAAAACGCAGTGAGTTATGACCCGGTCGGTGGTCCTCCCCTTCATGGCCACGCGGCATTGCACCAGTTTTTTCTTGGTATTGCCGGAGTCTTCACGAAGGTCGGCTTGACAGAAGATCACGTCTTTATCAATGGGAACAGAGCTGCCGTGAAATTCACCGGCCGGGGAAGCGGTAAGAACGGCCGCGAAGTCGTCTTTGAAGGCATTGATGTGTTTGAATTTAATGACCAGGGTACCATACAAACCTTTTGGGGCTATTGGAATCCCGCAGCAATGTTAGCGAAGTTGAACCGTTAGTTTTTCTCTCACTCCGAGGAGGGCACATGATCAAACAGGGCATCATCTACAATAGTTACGTTGATTGGTCATTTGATGTCGAACGGGCAGAGGGCAGTTATATCTGGACGAAGGAGGGGAAGAGGCTCATTGATTTTACCTCTGGATGGAACACGACCAATCTGGGATGGAATCATCCTGAAGTGGCTGAGGCGGTGATCACGCAGGTTAAGAAGAACACGTATGTGCCTATGTGGACAGCCGATGCTGTGCAACACGACTATGCGGCGCTTTTGACCAGCGCGCTTCCCGCGGGGCTTACTGCGATCGGTCGTGGTACTGGTGGCACCGAGGCCAACGAGATGGCGATTAAGACTGCTCGAGCATTCACTGGGCGGAGGAAGATCGTCGGGTTTCAAGAAACCTACCACGGGCAGTCCGCCAGCACACTTGCAATTGGATTTCCTCATGCATACGCGCAAGAGATTCTACCTGCGGCTGCCGACTTTATTCAGATCCCTTACCCTCAGACGTACAGGACCGACAAGTCGCCGGAGCAGGTCCTCCAGGACTTTGCAGTCAATCTTGAGCAGGTTCTGTCGTCGCAGGATGTGGCGGCCCTCGTCACGGAAGCGGGCATGATCACGGGGTGGGGATCCGCGTATGTCGCCCCCCAAGGATATTTGCCTTTGGTGAGAAAGCTGACAGAACAGTATGGGACCCTGATGATTCTGGATGAAGTCGGCACCGGCTTCTCCCGTTGCGGGGCGCTCTTCGGCGTGGAACTAGGCGGGATCACGCCGGACATTATGACCTTTGCCAAGGCGATCGCTAATGGTGCTGTTCCCATCGGCACGATGGTCACGAAAGGGGACATCGCCGACGCCACCTTTGCGAAGAGCGTCTTACTCTCCACGTTTGGCTGGACGCCGGTCGCCTGTGCTGCCGCGCACCGGACCCTCGAGATTCATCAGCGGGACAAAGTGTGGGAAAAGGCCAAACGGGATGGGGCGTCCATCATGACCAGACTCAAGAAAGAGTTGGCCGACCATCCGAAAGTTGGCGAGATCCGGGGAATTGGGATGGAGATCGGCATCGACATGGTGAAAAATAAGGCAACCAAAGAAAAGGACGCAGACGGTGTAGAGAAGGTGGTGCAGGAAGCCTTCCGGCGGGATCTCCACATCGTCTGTGACCATCAAAGTACCATTCAACTGATGCCGCCCTTGACCATCGAACGGGCGGTCTTGGATGAAGGGCTTGCGCGGTTGACTGAAAGCATCAGGGCCGCCGCTTAAGCTGGAGGTCCGGCGTCGGGCCTCTACTTGAAGAGGCGCCATCCATCTCACAACCAGCTAGCGCACCTTGGGCTTATCCAACACGGCGCGGACTTTGCGCTGCAGCTGAAAAAGTTGTGATTACGGTTTCGGCGGTGCGATAGGCGGGATGTCGCGGCCGGTGGCGTCGCGGCTTTGTTCCCAGGGGACGAGCGGGTAAGCGTGCTCGTCGTAGCCGACGTTGATGCCCTCCGCGTCGGAGGCCACGATGCGCAGGGTCATGTGTTCCTTCCCCTGCAGCGAGCGCGGGATGATGTAGTTGCCGAGAAACAGGCCCTTGGGCCCCTGATGGTAGAGATCGATTTTCGCGACTACCCGGTTGCCGACCCGCATCTCCCCGTAGAGCTGCATCTTGCGGGAGTCCCAATTGCCGAACGGTTCGACGACGCAGTCGCACAGCATGTTCACCCTGGCATGGATCGTCCCGGTGTCTCCGATCCCCAGCGGACGGTCTTTCGGCGGCGCTTCGATCTGGACGAGCAGGCCGTTGAGGTCCAGCACGATCCCGTCTCCCGTCACGTGTCGGCCCGGGTAGAGCAGGACTGTTTTGCTGGTCCGGCGCCTGGCCTGGGGGAACT
>Ga0080064_1001780_pt1 | contig 40720 bp, 33 predicted proteins | sample Subgrocontami54m_FD_69260 | JGI IMG/M metagenome (GOLD analysis project Ga0080064, IMG submission 69260) | Subsurface groundwater microbial communities from S. Glens Falls, New York, USA - GMW46 contaminated, 5.4 m (SPADES assembly) (version 2) ...
CAAAAAACGGCTTCACTCCTCACTGGGCTATCACACACCAGAGGAGATTGAAGCTCAATTCCATAATCAAATATCCACCTTAGCTATCCAAAAAACTGTCTCAGCTGAGGGGTAAAGACCACTCAAGAAAAGACAAAACAAGTTCCCAGGACAACCAAACAAACTTCGAAATCCGAATCATGGAAAGCATATGGTGATCATATCACCATGAAGAAGACGACAATGCTTCCAAAGCTGCTAAAAAATCCCAAGGAGTTTGTCGACAACGAAGTCCTGTTCGAAGGGACGATCTCTGAAGTCTGTCAGAATAAGGGATGTTGGATGGTCGTGGGAGATGGCGGTGAACATGTTCGCGTCGAATTCAAAGATTACGGATTTTTTGTTCCTCGCGAATCGCAGGGCAAAAAAGTAAAACTTCAGGGAAAACTGAGCGACAAGACAATCAGCCCCGAGGCAGCCGAGCACATGGCGAGTGAAATGAAAGATCCTCCGATAAAGTCGGGTGAAGTCAAAGAACAGCAGAACATCACGGTTTTCGTCGCAAGCGGTGTGCTCATAAAAGGTGGAACTGATATCGATCCTGAGCAGAAGGATATTATCGAGGGAAAAAAGGAAGCTGAAGGACATCAGCATGAAGATCATGAGCGCTAGGTCATGAAAGCTGCCATCTTCCACGGACCCAACCAAAAGTTGAAATTGGAGGAGCGTCAGGCTCCGCCAATCCGGCCGCATGAAGCATTAATCAAGGTGGCTGCGTGCGGTGTTTGTCATACCGACTTGCATTACATCGATCACGGTGTCCCAACATTTAAGAAGCCGCCGCTCATTTTAGGGCACGAGCCGTCGGGCGTGATTGCTCAGATCGGAAGTGAGGTAAAAACGTTTAAGGAAGGCGATCGTGTCCTCCTCCCGGCAGTGCTCACTTGTGGAACCTGTGAATTTTGTCGAACAGGCCGTGAGAATATCTGCCAGACGATGATCATGTTCGGCAACAACGTTGATGGCGCATATGCGGAGTACACTGCCGCACCGGCAAAGGATATTTTTCTTCTCCCGATGGAAATTCCGCTCGAAGAAGGTTGCATCATCGCGGATGCAATTTCGACGCCGTATCATGCCGTGAAGAATCGTGCCGAAGTGAAGGTTGGTGATAATGTTGTCGTGTTTGGATGTGGGGGAGTGGGGATCAATGTCGTCCAAGTCGCGGCCGCTGCCGGTGGATGCGTCATCGCAGTGGATATTTCTGACAAAAAATTAGAATGGGCGAAAAAGTTCGGTGCGATTCACACGATCAATGCGTCGAAGGTCGAGAATATCGGCAAGGAGATTAAGAAACTCACCGGCGGCGGTGCCGATATTGCCATCGAAGCCATCGGCAAGGCACAAACGATCGAGGCAGCGTTTGGAACGCTGCGAAAGGGGGGGCGCCTCGTGGTGGTAGGATATTCGGCAGAAGACATTAAGTTGAGCGCTGCAAGAATCATGTATTTCGAGATGGAAATTCGGGGCTCGCTCGGCTGCCGTCCGGTCGACTATCCAAAGCTCATTGAGTTGTGCCGTATCGGAAAAATCAAAGTGAAAGAATTGGTGACGCACAAATTCCCGCTGGAACAAATCAATGAAGCATTCGACCTGTTGAGAAATCCTGATGGGAATGCGTTGCGGTCGATAGTAATACCATGATGACAGATTACAGATTACAGAATGCGGATTGTCCCGCACTCCGTGCGGGATTTCCGCTTCGCTTCAACTATCTGACATCTGTAATCCGTAATCTGAGATCTAAATGCTCTCGGACTGAAAAATGATTGATTTCACTTTCACCGAAGAACAAAAAATGCTCCGCGAGGTGGCGCGGAAGTTCGCGGACGATGTGGTGCGTCCCCGGGCGGCTGAAATTGATGAAAAGGAAGAAGCGCCGATGGACATTATCCGGAAGGCCGGCGAGCTCGGATTCCTCGGCGTCGTGTTTCCACCCGAATATGGCGGAGGTGGCTTTGGTGAAATCGGTTATTGCCTGTTGCTTGAAGAAATTGCCCGTGCATGCAGTTCGACCGCGGTCATCATCGGCGGGCATCAGAGCCTCGGGTCGATGGCAATTTATCTTGCGGGAAATGAAGAGCAAAAACAAACATACCTTCGACCTCTCGCAGAAGGCAAGAAATTAGGCACGTTCGCGTTGACTGAACCCGGTGCCGGCTCCGACGCCGGTTCGCTCAGAACCTCGGCGCAGCAACATGGCAATTGCTTTGTTCTCGATGGAAACAAAACATTCATTACCAATGGCAACATTGCAGATGTTGTCGTTGTGTTTGCCGTAACCGATTCAGCAAAACGATTGCATGGAGGCATTACGGCATTTATCGTCGAGAAGGAGTGGAAAGGGTTTCGTGCCGGCAAACCTGAAAAGAAAATGGGTATTCGCGGATCGCCCACAACTGATTTATTTTTTGAAAATCTGAACGTGCCGAAAGAGAATGTCCTCGGGGAAATAGGAAATGGATTCAAAGTCGCGATGCAAACTCTCGATGTCGCGCGCGTAAGCCTTGCTGCCCAGTGTCTGGGCGCTTCGAAAGAAATGCTCAACCTTGGCATCAAGCATGCAAAGGAACGTGTCCAATTCGGAAAACCGATTGCCGAACAACAGGCAATTCAATTGATGCTCGCCGACATGGCATCAGAAATTTATCAGGTCGAGAGCATCCTCTACCGGACAGCGGGGTTAATCGATCAGAAGATGCCATTCACCAGGGAATCTGCCATCTGTAAACTCGTTGCTTCCGAAGTCCTGTGCCGGGTCGCAGACCGGGCAATGCAGATTCATGGCGGTATGGGATACATGCGCGAGTATCCCATCGAACGATTTTATCGTGACGCACGTGTGAATCGAATTTTTGAAGGAACGAATGAAATACAACATCTGGTGATTGCGAGAGATCTGATTAAGCGAGGATCATATGAGTAACCATCTGGTCAGGAAGCACCAACCTCCAAATCCCAAATTCCAAACAAGCTCCAATGATCAAAGCACGAAATTCCAAACAATGACGTCTGGGTCATTGGGAATTGGAACTTGGAATTTATTTGGAATTTTGTATTTGTGATTTGGTATTTGTGACTTGGGATTCTTCCCTTGTCAAGATTTGCCAATAACATGAAAGGCATGATCTAATTGAACGAAAAACAATTTCTCTCTGGCAACGAAGCCATAGCCCGCGGTGCGTGGGAAGCCGGTGTGCATGTTGCCGCCGGTTACCCGGGAACGCCGAGCACCGAGATCATCGAGAATCTTGCAGGATATCCGGATATTGACGTCGAATGGTCGACAAACGAAAAGGTCGCTTTTGATGTCGCCTACGGTGCTTCGCTGGCCGGTGCCCGTGCGCTCGTGACGATGAAGCATGTGGGACTCAACGTGGCGCTCGATTCCCTGATGGTCACCCCGTTCTCCGGTGTGCATGGCGGGTTCGTCGTCGTGACGGCAGATGACCCGGGAATGCATTCGTCACAGAACGAGCAGGACAATCGATTCTTTGCGAAATTTGCCAAGGTTCCTATGCTCGAGCCATCCGACAGCATGGAGGCGAAGGAATTCGTAAAGGTTGCATTCGACATGAGCGAGCAATTCGACGTTCCTGTGCTGGTCAGGACGACCACGCGCACCTCACATTCGAAAAGCCTGGTCGAAATGTCCGAACCACAACGCCGCCCCCCTCAGAAATACAAATCTGACCCTGGGAAACATGTTGTACCGATCTACGGCAAGCGGTGGCGGAAGAACATCGAAGACCGATTGAAGAAGCTGGAGAAATTCGCCGAGACGTTCGCTCACAACAAGATAGAGCTGAACAAAAGAAAGATCGGCGTTGTGACAAGCGGCGTCACCTACCACTATGCAAAGGAAGCATATCCCGACGCCTCGTTCCTGAAGCTCGGAATGGTCTTTCCGCTCCCTCCCCAACTTCTCCAGTGGTTCTGCGATTCCGTCGACACAATTTATGTTGTCGAGGAACTCGAGCCATTTCTCGAAGAACAATTGCGGCTTCTGGGCGTGAAGAATTTTTATGGCGTCATGAAGTTGATCGGCAAGAGCGAAATTCCGAACATGTTTGAACTCTCGCCGGACATCGTGAGACGCGTGCTGGTGGGCGGCGAGATCCGGGAATCGTTCGACAAGGAAATTTCAATTCCGCCCAGACCCCCCGTGTTGTGTCCCGGCTGCCCGCACAGCGGTGTCTATTACGTTTTGCATAAACTGAAGGCGATCGTAACGGGCGATATCGGCTGTTACACGATCGGCGCATTGCCGCCGTTCAATGCGCTCGAGACGACGTTCTGCATGGGCGCCGGTATCGCCAATGCTTTCGGTATGGAGAAAGTGCACCGCGATACGATGAGGAAAAAGCTGGTTGCCGTGATCGGCGATTCGACGTTCCTGCACAGCGGTATCGCACCTCTCATCGATATTGTTTTCAACAAGGGGGTTTCGACCGTTATTCTCATGGATAATTCCACCACCGGTATGACAGGCCACCAGCAGCATCCCGGGATGGGGAGGACGGTTCGCAATGTCGAAACCCATGCCATTAACTACGAGCAGCTGATGCGTGCCATCGGCGTCAATCATGTTGTCGTCGTCGACCCGTATGATCTCGTGGAAACCGAAAAAGTGATCAAAGCGGCAATGTCCGCCGACGAACCAGCCGTGGTGATATCGCGGAGGCCCTGCGTGTTGCTCGAAAGCGAAAAGTCAAAGCCGCACAGTGAATACGAAATCATCGAAGAATTGTGCGAGGCATGCGATCTCTGCTTGAAAATCGGCTGTCCCGCTATCGACGGTTCGAACCCTGTTCCGTTTATCGCGAGGGAACGGTGCATCGGCTGCGATCTTTGCGCCAGACTCTGCGCATTCGACGCGATAGTCCCTGCGTCGAGAGTCCGGGAGTTGAATGCTGGATGATGGCCAGAACCGGTTGAAGTTCCAAATGACAAATAGCAAATCACAAATAAGCTCCAAATTGCAATGTCCAAATTCCAAACAAATTCCAAAAGGCAAATCTCAATTTCCAAACATGCAGATCACTGATTGGTTCTTAATCATTGGAAACTGGTCCTTGAATATTGAAGTTTATTTGAGATTTGAATATTGATAATTGGGATTTCACCACGATTAGAAGATTCGGACAACCGACCGTCGGCAATAACCAAATTACAACAAAGCAAATCACAAATAGGAGAAAATGTTCAAAAATCAAGCAGGAGGCAAGGAATATGAACAAACAGGGAGGCAAACCGTACGATTTGGAGGAGCGTACTTTTATTCTTACAAAGAGCGTTACCCAATTTTGCCGAAAGCTTCCGACAAATCTATCGAACGGGGAATTCAGCAAGCAGGTAATTCGCTCGGCCGGGTCGGTGGGAGCGAACTACATCGAGGCAAACGAATCACTAGGCAAGAAGGACTTCCTCATGAAAATACGTACGTGCCTAAAGGAAGCAAAGGAAACCAGCTACTGGCTGAGATTGATCAGGGAAACGAACGCAGTGGAATTTCATGCAGAGGCGACATCGTTATCAGAGGAGGCCACAGAGTTGAAGAAAATCTTTTCCGCGATCGTCCAAAAATCGAAGTGAGTTCCATTGGAACTTGCTCATTGGAAATTATTTGAGATTTGTTATTTGATATTTGGAGTTTTTATGAGTGATCATTCAGGTAAGAATCTACTTTTTGCCGGCGTTGGCGGACAGGGGATTCTCCTCATCGCTGAAATAGCAGCGCGCGCAGCGATACGTGCGGGCTTTGACGTGAAGAAGACGGAAGTGCACGGCGCCGCCCAACGGGGAGGAAGTGTGGTGAGTCACGTCCGCTTCGCTTCCGAAGTATACTCCCCGCTTATTCCCGCTGGTGAAGTCGACATTCTTCTCTCACTCGAAAAGTTAGAAGGCCTCCGTTGGGCGCATTGTGTTCGACCTGGTGGAGTAATCGTTCTCAATAACGAGGAGCGTATGCCTCAACCTCTTGACGAGAAAAAAGTTGAGTATCCCAAAAACATCGAACAATTCTTAACTAACAAAGGATTTTCAGTAAAACTCATCGATGCCAATGCTATTGCGATCGAGCTTGGTAACTTTCGAGCAGCGAATACAGTCTTGCTTGGAGCAATTGCTCCTCAAACTGACATCGATGATGAACACTGGATCGATGTCATGAGAGAATCACTCAATCCAAAACTTCTTGACTTAAATCTAAGGGCGTTTGAGGAAGGTCATAAGAGTTGGAACGCGTTAGTTTAATAATGCTTGCCGTGCTGCTTGGACCGTTCATGCAATCGTGCGAAAGGTCCGGTGTCATTCAGCCCCCGATTGATTATGCAACGATTGACACGATCCACTTTTCCCAGGATGTCCAGCCCATCCTGAATCGGAGTTGCGCGTACGCAGGATGTCATGACGCTGCGACGAAAGCTTCGGGGTTAAACTTGACTTCGTGGAATGGACTCATTAAGGGTTCGGCGAATGGCGAGGTCATTCTTCCTGCTCGGCCGATGCGCAGTCTGCTGACCAAACTTTTTGATGGAACGCCACAGCGGAAAGCTCATCCTTCAACCCCATCGAATCCGATAGCAAACGATGAAGTCCAGTTTCTCAAACGGTGGATAACCGAGGGAGCAAAAAACGATGCAGGTGTAGCGCCTTACGCTTATTCAATGAACAAGCTGTATGTGCCGAATCAAGGGGAGGATCTCATCGCTGTCATCGACATCGACAGCCTGGTTGTCTTTCGTTACATCGATGTCGGCGTCTCTCCGGCAATAGATGGCCCGCATTTCATCGTTGCGAACCAACAGAACTGGTATGTCTCCCTGAGTGCTACCGGACAGGTGTGGAAGTTCGATGGCCATGCGGATACGCTGGTTGGCACCGGCAGAATCCAGGGGTCGCCTGCACTGCTGGCGTTAACGCCCGACGGCAGCAAGCTGTATGTCTCGCAGTTCGCGAATTCAAGGACAAACCAGATTGCCGTGATGAGCACACAGACGATGATGGTCTCAAAGACGATCAATGTCTGGGTTATGCCTCATGGCATACGCATGGATCATACGGGAACACGGCTGTATGTTGCGAACATGTTCTCTGATAATATTTCTGTTATTGATGTAGCGAGCGACAGCGTGATTGCGACAATACCGCTTGCGTATGATGCGCAGCCGTTCGGCTCGCCTAAATATATGCCGATGGAAATTGCAGTTTCGCCCGGTGACAGCATCCTGCTTGTCACCTGCTCGGAAACCCGCGAAGTGCGCATGTTCGACACTCGCTCCTATGCGTTGGTGGATTCGTTTGCCGTGGGTGATGAACCGTGGCAAATTCAGTTTACACCGGATGGTGTCTACTCGTACGTAACGAACCGCCGCGGCAATTCTGTCTCGGTTATTCATCTTCCCATGCGTCATGTCATGAACACCATCACAACCAACTCGCCTGTGTATTTCAACTATCCGCACGGGTGCGACGTGTCATCCGACGGGCAATACATATTTGTTTCGAATGAAAACGCCGGGCATGAATTCATTCCGCGATACAACCCCGATTATGTAGGTAACGTTTGCGTTATCGACAATCTGACCAACCGGATCGTGAAGGTGCTCGAGGTCGGGTACATGCCGACCGGTCTTGCAGTCATTCGATGAAACGAAGAAAGTGAGCCAGTATGAAGCAACATCTCATTCTTTTTGAAGTGCTCCTGATTTCGTGCTGGTTTGTTATCGGCTGTAAGAAAGAAGAAGTCGTTCAGCCGCCCGCGCAGCAGTACAAGCTCAGTGATTTCTCAAGCGCGCAGACGTGCAAGGGCTGTCATCCGCAGCAGTATGCCGAGTGGAACGGTTCCATGCACCGTTATTCGACGAGCGATCCCATCTGGATGCTGGCAAACAACTCGCTCCAATCGAGCACGAACGGCAGATTGCAGAAAACATGCTTCCAGTGCCACTCGCCAATCGGCTTTCTGACGGACATGGTACCCCTTTCATTTCAGTTTTCTGATCTCAACGATTTTGTAAAAGAAGGTATCACGTGCGATTTCTGCCACGTGATGAGGCCTCCCTACACGACCACGAACCAGCACATTCAATACAACGTGGCGCCCGGCGCAACGAAGTATGGGACAGTCTCCAATCCTATTTCTACGTTGGCGCACGGAACCGGCTACGATGGCGCCTATGACCGCTCCGACGTCTGTCGGCCCTGCCACGATCTCATCGTGAACAACATCCCGGTGGAGATTACCAACACCGAATGGCAAAACAGTCCGTGGGGCGCCATGTCCGTGGAGTGTCAGCGTTGCCATATGGCAACATACACAGGGCAAGCTGCTGTAGGTGGGCCGGTGAGGGAGAATCTGCACCGTCACGACTTCATAGGTGTAGACGTGGCGATTACAGATTTTCCCAATAAACCACAACAACATGCTGCTATCGATTCAATCCTAAAAATTTCGGCGACAATGACACTTGATGCACCAACAACCGGTTCGCTCGGTGATTCCTTGCGTATAGCCGTGTGCGTGTACAACGATAAGACTGGACACAATCTACCAACGTCGGTGTTTTTCAATAGGCAGATGTGGATTGAGGTCACGATTTGGAATAACACCGATACGGTATACAGATCGGGGCATCGCGATGCAAATGGGGATTTGATGGATAAGAACAGTATTCTTCGACCGAACGAAGATAAATACCTGGTGATGTTTGGTGGAACATTATACAAGAATGGTCAAGAGAGCAATGTCTTTGAGTTGGATTCTCTGGTGAACAACTCCATTAAACCTTTTGAATGTCGGACTGCAACCTATCGATTCAAGGTGTCAGGGGTAGGTATGTGGAACGTCAAAACCCGTTTGTTGTTTCGTCCATTCGGACCGTACTTGTTTCGCGCACTTAGCGCAGATCAATATGTTACAGAGCTCCCGATTTTTGAGATGGCTGTTCGAGAAGCGGTCGTCGATGTGCGGTAAATCCATTATTGTTGTTATAATGGTTTTCATCTTAATCGGCTCGCTAACCTTGTTGGGTCTTGCCACAGGAGATCCTAGCGTTAGAGGTGTTTTCATTTGGCTCCCTGGAACGCAGCCGGGTCAAGCCGATGCCGCTGCAAGCGTCGAGACGTGCAGACCTTGCCATGCACAGCAAGTTCAGGAATGGTTCGGCAGTATGATGGCACATGCAGTGCGCGATCCGATGGTCAATGCGCTGCGCCAAGGAATGAAACGATCTGTTGCACTGCTTCTGTCTGCTGCGAAGTTGGAAGTTGTTGCTGGTCGTACCAACGATTCTGTGAACACAATTGTCCGTGTAGTGAACTTGACAGGGCACAAATTACCGACTGGTTTTTCAGAGGGCAGACGCATGTGGGTGAACATCGTGGGAAAAAACAGTTCCGGAGAGATTGTGTTTCAATCGGGTGTCTACGATTCACTATCAAAAGAATTACTCCATGATTCTCAGCTAAAAGTCTACGAGGCGGAAACCGGAATGTCTCCCAGATGGGCAGCTCAACTCGGCTTTCAGGCGGGTATATCATTCATCGCAGCATTAAACGATAACCAACCCAGCTATTACCTCACTTCAGATTGTGCACTATTACGTTACATCCCTCACGGTTTCCATGAACAATAGATGGAATATCATATCTTAAAGGTCTATGACGTCCTGGGCAGGGAAGTTGCCACACTTGTCGACGAGATTCAAGACGCAGGATTCAAGGCTGTGGAGTGGAATGCCGTCAGCGTGACAAGCGGTGTGTACTTCTACAGGATTATCGCCGGAGATTTTGTACGAGTCCGAAGGGCGATATTGATCAAATAAAAAATGAATGAATCATTTTTCACTATCTGAACTGAAACGTGTACCACAATTTTCCATCTACATACTACCGCATCATTGAGAACAAGGATGACGTTGTCCTGTTGGAGACTTCAAGGTACGATAACGATAACCACAGGAGCTTCCTGTTCCTTGACCCCATCGACGTACTGCGAATCCACACCGTCAACGACGTGCCTGAGTTGATTCGTGCGATTGAGAAGCACGTGCAGGCGGGTCACTACGCCGCGGGTTACTTCGCGTATGAGTGCGGCTACTCCTTCGAACAGGTCGCAGACCTCCCACGGTCCACTGAGCCGATAGCGTGGTTCGGCATCTACAACCATCCATTGATCTTCGATCACAGGACAGGTAGTTTCCAACAGGATTCATCGGAAGTCCTGGCGTTCGACTCCAATCAGTCTCCGGCACCAGAGGAATACAGCGTCAGCAATTTCCGTCTTGCTCTGTCGAGAGAAGAGTATTGCCGGGCCATCGGGCGCATTAAGGACTATATCCGCGCAGGGGACACGTACCAGATCAACCTCACCACCAAGTACACATTTGATTTCCGCGGCTCTGCGTTTGGGTTCTACCGAGATCTGAAGAAGAAACAGCCGGTGCCGTACGGGGCCTACATACGGGCGGATGGCCGAGACGTTCTGTGTTTGTCTCCCGAGTTGTTCCTCAGACTCAAGGGTAATACCATCGTCACCAAGCCGATGAAGGGAACTGCTCCGAGAGGACGCACACTCGAGGAAGACCGTCTTGTGAGCGAGTGGCTGAGGAGCGATGAGAAAAATCGGGCTGAAAACGTCATGATCGTTGACTTGCTGCGGAACGATGTGGGGAGGATCTCCGAGGTAAGCTCGGTGTGTGTCCGGGAGCTGTTCTCGGTGGAACGGCATCCGACGCTGTTGCAGATGACTTCGACCGTTGAAGGGACACTCGCACAGGACGTGACGTACTACGATGTGCTGAGGAGCCTTTTTCCCTGCGGCTCAGTGACCGGCGCTCCGAAGATTCGCTCCATGCAGATCATCGATGAGTTGGAATCAGGATGCCGGGGTGTTTACACCGGTGCGATCGGCTACTTTTCACCGCGAGACGAGGCGGTGTTCAACGTTGCGATCCGGACGCTCATCATCCGCGGCAACAATGGCGAGATGGGCGTAGGGAGCGGAGTCGTCGCCGATTCAGTGGCAGACGATGAATACGAAGAGTGCACGTTGAAGGCGCAATTTGTCACGGCCTCGCTAGAAGAGTTCGAGTTGTTGGAAACACTTCTGTGGGATAACAGATATCCGCTGCTGGACAAGCATCTCCGGCGGCTGTACGAGTCCGCTCAGTACTTCGACTACCCCTGCGACATGGATACGCTTGCCGATGCGCTCATCAGGGCCGGCGAATCGTTCCAGAAGAGAACACAGTACAAAGTGAGGATTGCCCTGGATCGACACGGCGCCACGAGGATCGAACACGGCGTGCTGGATCAGGGCTCTTCATTGAAGTCGAACTCAGTGATCATCTCAGACATACGGACGGATTCCGGCGACCGCTTTCTTTACCATAAGACTACACACAGAGGTCTCTACGATGCGATGCACCGAAAGGCCGTGGACGATGGGTTCGCAGATGTTCTCTTCGTTAACGAGAAGGGGCAAGTGACAGAGGGCGCTGTCAGCAACATCATCGTCCGGCAGGGTGTACATTTCTTTACGCCTCCGGTGGAATGTGGATTGCTGAACGGCGTCTATCGTCAGCACCTGTTGGAGACACTGCCGGCCCTGCGAGAGAAAGCGCTGTCCAGAGAGGACCTTCGTGAAACCGATGCGCTCTACATCTGTAATGCCGTTCGGGGATTGCGAGAAGTGACGCTGTGCGACGAGACGCCGAGTGTTCTGACGAAAAGGCTCTCAACTTCCGATGCGATTGGGCCTGCGAGCATCCGATGATCGAATTAACCAATTAACCAATTAACCAATTAACCGATTAACCAATTTCCTATGAATCAATAGCTCTCCTGATATGGCCAAACACGCAATAACCCTAATTGTAAACGGAGATAGAAAAGAGCTTTCAGTCGAGCCGCAGTGGACATTGGCTGAAGTCTTGAGGGAACAGCTTGGACTCACGGGGGTCAAGATCGGCTGCGATCTCGGTGATTGCGGCGCTTGCACCATTCTCCTGGACGGCAAGCCGGTCCTCTCATGCCTGCTGCTCGCAGTCATGGCTGATGGCTGCAGCATCCAAACCATTGAGGGGATCGCCCGGAATGGCGTCCTGCATCCTCTCCAGCAATCGTTTCTCGAACATGGCGCACTTCAATGCGGGTTCTGCACGCCCGCTATGATACTCACGTCGGCAGCAATGCTAGGCGACACGCACTCTCTCACGACGGGCGGATTATCGGAACAGAGAATTCGAGAGAAGCTCTCCGGCAATCTCTGTCGCTGCACAGGCTATCAGAAGATTGTGACTGCAGTGAAGGCCATATCGGATTTCAGCGTAGAGAAATCCGAACTCCCCAATCCGTCCCTTGCATCGTACGGGGCTTCTGCTCCGCTCCAAAAATCCGCAATCCCCAATCCGCAATCCGAAATCAAGATTGACGGTGTTCCCAAGGTCACCGGCAGCGCCAAGTTCACCGACGATCTCGTTCTTCCACGGATGCTCTATGCCAAGATCCTCCGAAGTCCCCATGCGCATGCTCGTATCTTGTCGATCGACTCGTCCAAAGCCGAGCGGTGCCCGGGCGTCGTTGCCGTGATGACGGGAAAAGATCTTCCCACGAAATACGGCATATTGCCGGCAAGCGTCGACGAAACCGCCCTGTGCATTGATACGGTGAGATTCATCGGCGATGGTGTGGCCGCGGTCGCAGCAGTGGATGAATTCGCCGCACAGGAAGCGTTGAAGCTTATCGACGTTCGTTATGAAATTCTCCCTGCCGTCCTTTCCATTGATGACGCGCTGAGGAACGATCTGCCCAAACTTCATGCCGACACAAAATATACGAACAACGTCGCGAAGCACGTCGCGCTGGAATTCGGCGATGTCGGGGAAGGATTCAGCGATGCGGACTACGTGAGGGAGGATGAGTTCTTCTATGACGCCAATACCCACGCGATGCTTGAGCCGCATTCGGCGCTTGCCTCGTACGAACCTCCCGCAGCGTCGCGCGAATATCGGGATGGCCGGCTCACACTCTGGTCGTCGACACAGACGCCTCATTATGTTCATCGCACGCTCGCTAAGGTCCTTGACATGCCGGCAAGCCACATCAGGGTTGTGAAGCCGCATCTCGGCGGCGGATTTGGCGGGAAATCGGAACCGTTCGCATTGGAATTCTGCGCATCGTGGCTCTCGATCAGGACGGGACGCCCGGTGAAGCTGACCTATTCGCGTGAAGAAGTATTTTACTCTCACCGGGGCCGCCATGCGACGAAGATGAAGTTGAAAACGGGTGTGAAAAGTGACGGGACGATCACGGCAATTGAATACACGGCATGGCTCGACGGCGGCGCCTACGGCAGTTACGGCGTCGTCACGTCCTACTACACCGGTCAGCTCCTCACGATGCCGTATAAAGTCCCGCGGTTCAAGTTTGAGAGCACGCGCGTCTACACGAACAAACCCCCCAGCGGTCCCAAACGCGGTCATGGGGCTGTTCAGCCGCGGTTTGCGTTTGAGGTACAGCTCGACCGGATTGCGGAGGCGCTGGGAGTAGATCCCGCCGAGATTCGAAAAAGAAACTTCGTCGAGGCAAATTCAACAACGGTTAACGACCTGCGGATCACGAGCTGTGGCGTCAGGGAATGTCTTGAGAAGGTCGTGGAGGCGTCGGGATGGAAGCAAAAGTTTGGTAAATTGCCTCACGGGCGCGGTATCGGCATCGCGACGAGCGCGTATATCAGCGGCGCCGGGAAAGAGATCTATTGGCTGGGACTGCCGCACTCCGGAGCGATCGTCAGCATTGACCGCGGCGGGGGAGTGACTGTCTTTTGCGGTTCTTCGGATATTGGCCAGGGATCAAATACCGTTCTGGCGTCGATCGCCGCGAGGACGCTCGGCGTAAACATCGATCATGTGAAAGTCATTGAAGCGGATACGGATCTGACGCCTGTGGATCTTGGGAGTTATTCCAGCCGTGTGACGTTCATGGCGGGGAATGCCGTTCTTCGGGCGGCCGTTGCGCTCCGCCGGAAATTGTTCGAGGCGGTCGGGGCACAGTTCGACGCGGACCCGGATCAATTGGCGGCCGCCAAGGATGAAATTTTTCTTCCTCACGCTCCTGAAAAGCGAATAAGTTTTGTTGATGCGGCCAGGTTCGCAGAAGCGAAGTATGGAACGCTGGCCGAAGTTGGCTCGTACGCTCCGCCACAGCTCGGCGGTACGTACAAAGGCGCAGGTGCGGGCCCGTCGCCTTCGTACAGTTTCACGGCGCATGCCGTCGAGCTCGAAGTCGATGAGGAGACGGGGCAGGTGAAGATCCATAAGGTGTGGTCGGCACACGATTGCGGGAAAGCGCTGAACCGGACGCTGGTCGAAGGACAGATCGAGGGTAGCGTCTATATGGGAATCGGTGAAGCATTGTATGAGCAGCTGGCCTACACGCGAGCGACGCAGGACACCCCCGGCGGGCTGTTGAAGACTTCGTCGCTTCTCGATTACACGACGCCGACGTTCCTGGAGACGCCGCCGATCGAGGCGTTCATCATTGAAAGCATCGATCCCGAAGGACCTCTTGGAGCAAAGGAAGCCGGTGAAGGGCCGTTGTTGGCGGTCATTCCGGCGATCGCAAACGCGATTTATGATGCGGTGGGTGTCCGACTTGCCTCTGCGCCATTTACGGCCGAAAGAATCCTTTCCGCGATGAAAGACAATAAGCGATTTGTTAAGGTGAGCAAGGAGCAGATGACTGCCCGATGATACGGTTGCACAAATTCGATGTTAGGATTCCGACGTCGCTGCCCGAGGCGGTCGAATTGCTTTTTCATCGCGGCGGCAACACAAAGATACTCGCCGGCGGTACCGACCTGATGGTCGGAATGAAACAGGGGACGCTTCAGCCAACGACATTGCTTTGGCTGGGCAAGGTGCGAGAGCTTCAGAAGCTTGAGTTCTCCGAGGATGAGGGGCTGCAAATCGGTGCAATGTGTACTCTGGCCGAAATTGAATCGAACGAAGAAGTCCGTCACCGGTTCCCTGCGCTGGCAAAGGCAATTCGATCGATCGCCTCGCCCCAGATCCGGAATCGTGCCACCGTGGGAGGCAACCTCTGCCTCGACACGCGTTGTCTGTTTTACGATCAGTCGGAATTCTGGCGAGGATCGCTCGGTTTTTGTCTGAAACAGGGCGACGGTATCTGCCATGCGGCGCCAGGCCTTACGAAATGCGCCGCGGTATTCTGCTCAGACCTCGCCCCGCTCCTCATTGCGCTCGATGCGAGGGTTGAAATTCTCAACGCGCGCTCCCGGCGTTCGATCCGACTGCGACAACTCTATGTCAACAACGGCGTGAGTCATCTTAATATGGAACCGACGGATCTCCTCGCGCGCATCACGATTCCATGGGATCCGGCAGTGCGGGCTTCGCATCAGAAGCTCCGCGTTCGGCAGAGCACCGATTTTCCACTCGCCAACGTCGGCGTCGCAATGTCATTTGACGACCGGCGCCAATGGAGGCACGCAACGGTCATCATTGGCGCGATCGAAAGTGCCCCAATCGTCATCTTGGAAAAATCAGCACGCTCGGCCACCAACCAGACTCCGGAGCAATTCATCACCGACCTGTTGGAGCACATCACGTCTCAAGTTCATCCGTTGCCAACCCTCAACACGCCGGTGAGCTACCGCAAAAACATGGTCAGTGTGCTTGTCAGGCGGGCTCTGGAGGAAATTTTCTCCTCGAATTAGTGGACAACCTTGAGTCCCCGCCGGTGGCTCGAAAATCTGAGCGCCGTTGACCCCCGATGGCGCTATGGTGATTTGTAACAGAGTCGTGATTCTCCGACGGCGTAAATTCACCAATTAACCAGGCGGGTGACTTTTGGCAAACGAAAAAACTATTGCTATTAAAATAAATTGTATAAGAATTGATCTGAAAAAATAAAATCTAAATGGAGATATTATGAAGAATGTGAATTTCTATAGTGTTATCATCCCGATATTCCTGATTGTCTTGACATTGCAATCATCGATTCTCAGAGCAGATGATTGGAAGCAGAAGTTAAACGGGCTAAACAAACCACGAGCTGGTATATCTGGCAATAGTTTGTATGAACCGATCTCTAATGCTCAATCCAGACGGGTGGGATCAGAGTTTGTGCGAACGTCCCCGTTGCCTGCTACGACTTCCAGTATTTTTACCGTGACAACGACCCAAGATACCGGTTCAGGTTCGTTGAGGAAGGCAATCACTGACGCTAATAACACTGCAGGCAAGGACATCATTCAGTTCGATATACCTGTTTCTGGTGTAAGTACGTTCAGACCACAGTCTCCATTGCCTGAAATTAGTGATCCGGTTATTATCGATGGCACAACACAGCCGGGGTATTCAGGAATGCCCCTCATAGAAATAGATGGGATAAATGCCGGCAGCGCACTCGGATTAGATATTTCTGCAGGGAACTCAACCATAAAAGGACTTATCATCAATCATTTTAGTGGCAGCGGTATCTTACTGTGGTCCGCTGGAGGGAATGTCATAGAGGGTTCATTCATTGGCACAGATGCTACAGGTAAAATTGATATTGGCAATGGTGGTTCGGGAATTGTGATAACCTCACCCAATAACAAGATCGGAAACGCTAACGGCGCAATCAATGTTATCTCAGCGAATGATAATGGTGGCATCTTCCTTTCGGGAGTTTCCGCCAGCGGTAACAGGATCGTGCATAGTCATATCGGTACGAGCGTGGATGGCACAGGCATGATTGGAAACAACCTCGCCGGTATCTACGTCCAAAACTCATCGTCCGATACGATCGGTGGTGTGTTACTAGGGGAACGGAATATTATTTCAGGGAATTATCAATCCGGAATATCCATCCGTGGGCAATCCGCTCAATCAATTCTTATTCAGGGGAACTACATCGGAACTGAGTCAAACGGTTCATTAGCCCTTGGCAATCTGAACGGCATAGAAATATTGCCCGAAGTTGGCTTAGGAGGAACACCATCGTACATAACGATTGGCGGTTCCACATCTGCTGCAATGAATCTTATCTCAGGCAATACTTCGGGGGGCATCACGTTTTTTCCTGATGGTACGGGTGGCGTCGGGAATGTAATTATTGGAAATCTCATCGGGACCGACATCAGCGGAACAGCAAAAATACCGAATGTGCGATGCGGGATATTTGTTCAGAAATATGCTGACAACAATGCGGGCATTCTCATTGGAGGCGTGTACTCAGATTCTGGGAACATTATTTCAGGTAATTACCAGTTCGGAATCTGGATGCGTGGGTCGGGTGTAAAAAATAATTTCATTCGTGGGAATTACATCGGTACCTCAAAGGAAAGCCTGTCAGGAATATCAGCTTTAGAGAATCAGTACGCAGGCATCTTCCTCGATAACGCCCCTGCGAACACGGTAGGTGGGGAGACTCCTGTTGCCGGCAATGTTATCGGCAGCAATGGCGGAGAGGGGATAGCAATAATCGGTGATACTGCAACCGGAAATAGTATTCGTAACAATTGGATCGGCACAAATCCTGCGGATATCGTTAATCTCGGTAACCAGGGACATGGTATCTACATCGAAGCATCCCAGACTGTTGTCGGTGATGTGAACGGCACGAACATCATCGCACACAATCATAACAGGGGCATATTTATCTACAGCGGTACGAAGAACACGATTCGGTTCAACTCGATTCACGATAACGATAGTCTCGGAATTGACCTGTCGCCGGAACGGTTGACACCCAATGACCGAAAGGATGTCGACACGGGCGCAAACAATCTTCAAAACTTTCCTTTGCTTGATTCAGCTTCTCTATCGGGAAATTCAATACACATCAAAGGCAGATTCGATAGTGAACCAAACACGCAGTACACAATTGATTTCTTCAAGAACAAGAACCGCAATGCTTCTCATTTTGGCGAAGGGGAAAAGTACATCGGTTCGGTAACTGTTCAATGCGACACCGGAGGACGAAAGGATCTCGACGTCATCCTGCCCGAACCCGTTTCTGGTGATGAGTTTATCACGGCAACCTCCACTGATTCGCAGGGTAATACCTCGGAGTTTTCGCGAGCATTATGTCTGAAAGATAGTGATGGTGACGGCATCCTGGATTGCTGGGAATCTGAGGGCGATGGGATCGATGTTAACGCTGACGGTATCATTGACTATGATCTCTGGTCGAAAGGAGCACGTCCGATTCACAAAGATATGTTCGTTGAGGTGGATTGGATGGCGGGGTTTCGACCGAAGGACAGTTCGATGACGATGGTTGTCGATGCATTCAAGAATGTGCCAAACAGTTATGTCAATAACCCCGACGCAAAGCCCGGCATTCATCTCGTGGCTGAAGTGTCAGCCGATACCCTGCCGCTGTATTCTTGGCAGGCAGATCCCTGGCCAGAGTTTTTTCTGGATAAGAAATCTTTCTTCGGCACGAATGAAGAATGGGCAAGCTCGAACAGAACGAATATTCTGGAAGCGAAACGCCTCGTGTATCGCTACTGTGTTTTCGGCTACAACTATGATCCGGATGGTTCGTCCGGGATCGCTGAACTCAATAATGGTGCCGGTGGAAACGACTTTATCGTCTCGCTCGGGACATTTAGAATCGTCGGTGGTGATAAGTTTCAGCAGGCAGGGACCTTCATGCACGAGCTGGGTCATACGCTCGGGCTTCGTCACGGCGGAGTCGATGATAAACACTTCAAGCCAAACTTTTATAGTGTCATGAACTATACGTGGCAGTTTCCAAAGAAGGACGGATCGTTAAGTGGCTTGACCTGGAAGCTTGATTATTCCCCGGCAGCGCTACCCACGTTGCTGGAGAATTCTTTGAACGAGGCAGCGGGGTTGGGTCCGCAACTGGTGGATTATCCAGATCCCATTTTCGTTCCCTTTTCGGGTCCCGGCGGAGTCGTACGGATTGGGATCCTCTATCCGACCGCTGCGATCGACTGGGATGGGAATGGGGATTCGTCAGGGCTCGCCACCATGCCTGTCGATATCAATAATCTCGGTAGTCCTCCCAGTCCATCTCCCGGTGATACGCTTGAAGGGTTTGCTGACTGGAAGAATTTGAAGTACAATTTCCGGAATAGTCTAGATTTCCGCGATCCCTCCATGGCAGAATTGCGTTCGCGGACAACTGCAACGATCGACAATCCTAAAGAGATGACACCGGCTATGGATGATTACATCCAGTCATTGCCCCCCTACGGCATTGTGCCGCAGACGAGTTACCCCACGATAATTCCTGTTGATACGACACTCGTCGGAGGCAATCCCCTAACTATTGTCGCCTGGCTTACTTCAACCGCACCGGCAGGCGGACTAACCTACACGCTCCTGAATTCCGATACAACCGCGCTCACCGTGCCGCCAACGATAACAGTTCCCGCGGGATCCCTTGTGTCGTGGGTAGAGGCTCAAACCCACGGGGTCGCAGAGGATCATGATGTTCAGGTCACTGCAATCGGAGGCCGGATTCCTGTAACCTCAAAAATAACAGTTAAACCAGCAAATCTCCTGTCCTTCGCAGCGCTCGCGGATTCCGGCTGCGCAATCATGGAGCAAAGCGGGTTTCGGAATAAATTCCTGGCTGGCTGCACCATTCTCTCTAAAACCACGCTGGATGGTGAGGCTCCTCCTTCAGGAGGGGTCGTTCAGATATCCTCCTCCCGTCCCGACCTGATCAACCCGGCCGCCACAGACTCCTTCGCCGGCTTTGAGCGAAATGGATTCATTTCTGTGAACACATCGTCGACGGTCGGGGCGCCGCAGGACGTCATCCTCACGGCCACCTACCGTGGTGTATCGCGAAAGGATACGGTGATCTTGATGCCTGCGCCAGTCTATACGTTCACCGACATCAGTCAGACGGGAAGTACCGGATACAATTATCAGGCGATCAACAATGCGGGGGAGGTACTTATCGACGGAGTCACACTTCTCCGGAACGGGAGTTACGTTCGGCTCGACACTCTCCCTGGGTTCCAGCTTACCAGCGTGGTGGGGATGAACGACATCGGTTGGTTCTGTGGAGCTGTCTGGGACGCTACCTTGAATCACAACCGTGCAGCATACTGGAAGCCCAATACCACCATCCTCCTACCACTCCTCGACCCGTCTCACCCGAGTGGGGGCGCATCGGCGATCAACAACCGGGGGGATGTGATCGGGTCTGCAGTGGCCCTCACGTATCCGTACGAACTCAAGCCGGTCATGTGGCGGAGTGACGCGGTGACACCCCTCGAAGGGTACTTCGATTATACCCTCTATCCTGTGGCACTGAATGATGCCGGACAGGTCGTAGGAAGCGGGTATTACTACAGAGCTAGTCCATACACCAATCGCCGGATAGGCGTCCGCTGGGACAACGGGGTGTTGACCCCCCTCTTCCATCCATGGGGAGAGGATTATTTTCTCACTGCTGTCGCGATCGCAGCTGACGGGACGGCACTTCTGGACGGTTACGGCTATTTCCACTTGGCCACCAACTCCGTCGCGCCGGGATTCGGACCTCCACCACCATATAACCGGATGACACCGTATGACATGAACGATAGTCTGGTTGTGGTGGGTGAACTCCGTCATCAGATAGAGGATGTCGGAACCACTTACTCCAGCTTCGTGGCGAGGAATGGATACTTGTACGATCTGAAGTGCCTGGTCAATTTCCCGGCCGGGTGGAGTAGGATGAAAGCGACTGGGATCAACAACGCTGGGACGATTGTCGGGGTTGCTGAAAAGGGGGGAGAGGTCCATCTTTTCCTCTTGAAGCGCAGTGAACCAACGGATGTTGGTGAGGAAGCTGAATCGAAGCAGTTGCCGGAGGAGTTCCGGCTCTTACAAAATTACCCGAACCCGTTCAACCCATCAACTACTATCAAATTCCAGACACCGACTCCAGGCTTTGTTTCGCTAAAAGTCTTTGATGTGCTGGGTAGAGAAGTCGCAAGGCTTGTAAACAGTGAGATGAAACCGGGGAGTCATTCGGTTGAATGGAATGCTTTAAATGTACCGAGTGGAGTATATTTCTATCGGCTTCAAGCTGGCTCATTCAGCGAAACCAAGAAACTCGTCTTGCTCAGATGACGGGCCTGTCCGCCGGAGGGCAACGTTTCGGCCCGCAGGCGGGCAACTGCAACTAACAACGATGCTTTACGCCGCTCACTTTTTATTGATAAGTCTGGGTTGAAGCCGGGCTTGGCAGAAGTTATAGAGTTCGCTTTTATGTCAAAAAGCAAATTTCAGAATTGTATTATCAAGATGTTTTTCTCCAGAAAATAAATGAGTGTCGAGTTCCGCAGCAATCCAATCGCTTCATCAGGCTTTTATGAGTAGACAATCCGACCATCCGCTGACAAACTCAGCGTGTCGTAGAGCGCTACAAGACGTGTATCAGAAGACAATACTCCGTGGGCACGCAGTCTCCATGGAAAGCAGATATCCGCGACTGGCGGTACTGCAGCGAACTCTTAGCGTTGCCCACGTTATGTTCAATGATCACGATTGGCTGCTATGGTGTATCTTTATTATTGAACAACAGCTACAACATAGGGTTGTTGATGTATCAGGACATAGCGGATACGATTCAAGAGTTTGCGTGCAATGCGGATGATAGCTTGGTTCTTGGGCATGCGTTTCGCTAACTTGGTAAATGCCAACAACAATGCCGGATCTTTTCTGGCAGCGATCCAGCCGCTCTCAATCAATGATGAGCGTAGTATCGTATTCTGCCGACGAGTAATTCCGGTGGTAATCACACGATCGCCGCTGGAATGTTCGCCGGGAATTAATCCGACATAGGATGCGAGTTGATCGAGCGTTTTAAAACGATCAAGTGTTACAAGTTCCGTTAAGAACGTCATCGCCGTCAAGATGCTGATGCCGGGAATGGTGATGAGATTGCGGACATGGCGCCAATAGCGTTCTTCATGTGCTAACGTTCGGATTGAATTGGTGAGTTGCAGGATACCCTGCCGAAGGTGTAGCAGCTCATCGAGCAAGGTTCGTAGCGATTGATTCCCGCTGTCATGTTCGAAGGAAATACTCTCGAGCCAGGTGATAAATCGTCGTGTCCAATTGTAATCGTTGAGACTCTCTGGAATCAAGATGCCATAGAAGCTGAGGAGCGCTTTAATTTGGTTCTTACACCGCGTCTGTTTGTTCACCAAAAATTGACGTGTTCGGACCAGCGAACGATCTTCGAGCGCCGTGCGTGAAGGAATGTAGATGGACTTGAGATCACAGGAACGCAGACTGCGAGCGAGTTTTCGAGCATCGATGCGGTCGGTTTTGTGGTTGGCTTCTTTGTCGGTTGTCGGGACATCGGCAGGGTTAACGACCAGACAGTCGATGCCCAGTTGGGCAAGCTGAGTGTAAATCCAGAAACCCCAGCGTCCTGCTTCGTAAACGCAGTGGTAGTGAGCGTTTGGGAAATTGCGTTTCAGGTAGTGAACCAAGACCTGAACTGACGGTGGTTGAGTAAAAGTTTTATGTTCAACAAGCTCGGTTAGTATACAGACTTTCCAGCTTGTTTTACTGAGATCAATCCCCACATAGATGTGGTGATTTGCAAAATCGGTAGTGGTATGCATAGCAGCACCTTCAATAATGGCACAAGACGGAATTTATTACATTATACATGATAGTTCTGACTATAACACTTTTTGAACATAAGGTCTCCATGGCGTTTGCTGTAAAAGGAATTGGTCTATCGTAGCAGCAAACGGCACGGCGTAAAGCACAAACGTTCCGCGTCCATTCGTGGCGCGCGCCACAAGAGCTCGCTGTGCTCAAAGCTGCGCGAACGCCGCGTTAGCTGAAAATTGTTTTGCCGTGAAACACACAAACCCGGAGAATCACAATGTTCGTTCAGGCCATCGAAATAGCAAGACAGTTTATCAGACCAATACACACCATTGAACGTTTCTATGGTTCAAGGGAAGTATTTCCAGGAGCAGCTTCACTGTTCTTTGTAAATACAGAGGGCTGGGCCTTGACATGTAAGCATGTCGCTGATCTCATTGTTGGCGCGGATCAACTCCAACAGCGCAAGACTTCGTTTGCCTCAGACTTCGCCGCCCGGAAAGGCAAGAAAAAGGACAAGCAGATCTTGAGAGAACTCGAACAGAAGTACAAACTTAACCGTCGGACCGTTTTTGAAATCAGAAACCTCTTTGTGAATTGCGTAGATGGAAATCTCGAATGCCAACTCACAGCCCATCAGAATCTCGACATTGCCCTGATCCAATTCAAAAATTTTACCAAGCTGTACTGCTCAACCTTCCCCGTCTTTCCGAAGGATACAATGCCCCTTAAGCAAGGCAAATTCCTGTGCAGGCTTGGCTTCCCTTTTCCAGAGTTTACAAATTTCCAGTACAATTCGACTTCTGATACGATAGAGTGGACCAAAACTGGCAAGGATCAGACTCCGATTTTTCCCATTGAAGGGATGCTCACGCGTCATCTTGCCGATCAAAACGGACAGATCGTGGGCTTCGAAATGAGCACACCCGGACTTCGAGGGCAGAGTGGTGGCCCCGTTTTCGATATCGAAGGCAAGGTGTGGGGAATGCAGTCTGCAACGAATCACCTCGACCTCAATTTCGATGTGAACAACGATGTTGTCAGAGATGGCCAGAAGAAAACAGTGAACAACAGCGCATTCTTACATGTCGGTCATTGCGTACACGTTGACATGCTTAAGTCATTCATGCAACAACACCAAGTTAGTTTCCAAGAGCAATGACTTCACACTCACACAAACGTCGATCACTCTTGCAAGAGCACGGCAAAACATCTTCAGCTACGGGAAGCATCCCGCAAGGCGGGACAACTGAAGCTCACGTTCGTGTCCCGTTCCGAAGATCGGAACGGGATACTTCTCGACGAGTCCCGACGGGTCTATCGACCCTCTACGAGGTCGTAGACCGAAGGGTCGTAGACGCGTCGTCGAGCCGCGCCGCGTTATGTGCGATGCGTCGCCGCGCATCTGTGGAGTTTGTTGATTTTTTATCGTAGCTTATTCGTATAGAAATAATCAAGAGACCTAAAGGGTAAGGAATATGCAGAATGTGAAGCAGTTTACCGCAGTCATCGAACGAGAAGACAATTCATACGTTGCTCTTTGTCCGGAACTTGATATCGCTAGTCAAGGTAGCAGTGTCGAAGAAGCACGGCTGAACTTGAAGGAGGCCATAGAGCTGTTCTTCGAATCGGCCTCTCGAGAAGAAATCCGTGAACGACTTCACGACGAAGTTTTCATCACGCGACTCGAGGTGGTCGTTGGGTAAGTTGCGGGTGTTGTCTGGTCAGCAGATATGCGACCTCTTGGCCAGGCATGGTTTCCTCAATGTAAGGCAACGAGGGAGTCATATCGTTATGCAGAAGAAAACAGGGAGTTCAACGATTACCGTCCCCGTGCCAAACCATAGGGAAATCAAGCGCGGAACACTGAAGTCTATTATCCGCCAGTCCCAATTACCATCTACTGAATTCGAATCGTAGGCAGCTTCGTAAGGTTGTGGCGGCGCACCGCGCATAACAGAACCTATATTGAAGGTAGAAGAGTGCGCGAAGCGTCTCGCACGAGCCTCTTGATCGGCTGCTCGGCGCTTCGCTATTAACTGAGCTGGTAAGAAATGGAAAACCTCCTCGTCGCAAGTTATATTACGGAAACTGTGTTTCCGAGATAACGGGGCTCAAAGCCCAAGGCCGGTATAGTCCGGCACGAAAAACGCGATCAAGGAGGTTTTCTATGCAAAATGTACAAGAAGGATTTGCAAAAGGCAAACCGATCTATGTCGGGATTGATGTCCATAAGCGGGACTGGGTCGTGAGTGTTCTTTGTCAAGGAGAAGAGCTGTATCATGCGGCTATACCCACTGATGCCAAAGGCCTTATCAGACTTCTGAGGCGATTTGAAGCGTCCGAAGTTCATACCGTGTATGAGGCCGGGCCAACCGGTTACTGGCTGCACGAGGCACTCACCGAGGTGGGGTATGATTCCATCGTCACACCGCCATCGTTGGTGCCTCACATTGGCGCGAGGGTAAAAACCGATCGACGAGACAGTAAGAAACTGGCGTCGATGTTAGCCGGCGGGTTTTTAAGAAGAGTTCACGTTTTGACACCTGAGGAGCGGGCTCATCGACAACTGCTGAGAACACGCAATCAGGTCGAACATCATCGTCGACAAACACAGAATCAGATCAAGTCGTTATTGCTCTTCCACGGTGTGAGGGTTCCATCGACGCTTAAAGAGCGCTGGAGTGAAATATACGTGCACTGGGTTGAAACCCTCCAGTGGGACCATGACGCACTCAAGAAGAGTGTCGATGCAATGATCCAGGTCTTCCGCTTTCTCGACGGGCAGTACAAGACATTGACTCATGAAATCGAGTCATTGGCACTGACGGAGAAATATCGTGAACGAGCGCACCTCTTGACGCAGATTCCCGGGATCGGGCTCTTTACGGCGATGGCAATCCTGATCGAGCTCCAGGACATCGAACGATTCCACAGGGCAGATCAATTGGCAAGTTATCTTGGCCTCACGCCGAGTCAACACAGCAGCGGCGAACGGATCCGGATGGGACACATTACACGCTGCGGCAATTACCATGTCCGGACTCGCCTGGTCGAGAGCAGTTGGACGCTGATCCGGTACGACGCACAAGCCAAGGCTACCTACGAACGGATCAAACATCAGACCGGAAGCGGCAGGAAAGCCATTACGGCGATCGCCCGACGACTGGCATTACGGGTCAGGCGTGTCTTGCTCGACAAGGCACCGTACCGATTGGTCGAGGGCGGACGACTTGCCACTGGTCGGGACAAGACACGAGAAACCAAACGGCTCGTGTTAAAAAGAGTTCACGCGGTATAACACCTAAGATCGTTTTCAAACGCCAGACCATGGGTTTGCGGTAGTGGTTCGCCTCAACGCGGAGACCACGATAACAGAATATGGCTGGCACACTTGATCGGCGCACAGAGTTAATGTCGGTCCCTTTGCGGGGAACCACGAATAGGAGCTTGGTCATCACGGTGTTATGCAGAGAACGTAGTCGATGAGGAGATCCATATCGAGAACTTGACTTTCAATATAGGAGCCGCAAAAATGCCGCGAACACTTTTGCAACCAATGAAAAGCCAGCGTGTGCTAATGAAGCTCAACAGTTTTTGTCCGTGGCGCCAGAGGCGCCACGAGATCTCGTCCCGCCAAAGACGGGACGGACTCACAGGCCATTTGTGTATGCCTAGGGTCGCATAACTGTTGCGTTGTTTTGCTAGACTTAGCTGCAACCGCCGGGAGAATGTTCGTGAGTAATTTATGTGGCACTCGGTGGCGCACTCTTTTATTGGAGCATCTCAGATGAACGCACGGAAATTTGCCGAGAGATTCTTCCACAAGAAATTTCACACTGGCCGGGGAGACTGGCCTGTCGCAACGATCGCTTATTATGGACCTGATAATGAAACGGCGACAAAGGTTGCCGTACTGGGCAAAGCACGACCGATGGACGGGTAAGCTCTTGATTTCCTGAGACCTGCGCCTCCGAGACGAGGAGATTGATTTATTAATTGTTTTTTGTATACATTCTGAGGTAACTACCGAAGTAACACAAGGATCAGCTCGAATGAAATCGAAACCTCACGGTGACGAAGAACTGAGCGCTAACCGAAAAATCAGCCGGCGAAAATTCCTGCGGGGAGCCGGCGTCACGACGATCGGCGTCGCGGTTGCAGGAGGTATGCTTGCGCGAACTGAGGTTCGAACCGGCACTCAGCGGGTAGCAAACATCCTCGGCCCGGGACCATTTCCCATTCAACTTCAAATCAACGGAAAATCTTCCGCGGCGACCGTTGACCCGGGGGAAACACTGGCCGAAACGTTGCGCGATCGCCTCCACCTTACCGGCACAAAGATCTCCTGCGATCGTGGAGCGTGCGGTTCATGCACTGTCCTCATCGACGGCCAGCCAGTCTGTTCGTGCATGACGCTTGCGATCGATGCCGTCGGCCACCGCGTCGAGACGATCGAAGGATTGATGGATGGCGATCAACTTCACGCACTGCAGCAATCGTTCATCGACCATGACGGCCTTCAATGCGGATTCTGTACTTCCGGCATGATCATGAGCTGCAAGGCATTGCTTGATCACCATCCCCGGCCGTCGAGCGACGATGTTCGCCAGGCGGTCAGCGGCAATCTGTGCCGCTGTGGCACCTACCCGAAGGTTATCGACGCAGTGCTTGGTGCGGCACAGCGCCTCGAAAGGAAAGGGTGAAGCCGATGCCGAAGAAAGTGAAATTGCATCTCGGCGTCCAGGGCCATACACGGGATGTGGAGGTCGATCTTCCTGATGGCGCCCTTCGTCCGTGGGACGCGCATGACAAGCTCGAGTTTGTGGGCCACAGGGTTCCTCGCGTCGACGGGAGGGCGAAAACGACCGGTGCCGCAAAGTACACATTTGACATTCAACTTCCGGGGATGCTCCATGGCAGAATTCTCCGCTCACCGTATCCATCCGCAGTCATAACCGCCATCGACACAAGCGCCGCCGAACGATATCCGGGCGTAAAGGCGATTCATGTTCTCCAGGATCTGCCGATCACCCTGCGGTTTGCCGGGCAGGAGTTCCTGGCGATCGCCGCGACGACTCCGCATGCTGCTGAAGAAGCGCTGAAGCTCGTCAAAGTTGATTACACCACGAAGCCGTTTGTCACCGATGTCGAAGAAGCGATGAAGCCGGAAGCGCCCGTTGTGTTTTCCTCCACGGTCGAGGAGAAGAAGAGCGCCGGCGACTTGCCCGGGCAAGGATCGGAGAATCAACAGCGTGGCAACGTGCGCGGCCCGACCGTTGATAAGAAGCTGAAGGGTGAAGACAAATCTGTTGAAGCATTGGACAAATTGCTGGCAGCGTCGGATGCAGTTGTTGAAGCCACTTATCGAACCCAGGTTCAGACACATTGCGCGATGGAGACGCACGGCGTCGTGGCTCGCTGGGAAGCCGACGGTCAGCTGACGGTCTGGGCTTCCACGCAGGGGACATTCAGTGTGCGGGACGAGCTTGCCGAAACACTCGGGGTCCCGAAGTCCAAAATCCGGGTCATCACCGAACACATGGGCGGTGGTTTCGGCGCGAAGTTCGGTGCAGGCATCTACGGGGTCGCGGCGGCCCAGCTTGCGAGGAAAGCGAAAGCGCCGGTCCGACTGATATATGATCGAAAGGAGGAGCATCTCTCCACGGGCAACAGACCCAGTTCCCATCAGACATTAAAAATCGGTGCAACAAGAGAAGGCAAACTCACTGCCATCAAGCTTACATCGTACGGCACCGCGGGCGTAGGGACGGGTGCAGGCACATCCGGTCCTGCGAAGAACTTGTACGAATGCGAAAACGTCTGGACCGAAGAGTCGGATGTTTTCATCAATGCCGGTCCGGCGGCGGCGTTCCGCGCTCCCGGTCATCCGCAGGGCGCGTTTGCACTCGAACAGGCCATCGATGAGATGGCCTACAAGCTCGGCATCGATCCGCTCGAATTTCGAAAACGCAACACGCAACAGGATGAAGTGCGCCATGTCGAATACACTCTCGGCGCCGAACGGTTCGGCTGGCAGAAACGAAATCCGCTCCCTGGTGCAGACCGCGGCGTACTCAAGCGCGGATCGGGTGTGGCGAATTCCCTCTGGTACTATTTCTACGGCACCGGCTTTCAGGTTGCCGTGCAAGTGAACAGCGACGGAACCGTAGAAGTGACGAATGGAGTCCAAGATCTCGGTACCGGCATCAGAACCGTCATGGCGACAATCGTCGCCGAAGAGCTTGGTTTGAAACCCTCGGATATCATCGTTCGGATCGGCGATACAAATTTCGGTCTTGGCCCGGCCAGCGGCGGGAGCACAACGACCGCCGGCATCGCGGCGCCATCACGAGATGCGGCCAATGCCGCTAAACTGAAAATGCTCGACACCGCCTCAACGCTTCTCCATGTGCCGGCAAATGACCTTGCTTGTTCCGGCGGCAGGATTTTTGCCAGGTCATCTCCTGAGAAGGGCCTGACATGGAAGCAAGTTGCATCGCGTATCCCGGGGGACAAATTCACGGTGCAAGGGGAACGGATGGATGACAACCGGAAACTCAGCTCGTCGCGTCTCCGCGGCGTGCAGTTCGCGGAAGTGGAAGTGGATACCGAGACCGGGATCGTCCGCGTCCAACGTGTCGTGGCTGTCCACGATTGCGGACGACCCATGAACCGGCTGACCATCGAGAGCCAGATCAATGGCGGCGTCATCCAGGGGATCAGCTACGCCCTTTTCGAGGATCGCATCCTCGACCGAAATACCGGCATCATGGTGAATCCGAATCTCGAACAGTACAAGATCGCGGGCGCGCTCGATGTTCCACAGATCGATTCGGTGATCATTGATTACGATACCGGTGTCAACAGTGTCTCGGCCATGGGGATCGGCGAGCCGGCAACTGTGCCGACTGCTGCCGCGATCGGTAACGCCGTCTTTCATGCCATAGGTGTCCGTTTGCGTGAGCTCCCGATCACGCCCGACAAGGTTCTCGCGGCGCTTTCGACAAAGAAAGGGTGAAGGAGGAGCGATCATGTCGATGCGTCCCTTCGAATTCGTCAATGCTTTAAGCGTTAAGGAAGCCCTTCAGGCGCTTGATTCAACCGGCGCCGTCGTGAAATCCGGCGGCGTAGATCTCCTCGATCTGATGAAGGAAGGGATCATTGAGCCGAAACGCCTCGTGAATCTGCGCACAGTAACCGACCTTCGTTATATCCGTGGAAATGCTCAGAAGGGCATGCGCCTCGGTCCGACCGTCACGCTTGCCGAGATCGGCGACAATCCGGTTCTTGCCAAGGAGTACGCCGCGCTATCCGAGGCCGCGCGCTCCGCGGCGACACCGCAGATCCGAAACAGCGCCACTCTGGGCGGCAACCTCTGCCAGCGCCCCCGTTGCTGGTATTTTCGGAGCACGGAGTTCGATTGTCTGCGAAAAGGGGGGCCGCGCTGTTTCGCGCAGGACGGAGAGAACAAATACCACGCCGTGTTCAATAATGAAACCTGCTGCATCGTGCATCCTTCCGCAACCGCAGTCGCGCTCACCGCACTCCGCGCGAGGATAAAGATCACGAATGGGAAGACGGAACGGGAGGTAGCGATCGACGAGTTTTTTGTGCGCCCGGAGACGAACGTTCAACGCGAGCACATCCTCGCCGCCGGCGAATTGATCGTCGAGGTTATCATCCCTCCGATGAGCCCGGGGGCTTCAAGCCGCTATGTGAAGCTGCGCGAAAAGCAGTCGTTCGATTGGCCGCTCGCCGATGCAGCGGTCGTTCTTGTGCGCGATGGCGTCGTTTGCCGCAACGCCTCGATCGTTCTCGGCTCTGCGGCTCCCGTGCCGTGGCGGGTGCCGGCGGCGGAAACGTTCCTTCAAGGAAAGACCGTCACGCGAGAAGTGGCTGCGGAGGTCTCTGAGATCGCTCTTCGCGGCGCAGCTCCGCTTCGCGACAACCATTATAAGATTCCACTGCTGAAGGCTGCCGTCCGTCGGGCAATCCTCCTTGCGGCCGGGATCGATCCGATGGGATAAGGAGACCCTATATGGAAGAACCTAAGATATCCCAATGCAGATTTCTCCGGACGAAGATGGCGCATGTCGCGAACGCCACGGATCCGGAAGGATGGCGAAGCGAAAACTCAACGACACGCACATTTTGGTGCCTGAAGACGATGCTCACGGCTGGTCCCGACAATGGGTGCGCGAGCCCCGAGTCATGCCGGCCCGACCGCAGCTGTTTCGAACCAAAGGAGCTGATCTCGTTTTGAGGCTATGATCACGGCGATCGTACTTTCGGCGGGGGAGTCCCGGCGCATGGGCACTTCGAAAGCTCTCCTCCGATTGGGCGAAAAGACCTTCGTACGTCACATCGTCGATCTCTACGCGTCATCGGATGTTGATCACATCGTGGTCGTGACGGCTCCACAAGCGACTGAGATCGAACGAGAACTCGGCGGCTCCCGTGCCACGATCGTCGTCAATCGGCAGTACAGGGATGGCCAGCTTACGTCGATCGTCGCGGGCATTGAGGTAGCGCAAGCGCTGGGCTCCGATGCTGCGCTCGTTCACCCGGTCGATCATCCTCTGGTCAGCACGAAACTCATCAATTCCCTGGTTGCAGCTTACCATCCACCGGAGCATCTTGTGGTCATTCCGGTGTTCGAGGGGAAAAGGGGCCACCCGGCGCTTTTCTCATCCCGGCTGTTTGACGAACTGAGAAACGCGCCACGGGATGTCGGCGCGCGCGCCGTGATAAGAGCCAACCAGCAGTACGTGGTCGAGGTGCCGACGCTTGAGCACGGTACCATTGTCGATATCGATACACCCGAGGATTATGAACATCTTCAAAGAAATTTGTAGATCGCTGGCAAGCGAGAAACGCACGATGCTGGCGACGATCATCGCCACGTCCGGCTCAACGCCTGCGCCAACGGAATCCAAAATGCTCCTCTTTCCAGACGAAGGTGCTCGTGCCATCGGCACCGTCGGCGGCGGATGCCTCGATGCCAATATTATCGTCGCGGTCAAAGATGATCCAACCAATATCCATGCACGGACGATGAGTTTTCAGCTCAACGATGACACCGGAGACACCGGGCTCAATTGCGGCGGCACCGTCACGGTCTTCCTGGAACCCCTCAACGCGGCGATGCTGCCGGTGTATGAGAAGATCGTGCAAATGCGAGAGACGGCTGAAGATTGCTGTCTCATCACAACCGTTAAAGAAGGTTACCCGCCTCAAAAAATCTTGATGGGGATGGAAGGCAATGTTCTGGCAGGGAGTCAATTGCCTGAGGATGAAAGAGCGGCGATTCGTGACAAGCTTTCAGCAATCATCCTCACTGAGACCGTGGGGAGAATATCTCTGGCCTCCGGCGAGCAGATGATCGAATTTATTCGAAGCCCGGCCCATGTCATGATCTTCGGAGGCGGACATGTCGGCAAGGCGGTTTCGCGGTGCGCCGCCCTCGCAGGGTTTCGCATCACTGTTGTTGATGATCGCCGGGCATTTGCGAACAAGGAGCGCTTCCCGGAAGCGGACAAAGTCTTGTGTGAGAGCTTCGAGGTGGCATTTAGCCGGGTAAGCGTGACGCCTTCGACCTACGTCGTCATCGTTACCCGGGGCCATCGGCACGATGAAGGTGTACTCGAGAAGGCGCTGGAGCACCATCCGAGGTATGTCGGGATGATCGGCAGCAAAAGAAAAGTCCTTGTCGTTTTCGAGCATCTTACAGCAAGAGGCGTTTCTCCCGAATTGCTCTCACATGTTCATGCGCCGATTGGGTTAAGCATTGGCGCCAGGACTGCAGAGGAGATCGGCGTCAGCGTCGTCGCGGAACTCATTGCCGTGCGGCGAAATGCCATCGACCAGGTGTCACGCTCTCGTTCGTCAGACCTGCCACATCTTTGACCTTAGTGGAACGCCTGCGTGTTGACAATCAAGTCGTCATTTGTTATAATATATGACGACTTAATCGTCATTTAAAATAATGCTTCGAAATGACTATATACCCCGGATTCTTTCGCTCGATAAGCTCCTCCGGGAAAAATCCCATTTTCTTCTGGGGCCGCGGCAAACGGGCAAAACATCGCTGGTTTCGAACACCCTCAAAGGTGTCCGGGTTTTCGATCTGCTCGACTCGCGCGTGTTTCTGGAGATGAGCAGAGACCATAGCAGACTTGAGAGCGAACTCACCCCCGGTGATCGATTCGTCGTCATTGACGAAATCCAGCGGCTTCCGTCTCTCCTCCATGAAGTGCACCGGCTTATCGAAAAGCGTAAAATTCGGTTTCTCCTTACCGGCTCCAGCGCGCGCAAACTCCGGCACGGGGGGGTCAATCTTCTCGGCGGCAGAGCGCGCGTTCAACATCTTCATCCATTTACGCGCAGAGAGCTCGGGAAACATTTCAAACTTGACCGGGCTCTTGCGGCGGGGCTGCTCCCTCCAATATATTTTTCGGAGAACCCCGCAGCCGACCTGGAAGCATACGCGGGTCTCTACCTCCAGCAGGAGGTCGTCGCCGAGGGCGCTACAAGAAATGTTCCGGCGTTCAGCCGGTTTCTCAAGGTCGCGGCGTTCTGCAACGGCACCATTGTCAACTTTACCAACGTCGGGAATGATGCGCAGGTTCCGCGGACGACGGTCTACGAATATTTCGATATTCTGAAAGATACGCTCATCACGCACGAACTTCCTGCGTGGAAACGGTCCGTCAAGAGAAAACCGCTCGTCTCCTCGAAATACTATTTCTTCGACGTGGGCGTCGTCGCCGCCCTCCAGGGAAGAAAATTCACTCCGGGGACGACTGAGTACGGTGAAGCGTTCGAAACGTATATCGCCCACGAACTCAGGGCCTATACCGATTATCTTTCGGGCGAATCGCTGCATTACTGGAAGTCGGCCTCCGGGTACGAGGTGGATTTCATCATTGGTGATCACACGGCGATAGAAGTAAAGGCGAAGGGGACCATCAGCCCGCACGACATTAAATCGCTCACCGCCTTATCGGAAGAGAAGAAGTTGAAAAAGTATCTCTGCGTTTGCCTCGAATCCCGGCCTCGCAGGATCGGGAAAATCCAGATCGTGCCATATGGAGATTTTCTGGACGGATTGTGGGAAGGAGAATATTCGAGGTAATGATCGGTGAGAGTACTCGCACATATGTCGTTGGCGATATTCATGGAAGCGCCAAACTCCTATCTGTACTCATTACGGAGATAGACGCACAAATGCGTGAGAAAGACATCATAGTATTTCTTGGTGACTACATCGATCGCGGACCGGATTCAAAGGATGTTATATCCCAACTGATAGCCCTACGCCAGCGGCACGGAGAGAGGGCTGTATTCTTAACAGGAAATCACGAACAGTGGTTTTCGCAAACATTTCATGACCATACCAAGACGTCATGGATTCTTGGTATGCAAGGTCTTAGCACGATCAGATCGTATTCGGCCGAGGCAGCGGCTCTGCTCGAGAATGAGATTCGCTCGATAGGTATCAGCCTGTTTCAAAATGAAAAAATCGAACTGTTGTCGTTTAGGATATTTTTTGATTCGATGCCAAAGGATCATTTGGAATTTCTCATTAACGGGCTGACGAGGTACTACGCGTGTGATGGTTTAATCTGTACGCATTCTGGAATCCGTCCCAATCTCCCATTGAGTGAGCAAACGGAGGTAGATCTCTATTGGAATGATCCGGCAAAAATGATGAAATCTTGGAAAGGGCCACAAACATTAGTAATCGGTCACAGGGATACTGCCAACATTGACACATCCTTGGAAGGGAAACCAATCATCAAGGAGCATATAGCTCTTCTCGATACTGGCGCGTACAAGCACGGCATCCTGACCGCAGTCCGGTTCCCCGACCGAAAAGTTCTCCAATCCACCTGCGGTAGCGATTGAGCAGGGTCATTCGCAGGCCCGTGAAGCTAAGTCGATATCAGGTTTCGAGATTTCTCTCGCACGTGAAAAACAGATGAAAATCCTTGCCATGGCTGATTTGCATGGTGACCTTGGTATCTACTGCCAATTAAAGGAACTTGTCCGGACTTTTGATGTCGAAGTCGTCGTGCTCGCCGGAGATTTACTACACTCATTCAGAAGCGACCTGACCATTGAACAAGCCCAGAGTGAAAATGCGAACCAGATATCAAAAGTTCTTCACTCACTCTCCATACCAGTTCTTTATATCATGGGTAATGATGACCTCATTGAACTCGACTGCCAAAACAAACTGGTTCAATCCATTCATGGCCGGCGCGTCGTCATTGGAAGGTTCGCTTTTGTCGGCTATCAATATTCACTGCCGTTTATGGCGGGGATTTTCGAAAAAGCAGAATCTGAGATTGAAAAGGACTTGCTCATGATTGAGCCACTCCTCGATGCAAACACGTTATTCGTGACCCACAGTCCAGCATACGGATTTCTTGATCTGGGAATTCCAATACCCGGTAGAGATATCCACGTGGGGAGTAACAGTATCCTGGAACTTATTCAACGTCGCAACGTGAAAGCACATGTCCATGGACATATCCATCAATGCTTCGGTCGGGAGGGTATTCACTTCAATGTGGCCGCTGCAGGCCACGTTCGAGGAATGATTATCAACCTGGACGATCTCACGCATGAAGTGATCGACAAGGAAAGGGCAAGAAAATAATGATTGGTCAAACAATCTCTCATCATAAGATTCTCAAGAAGTTGGGCGAGGGTGGCATGGGCGTGGTCTACAAGGCCGAAGACCTCAAGCTCGACGCGAAATGGTATCGAAGTATCTAACCCAAGTGTGGTATCGCCTTCGAATTCCGATAGGAATGACATGTTTATAGTTACGACATAACATTTGAAATCAAACTCCGTAGGAGTGACATCGGATGAGGTTGTTGGAGATCTGAATAATGGCAAATACGTACACACAAATCTACATTCATATTGTGTTCGCTGTGCAGGGTCGGCAGAACCTGATCAGGAAAGAGAACAAGGAAGAACTCCACAAATATATAACCGGTATTGTACGCAACAAGAAGCAAAAGCTGATTGCCATCAACAGCATGCCGGATCATGTGCACGTCTTCGTTGGAATGAAGCCGAGCATTGCATTATCCGATTTAGTACGCGACATTAAGAACAATTCGTCGGTGTTCATCAAAGGAAAGAAATGGGTTAGGGGAAGATTCACCTGGCAGGAGGGATTTGGTGCATTCTCTTATGGGCATTCGCAAATAGACGCCGTTGTGAAATACATTCACAACCAAGAGAAACACCACGGAAGAAGGACATTCAAAGAAGAGTACCTGGAGATGCTGGATAAATTCAAGGTGGCATATGACGAGAAATACGTATTCCAATGGATGGAGGATGAGAAGGATTAATTCTGTTGTTTCATGTGAGCCAACATGCCACTCCTACGGAGTTCGCATGGCCTGGTTGGTCGATGTCTATAAACATTTCACCCCTGACGGGGTGAGGGAAGCTCGTCGCTCTCATGAAGCTCAGTACCCAACCCTCGTGTGAAACCATGATTGGACAGACAATCTCACACTATAAAATCTTAGAAAAACTCGGCGAGGGAGGAATGTGGATGGTGTACAAAACCCACGACACCAAGCTCGACCGCTTCGTCGCTCTCAAATTCCTTCCACAACATCTTGTCTCGCACGAGCCGGAGCGCTCGCGATTCCTCCAGGAGGCAAAAGCGGCGTCCGCGCTCAACCAATTGATAACAACATGATTGGAGCTGGGATTAAAATGTATCCCGATGGAACAGAGATAGTCTGCGATGTGAATGAAACGCAATCAGATGCCTGGCTTATGGAGAATTTTGATCCAGAGGTGAAGTGAGTTTATGATGGGCCGGAAGATAACAATCCAGACAAAACAAGTGGCCACAAGGACCACAGTCATTAGTATAAAGGGGCACATTGACCTCGATGACGCAATAGGGTGTAAAAGATCCATGGAACATTTGCCCGGAGAAGTCACTGGAATCGTCTTGGATCTCCCGCAAATGAGGTACACGTATTCTGTGTGTGCCGGGTACCTGTTGGAAACTCCCTTAAATCGGAAGATGGCAATTAATATAGTGGCAAAGGGGAGGACGAATACCCAATTAAGACAATTTGTTGGGCTGAAGGATCAATCCCTTGTTTCCAAAGGAGTTCACTCATGCTTGGTGCAATAGCCGGTGATATCATAGGCTCTGTGTACGAGGGGAATCAGATCAAGACAACAGAATTTCCTTTGTTTCAGAAAGAGTCCCGGTTCACCGATGATACCGTCATGACTATCGCAACAGCCCATGCACTCCTTGAGGGGGGCGACTACGCAACCTCCATGAGACAGTTCGGGCGCAAGTATCCCGGCGCCGGGTATGGAGCTCTTTTTTTTCATTGGCTCTTTGAGGAGGATGCTCGCCCCTACAATAGTCGGGGAAACGGATCGGCCATGCGCGTGAGTCCGGTTGGGTTCGCATTTGATGACATCGATACTGTGCTCGCAGAGGCCCAACGCAGTGCGGAGGTTTCGCATAATCATCCCGAAGGCATCAAAGGAGCGCAAGCTACCGCACTGGCTGTTCTTCTTGCGCGGAAATCATGGAGCAAGAAACGTATTCGCACCGAAATCAGCAGGCGGTTCGACTATGACCTGAGTCGGAACCTTGCCGATATCAGGCCAACCTATCAATTCAATGAGTCTTGCCAGAAAACCGTTCCCGAAGCCATCATTGCATTCCTTGAGTCGGGGAGCTACGAAGAGGCCATTCGGAATGCGGTTTCACTTGGAGGGGACAGCGACACGCTTGCGTGTATAGCCGGTGGCATTGCACAAGCATATTACAGGACTTTACCTGTCGAAATCACAACGCCGGTCCTCAAGCTCTTGCCCGAGGATCTCCTGAATGTGTACAAGAGATTTAGCCAGCGTTATGGCACTTGAATTCACCATTCGATCGGCCTCATTCAAACGACCTGGGCGATGGCATGCATGAAGTGCTCGCAAGAGACAAGACGGAGAAATCATGATCGGCCAAACTGTTTCTCACTATCAGATTCTTGAAAAGCTCGGTCAGGGCGGTATGGGGGTGATCTACAAAGCCGAAGATATCCTGCTGAAGCGTACTGTAGTTCTCAAATTCCTTCCTCCTGACCTAACTGATGACGTTGAGGCACGTGAACGATTTATACACGAAGCGCAGGCGGCGTCAGCCCTGGATCATCCAAATATCTGTACCATCTATGAGATTGGGAAGACCGAGCAGGACCAGATGTTCATTGCGATGGCCTACTATGAGGGCGAAACACTGAAAGAGCTGATATCGCGTGGACCACTAGTCGTACAAAAAGCTATAGAAGTAACACTGCAAATCGCAACTGGATTAAGCACCGCACACGAGCATGATATCGTTCATCGTGATATCAAACCTGCGAACATCATCATTACATCAAACGGGACAGTCAAGATCCTCGACTTCGGTCTGGCAAAGCTGAAGGGCCGTACCAAGGTTACAAAAACTGGTTCAACACTAGGTACGGTGGCGTACATGTCTCCTGAGCAGGCAAAAGGAGATGAAGTTGACCACAGGACAGATATTTGGTCACTCGGAGTTGTTCTTTATGAAATGCTCACATCTCGGCTTCCCTTTCAAAGTGACCATAGCGAAGCAATCCTATTTATGATCCTTAACGAAGCGCCGGAGTCTTTGTCATTTCTTCGTGGCGATGTATCGTCCAACCTCGAGATGGTTGTGAAAAAGTGCTTGGCGAAGAATCTAGAGGGGCGCTATCAGTCCGCTAAAGAAGTTTTCACGGATCTTACCAAGCAATTGGATTTCCGTTTGCATACAACCAACGCTGGCGTTTGGCGTAGAAGACTCTCTGATATTTTCGCAAAAGCAAAAAAAACGTTTTCAGGGACTGTAGAGAGACCGGCTCGCAGGAGAGGAGGGCTTCGAGAAGCAATTGTTCTTGATGTCTGCGTCCTAAGGCCTGACCAGCTACTCACTCCAGAAGAATGCGATGTGTTAGCTGAATTGATGAGGCAAAGGATGAAAGATGGCTACCGGCTTTTCGTGCTAGATTTGGAGAATATATACTCGCTAAATAGTTCAAGTCTTGGGGCTATATTCACTCCAGGATCTAAGATCCAGATGCGAATGGGCAAGCTCGTCTTCGCTGGAGTCAACAAACAAGTCCGGCGAGCTCTTGAAGTGACGCAGCTGATCAGGTTGTTCGATGTTCATGACACAGTCCAATTGGCAGTTGCTGACCTCCTGGACTTACCAGTTGATCACCTACCTCCTATCAAGTATGAAGAATAAAGTCTTCCAGCATGCAGGGGTTCTCACCAGGTAAGAATTGCATTTGAGTCTGTAATGTTTCGCAAGCATCTGGGAAAAGCCGTATGAACAGACAAGAAGATTCCATGAAACAGATCCTCATCATTGACGATAAAAGCCACGCGTTGCACCAGGTGTGCTGGTCAATAGGATCTGCCCGCCTGCCATACCTCACCCTCATTCACGTTGATTCTGTTGCGGCGCTGCGGCGAAACAAATGGATACGGCCTTCGATTGTTTTCCTCGACTTCTTCCTTGATAGGGACGGGATCTATGGCACGGAATTGCTCGGAGAGATTGAATCGGATGTTCTCATCGGGTTCTCCTCGCACAAAACCTCAACGAAGCACATTGAAGACGCAGCAATACGCACCGGCCGCTGGCCTCCCGAACGCGTCTTTTCTGTCTGGAAAGATAAGTCTGCATTAGAAAATATTGAACTGAAGAACATTGTAGATTCAGTGTTACCCACATTCCACCTGCCCGGGAAAACGTTAGCCCGAGCTGGCGAAACTCAGGAAGCTGAGGTTCGTGCATCATTTGACTTCACCCTTCGACCCGAATCCTGGATACAGACGAGTAATAAACAACTTTTCAAGGATACGTTTCCAGACTATACCTATGCCGAGCCCTACATGACCTGGTGGATTCATCGGGTCTACAAATTATTGCATGGAATTGAACAGCCGATCATCTGAAATCTGAAATCGATGTACGGCTACTCGTTTGTTTCATGTTTTTGGTTGAGTTATATTGAAAAAGTGTGTAAACTCTGATCCGGTTGGGATCGGGTGGAAAATAAAGCGGCGCATCTGTATCTTGGGGTGCATTCTAAACCACTAAAACCCAAGAAGGAGATACGCCAATGGCAAAATACCATAAAAAAACATCACCTGCAAGACGTAAACGAAAAATGTTTGAGGTGGTGGAGCCCACAGTGAACGATTGTCGATCCTACGTTGATGATCTGGCCCGGGCCCATGTTCAGACAGGGCTCCAACGGGCTCTGGAAGCTGAACGAGATGACATCGTCGGTCGTAGCTGGCACGATCACCATGAACATGGGGCACCGATGCAGTACCGCAACGGGTACGCTGATCCCCGCGGGCTAACCTGTGGGTGCGGCCAAGTGAACTTACAGATGCCACGATTGCGTGAACCGTACGATTCGAAGATTGTGGGCAAATATGAACGGCTGACACCGGATCTGCAGGCCCTGATCCCAAAGTTGTACATGCACGGCTTAGCCTTGGGAGACTTCCGGCAGGCCTTCGGGTGGCTCTGGGGTGACGATGTCCCGTTGTCTGAAGGGAGTGTCGCTCGATTGAAAGGGTCCTGGGAAGAAGACTACCGGCGATGGAAGGAACAACCGCTGGAGGAAGAATATCTCTACGTGTGGGCCGACGGAATCTATCCCAAAGGTGGACCAGTTGATGAAACGCTGGCATTATTGACCGTTGTCGGGGTGAACCGTAGGGGTGAGAAAAGGCTTCTGGCGCTTGAAGAAGGATACCGCGAGAGCGAGGAGTCATGGAAAGACCTCCTGCGGGTACTGAAAAAGCGAGGCGTCAAGTGGATCGGCTTGGTCATCGGTGATGGTCTCAATGGACTCTGGAAGGCCGTCCGGGAGATCTATCCCAAGAGTCGACATCAGAGGTGCTGGGTGCATAAAATGCGTAACATTCTCGATAAGGTTCCCAAGAAAGCGCACGATGAAGTTCTCGAA
>Ga0080064_1001783_pt1 | contig 40663 bp, 36 predicted proteins | sample Subgrocontami54m_FD_69260 | JGI IMG/M metagenome (GOLD analysis project Ga0080064, IMG submission 69260) | Subsurface groundwater microbial communities from S. Glens Falls, New York, USA - GMW46 contaminated, 5.4 m (SPADES assembly) (version 2) ...
GAATTTCCGGAACCCCCCCGGGTTCCGCGCCCCTGGCCCCCCCCCCCCCCCGCAAGATTCGTATCGGACCTACCCGCTAGAGTTGGAACGCCGCGGCCACCGCGGCCATGATCGCGCCGCCACTGGCATCGAATTTCCGGCTGGTGCGCGATTTCTCTGTTGCAGGGTGCGCCCTGCCGCCCTGTTGTCGTGCTATCCCCGGGCCGCATCGCTTGAGTTTCCGCGAAGAGCGCCGAATGACCGCGACGCAAGCGGCGCTGCGTGGTTCCCCTCGCCGCTACAGGTGCGCTGCTGAAGCCCACCCGCATCAATATTCTGTTCCCCCTTCACCCCAATGAGATATGACATGACCACCCCGCCAGCAGCAAGATTGCGGAACTGATCGCGGCGATCCAGAAAGACATGATCGAGGAGTGGCTGGGCCTGCAGAAGGCCGCCATCACCGCGCGCATCGACCTGATCTCGGAAGCCGATCTGAAAGCGCTGCGCAGCGGCGCGCTGGCAATACTCTCCAAGGAAGCGCCCTCGCGCGAAGCCGCGCTGCAACAACTGGGCGAAGCGCTGCGCCGGGCGACAGACGCGCGCGCGCACGACGCCGTTGCGCCACCCGACACGCAGGAGTCGAACGCATGAGCCGCGATGTGACGATCACGACAAAACAGCGCATTCTTAACGTCGACGATTCGGAGGCTGGGCGCTACGCCACCTCGCGCATCCTCGCGCGGGCCGGCTTCGACGTGCTGGAAGCGGCAACTGGCGCCGAGGCCCTGAAACTGGCGGCGCAACGCCCCGACCTGATCCTGCTCGATGTGAATCTGCCCGACGTGAGCGGGCTCGAGGTGTGCAAGCGCATCAAAGCCGATCCTGGCCTCGCCTCGATTCCGGTGGTGTACTTGTCCGCGACCTATGTGCACAGCGACAACAAGGTGCAAGGCCTGGAGGGCGGCGCCGACGGTTACATGGTGCACTCGATCGACGCCACCGAGCTGGTGGCGACCGTGCGCGCGTTTCTGCGCCTGCAGGCGTCGGAGGCGGCACTGCGCGTGAGCGAGGACCGCTACCGCGACCTGGTCGAACACAGCCGCGACCTGCTCTGCACCCACGATCTGGACGGAAAAATACTCTGGGTGAACCCGGCGGCCGAGCGCTTCACCGGCTATACGTGCGAAGCGCTGCTCGGCATGAACCTGGCCGATCTGCTCACGCGCGGCGCGCGCGATGCGTTCCCTGCCTTTCTCGCCGAGATCCGGGAGAAGGGCGCGGCGCGCGGCCTGATGCGCATCCGCACCGCGACGGGCGAAACGCGCTGGTGGGAATTCGACAACACGCTGCGCATCGAAGGCGTGGCCGCGCCCGTGGTGCGCGGCCTGGCGCAGGATGTGACCGAGCGCAAGCGGGCGGAGGAGGAACTGCGGCAGAGCGAGGCCAACTACCGGACGCTCATCGAGTCCGCCCCGGACAGTATCTACATCACGGACACGCAAGGCCGCATTGAAGATGCTAACGCGCAGGGCTGCCGGATGCTCGGTTACACGCGGGAGGAATTGCTGCGGCTAAGCATCTCGGACATCCTTGCCACCGAGGAGGTAGCCGGCCTGGTGCCGCATCTGACGACCTTGAAACAAGATGCCATCTCACGCAGCGAATGGCATCCCCGCCGCAAGGACGGAACGCTGGTTCCCGTTGAAGTCAACGCCACGATCCTGCCTGACGGTCGGGTACTCGGCATCCTGCGCGACATCTCCGAGCGCAAAAAGGTGCAGGCGGAAATCGAGCGTCAGCTCGACGAGCTGCGCCGCTGGCAGGCCGTGATGCTCGGCAGAGAAGACCGCAACATGGATTTCAAGCGCGAGGTGAACGCATTGTGCCGCCGCCTGGGCGAGCCGGTCCGCTATCCGAGCCAGGAGGAGGGCGGGAGCGAGGAAGCATGACGCGCGCCTGCGCATCCGGTTTGGCGCGCCGCGCAAGCGGCGTCCACGCCCGGCTCCGTGTTACACTGAACCCGTGTAACACGGATCTGGAGAAACCATCATGGCCAATCTGACCATCACGGTGCCCGAAGAAATCCTCAAGAGCGCGCGCCAGCGCGCGCTGGATCAGGGCACTTCGGTGAACGCGCTGCTGCGCGACTACCTGCGGCAGTTCACCGACGCGCAATCCACCCAGGCCAAAGCCGCGGAGCGGGTGCTGGAACTGTCGCGAAAAGCCCGCGCGCGCCGCGGCAAAACCGGCTGGACGCGCGACGATCTGCACCAGCGATGAAGTTCTTTTTCGACACCAACGTCCTGGTCTACCTGTTCGACGCCGATTCCCCGGTCAAGCGCAAACAGGCGCGCTCCCTGTTCCGGGCGCACGCCGGGGCCGGCGACATTCTGCTGAGCACGCAGGTGCTGCAGGAATTTTACGTCGTGGTCACGCGCAAGCTGGCGCGGCCCCTCGCTGCCGCGGCGGCCGCGGAAGCGGCGGAAAATTTCGCGCAATTGCCCATGGTGAACATCGACAGCAAGCTGGTTCTCGCGGCCATTCACCGCAGTCGCGGCAGCCGGCTTTCGTTTTGGGACGCGCTGGTCGTGCAGGCGGCGATCGAAGGCCAGGCAAGCACGCTGTACTCCGAAGACATGCAGCATGGGCTGACTTTGGATGGCTTGAAAATCGTGAATCCATTTCGATGAAGGTGCCAGGCGATCTGAAACCGGTCCTGAATCCGGCGTGATCGGGGTAGGAGCAACCGAACCATGAAGCAGCCGACCACGCCCGCCCGCGGGAAGAAGCAGGGTGCCGCTGCACGCCAAAGCAAGACGCCGTCGCCGCGGGTGGACAAACCGCGCGGCGCAGAACCATCCTTTTCCATCGTCGGCATCGGCGCTTCCGCCGGCGGGCTGGAGACGCTCGAAGTGTTCCTGCGCAACGTGCCCGGGGCGAGCGGCATGGCCTTCGTCATCGTCCAGCACCTGGATCCGACGCACAAGGGCATCATGCCCGAGCTGCTCCAGCGCGCCACGCCGATGCAGGTGGTGCAGGTGAAAGATCTCACCCGGGTCGAGCCGGACCACGTCTATGTGATTCCGCCGAACAAGGACATGTCCATCCTGCGGCGGGTGCTGCACCTGATCGAACCGGCGGCGCCGCGCGGGCTGCGCCTGCCGATCGATTTCTTTTTTCACTCGCTCGCCGATGACCTGGAAGAGCGCAGCATCGGCGTCATCCTGTCGGGCATGGGTTCGGACGGCACGCTGGGCCTGAAGGCGATCAAGGGAAAGGCGGGGGTGGCCTTCGTGCAGGACCCGGCCACGGCCAAGTTCGACGGCATGCCCAGGAGCGCCATCGACGCCGGCCTGGCCGATATCGTGGCGCCGGCCGAGGCGCTGCCGGGCAGGATCATCGGCTATCTCAGGCACGTGCCCCTGATGACCCGCCAGCCCGGGCTGGCCGAGGAGGACAAGGCCCACAGCGCTTTTGAAAAAGTCGTGATCCTGCTGCGCGCGCAGACCGGCCACGATTTTTCGCTGTACAAAAAGAGCACGGTGTATCGCCGCATCGAGCGGCGCATGGGCATCCACCAGATCGGCCGCATCGCCGACTATGTGCGTTATCTGCGCGAGAATCAGCAGGAGCTGGACCTGCTGTTCGGCGAGCTCCTGATCGGGGTCACGGGTTTTTTCCGCGACCCGCCGGCGTGGGAACAGTTGCAAACCGAGGTGATTCCGGCGCTGCTGAAAAACCGCCCGCCGAGTCAGGCGCTGCGCGTCTGGGTGCCCGGTTGCTCCACCGGGGAGGAAGCCTACTCGCTCGCCATCGCGTTTCTGGAGGCGCAGGCGCAACTGCAGCCGCCGGCACACTGCACGCTGCAGGTGTTCGCCACCGACCTCGACCACAAGGCGATCGCGAAAGCCCGCGCGGGCGTGTTCCCGGCCAACATCGCCGCGGATGTGGCGCCGGAGCGCCTCGAGCGCTACTTCGTCAAGCTGGAGCGCGGCTACCAAGTCGCGAAGGCGGTGCGCGAGAAGGTGATCTTTGCGCCGCAGAATCTGATCATGGATGCGCCTTTCACCAAGCTCGACCTGGTGAGCTGCCGCAACCTGCTCATCTACCTGGCGCCGGAGCTGCAGAAAAAACTCCTGCCGCTGTTTCACTACAGCCTGAATCCGGGCGGCTTCCTGTTCCTAGGGAGCGCCGAGACCATCGGCGAGTTTACCGACCTGTTCGCGCCGCTCGCGGGCAAGGCGCGGCTTTACCAGCGGCTGGAGCCCGGCCCGCGCGCCGAGCCGTTCGCGTTTCCGCTGCCACTTGTGTCCCCGCGGCGGGGTGCGCCGCCGCCCGGGGCCTTGGCCCTGCCCGAGGGCAACCTGCAGTCGCTCGCGGACAAGGTGCTGCTGCAGCGCTATTCCCCGGCGGCGGTGCTGTGCAACGACCAGGGCGACATCCTCTACATCAGCGGACGCACCGGCAAATATCTGGAACCGGCGGCGGGCAAGGCCAACTGGAACCTGTTCGCGATGGCGCGCGAGGGGCTGCGCCACGAGCTCAACGCGGCTTTCAGGAAGGCGCTGCGGCAGGCACGCGCAGTCACCGCGAAGGGATTGAAGGTCGGAACCAACGGCGGCGTGCGGGTGCTGGACCTCACCGTCGAGGCCATTAACGAACCGCAGGCGCTGCGCGGACTGGTGATGATCGTATTCGCCGACGCGGCAACGCCTGCGGAGGCGAAGCCGCCGGCCCAGGCACGAGGGCGCCGCGCCGCCGCGCCGCGCATGGCGCAACTGGAGCGCGACCTGGCGCAGGCCCGCGAGGAGTTGCATACCGGCCGGGAAGAAATGCAGACGTTCCAGGAAGAAGCCAAATCCGCCCACGAGGAATTGCAGTCCACCAACGAGGAGCTGCAGTCCACCAACGAGGAGCTGACCACCTCGCGCGAAGAGATGCAGTCGATGAACGAGGAGCTGCAGACGCTCAACCACGAATTGCAGACCCGGGTGGAAGACATGACCCGCCTCGGCAACGACATGAAGAACCTGCTCGACAGCACCGAGATTGCCACCGTGTTCCTGGACAACGCGCTGTGTGTGCGCCAGTTCACCCCCGGATCGAACCGGATTTTCAAGCTCATCCCGAGGGACCTGGGCCGGCCGATCACCGATATCGCCTCCGCCCTGGCCTACCCCGAGCTGGCCGAGGATGCGCGCGAGGTGCTGCGCTCGCTCGCCTTTCGCGAGCGCGAGGCCGCGGCGCGCGACGGGCAGTGGTTCAGGGTGCGCATCATGCCCTACCGCACCTCCGACAACCTGATCGACGGCGTGGTCATCACCTTTGTCGACATCACTGCCTTCAAGAGGCTCGAAGCCGATCTGCGCCAGACCCGGGCTGGAACGCAGCAAGCCGGCGCGGGCCAACCGGCGGAGCCGGGCCGGGCCGATGAGACGCTGCAGGCGGAACGGCAAGGCGGACAGGGGCGGGGCGGGCAGGAAGGCGACAGCCCCGCGGGGCCTGCCGACGCCAAAGGGGACGCAGCATGAAGAAGAGCCCGGACAAACCACTGGATGCCGGCAAGCTGCGTTTGCGCGCCGAGGAGCGGCTGCAGCGGCGGCGCCCGGCGGACGCGGCGCAGAAAACAGGGATCGATGCCGCGCGCCTGCTGCACGAACTGCAAGTGCACCAGATCGAACTGGAGATGCAGAACGAGGAACTGCAGCAGGAGCGCGCCCGGGTGGAAACACTCGCCGCGCGCTACACCGAGCTCTACGACTTTGCGCCTGTGGGATATTTCAGCCTGGACCGCGAGGGCGTGATCCGCCAAGCGAACTTGCGCGGCGCGCGACTGCTCGGCCTCGATCGCTCCAATCTCATGCAGCAGCGCTTCGGCCTGTTCGTCGCCGAGAGCGACCGGCCTGCGTTCAGCGCCTTTCTGCAGATAGTACTTGCCCACGCAGGCGCGCAATCCTGCGAACTGGGACTGTGCAAAGGAGGGGATGCCTCCCTGTGGGTGCGCATCGAGGCCACCGCCTCCGAAGACGGGCAGGAATGCCGCGCGGCGGTGCTGGACTTGAGCGAGCGCCGGCAAGCCGAGGCGCAGGCGCGCGCGGCCGCGGTCGAGACGCAACGGCTGCTCGCGCTGTCCGAGCGCTCGCGCCGGGCGCTGCTCAGCGCGGCGGAAGACCAGCAGGTTGCGATCAGGGCGCTGCGCGATAGCGAGCAGCGCTTTCGCGGCCTGGTCGAGCAATCGCTGACCGGCATTTATATTTCCCAGGATGGCGCGTTCCTGTACGCCAATCCGCGGCTGGAGGAAGTGCTCGGCTACGGCCCGGGAGAACTGGTCGGCGTCCGGGCCGATGACATCGTCATCGCGGAAGACCTGCCGATCATGCAGGCGAAACGGGAGGCGCTGCGTGCGGGCGCGACGACAAGCAACTATGAGGTGCGTGCCCGGCGCAAGGACGGCGCCATCATCGAGTTGGGCGTGCAGGGGCGCGTTCTCGAATCCCGCGGCGTGAAGACCACCATCGGCATGGCGCAGGACATCACCGAGAAAAAGCGCGCCGAGGAGGAGATCCAGCGCCACATCGCCCGGCTGAAGGCCGCGTTCGCGGGCACGGTGGATGTGACCATGCGCATGAGCGAGATGCGCGACCCCTACACCGCCGGCCACGAGCGGCGCGTCAGCGAGATCGCCGCGGCGATCGGCGCCGAGCTCGGCCTCGAGGCGCAAGCAACCGAGGGCCTGCGCGTCGCGGGCCAATTGCACGATGTCGGCAAGATCGCCGTGCCGGCGGAGATCCTGGCCAAGCCCGGCAAGCTGAGCGCGATCGAACTCCGGTTGATCCGGGAACATCCCCAGGCGGGCTACGATGTGCTGGCAGGCGTGGAGTTTCCCTGGCCGGTGGCCCAGGTCGCGCTGCAGCACCACGAGCGCATGGACGGCAGCGGCTATCCGCAGGGCTTGAAGGGCGAGGCGATCCTGCTCGAGGCGAGGATCATGGCGGTGGCGGATGTGGTCGAGGCGATGTCCTCGCATCGACCCTACCGGCCCGGATTGGGAATCGGCAAGGCGCTTGCGGAAATCGAGCGCGGGCGCGGCACGGCCTACGACCCTGCCGTTGCCGATGCCTGCCTGAAGCTGTTCCGCGAGAAGGAATATGCGCTTCCCGCCTGAGGCCTGATCGCTGCGGCGGCGCGCGGTCCGACGAAGTCATGCGGTTGCCCGTCGGGGTCTTTCGAGGCCCGCGATCCTTCGGGCCTCGTCTCATGGGATCGCACTATTGATCGATTTCATAAATCCAATTGGACCGATAAATGCAAAAACTTTATCGTGCCCCCATACTCAAACAGCCGAACACGACGGGAGACAATATGGAAAACGAAAGCAAGTGCCCGGTGACGGGCGGAGCTCACCAGCGCGCGGCGGCAGGGCGCATGTCGAACCAGGACTGGTGGCCCAATCAGTTGAACCTGAAGGTTCTTCACCAGAATTCCCCCCTGTCCAATCCAATGGACAAGGCGTTCAACTACGCCGAGGAGTTCAAGAGCCTCGACCTGGAGGCCGTGATCAAGGATCTCCATGCGCTGATGACGAAATCGCAGGACTGGTGGCCTGCGGACTACGGCCACTATGGGCCGTTCTTCATCCGCATGGCGTGGCACAGCGCGGGCACGTACCGCATTGCCGATGGTCGCGGCGGCGCGGGCTCCGGATCACAGCGATTTGCGCCCCTCAACAGCTGGCCGGACAACGTAAGCCTCGATAAAGCGCGCCGGCTGCTCTGGCCGATCAAGCAGAAGTACGGCCGGAAGATCTCCTGGGCCGACCTGATGATTCTCGCCGGCAACGTCTCCCTGGAGTCCATGGGGTTCAAGACCTTCGGTTTCGCCGGTGGGCGCGCGGACATCTGGGAGCCCGAAGAAGACATCTACTGGGGGTCCGAGGCCGAGTGGCTGGGCGACCAGCGCTACAGCGGCGACCGTCAGCTCGAGAATCCTCTGGGTGCGGTACAGATGGGCCTGATCTACGTGAATCCGGAAGGGCCGAACGGCAAGCCTGATCCGGTCGCTTCGGCCAGGGATATCCGGGAAACATTCGCCCGCATGGCGATGAATGACGAAGAGACCGTTGCGCTCGTTGCCGGCGGACACACCTTCGGCAAATGCCACGGCGCTGCCGATCCGGGAAAGTATGTCGGTCCCGCACCCGAAGGTGCCGGCATCGAGGAGCAGGGCTTCGGATGGAAGAACACTTTCGGCAGCGGCAAAGGCGTCCATACGATCAGCAGCGGGTTGGAGGGCGCATGGACCAAGAACCCCGTGAAGTGGGACAACAACTACCTGGAAAACCTGTTCGGCTATGAGTGGGAACTCACGAAGAGCCCCGCCGGTGCTTACCAGTGGACTCCCAAAGATGCCTCTGCAGCGGGCACGGTGCCGGATGCCCACGATCCGTCGAAGCGACACGCGCCCATGATGTCCACGGCGGACCTTGCGCTGAGAATGGATCCTGCCTACGAAAAAATTTCCAGGCGGTTCCTCGATCATCCGCAGGAATTTGCGGACGCGTTCGCCAGGGCCTGGTACAAGCTGACCCACCGCGACATGGGCCCCCGGTCTCGGTATCTCGGCCCGCTCGTGCCTCGGGAAACCCTGTTGTGGCAGGATCCCGTTCCCGCGGTGGATCACGAGCTGGTCGAGGAGCAGGACATTGCTGCCCTGAAAGCGAAGATCCTCGCATCCGGACTTTCCATCTCCCAGCTGGTCACGACGGCCTGGGCGTCGGCGGCAACGTTCCGCGGCAGCGACAAGCGCGGCGGGGCCAACGGGGCGCGCATTCGCCTTGCGCCGCAAAGGAACTGGGAAGTCAACCAGCCGGCCGAACTGGCGAAGGTGCTTCAGGCGCTGGAGGCGATCCAGAAGGATTTCAACACCGCGCAGTCCGGTGGAAAGAAGATTTCCCTCGCCGACCTGATCGTTCTCGGTGGCTGCGCAGCCGTAGAGCAAGCGGCGAAGAAGGCCGGCCGCGCCGTGAAGGTTCCGTTCTCGCCGGGGCGCATGGACGCGTCGCAGGAGCAGACCGACGTGGACTCGTTCGCCGTGCTGGAGCCGATCGCGGATGGGTTCCGCAACTACCTGCGCAAGGGTCACGGGGGATCGGCGGCCGAGCTGCTGCTGGATCGATCGAACCTGCTGACGCTGACCGCGCCGGAGATGACGGTTCTGGTCGGTGGCTTGCGCGTCCTGAACGCCAGCGTCGGGCAGTCCAAGCACGGCGTTTTCACCAGGCGGCCTGAAACATTGACCAATGATTTCTTCGTGAATCTCCTCGACATGAAAACGAAGTGGCAGAAGTCCGCCGCCGCCGAAGGCGTGTTGGAGGGGCGCGGTCGGGCGAAGGGCGAACTCAAGTGGACGGGCACCGTCGTCGATCTCGTCTTCGGTTCGAACGCCCAGCTCCGGGCGCTTGCGGAAGTCTATGCGAGCAAGGATTCGAAAAAAGCATTCGTGCGCGACTTCGTGGCGGCCTGGAACAAGGTGATGAACCTCGATCGCTTCGACCTCGCCCTGGCTCAGCGGAAGCGCCGTCCGTCGAGGGCTTCCATGGCGCAGCCGCGACCGGACATCGGGTGATCGGTACCGGATCGGCGTTTCGCAAACCTTGCGCTTGGCACTGGTCTGCGGATGCCGGACGCAGCGAAGTGAAAGTGAAAGGAGGCGCGTCATCAGGATCCTTGGCATCGACGTCGGCGGTTCGGGCATCAAGGGCGCGCCGGTCGACACACGCCGCTGACGTCATCATGGTGACGCTCGGCACCGGCATCGGCACGGCACTGTTCATCGACGGCCACCTGGTGCCGAACACGGAACTCGGGCATCTCACGCTGCGCGGCCGCGACGCCGAAACCTGGGCGGCGGGATCGAGGTTGAGCGTTCGCGGGACTGCAATGGCCGGCGCGAGAAATGTGCTTTACCCTCCAATCATGCCGCTTTTTCCTGATTGCCCTGCGCCTGCCGTCAGCCCGCCGCCGGGCGCGCGCCGGGAACCCTGTCCCGTATGAAATTCGCCAGACTCGTCGACCGCGCGCGCGACGCCCTCTGGTCGAGCGACGCGCCCGAGGGCGGAGGCGCCACGGCCTCGCTGCGCCAGGGCCTGCGCATCGCGCTGGCGCTGGGCCGCGACCTGACGCAGGAGCAGCTCAACCTGCGCGCGATGAGCCTGGTGTACACGACGCTACTGTCGATCGTGCCGCTGCTCGCGTTGTCGTTTTCCGTTCTCAAGGCCTTCGGCGTATACAACCAGGTCGGGCCGATTTTGCTCAATTTCCTCGAACCGCTGGGCGACAAGGGTGCGGAGATCGCCGGGCGCATCATGCAGTTCATCCGCAACATGAACGTCGGCGTGCTCGGCTCGGCCGGCCTTGCGCTGCTCGTGTACACGGCGCTGTCGCTGATCCACAAGATCGAGAGCGCGTTCAACTTCATCTGGCACGTGACTCAGCCGCGCAAGTTCGGCGAGCGCTTCACACGCTACCTGAGCCTGCTGCTCATCGGTCCGCTGCTCGCGTTCTCGGCGCTTGGCATCACCGCCAGCGTGATGAACATGGAACTCGTACGCGGGCTGCTCGCGCTGGACTCGGTCGGCTACGCCGCGTACGTCGTTGGCCGGATCGTTCCCTACCTGCTGGTGATCGCGGCATTCACCTTCGCCTACGTCTTCATGCCCAACACGCGCGTGCAGTTGCGCGCGGCTCTGGTCGGCGGCGTGGTCGGCGGCGTGCTGTGGCAGACCGCAGGCTGGGCGTTCGCAGAATTCGTTTCCGGCTCCACGCGCTACACGGCGATCTACGCGAGCTTCGCGATCCTCATCTTCTTCATGATCTGGGTCTACCTGAGCTGGCTGATCCTGCTGTTCGGGGCGAGCGTCGCGTTCTACTGCCAGCATCCCGAGTACGTGCTCGCGCAGGGCGGCGAGCCGCGCCTGAGCAACCGCATGCGCGAGCGACTCGCGTTAGGCGTGATGAGCCGCATCGCGGAGCGCTTTCGCTCAGGTCAGCCGGCGATGTCGCTGCTTCAGCTCACTCGCGAACTCGGCGTTCCGATGCACGCGCTGCAGGCCGTCATCGACGCCCTGCGCGAGGGCGGCCTATTGGTGCAGAACGACGGGGACCCGCCGGCCTACCTGCCCGCGCGCGAGCTCTCGCAGGTGAGCCTGGCCCAAATGCTGCAGGTGGTGCGTGCCGCGGGGGAGGTGGAGTTCCTCACGCCGGCGCGGATCAAACTACCCGGGGAGGCAGCCGCGGCGCTGCAACGCTTCGAGAAAGCCGGCGGCGAAGCGCTCGCCGGCATCACGCTGGATCAACTCGCCGCCGGCTCGGATGCACGCGCAGTCCCGGACGGTGCGAAGCAGCGCGAATGAGATTTCTCGCGTGATGCGCGTCTGCGGCACGGAAACGATCTTCCGCAGGTGCTCGCACAGCGGCTATTTCATCTGCAGCGAGAAAATGCCGCCGCCGCGATCGATCGCGATCAGACGCAGCAGCGGCGTCAGTTGCTGCTGGTGTTGCGGGGGCACGCGAGCGGTCCCCTGGAACTCGGGGTTTCGACCCGGGCTCCAGGAACCCTGTCCGTCGAGTTGCAAGGGTCCGCGCAGCGTGCGCAGCGATCCGCGCACCGCACCGCCGTCGCCTTCCAGGCTCAGTTCGTAATCGCCCAGCGGTGAGACCGGCGCGAGCGCCGAACCGGCCGCGCGCCATTGCAGCGTCGCATTGCCCTGAATCGTGCCCGACGAGAGGGTCAGCCGGGCGACGTGCAGTTGCACGTCGCCGGTCAGTTCGAGCGCGGCGAGCCTGGGCTCGGCGAGGCCGAACGCGGCCGCCGGAAGCGCGATGTCGGCATCCGTTACGTCCGCCCGCGAACGCTGCAGTGCCACGAGAAAGGGGTTCGGCGCGTGGTCCAGGAAGACCTCATAGACCAGCTGCACGCGCAGAAGATAGGCGGGGCGGAGGCGCCACCTGAGGTGCTTCGCGATTCCGCTTTGCAGGTTCGTGGCGCGAATCTCGACGAGCCCGCTCCCCGACCAGAGCGTGCCTTGCGCCTCGGCCAGCCGGATTCGGCCCTCGCTCTGGCGCGCGAGCCTCGAGTCGAGCAGGGTTGCGGGCGCAGTGACGATCAGCGCAAGCGCAAAGACCGCCAGCCCCGCGCCCGCGAGTACCCGGCGACTCACTGCGCCCTGGCGCGGGAGAACGTAGCGCTGCTTCCCACCATGCCCGGAGTCGAGAGGGCTTCGACGCGGCTGGTTTCGAGGCGGATCTGCTGCGATTGCAGCACCGTGACCCATTGCAGCCACTCCGCGAATGCAACCGACCCGAACACCACCTGGACGTGGTTCGCGTCGGTCGCGTCGATACGCAGCAATCCGCCCGAGAGCCCGGCCCCGGTAATCAGCGCCTGCACGTGCGTGCGCAGGTCCGTCTGCGCAACCGGCGGGACGCGGACGGCACGAACGCGCGCGAGTTCCGCGGCGTCCCGTTCCAGGCGCAGCGCCTGCGCGCGAAGCGTTGCCACGGAGGCGCCGAGCTGGGTCCGCGCGCGGTACGCCGACTGGATCAGCACGAAATACAGAACGACCGCCACGAGCGCTCCCAATGCTGCAATCACCACGCGATCCCGAGGGGAGCGCGATTCCCACCACTTAATGATCTGCTGCTTCATGACGTGCGCACCGTGAGAATCGTGGCGGATCCGCCGGCGCCGGTCGCACCGCGCGAAGTCTCGGCGCGCAGCCCCGATTCGAGCAGGCGTGCCACGAGGCGCCGTGAGCTGGCTTCGTCGAGCACCGCGAGTTCCAGCGTCATTCGCCCGCTCTCATAGGACAGCACGCGCAGTCCTCCTGCCGGCAGGCCTTTCACCGCTTCCGACACGATCGTGACCATCGGCAGGAAATCGCTGCCGTCGGGCTGCCCGAGCGCCCGGCGCGCTTCGACGAGCTTGCGCCGCATCTGCAGCGCCGGATCGACCACGGAGACGGTGTCCGGAAAGTTCGCGCGAAAACTGCTTTCCATTTGCGCGCGCAGGCTGCGTTGCTCGAGCGCGAGCCGGGTCCAGTCCACGACCAGTGCAACGGCGTGAATCGCGAGCGCGGCCCCGGCAATCCACGCGGCGGGCCGCAGTCGCGCAAGGGTCGCGGGCGCCAATCGCCAGCGGGCTTGCTCCTGAGCGAGGCCGACGCCGGCATCGGCCGGCGCGGAGCGCCAGTTCCACGACCCGGCGGGGCGCAGCGCGACTCCGAGCGCGCGCTGCCAGGGCTCGAGATCGGGCAGGGAATCCGGGGCGGTCGCATACAGCGCAATCGAAGCGGGCGCCTCGCCGCGCGACTTTGCGTCGTCGAGCATCATGCGCAGCGACAGCGGCGGCGAACCGGGCTCGGCGAAATCGGTTGCGCCGCCTTCGAATTCGCCGGTTCGCACGAATCCTTCGCGACCGTCCCAGGCAAGACTCCACTCACCCGGAATCCAGGGCAGCATCAGCGTTTCGCAATGAATCGAATATCCACGAATGCCGGCAGCCTCGAGCGCCTCCTGCCACGGCTTGAGCCGGGTGCGATCGAGCACCGCGAGCACATCGGCTCCGCCGGCCGAGCCGAGCCAGGTCACCAGGTGCGTGTCGGGATCGCCGAGCGTCTGCTCCTCGACTGCGAAAGCGAGCACGGTTCCGCTCTGACGCCTGGCCGATTGCGGCAGTCGCGAGCGCGTGATCAGGACGTCGGCCGCGGGAAGCACAAGCTGAATGCGCTGGGCTCGCTGCGGCAGTTGTTCCGGCGGACCCGAGCCTGCGTGCGGTTCACGGCCATCGCTGATCAGCGTCCAGTCGCAATGCCGTGGTCCCTCACGCAGGGAGACGTGGATTCGAAGCAGGCTCATTGGTTCTTTCGCCAGGCGACGGCTGGCCAGCCCGCCGAGCTGCGCGCAAGCAGCGCGCTGCCGCGCGCCTGCGCACCGCCGATCGTGACGCGAAGCGTCGCGAGGAAGTAGTTGGTGTTCACGCTGAGTCCTCCGGATGCGGCCTCCGCGCCGTACGGCAGTCGCTTGACGAAATCGTCGACGCTGCGGAAATACGCGCGCTCGCGTTGCGCAGCAAGAACCCGCGCGCTGCCGAGGTCCAGACCGTCGATCACCGCGGCGAGCACTTCCGGCGAGGCCGTATTCACGTTGACCGTGGTGACGCGGGGAAGTGCCGCCACGTAGGGGCGCAGTCGCGCGCGCACTGCTTCGTCGTAGCCACGCACCAGCGCGAGTTCCGACAGGTCCGTGAGGGGCCGGTTCGCGGTGAGGTACGGCTTTTCGAGCGACAGGTAGTACGCGTCTTCCGCCCCGTGTCGCGGCTGCGGTTCGCCATCCGCATCGATCCAGTCCGCAAGGGTGTCGGCGAGTTCGCCGGGCAATCCGAGAATCGCCAGAAGGCGCTTGTACTGCGCCAGATGCGCCACACTGATTTTTCCTTCCGTGACCAGGTTGTTGAGGTTGAATGCGCCCTGCCGGTCCTCGATCTGGCCGACCAGTTCGCCATTTTCCACCTGCATCGGCGGCAGCTTGAGCGCCCAGGGCTCGCCGAGATGATCGACGCTTCCGGCGCGCAGGTCGTCGCTCAGGATGGCTCTCGCCCAATCGGCGCCGGCCTGCAGCACCGCCTGCGCCTGGACGCGGTCGCCTGAAAGTTCGCTCTGCCGCGACCAGGTGCTCTGCGAGGTCACGATCGCCACGGCCGCGATCGCGGCGAGCGCGACCACGCCCATCGCAAGCACGATCGCGACGCCACGCTGGCGGACGCTCATGTCTGCAACGCGAACACGCGCACGATTTCCTCCCCCGACGCGAGCACGATACGCAGCCGGACGGCGCGCGGAATCGGCGAATCGAACCTCGCCGGAGGCCAGGCGTCGAGCCAGGCGAGCGTCGAATCGAGGTATTTCAGCTCGAAGGCCGTCACGTCCGCGAGGACCCGGTAGCGCGCCGCCTGGATCTCCGGCGCGACGTCGAGTCCCGGCCACAGCCACAGTTCGATTTCCCCGCTCTCGTTCATGGCGTAGCCGATTCGCCGCGGCAGGTCGACGCCGTCGACCGACGCGAAACGGCTGAATTCCAGCCGCGCGGAGGTGGCGGCGGCATCGCCGCGCCACGCCGGCGCGCTGCCACCGGCCGCCAAACGCACCGGGCGCGGTGCGGCCATTCCCACGTCGCGTTCGAAACGCGCCAGAAACGCCGCCACGCGCCGCCATTTCTGCGTCTCCTGGGCGACGTGCTCGCGCGTATCGAGAACCGCGCCCAGCCCGCGGTAGGACATCAGCGCGAGCAGCGACAGCACCAGCAGCGCGGTCAGCAGTTCGATCAGGGTGAAACCGCGCGCGCCGCCGCGGCTTGCGGTCATCGGCCTCATCGCGGTGCGTTCACGATGAACCCGACGACCCGCGCAAGACTGTGCGAATCGTCCCCCGGATTGAAGACGCGAATGTCGACACGTCTGAACGAGCCGTTGGGGGTGGCGATCACTTCTTCGGTCCAGGCGAACTCGCGCCCGCCCTCCCGCGCCGTGCCGCGCTGCAGGCCGAGCGGAAGCCAGGCCGCGAGCGCGCGATGCTCGGCGAGGCGATTCTCCGCGACCCAGCCCGCCAGCATTCGCGATCGCAGCGCATCGAGCTGGTTGGTCCCCTGGCCGGCCGCGCGCAGCGCCGCCAGCAGCGCGATCGAGATGATGGCCACGGCGACCAGCACTTCGACCAGGGTGAACCCGGTTCGCTTAGCGCGCCGGGATTTCGGCAGTCGCATTTCCCGTTCCCGGAACGACGCGCACTTCGCCGATTGGGGACCCTTCGATCGCGTACCGCTCGGCGCCAGAGGACACGACGACGGTGAAGGCGAGCGACGAGCCTTCCGGCGTGAACTCGAGGCGCATGGCGTCCTGCGCACGCATGTTCTCGACCAGCAAACTTGACACCGCGACACCCTGCGGCAGGACGCGCGATCGCAGCATCTCGCCGTCGCGGATTTCGAGCCAGTCGGGCTTGTCGCCGGCGCGCCAGAACCGATACCCCGCGGCATCCGCAGTCCAGGCGATGGTCTTTCCGGTGAGCCGTGCCTCGGCCCCTGCGAGATCCAGCAGTTCCGAGAGACGATCGGCCTCGAGGCGAAGCACGGCGCGCTCGTCGGGCTGAACGATCGCGCTGACGAGCCCGACGAACAAACCCATGATCATCAGCACGACGAGCATCTCGATCAGCGTGAAACCCGTCGCGCTCGACGCGCTAGAGGTTCCAGGAGCCGATGTCTGCATCGTTGCCTTCGCCGCCGGGCGCCCGGTCCGCGCCGTAGCTGAATACGTCGATTTCGCCATGCACGCCGGGATTCAGGAACTGATAGGCGTTGCCCCACGGGTCCTTCGGCAGCCGCTCGACGTAGCCGCCGGTTTTCCAGTTGGTCGGGATCGGCGCGGCAGTCGGTTTGGTCACCAGCGCCTGCAATCCCTGCTCGGTCGTGGGGTAACGCTGGTTGTCGAGACGGTAGAGTTTCAGCGCCTGCATCAGGCTCGCGATGTCCTGTTTCGCCGCGATGATCCGCGCCTCGTCCGGACGGCTGATGATCTTCGGCACGACCAGCGCGGCCAGAATCCCGAGGATCACGACGACGACCATCACCTCGAGCAGGGTAAAACCGCGTTGGCCGCGAAGCCCGATCAGCGTCGGCACAGGATCTCCGTCAATCGATGGTCCAGCGTCTGGAAAAGAGTCGCTTCCATTATAATGCGGCGTCGATTCTGACTGCGCTCCGCAGGCGGCGGCTTCGATCCCGGCGGTGCGGGAAACGCATCGGTCCGGCGACACGGTACGGCGCGAGTCGCTTCCTTCGCGCGATTGAAACGAGCGAGCCATGCGCGAGTTCCTTTTCGAGCGGTCGAACCTGACGCAGTCCGCGATCCTCGCGGCGGCGACGCTGGCGGCGGTCATCCTGCTGGGACTCGTGCTCGCATACTGGACCTGGATCTGGTTCGCGCCGAGCGCCGAACCGCGGGCGGAACCCGCGCCTGCGCCCGGGATCAGCCTCGCGTCCGCCCGCACCCTGTTCGGCGCTGCGCCCCCCAGGCAGGCGGCGTCGGTTCCTGCGGGGATCGCCATCAAACTGCTCGGCGTTGCCGCCGCCACGGGCAACCGTAACGGTTACGCGGTGGTTCAGTTTGACGCAAAGCAAATCCTGGCGGTGGAAGAGGGCGAGGATATTGCACCGGGCATCAGGCTCGCCGAGGTCCATTCGGACCACGTCATCCTGGAGCGCGGCGGCGTGCGCGAAACCCTCGCGTGGCCGCGGCGCCAGACGACGGCGGCAACTGGCGCCCGGACCGTCAATCAATGACGCACCATCGCCTGCCGGTGGCCCGTCCGAGGATCGAACCATGAAGAACCGCTGGCTGCAAACTGTGATGCTGGGCGCCGTTGCGATGGGGCTCGCGGGGCCGGCGTGGTCCGCCGACGCGACCACGACCGAGAAACCGAAAGCCAACGGAATCGCGCGCCCGGCCGGACCCGACCTGGTGACGCTCAATTTCGCCAATGCCGACATCGAGGGTGTGGTGAAGGTGGTCGGCGAGCTCACGAGCCGGAATTTCGTCCTCGACCCGAGAGTGAAGGGCACGATCAACATCATCTCGGCCAAGCCGGTTCCGCGCGCGCTCGTCTTTCCGGTGTTCCTGTCGGCGCTGCGGCTGCACGGATTCACCGTGGTCGAGGAACGCGGCGTCTCGATGATCATGCCGGAAATCGAGGGCAAGATGTATCGGGGCGCTCCCGGCGGGGCAGGCGCCGGCGACACGATCCAGACGCAGGTGTTCACGTTGCAGCACCAGCCGGCGGCGCAGATCGTGCCGGTGCTGCGCCCCTTGATCCCGACCAACAACACCATTGCCGCCTACCAGAGCAACAACTCGGTGATCGTGACCGATTACCTGAGCAACCTGCAGCGGATCGAGAAGATCATCGAGGCGATTGACCAGCCGGACGACACCGACCCGATCATCATTCCGCTCCGTCACGCCTCCGCCATCGACATCGCGCAGACGATCACCCGGCTGCTCGTCGATCCGGTGGTATCGCCTGCAGATTCGACCACGCGCGTCTCGGTGACCGCCGATGCGCGCACCAACAGCGTGCTCGCGCGCGCCGGCAGTCCGTCGCGGCTGATGCGGGTACGGCAGCTCGTGGCAATGCTCGATTCGCCGACCAGCGCGGGCGGCAACATTCACGTCATCTACCTGAAGAATGCGGTGGCGGTGAAGGTGGCGGAAGTCCTGCGAGCGATCTACAGCGGCGAGTCCCCGGGCGGGGCGGGAGCTGCACCGCGCGCGGCGGCCTCGCCGCTCGGGCAGCCGCAGGCGCCGGCACAGTCGGCGCCGGCCCCCGGAATCATCCAGGCGGACGCGGCGACGAACTCGATCATCATCACGGCGCCCGACGCGATCTACAACAATCTGCGCGCCGCGGTGGAGAAGCTCGACGTGCGGCGGGCGCAGGTGTACGTCGAGGCGCTGATCGCCGAAGTGACCGCCGACAAGGCGCAGGAGTTCGGGATCCAGTGGCAGAGTCTCAGCGCGCTCGGAAAGACCAGCACGCAGGGATTCGGCGGAACCAATTTCGGCACGCCGTCGCAGAACATTCTCTCGCTCACGCAGAATCCGAGCGCGGCGGGGCGCGGCCTCAACATCGGCGTGGTGAAAGGAACCATCACCGTTCCCGGCGTGGGCCAGATCTTCAACCTGGGGCTCCTGGTGCGCGCGCTGGAGACGGACTCCAACGCGAACATCCTGTCGACGCCGACGCTGCTGACGCTCGACAACGAGGAGGCGAAGATCGTCATCGGCCAGAACGTGCCGTTCATCACCGGCCAGTACGCGGTCACCGCGGCGGCGGCGACGCCGACGCCGTTCCAGACCATCGAGCGCAAGGACGTCGGGCTCACGCTGCGCATCAAACCGCAGATTTCCGAAGGCGGTGCGATCCGGCTGCAGATCTTCCAGGAAGTCTCGAGCGTCGCGGATTCGACCAACGCCTCGGGCCTGATCACCAAGAAGCGCTCGGTCGAATCGACCGTGCTGGTCGACGATGGGCAGATCGTGGCGATCGGCGGGCTGATCGAGGACTCGGTCAAGGACGGCCAGGAAAAGATTCCGGGACTCGGCGACATCCCGGTAATCGGCGCGCTGTTCAAGTACAACACGCGCTCGCGCACCAAGACCAACCTGATGGTGTTCCTGAGGCCGGTGGTGCTGCGAAGCGCGCAAGGGGCCGAATCGATCGCGGCCGACCGCTACGACTACATCATGGGAGAGCAACTCCGCGCGAAACCCGTGCCCAGCGCGCTTCCCGAGATCGGCTCCCCGGCGCTGCCACCGCGCGACGCCCCGAAGCCGCAGGGAGCCGACAAATCCGCGGGGGAGAGCGAGCCGTCCCGGGTCCCTCGCCCGCAATGAGTCGCCCCGCCGTTCCCTACGCCTTTGCCAAGGCGAACGGCGTCGTCGTAACGAGTGCGACCGGCGTCCTCGCCCACGTGGCGGTGCGCAGCGGCGCGAGTCCCGGCGCGCTCGCCGAGGTGCGGCGCACGCTCGGTATCCCGGTCCAGGCCCGCCGCCTGAGCGCGGACGAGTTCGATGAACTGCTCTCGTCGCTCTACAACGCGGCGGACGCCGGCGCCGCCGCACTCGCGGACGACCTCGCGCAGGACCTGGATCTTTCCCGGCTGCTGCAGGACATTCCCAAGGTCGAGGACCTGCTCGACAGCCAGAACGACGCGCCGCTGATCCGGCTCATCAACGCGCTGTTCACGCAGGCGCTGCGCGAGGGCGCTTCCGACATCCATATCGAGCCGTTCGAAGCGCGTTCGGTGGTTCGGCTGCGAATCGACGGCACGCTGCGCGACCTGATCGAACCGGCGCGGGCGCTGCACGGCGCGATCGTCTCGCGCGTCAAGATCATGGCGCAGCTCGACATCGCGGAAAAGCGCCTGCCGCAGGACGGCCGCATCACGCTGCGCGTCGCAGGCAAGCCGATCGACGTGCGGGTTTCGACGATTCCGACCGGGCACGGCGAGCGCGTGGTGCTGCGCCTTCTGGACAAGCAGGCCGCGCGGCTCGACCTGTCGCGGCTCGGAATGGACGCGGCGAGCCTTGCGCAGATGGACCGGCTGATCCGTGAACCGCACGGCATCGTCCTCGTGACCGGCCCGACCGGCTCGGGCAAGACGACGACGCTGTACGCAGCGCTCTCGAGGCTCGATCCCAAGGCGCAGAACATCATGACGGTCGAGGACCCGATCGAGTACGACCTCGACGGCATCAGCCAGACGCCCATCAATACGCGCATCGAAATGAGCTTCGCACGGGCGCTGCGCACCATCCTTCGGCAGGACCCCGACGTCATCATGATCGGCGAAATCCGCGATCTCGAGACCGCGCAGATCGCGGTGCAGGCGAGCCTTACCGGGCACCTGGTGTTCGCCACGCTGCACACCAACGACGCGACCAGCGCGATCACCCGCCTGGTCGACATGGGCGTGGAGCCTTTCCTGCTCGCCTCCAGCCTGATCGGCGTGGCCGCGCAGCGGCTGGTGCGCTGCCTGTGCCTGGAATGCCGCAAGCCGGCAAAGATCGCTGCGGCACAACTCGAGGCGCTGGGATTTTCGCCCAAGCAGGGGACGTTCTATTCGGCGCAAGCTTGCGCGGCGTGCAACCACACGGGCTACCGCGGCCGCACGGGCATTTACGAAATGCTGACTTTCGACGACGGCCTGCGCCGGCTGATCCACGATCGCGCCTCGGAGCAGGCGCTGCGCGATCATGCCGCCGCGCGCAGCATGCGCTCGCTGCGCGACGACGGCCTGCGCTGGGCGGCGCAGGGCGTGATCAGCCTGGAAGAGGTGGTGCGGGTGACGCGCGAGTAAAGCATGGAAGCCTTCCGCTACGACGCCCTCGATTCGGCGGGGCGCAAGGTTTCGGGCGTCGTTCAGGCGGATACGCCGCGCCAGGCGAGAGCGCAGTTGCGCGCCCAGGGCCTGCTGCCTTCGGCGGTCGACTCGGTGCGCGTTCGCGAGCGCAAGCTCTGGGCACGCGGAATCTCTTCGAACGAGTTGAGCCTGGTGACGCGGCAGCTGGCGACGCTGCTCGCCTCCGGGTTGACGGTAGAGCAGTCGCTGAGCGCGTTGATCGAGGAGGCGGCCGCACCGAAGACGCGAGAAGTGCTGAGCGGCGTCAAAGCGGAGGTCACCGCGGGGCTGTCGCTCGCCGGCGCGATGGGCAGCTACGACGCGAGTTTTCCGGATTTCTACCGGGCGCTGGTGCACGGCGGGGAGGATTCGGGCGCGCTCTCCACCGTGCTGCAGCATCTCGCCGACTACCTCGACGCCAGGCAGGCGCTGAAGCAGAAAACGACCCTCGCGCTGCTCTACCCGGTGCTCGTCACGCTGGTCGCGATCAGCATCGTCACGGGGTTGCTCATTTTCGTCGTGCCGCAAATCGTCCAGGTGTTCCAGCAATCGCGGCAGAGCCTGCCGCTGCTCACGCGCGGTCTGATCGCGCTGTCGCAATTCCTGCAGGCCGCATGGCCTTACCTGTTGGCGGCGCTGGTCGGCGCGGTGGCGCTCGTGCGCCTGGCGCTCAGGCGCGACTCGGTGCGCCGCAGCTGGCACCGCGCGCTGCTGCGCATGCCCTGGATGGGAACGCTCGTGCGCGGGGTGAACACCTCGCGATTCGCGAGCACGCTCGCGATTCTGGTTCGCGGCGGCGTGCCGCTGCTGTCGGCGCTCAATTCCGGCGCCCGCGTGATGACCAACCTGCAGATGCGCGACGCGATCGAAAGCGCGATCGACCGGGTGAGGGAGGGCGAGAGCCTGGCGCGTGCTCTCGGGGCGACGCGCGCCTTTCCGCCGCTCACGGTGCATCTGGTCGCAAGCGGCGAGCTGAGCGGCAAGCTCGAGCAGATGCTCCAGCGCGCGGCGGAACTCGAAAACCAGGCGCTCGAACGGCGTCTCGCGGTATTCCTCACGCTGCTCGAACCGGTGATGATCCTCGTGATGGGCGGCGTGGTGCTGATGATCGTGCTCGCGATCCTGCTGCCGATCATCGAGATCAATCAACTGGTGCGCTGAGACGCTCTCGGCGCACCGCACAAGTCTGGTTCTCATCAGATCTCCGGTGTCCGGCATGATTCCCGCCGAACACCGGAGACCGGGGAACGTCCAGATCGGGCCGAAACGCTAGAAGCTGTAGCGCGCCGACAACCGAACTACGTTGACGCGATACTGCGGCGCCTGTTCCCCGAAGGTCAGCAGATTGGGAACCGTGGCAGGCGCCACGCCATCGAGCATCCAGTTCGCGCTGCGATACCGCTCGTGCCAGTAGCCGCCGTTCACGGACCACTGGGCGTCCACCCTATAGGTGAAGTACAGCTTCAGGCCGTGCATGGTCGTCGTGAAATCGGGGAACGGCGGATCGGACACGCCCGCGTCGACCCGGATGGCGCCGCGCGTTCGCGTGTACACGAAGTCCGCGCCGAGATCGAGCTTGTTCTTGATCGCGCCGTGCTTCAGCCCGACGCCGAGCACGTCGACCGTGTCCCGATTTTCCGCGCTCCAGTCCGGGTTGGCGAAGGCCTGGCTCCCCGCCTGCGACGACCGGATCACCTGGTGGTTGGCGAACAGGTTCACGCTCGTCTGCTCGGTCAGCATCGCCGAGACGTCGCCGTTCAGGCTGTACTCGCGGCCGTTCGTCAGCCCGATGCTCGTGTCCCTGTACCGGTCCTTCGACGTATTGATGCCCAGACCGACCTGGATCGCCTCCGTCGCAGCGAGGTCCGCGCGCACCGCGACCGTTTCGCGCGAGCGGTTCGCCAGGCTGTAGATTCTCAGTAGCGGGTTCTCCGGAGGAATCACAGGGTCGACGGCCTGATACCCGGAATTCCGGCGCTCGCTGCCGGCGAGCTTCAGCGAAAGGTCGAGGTTTTCGAGCGCGCGCCAGTTGGCCTTCGCCCAGGCCGCGGTCTCGTCCGTCTTGCGGAATTGCTGGAAGGTGTACTTGCGCCAGTCCTGATCGAGGCCGGCGGCGGCCCGGAGCAGCGGCGAGATGCGGTAATCGGCGCTCAGCTTCAGCCGGTCCTGCTCGAAGCTGTAAGGCAGGTTGGTCCTCGGGAGCGCGAGGAACAGGTCGGTCGTCACCCAGGGATAGACCGCCTGCCGCGTCTGGTTGTCGCGCTCGTCGCGCGAATACGAGGCGTTGACGCGCAAATCGTCGGTGATCCGCGAATTGACCCGGACGTTCGCGTTCAGGGTCTTCGCGCGCGCGTTCAGCGAAGCGCCGGGCAGCGCCGGCACCGCCAGCGTTGCGTTCAGGGTCGGCGCTAGGAAGCCGTCGTCCTGCGTCATGCGTCCCCATGCGAAATCGGCCGAGGCCCGCGTGCGGTCCGTGAATTGGTAACCCACGGAAGCCGAGAATTGATGGAACTGGTTGTCCGGCGCCGCGGCGAGCTGACCGGCCAGAGCGCCCGGGAACGCTGGAATCGTGAATGGATTCTGCCAAGTCAGCGAATTGACGTCGTTGCGGAAGCGCGAAGCGTAATAGGCGAACCGGGCCTGCAGCTTTCCGCGCGAGTAGGAGGCGGATATATCCACCTGGTCCGTCACCGAACTCATCGGTTCGACCATTTGGGCCGCCGTCACGAAGAACGCGCCGGACGCGCGCTTCGTGCCGTCCTTCGTATGCCTGCGGTAACCCACGTCGAACTGCCAATGATCGATCGGCAACCACGAGGCGCCCAGGCCGAGCCGCGTGCGCTTGGATTCGAGCCCGGCCGGCTGCAGCGTGGCCGCAAGCGGCATCAGTCCGGTCGATGCCGCGGGAAATCCCGCCGGCAGGGCAAGCACGGTGCCGCCGCTCCCGAGAAACGGCGTGCGCGCCGTTTCGGTGGTGTAGCGCGGGATCGCGTCGGAATCGAGAAATAGCCGATACGCGCCCTGGCGCCCGCCCTCGAGCGAAGCCGAGCGCGAGTCGAGACCGATGTCGGAGGCGCGCACGTTCCAGTACATTCCGTCCGCGCCGCGGTAGCGGGACGTCGCCTCGCCGATGAAATAGCCGCCCTTTTCGTTGAGTCCGGTGTAGTCGCCGAACTTCGCCGAACCGTTCGAGACGTTGCCGGCACCGGCTTCGATCGAGCCGCTCGCGCCTTGCTCGAACTTGCAGAGATTGCACTGCCATTTGGAGACGTCGGGCATTTCCTGCTGGGCGAATGCGACGGGCGGCACCATGGAACACAGGCCGAACAGGATGAGGGGTTTCACGGTCTTCATGTCCTCGTCTCCGCTATCGCATCAGCTTCACGCCGGACGGGTGATTGGACCCGTGGATCTGGGAATGGCAGTTGGTGCAGCTGCCTGCCACCACGAATGCGGCGCCCGCGCCGCCGTTGGCGGGCAGGGAGGCTCCGGTGCGCGCGACCGACGGATGCACGTGCGTGTGACACTGCTGGCAAAGCAGCGGCGGCGTCTTCGTCAACAGCGACGGACGCACCGTGCCGTGCGGCGAGTGGCACAGCGTGCAGTCATCCGCCACCGGCGCATGTTCCCAGAGGAACGGGCCGCGTTTTTCCGCATGGCAGGTCGTGCAGGTCTGGTTCACGGTCGCCTTCACCAGCATCGCCTTCGCATTTGTTCCGTGCGCGTTGTGGCAGTCGCTGCAGGCGAGCTTGCCGAAGCGCACCGGGTGCGAGGACGGTTTCTGGAAGTCGGCGCGCTGCTGTTTGTGGCACTTGAAGCAGGCATCGGCTTGCGTCGCCTTTGCGAGGACCGGATCGCGCTCCGCGTGAACCTTGTGGCAGCTCGAGCAGGCGACGTTGTTGGCGTCGTGCGCGCTGCCGTGCCAGCCCATGCGGGCGTTGCCCTGGTGGCAGGTGAGGCACAGCTTGTTGCGCTCTCCGACCGCGACCCAGGAATTCGCCTTCTGGCTGTTGATCGCGTTGCGGTCGCCGCCGCTTTCCGCGTGCTTCGCCCCGGGGCCATGGCAGGCCTCGCATTGCAAGCCGGCGAACGGCGTGCGCTTGTCGGCGCGGTTGGCGTGCTTGGTCTTGAAGATGGGGAAGATCGGATAGGCCCACTCCTCGTTGTGGCAGACGAGGCAGGTGTCGGCGCCTTCCTCGCTGTATTTCGTGCCCTGGCCGAACTCCGCAGGCGCCTCCTTCTTGTCCGTCTGCCCGGCGGCGAGAACGAACCCGGAGAACGCGAGGAGCAGGGCAGCGAGCGTGGTCTTGAGATTCATCGTGATCCGCCTGTTCGTCTCGTCACTTCACGCCGTGCACCGTCTTGACGTCGAAGGTTCGTCCGGCGCCGTGGCACAGCGAGCAGATTTCGAGCACCGTGGAGCCGAGCGTCGCCTGCGTCGCAGAGAAAATGGCCCCATTGGCTTCCATGTGCAACTTCGCTACGGCGCCGTCGTGGCACGACGAGCACACGGCGGCCGCCGGCGAAATCCTGAGATTGTCCGCAGCGTCGGTGGCGGATGCGCCGGTATTCGTCGTCGTTCCCAGCACGCCGCTTGCCGTGGGCAGGTCCCACAGGCCCGTCAATTGATAGCTCGTGCCGGCATGGCAGGCGGTGCAGTTGTTCAGCTTGCCCGGGAACACGACCTTGCCGAAATCGTTCACGCTGCCGCCGAAACCGTAGACCACGATGCCTTTTTCGCGGAACCCGCCGTTGCTGCTCTGGCCTGCGTGTATGGCGTGGATCATGGTCTTGAAATCGACCGCCTCTTCGGTCTTGCCGTCGACGCCGATGCCCGTGCGGCGTCCCTTGTCGGTCGCGTTGGGGTTGTGGCACACCGCGCACACCTGGGACTCGTCGTTGCGGTTCGCGCCGTGCAGGCTGACGACGTCGTGGCAGACGTTGCATTTGGCGATGTCCACGACCTGCCGCCGCGCCACCGCGGTTCCGGTGATCGCGAAATCGCGGAACGCGCTCTTCACGGGCAGTCGATCGCTGAACGTTCCGGCCTTCGTGACATCGCCCGCCGGGTGTCCGTCCATCATGACCCGCATGGTGCCGGTCTGTCCGGCCGGAACAGCGACCGGAGAAGTCACCGCATAAGTGCCAGCCGTGGCGCCCGCCATGGATGCGGTAAGCGCGTTGATGCTCGCTGGCTGGCCATGGTTCTGGCCGCTGCCGTCGTTGCCGATGTCGGCAACACCTGCCTTGGTCCAACCGAGCTTCACCGTCAGCGTGCTCGCGCCGCCGGCCGTAAACGCGGGATCGGTCTTGATGTCGTAGGGCTTGTCGCCGTTGGTCGGATCGGTCACCGAGAACGTGATCACGGGTGCGCCGCCCGGTGTGGTCGGCGCAGCGCCGAGGATGTTGAATTTGAATTTGCCCGCTGCCGCCTTGAGGCGGGCAGGGAAATCGTGCTTTACCGAAACGTCGGCGACGCGGCCGGGCCCGTGGCACAGGACGCAGGCGCTGTTGTCGGTCGCGACGCCCCCCGAATGCGCCTGGGTCTGATACGGCTTCGCCGCGTCGGCCTTGACGCCGAAATAGACGTTGTCGTGGCAGGAACCGCAGGCCTCCGCGCTCGGCTGGTTCTTCCAGTTGTCGCCTTGCGCACTCAGCGCGCCGTCGTGGCATCGTGCGCAGTTGCGTGCATCCTGCGTAAATACGACCTTCGAGAAATCCGCGGTGCCGATGAGATAGGGCGTACCCGCAAGCACGCTCGGTAGCGCCGCGCCGCCGTTGTTGTAGTGGATGCGGTGAATCATCACGCGGAAATCGACGCTCGTGTTCGGAGTTCCCGCGACCCAGGACCCCGGGTTGTGGCAGGTGACGCAGAGCTTCGTATCGACACGCGTGCCGTGCGCCGCGACCTGCTCGTGGCACTGGTTGCAGGTGGCGGTGAGCACGACGTCGCGCGTCGCGACCGCACCGCCCGCGGGAACGAAGTCGTGAACGCCGGAGGCCCGCGCATAGGCGCTATTGGCCTGCTGAATGCCCACGCGGTGCGTGAGCGACGGCTGGTAGCGGATGTCGAGCGCACGGCCGTCCGCGTCGGTGCAGGGTGCGGGGCAGGGATTCGCGGTCGCGCTCGTAATGTCGGTCGCGAACGTGTAGGTGTAGGTGCCGTCACCGTGGCTCGTCAGCGTGCCGAACGCGAAGCCCGCCCCCGAGCGCTCCTGGCTGCCCTCCACCGCGCCGTTGACCGAACGATTGATGTAGTTCTGCCAGCGGCTCGGCTCGCCGTTCGATCCGGGCATCAGCTTCGCGATGTTGAATCGAAGGTCCGCGGCTCCGAGCCCGGGAATTCCTGCGCCCGCCTGGTCTGCGACCCGGAACTTGACCACGGGCGGACTGCCGATCGTCACCGAACTGACGGTGATGCTGAGTTCGCCCGAAGGACCGGGGACCGCCGGTGCGGCTGGCGTGCCCGCGCCGCCGCCACCTCCGCCGCCTCCACCGCAGCCGGCGAGGAGCACGGCCAATGTGCAGGACGCCGCCAGGTTGAGCCATCGCCGATGTGATTTGCGCTCTTCGTCCATGACCATCAGTTTTCCGCGGACGGTTTGTGCGAGCCGGATGCCCGCCAAACCGCCTCTCCAATTAGCGATCTGAATTCTACGGGACTTCCCGCATCATTCCGTAAGGCCTGCGTCTCGCGCGCATCGGTCGCGCCAGCCATCGACGTCAGCTGCCGGCGCCTTTCAGCTTCGGCATTGGCGGATTCCTCACCTCAACCAGCCGCCGGAGTTCCGGGTACTGGTGGTCGGCGATCAGGTTGCGGGTGACCAGTTCCGCCTTGGTGCGGAACGGGCGGGCGGCGATGATCCTGTCGGCTTCGGCGTCGCCGATTCCCGGAAGCCGCTTCAGCTCCGCCTTGCCGGCGCTGTTGAGGTCTACGGGTTTCACCGGTGCCGCGGGCTTGCTCGGCATTTTCGCGGATTTGGCGCCGGGTTCCGCGGTCGCTTTCGGTTTGTCCTGCGCGAGGGAAGGGCTGCTCGACAGTGCCAGAGCCAATGCAAATGCTGCGGTTCGGAGCGAATCGATCTTCATGAGTTCCTGTCCACGGCTTGGTTGCCGGATGTTGCCGATGTTAATGGAAGCGCTGGGTGGCAAAAAAAGGCCCGGATGCGACTCCGCATCCGGGCCGGTGCTTCAAAGCTTGCGGTTGCCTACTTGCTATGAACTTTGGCTACGTCGACGATCCCGCCCGGACCGTGGCAGAGGGCGCAGGTTTCAGCAGCCCCCGGTGGCGTGACCATTGCGCTGCGAAGCACTTTGATCTGGCCGCCGTTGCCGCCGACGCCCTGGATTCCGCCCATGTGCGCCTGGGCCACCGACGAATCATGGCAGCTGACGCAAGCGGCCGCGTACGGCGTCGTTATCCGGTCATTCGTGTTGGGCACCGTGCTATGAGCCGCTGTAACGTCTGCCGGCGAAGCGAGCGTGCCGTTGTTCGCCTCGTAGGTGGACGCGAGCGTGTTGGCGACTGGCGCCCCATAGGTACCCGCGTTGTGGCAGGTTTCGCAGCTCTTCAGAATCCCCGGGAACCCGACTTTGGTGAAATCGAGCAAGGTGAGGGTATTGGAGAAGAACCGCGCATCCGCCAGCGGAGTGGTGCGATCCTTGCCGGCATGGATCCCGTGGACGAGGTCCTTGAAGTTGTTGCTCGTCACGGGAAGCTGAAGACTGGCGTTCGCGTCCTTGGCGTTCCAGGCCGTGACGAAAGCCGTCCATGACGGGCGCGTCAGCAGATCAGCATAGGTCTTCCACTTGGACCGAGTGATGAAGTTGGTGTCCAACTGGGTGAGCGTGATCTGGCGGCCGCTCGTGCTGATGGTCGGGTTGTGGCAGGCGACGCACACGACGACGCCCGTCGTCTCTTGCCCCAGCGTGCGGTTGCCGCCGTGCAGCTCGAGCCACTCGTGGCAGTTCGCGCACTTGGCACCGGCGACGACTTCGCGGCGTTGCGCATCACCCGTGACACCCTTGACGACCGAGATGGCGTGCCGTGCTGCAGCCGGCGAGACTTGGGTGAAGTAGCCCTGCAGGGCCACCGCCCGCATCTTCGCGCCCGCTGGATACGCGCTAGCACGGGTATAGGTGTAGTAGCCGCTCGCGTCCGGGGTACCGAGCGAGGTGATCACGCTCGCAAGCGAGACGCTTTGCGGCTGTCCGTTGGCCCGGCCCAGGTTGTTCCAGTCGGCCGGGTTGGTGACGCCGTCCTGCGTCATGGCGTAGGGCAGCAGGAAGCTCGGTCCACCCGTGAAGCCAGTCAGCAGCGTCGTTCCACTCGTGTTGAAAACCACGGGTGTCGCGGTAGCCGAGGGAGCGGTCGCACCCAGGATCCTGAACTTCACCGTCAGGGCGTTGGCCGCATCGACGGTCGCCGAGGCGATTTCGTAGGTGAAGTGCACCAAGCCCGCCTCGATGGTCGGGTTGTGCGTGGTCTTGTTCACCAGCTGGTGCACCGTCTTGATCGCACTCGACGTATGGCAGATGGCGCAGGCCGCTTCGTTCTCGATCGCGCCGCCGCCGTGATTGCTTGGCGTAATCACATCGCCCACGCTAACGGCCGCAGCCGCATTGGCAAGCGTTGTACCCTTTCCGATCGTGAAGTTGATGCCGTCGTGGCAGGCGCCGCAAGCGAGTTTGCTCGGCAGCGCGTTCCAGTTCTCGGCCTGGGCCGAGTTCTTGTGGCACTTGGCGCACATCCTCTGGCCTTCATCGAGCAGCGAGAAGCCGATTTCGTTGAACTTGACGTTGGCAAAGTTGTAGCCGGTCTTGGTCAGCGAAAACCCGTTGTGGATCTTGTGGATGTAGTTCGGGAAATTTCCAATCGCCTCGCCTCCGGTGTCGCCGTTACTGAGCGTGTCGCTGGCATTCCCCGCACCCAGGCGGTAGGTGCTGCCGCTCAGCTTGACTTCTTTGGTCGTCGCGTCGACCGTCGACGTGGAGTTGGCGCGGCCGAACTTGCGCTGCTCGGTGTGGCAGACCACGCAGTACTTGGTTTCATAGCGGGCGCTGCCGTGGAAGCCGAGCGCGTTCAGTTTGTTATGGCATTCGTTGCAGTTGGCCGTGGCCACGACGTCGCGCGACGGGTCGCCGGCTGCAACCGCTTTGCCGGTCGCAGGAATGAAGTCAAACACGACGTTGACGGGGTTCTTCATCGGAACGCCCGTGACGCCGGAATCCGCTCCGGTCGGGGTGTTCGTGCTGGTGCCCGGTGCGTTGCCCGAAATCTGGATCGTCATGCGGTGCACCGCGTTCGCGTCGTACGCCAGATCGCCGAGATCCGCCTTGGTCGAGGTCGTGGTCGAATCGGCGACCAGTTGCGCGACCTGCGAGATGTCGCGATAGAACTTGTAGACGTACGTGCCGTTGCCGTTGTCCACCAGCTCACCGATGCTCTCGGTGCCTGGACGGCCCGGGGTCTGCGTGAGCGCTCCGGTCGTCGCGTCCTTGGTCGTGGTAACGACCATGTAGCTGACCCAGCGGCTGCGCGTGGAGCCCGCACCGGTCGTTGCCGTTCCCGGGATCAGCTTGGCAATCGCGAACGACACGTTGTTGTAACGGTAGCCGTTCGGATCCGTGGCTCGAGTGCTTTTGCCGCCAAACCCGATGATCGGGTTGCCGTTGGCGTCAGCCAGCGAGAAACTGATCTGCGGCGGGCTTGCGACGAGCGCTCCGCCGACCGCAACCTGCGGCGCGAGCGCCGCGAACTGGTCTGCCGAGAGCGTCCCGACGTTGATCGGCGCGGTGCCCGTCGGAGCCGGCGCCGGAGCGACGGCCGGAGCAGCCGGTGCTGGCGCTGGCGCTGGCGCCGGTGCCGGCGCTCCTCCCCCACCCCCACCACCACCGCAACCCGCGATTGCGCCAACCATCAACGCCACGAGACCCGCACGAACCAGAGTGGATTTCATCGTTATTTTTCCGTAGGAATGATCAGTGGGTTCGGCGCAACCAGGAACGAGATCGCGCCATCGACGACAAGGCCAGCCGGGAAGCCACGGGTGCTCAAGCACTACCCTCTCTCTGCACTTTGGCCACCGCTCCGAACGCTTTGACTTGAATGGAACATAAAGGACTGTGCAGAACATACAAAGGCCGGACTGCAGGTCGCTTGAGGTAGGTCAAATGCAGTCCACATTAACGGATGCTGGGCGGGGGTTCATTTGACTTTGGATACGTCGAACCCTGGATACGCTGCGCGACGTCGCGGGCCGGTCCTCATCCGGGCGGGGAATTCACGGGCTTTCGGCGTGATTCCTGCGCCCGCCGGGATGGCCTTGCAGACCCGGCTCCTATAATGACTGCCTCGCGGCCGATCGACTGTAGTCGTCCATGTACCTGAGCTATTTCGGTTTTGCCGAGGCGCCGTTCTCGATCGCGCCGGATCCGCGTTACCTGTACATGACGCGCAGTCACCAGGAAGCGCTCGCGCACCTGCTCTACGGCGTCAACGGCGACGGCGGATTCGTGCTGCTGACCGGAGAGGTCGGTGCGGGCAAGACCACGGTCTGCCGCTGCCTGCTGGAGCAGGTTCCCGCGACCTGCGACGTCGCCTACGTCTTCAATCCGAAGCTGACGGTCGAGGAACTGCTCCAGACCGTCTGCGCTGAACTCGGCATTGCGTGCCCGCCGGGCACGACCAGCATCAAGGTGTTCGTGGACTGCATCAACGCGCACCTGCTCGACGCGAATTCGCGCGGCCGGCACACCGTGCTGATTATCGACGAGGCGCAGAATCTTTCGGCCGAAGTGCTGGAGCAGATGCGCCTGCTCACCAATCTGGAGACCAACCAGCGCAAGCTGCTTCAGATCATCCTGCTCGGACAGCCCGAACTCCTGGCGATGCTCGAGCGTCCGTCGATGCGACAGCTGGCGCAGCGAATCGTCGCGCGTTATCACCTCGGCCCGTTGAGCCGGCCCGACGTCGCCGCGTACGTGCGGCATCGCCTCCAGGTTGCGGGTGCGGAACGGCAACTGTTTCCCGATTCGGTCATGGGACGGCTGTACCGCCTGAGCAAGGGCGTTCCGCGCGTAATCAACGTGCTGTGCGATCGGGCTCTGCTCGGCGCTTACGTGCAAGGCAAGGAGCGAGTCGATCGCGCGACGCTCGACACGGCGGCGAGCGAAGTGTTCGGCAGGAAAGCGAGCCCGACGCCTCGGATGCGGCACGCGTTGATCGCCGTTCTGGTGCTGGTCGCGGGTGGTGCGATGGCCGTCGCGGTCTATCAGCAGGATCTGCAAGAGGTCTCGAAGTCCGCGCCTGCCGTGGGCGCGAAATCCGCAGCCACGTCCGCGCCCTCGAACTCGTCGAAGAATCTGCAGCAGGACAAGCCCGTGCCCAGCCTGGCACAGGCGATCGAGTGGCCGGAGCGCGAACCGCGCGCCCGCAGCCGTGCGCTCGCGCAAGCGGCGCTGCTGAAGGCCTGGGGCGCAAACTACGAAGGCGGGGACCTCTGCCGGCAGGCGGAAACCCTCGGCCTGCGCTGCCGTAGCGCTCGCGGCGGAATGGACGAATTGCGCGAGATGAACCGGCCCGCGATCCTCGCGCTGCGCGCTGCCGACGGACAGGAATTCTTCGCGACGCTGTTGCAGCTCGACGCACGGTCGGCGACGCTCGATCTCGGCGGCGAGGCGCGCCCGGTCGCGCTTGCCGCGCTCGCCGCCCAATGGTCGGGACATTTCACCGCGCTGTGGCGCGCGCCGCCGGAGGCGCGCGAGAGCATCAAGCCCGGTCAGACCGGACCCGCCGTGGCCTGGCTGGCCGGGCAGCTTGCAGTCTGGCAGGGCAGGCAGGCCGTTCCCGCTACGGGAACCGGATTCGACGACGCGATGGAAAAGCAAGTGAGGCAGTTCCAGTTTTCGAAAGGACTGATTCCCGACGGGATCGTGGGACCGCAGACGCTGATGCGGCTGAGCGGCGTGAACGATTCTTCAGCGCCCAGGCTGCTGCGCGGACCCGGGGAGTAGGGGGATGTCCTACATCCTCGATGCACTCCGGAAGTCCGACGAGCAGCGGCGCCGCGGAGCGACGCCGACCCTGCTGACTCCGCAAGCAGCGACGCTTGCGCCGCCACGGCGAAAATCGATGTCCTATTGGATGCTCGGCGGCGCTTTGCTCGTCGCAGGGGTCCTGATCGGATCGCTGCAGCCCTGGAAAAGTGCGCGGCACGCGCCTGCGCCGGCATCGGCGCCGCTCGCCGCGCCTCCCGCAAACACCCCCCCATCTGCTCCGGTCGTGGCTGCAGCACCCGCCGATGGGGTGCAGCAACCGGCCGCGCCGGTGCAGAAACCTCCGCCTGCCTCTCGGGCTGCGGTTGCGCCGGCGCCAGTCGCGAAACCGGTCGAAAAGACAGAGGCCGGCGCTGAGGTTGAAGCCGTGGTCAAGGCACGACCCAGCAGAAGTTCGCGCGAAACCGTAGCGCCGGCACCCAAGTCACCCGCGAAATCGCCTGCCGGTGGGACGGCCGATTCCCGTCCCGGCAAAGCACCGCCCGAGCAACCGATCGTGAGATTTTCGGACCTGCCCGTCGAGGTTCAGGTGGAAATCCCGAAACTGCAGATCACGGTCCATGCCTACTCGCCCGTTCCCAAGGAGCGCCTCGTCGGAATCAACGATCTCCTGCTGCGTGAGGGCGGCTCGGTGTCACCGGACCTCAAGCTCGAGCAGATCACGCCCGACGGCATGGTGATGACCTACAAGGGCTATCGGTTCCGGCGTGGCGTGCGCTGAATGTCGCGCGCGGACTTGAACGACGAGGTTTTCATGCGCCGCGCGATCGAACTGGCGCAACGCGCCGGCGACGCGGGCGAAGTTCCGGTCGGCGCAGTGGTCGTGCACGAGCGCCGGATCGTCGGCGAAGGCTGGAACCGGCCGCTCGCGGCCGCAGATGCGACCTCCCATGCGGAAACCGAAGCGATCCGCGCCGCCTGCAGCACGGTGGGCAACTACCGCCTTTCCGGCGCGACGCTCTACGTGACGCTCGAGCCCTGTCTCATGTGCACCGGCGCGATGTTCCATGCGCGAATCTCGCGCGTCGTGTTCGGCGCGCACGACCCGAAGACGGGGGTCGCGGGCAGCGTGCTCGATCTATTTTCTTCACCGCTCAACCATCACGCGGTGGTGGAGGGCGGCCTGCTCGCCGAAGAATGCGGCGCGCTGCTCAAGGCGTTCTTCGCCGCCCGCCGATGATTCGCCTCCGCATCGATCTCGCGCAGCAGTCGCTTTGCGTGCTCGACGATGAGTGCGAGTTGAAGCGCTACTCTGTGTCGACTTCGAAATTTGGCGCCGGAGCGAAGAACGGCAGCTACTGCACGCCGCTCGGCCGGCACATCGTGCGCGCCAAGATCGGCGCGGGCGCGCCATCGGGCGCGGTGTTCGTGCGCCGCCGTCCGACCGGCGAAATCTGGACCCCCGATCTGCACGCACGCTTTCCGGGACGCGACTGGATCCTGACTCGCATCCTTTGGCTATCCGGCCGCGAGCCGGGCCTCAACCGCCTTGGCGACGTCGACACGATGCGCCGCTACATTTACATCCACGGCACGCCGGATTCCGCGGAGATGGGCAGGCCCGGGTCGATCGGCTGCATCCGCATGCGCGACGCGGAGATCATCGAGCTGTTCGACCGGGTGCCCGTCTACGCGGAAGTGACGATTGGCTGACCGGTCCGGCAGGTCAGGCGCGCAACAGGCGCCGACGGACCCGAAGGCTGCTCGCGGCGCGCGCAAGCCGGACGTCGGCCGTGATCAAGACGCTGCCGCTATCGGCCGCCAACGCGAGATGCAGCGCGTCGAGCGTGCGCAGCGGCGTTCTCAGAGTTTCGATCCAGCGCCGCGCGCGATCGAAGTGCGAGCGCTCGATCGGAATCAGGCGGTAGAACCCTTCGGATTGATGGGCGTGGAATTGGGTCAGCGCGGCCCGAGCGGAGGCAGCGTTCAAATCACCGACGCGTACGCGGCGTCCGAGGGCGGACGCAAATTCGACTTCTACGAGCGCCGAGATCACGAGCTGTGGCGCGCGCATCAGCAGGCGCTCGACCCGCTCGCTGAGCGGTTCCGGAACGTAATAGGGTGCGAGTACCGAGGTGTCGAGGTATTGATTCAGGCGCGCTCGTCCTCGCGTGCGGCAATGACTTCGGCACTCATCGGACGGCCGCGCAGTCGCAGGCGGGCGCGGAATTCCGCGAGGCTGGGTAGCCCGCGGCCGCGATGCTCCACCGGAACCAGCACGGCGGCGGGACGGCCGCGCCGGCGCACCACGATTTTCTCGCCGCGCGCGACGCGATCGAGCAGGTCGCTGAGGCGCTCGCGCAGTTCTCGGGTACCGACGTCCATTCGAGATCTCCAATGTATACACCTATAGTGTACGCATTGGACGAGCGTCCGGCAACTCCGGGGCGGTTTGCCGTTCGAGCTCAGGACCGCAGCAGCGCGCGCAGCCCGGCCGCGTCGGGTCGTGGCACGATCCCCTTCTCGCAGACGATCGCCGAGACGAGTTCCGCCGGTGTGACGTCGAACGCGGGATTGCGCACCGCGATTCCGGGTGGCGCCCAGCGTGCTCCGCGAAAGCCGGTCACTTCCTCGGCGTGTCGCTCCTCGATCGGGATCAACGAGCCGTCGGGAATGTTCGGATCGAAGGTGGACACCGGCGCGGCAACGTAGAAGGGCAACTCGTGCCGGCGCGCGAGAACCGCGAGCGTGTAGGTGCCGATCTTGTTTGCGACGTCGCCGTTGGCCGCGATCCGGTCTGCGCCCACGATCACGAGGTCGATCTCGCCGCGGCTCATGAGGTGGCCGGCCATGCCGTCGGTGATGAGCGTCGCGGGAATGTTCTCCTGCTGCAGTTCCCAGGTCGTGAGCCGCGCACCCTGCAGGTAGGGTCGCGTCTCGCTCGCGATCACCGAGATTCGCCGACCGGCCTCGTGCGCGGCGCGAACCACGCCCAGCGCGGTGCCGTATCCGGCGGTCGCAAGCGCGCCCGCATTGCAGTGCGTGAGGATTCGCGCGCCCTCCGGAATCAGCGCCGCGCCGTGCGCGCCGATGGCGCGATTGGTGGCGATGTCTTCGGCGAGGATGGCAATTGCCTCGGCTTCGAGATCGCGCGCGCCGCGCATCCGCTCCAGCGCCCAGAACAGGTTGACCGCAGTGGGACGGCTTTTCGCAAGCGCCTCGTACGCGGATTCCGCACCGCGGCCGAGAACGACGCCGAACGCCGCCGCGCATCCGATCGCGGGCGCGCCGCGCACCACCATGTCGCGGATCGCCGCAGCCACCGCCTCCGCGCTCGCGCAGCGCAGGTAAACCATCTGCTCGGGAAGCCGGCGCTGGTCGAGCAACTCGAGCGCATCGCCTCGCCACCGAAGCGGCTCGATCTTCATTTCAGACGAGTCCTTCGTGGCCGCCGTCCAACGGAACCTGCACGCCTGTGCACTTTGCGAACAACGGCCCGCACAGCTCGGCCGCCAGTTCGGCGACGTCGCGCGAAGCCACCTCGGTTCGAAGGAGATTGCGCTGCTTGTACTGCTCGACGCTCAGTCCGTAGGCCATCGCTCGCGCTTCGAGCAGCTCCGGCGTCCACAGGCCCGTGTCGTACACGGCGTCGGGATGAATCGAATTGACCCGGATCGCGTCCCTCGCCCACTCGAGCGCCGCGATTCGCGCGAGCTGGTTCAGCGCAGCTTTCGATGCGGAGTAGGCCGCCGCCCCGCGCCCGGGCGCCGCGACGTTGCGCGAACCGATCACGACGACGCGCCCGCCGCGCGGCGCGAGTTTGAGCAGAGGATGGCACGACTGGAGGAGGCGCAGGTTGGCGTCCACGTTGACGCTCATCGCGCTGCGCCAGGCTTCGAGCGTCGTGCTCTCGAGCGGCGCGGACGCGGGAAATACACCTGCATTGAGAACGAGCATGTCGGCGCCGCCGAACTCGCGAACCGCGAGATCGAGGGCCGCCTCGGTGCGTTCCATATCCGTCAGGTCGCAGGTCATCGCGAGCACATCGGGTCGTTTCCAGATCGTGCCGATGGCTGGATCGCGATCGAGCGCGACCACCGCCGCGCCGCGACCAAAAAACGATTCGACGCACGCCCGCCCGATGCCCGAGGCCGCGCCGGTGACGATCGCCACCTCGCCGGCGAACGCGGGCGGCGCACCGGCGCGCTTCAGTTTCGCCTGCTCGAGGTCCCAGTATTCGACGTCGAACAGGTCGCGCTCGGAGACCGCGCTCCAGCCGCCGAGCGCCTCGGCGCGCAGCACCACGTCGATGGTGTGGTCGTAGAGATCCTCGACGATGCGGGCATCCTTCGCGCTTCGACCGACCGCTGCGAAACCGAGCGCGGGATCGAGCACCATGCGGGGCGCCGGGTCGAGCATGGACTTCGGTTCGCGGGCGAACGGCGCGTTGCGCTCGAAATAGTCGCGGTAGCGGCGCGCAAAGCCGGCGGCATCCCGCCCCAGCATGGGCGTCGCCTTGGTGCGGATGACGTGATCCGGAGTCGCCGGACCGCGCTGCGACACCCGCTCGAGGTCGGCGCGTTGCGCGAATCCGAGGAATCTCCCGGAGCGGTTGTTGCGCAGGATCATCGGCGCGCCGGCGCAATCGCTGATCGCCTTGCGCAGCGCAGCGAGTTCGGTTCGCTGGACTTCGGGCTGCGGCGGTTCGGCCGACGGCAGCCGCCACGCGCCCTTCGAGTCGAGGTAACGTTCGGCCAGGCTCACCAGTTCGATCATGCGCTCGTACGACTCGCGCGCGCTTGCGCCGAACGAAAACAGGCCGTGCCGCATGAGCACCATGCCGATCGTCCGTGCGCCCGCCTGCTGCGCAAGCTCGCGGGCGCAGCGCGCCGCGAGATCGAATCCCGGCATGACGTACGGGACGATCACGACGCGGTCGGCATAAATCTCGCGCACCCGTTCCTCGCCGTTCGGCGCGTTGCTCACCGAAAGCAGGGCGTCCGCGTGTGTGTGATCGACGTAGGCCTGCGGCAGGATCGCGTGCAGCAGCGTCTCGACCGACGCCGCGGGCGCGTCGGTGCGCAGGGTATGCGTCGCGAGTTCGCTTACCATCTGCGCGTCGCTGAGCAACGGCAGTTCCGCCAGGCGCCGCACGTAATCGAGTTGCACCGGCGCAAATCCCCCGGCTTCGATCGTCTCCAGATCCCAGCCGCTGCCCTTGACGTACAGCACTTCGCGGGTTTCGCCGAACAGATTCGCCTCGTGAAGCTTGACCGACGTATTGCCGCCGCCGTGCAGCACGAGCGATTTCTCGCGGCCGAGCAGGCGCGAAGTGTAGACGCGCGGCCCGAGCGGGCCGCGATACCCCGCGGCCTCGGCGTCGCTCCAGAGGCTTCTCATGACCGGCGATTATACTTTTGCGCCATGATCCGAATATCGCTCGGGGCCTGGAACGACGTGCGCGAAGCGGCGACGCGCATCCGCTACGAGGTGTTCGTCGAGGAGCAGCGCGTTCCGCTGGCGATGGAACTGGACGAATTCGATCCGCAATGCGTGCATGCGCTCGCTCGCGACGGCGATGCGGCCGCGGTGGGCACCGGGCGACTTCTGCCCGACGGACACATCGGCCGCATGGCGGTATTGAAGGCCTGGCGCGGGCAGGGCGTCGGCGGCGAGATCCTCGAGCGCCTCGTGGTCGCCGCGCGCGAACGCGGGGATCTCGAAGTCGTGCTTTCGGCGCAGACGCACGCGCTCGAGTTCTATCGGCGGCACGGTTTCGTCGCAGAGGGCGAAATCTATCTCGACGCGGAGATTCCGCACCAACTGATGCGACGGACGCTCTGACTAGGCGGACAGGAATGTTCGCGGTTCGGCCGCTGGAGCGGTATTGACGTTCATCGGTCTGCCGAGCTGGCGCAGCGGTACCGCGCCAACTCGGCAGATCATGGGAACCCCGAATTCACGCCCGGGTCGTGATTTCCGCAGCATCGCGTAGGCCGCGCTAACCCACGCCCCCCACGGCGAGGGCGAAATCAAAGTGCACGGTCGAGTGTTCCGCGCCCAGGGCGTCGAACGATCTTTCCGAGAACCGCAGGCGGCCGGCGGTGGCGACGACGGTACTGGAGCAGCGCGTTCCGTACACGCCGTTGACCAGGCGCGACGGAGCGAGCGCGGTCTGCAGCGCTTCGGTCGCCGGCGCAGGCGAAAGCGCCTCCGAAAACCGCCGTTTCGCCGCGGCGACGTCGCCGCTGTCGAGCGATTCGTTGCCCAGGCCATAGACGCCGGCTTCCAGCTGCCGCGGCGCGCCGCTGCGGTTCGAGTGCCACCACAGCTCGTCCGCGTCGGCGACGAGCAGGTTGTAACCGCTATGCACCGCGCCACGCGCTGCAATGGCTTCGACGTAGTCGCGCGGCGCGACCGTGCTCTGCAGAAACTGCTTCGTCAGCAACCCACGCGATTCGCGGGCGTTCGGGTCGTGTCCGCCGCGAACATTGGTGACGGCGGCAAAGCGCCCGCTTCGCGTGACGCCGAGCCAGGTTCCGCCCGCTTCGAGGTCGCGACCGGCGAGCACCCGGCGATCGTCGTTCCAGAACGCGGCTGCCGTGCTCGCGCGCGCGTGGATCTCGTCGCGATTCGCTGCGACTACGAAAGAATTCTTCGCGTCGGTTCGCCAGGCGACCAGGATCAGGCACATACGAAGCGCTCGGTGCTGCGTTCGACGCCGAACTGCGCCGTCGCGCGTGCGAGCGCGTTCTCGAATGCGCCTTCATCCGCTACGTTTTCGTAAACCTCCATGAAGGTCCCCGGATCGTCGCGCCGGCGCATCCAGCGACCGCGCACTCCGGTGCCGCGTTCGATTGCCGCGAAAATCTCCTCGACGGCGCCGCGCGTTGCCTCCACGCGCGCCGGATCGATCCGGTAATAGACGTAGTAGTGCGTCACCCGGAGCGGGTCGGAGGAAGAATCTCGAGCACCGCGCCGCCGGGCTCCGCGCGCACCGCGGCATCGGCCTCCAGCGTGGCGATTGCGAGAACGGCGAGCGCCTCGCTGCCGGCCGCGTTGACCACGGTTCCGCTCGGCTGGCCGGACCCGTCGTCGGCGTAGAGGTCCTGCCCGGGCTGCAACGGCTGCGGCGAGCGCAGCCTCACCATGCGGCGCTTGAGCTGCCCCCGGTACTGCGTGCGCGCCACGATTTCCTGCCCCGGGTAGCAGCCCTTGTGAAAATCGACGCCACCGATCAATTCGAGATTCACCATCTGCGGCAGGAACAGATCCTGCGTGGCGAGGACGACGCGCGGCAACCCGGCGCGGATTTCTTCGAGCGCCCAGTCCGATGCGTCGCCCGCCGGCAGCGCCGCAGCGATGCGTGCGCGCTGCGCGCCACCGGCCAGCAGCAGGTGGTGCGCGGGCGCAATTCGAACCGCGATCAGTTCGCCCGAGGAATTCACTTCGAGATCCGCTTGCGGTGCGGACACGCCCAGCGCATCGAGCGCGTGCGCGGCCCCGGCGCCCCAGACGCCGTACTGCGCCCACTCGTCGCTCGCGTCGGTCAAGATCACCCGTGAGCGCAGCACGAACATGCGCAGCCGCTTCAGCACCACCGACACCAGGTCGCGCGCGACCTGCAGCAGGAATTCCTCGCCGCGCGGCACGACGAGGAAACTCGCGAGCAG
>Ga0080064_1001785_pt1 | contig 40648 bp, 54 predicted proteins | sample Subgrocontami54m_FD_69260 | JGI IMG/M metagenome (GOLD analysis project Ga0080064, IMG submission 69260) | Subsurface groundwater microbial communities from S. Glens Falls, New York, USA - GMW46 contaminated, 5.4 m (SPADES assembly) (version 2) ...
CCAACGTCCGACAGGATTGGTATCCGTCGATTTGGCGGCCCTCGTCAGGATTCGTCGTCCGGGAGATGAGGCCAACACTGTCCGCAGCACAAAAGACATTCGATATTCCGTTCGTTGATGAAAAGCCAGAAACCCGCTTCGACTGCCTGTATCCAGAGTTCGCAGAAGAATATGGCAACAAGAATAGATGGGCAAATGTCGTGAGGCTGAGTGACTGGACTCACAAGAGTCAGATTGCGACAGCGTTCCCGTGCGACTACAAGAACCCCACGTTTCCAAACTTTCGCCTGGGCATTGACCGCGTTCGGCCAACGACCGAAGGATTCGTGATATTTCCGCAGTATAAGAATTTGCCCGAGCGATGGGAAATGCCGGACGGCACTACAGCTATCAACAACTGGCTCAAGACGCATGGGATCAAAGCAGTCCTGTCAGATGCAGGACGAGCCACGCAGCAAATCATCCAGACGTTGGGCGGGTTTTTGGGAGTGGCTAGCTTTGCGCACGCAGACATCGTCAAGTTGCTGAATGAGATCTCGCGCAAACCCATCTCGCGAAGCGCCCACCATCAGGAGTTCAAGAACAGAATTCAGAACGCGACCAAGAACGACATTTGGAGAGGGCGCAACTTCGAGCGCCTGATAGAGGGGGGTGCTGTCGAGTTGGGTCTTGAGTTGAAGTGCACGAAATGTTCGAGCTGGAGTTGGTACTCTCTAAAGCAGCTGGACTACCAGATGACTTGCAGCCTGTGCTTGCGGCAATTTGGATTTCCTATTGTCGAACCCAGTGCCAGCAGCAACGCCAAATGGGCGTACAGGCTAATCGGTCCCTTTGCGCTACCCGACTACGCCAGGGGTGGCTACGCGGCCTCGCTCTCGATACGATTTTTCTCAGAGATCGTTGGGAAACATAGCCGCGCCGATGTAACATGGTCAGCTGGTCAGGAACTTGAACTAGCGCCCGACGACAAAGTGGAGTCCGATTTCATCCTCTGGTATCAACGGAAGGAACTCTTTGGCAATGATCATCCCACCGAGATCGTGTTCGGCGAAGCAAAGAGCTTTGGGAGGGAGGTATTTCAAGCCGACGATGTCGCGGCAATGAAAACATTGGCTGTCCGGTTTCCTGGCTCTGTTCTCGTGTTCTCGACGATGAAACAGGCGGCTGAACTTTCGAGAGACGAAGTTGCCCGTATCACCAAACTTGCGGAGTGGGGACGCGAATACATCTGGGATAGGCGCCAGACACGCGCACCAGTAATCGTCCTGACAGGCACGGAGTTGTTTGCAGCCTACTCTCTTGATGAGGCCTGGAAAAAGGTTGGAGGTAGGCAGGCGCAGCTAATCGAACCTGGATGGGTTAGAGCGGATAACTTGCGCGTGCTAGCCGACCTGACGCAGCAGCTATACCTTAACATGCCCTCGTACGGGACTTGGCTTGAAGCGAAACGGATGGCGCGGGTAGCCCGCCGGAAGACTCGATCCTCACAGGTAGCAGTGACGGCGGAGAATCCGGTCGCTCCGTAGCGCCAGCACGAATATGCGGCCTGCGCGTCACTTTCACGCGCCCAATAAACGATCACTCAGGGTGGAAAACACGTAGCGGAGTTCATGAGGGAACGAGAAAGGAAAAGAGAAAAGGGGTCAAATCCGCTCTTGGCTCTTTAGGTTGGTTCGCGGGAAGGTCAGTTCAGAAAAAGGAGTCTTAATTCGGATCCACCGCGAACAACCCGGAGCAGAAAACCCGCCTTCAGCGTGAGATGGAAGCCGCCGACCGCCAGACCGACCAACTCGTCTACGAACTCTACGTAATACCAAGCTAGCTTGAGCGATGGAGTTTCAGGCCGGGAACATCTGCATAGTCTTCGGTATTGCGGGTTACCAGCGTGAGATTATATTCGAGCGCAGTGGCGGCAATGATGAGGTCAAGAGATCGTGCATTCACCCGCTTGCCCTGTTTTCTCAGCGTCTCTCTTAAACGGGCGCATCGTTGGGCCACAGCGGGACTAAGAGAGACCACGGGTAGGGAATCCAATAAGGCGCTCAGTTTATTTTGCGCCTCCTCAGGATGAGGGCTTCTCTCTACTCCCTGGTAGGCTTCCATATAGGTGATAATGCTGATGGCGATACCGTCTTGAGCTAGACGGTCAAGGATCTGTACGGCTTCTGGGACGCTAGCCAGCAGGTCGATTACCCAGTCGGTGTCGATAAGATAGGGCATGAACTAGGCAGGACGCCCATGACTAGCCTGCCCTCGAGCCTCATGCATGTCGCGAAGGAGAGTCTCGCGGTCTACTCCAGCTAGAGCTCCGGCGCTTTTCTTTAACCCGCGTCTTACTTTCTCCGGGTCATAGCTACTCCAGATATTCTCGGGCGGTTGCGCTTGCTCAAGCTCAAGTCGATAGATCTGCCCTTCCCTTTCTATCAGCACGGGCTCCTTCCTGCGCGCCATGGTATCAAAAATGGTGGGCAGATTTATCGCGAACTCATCAAAATTCAACCGCTTGACTTCTTTGGCCACCTTTTCAACCCTCCCTTACGGAACGGTATACGGCACTATAGCACAGCCGCCCGACTATTCCACTGGGGAAAGGAACCGGGGGCGGGCCTGATATTTGCCATTCGATGGCCCAGGGTTTCGCTTAGCTTCACAAAGCCCTTGCGACCGGGGCCAGATGCAAACTTTATGGAGATGGGCTATGCTGAGCTAGCCTGGAACCGGTGACTGACGAGTGTAAGGAGGCCGTAATGAAGTTCAAGCGGATCACAGTTAACCCCAAACAAATGGACGGCGTGCCCTGCATTCGAGGCTTGCGGATACCTGTGGCGACCGTTGTAGGCATGGTGGCAGACGGCATGGCCGAAGAAGAGATTCTTAAAGCCTACCCTGACCTGGAACGCGAAGACATCCGCGAGGCTCTGCAATTCGCTGCTGAAGCCGTGCGGGAGCGTGAACTCCCATTAGTGAATGGTCGTTGAAGTTCTTGGTGGATAATTCTTTATCGCTTCTTGTCGCAGAAGGTCTGCGCAAGGCGGGGTACGATGCAGTGCATGTCCGTGATTATGGCATGCAAAAGGCGGATGATGAAGAAATCTTTGAACGGGCCGCCCGCGAAGATCGGGCCGTGATATCCGCGGATACCGACTTTGGCACCCTACTCGCTACCAGTCAGGAGACCAAACCATCAGTGATTCTTTTTCGCCGTAGCTCGCAGCGAAGACCCGAAGCACAGGTAGCATTGCTTCTTGCCAACTTGTCGAATGTTGCTTCTCTCGTAGAGCGGGGAAGCATCGTTGTTTTTGAGGAAGCCCGCGTTCGTACCCGTCCCTTGCCCATTGGTGTTGGGTCCTAGCAAGCGTGTGGACCGAGGGTCAGATCTTTACCTGTGCAAGACCCGTTGTCAACGCGAGATGGAAGCCACCGACCGCCAGATCGACCAACTTGTCTACGAACTTTATGGCCTGACGGAGGAGGAGATTAAGTACGTTGCTACAACAGTAAATTTGCGGCAACGGTCGGGAACGTTTGGCTGCTAGCCGGGCGTTTTTTTTCTGCTGAGCGCGTGCGTCGAATAACCATAAAACCCCTCGGCGCATTCCATGAGCGTCTCGGACAGAGTCGGATGAGGATGAACGGCGTCCGCAAGGTCTTTTGCCGTGGCGCCCATCTCGATGGCCAAGACGCCTTCTCCGATCAGCTCGCCGGCGCCGGCGCCTGCGATACCGACCCCGAGAATCTTTTCGGTCTCGGGCTCGAGGATCAGTTTGGTGAGCCCGTCCGGTCTGTCGCAACTCACCGCCCTTCCCGAGGCGGCCCAGGGGAATCTCGCCACGTTGACTTGGATTCCTTTTGCTTTGGCCTCGGTTTCCGTCAAGCCGCACCACGCCACCTCGGGGTCCGTAAAAACAACGGCGGGGATCACGATATCTTCAAAAGCGCCGTCCTCGCCCGCGATCACTTCGACCGCGATTTTGGCTTCTTTCGTGGCCCGGTGCGCCAAAAGGGCTCCGCCGTCGACGTCTCCGACGGCATAAATGAATGGATCAGCGGTTTGTTGCCGTGAATCGCATTGGATAAATCCCCTGTCGTCTTTGGTGACCTGGGTGTTTTCCAGCCCCAGATCGTCGGTGTTCGGCGCGCGGCCGACGCTCACCAGGACTCGATCGTAGAGCTCCTCGGTCTTTTGGTTTTCCACTTCCAGGGTCGCCTGGATCCGGTTATCGCTCGTGGCCAGCTTCAGGACCTTGGTGTTCAGACGGATCTCCCTGAAAATCTTCTCGGCGGCGCGCTTGACCGGACGCACCAGGTCCGAATCCACTCCCGTCAATATGGAATTCATGGCCTCGACCACGACGACTTTGCTTCCCAGCGCGGCGTAAATGGTTCCGAGCTCCATGCCGATATAACCGCCGCCGATCACCAGGAGATCTTCGGGAATCTCCTCCAGTTCCAGGGCCTCCGTGGAGGTCATGACGCATTTGTTTCCCAAATCGAAGGCATGGGGAATGACCGGCTTCGATCCGGTGGCAATGATGGCCTTTTCATAATGAATGAATTTCTGGCCCTGCCGGGTCTCCACCCTTAAAGTTTGAGAATCCTCGAAGCAGCCTCTTCCTTGCAGAAGCTCGACCCCTCTCTTCTGGCTGAGTTCCCTCAGGCCGTCGGCCAGTTTTTCTATGACGGAATTCTTCCATGCGCGTATCTTATCCAAATCGATTTTCGGCTTGCCGAAGCTGATCCCCCGGATTTCGGATTCCTCGGCCTCGCGAATCAGCTTGGTGGCATGGAGCAAGGCCTTTGAGGGAATACATCCGTGATTCAGGCAAACTCCTCCCAGACGCTTGTTCTGCTCGACCAGGGTCACTTTTTTCCCTTTATCGGCGGCATAAAAGGCCGCCGCATAACCGCCGGGGCCTGCTCCTAATACCAGGATCTCGGTTTTGATCGGTTCCATGGACCCCTTTCTTCCCCGACCCTCGGCGGGGTAGGTAGACGGCGTAATGTTTGAAGAGCACTTCAGGAGAAGTGCCCGTCTGTTTTGCCACCCAAACGGGCATGATGCCCTTGCAATATCTCCTTTAACACGGCATCTATCAAGCGCTTACCTCCCAGTCTCGTATAGCCTGAACCGATACAGAGGTTTGTGTGTGTAAGGTTAAGGGGGGTAACATTCAAATCTTATGTCGATGCAGTTAAAACCTGCACGGGTTCCTGCCACCCAACCAAACGGGGTTGCGTCTTTCTCCAGAAGTCAAGAAGAGGCGCGACTCTTCATCCTACTTCGTTATGTGCTGATAATTGCGGCGGGCTATGTGTTTTTCTTCGAGGGAGAGCCCGCAGCGCCTGTTATCCTTGTCATCCTGATTGCCGGGGCACTCGCGTCCAACGTGTTTCTCTCCCACCTCCCAGAAAAGCTCCTGCTGAGTCCGCTTACTGTGGGCCTTATTGTATGCGCTGATATAGGCTGGATAGCCGCAGGACTTTGGTACAAAGGCAGCTTTGGGAGCGACATTTTTTTTCTCTACTTTTTCGTTCTGTTCTTGGCAGCCATCGGGGAGGATCTTATCCTTATAGTTGTTGCTGCCGTATTGCTAAGCGCACTTGATCTGACCCTTTTTGTGATCCCGGGCCAGGATAAATCGCTCTGGACCTCATCGTCATTGATCCGTGTTCCCTTCATTTTTACTGCGGCGCTCTTCTATGGCCATCTTACAGAGAAGGTAAAGCGCCAACGGCGCTATGCGCTGATGGAAAAGGAGTTTGCGGAAAAGATGGCCCACGTTGTGCACGCCCAAACCAGGGATCTCCGGGAGCAAGCGGAGGAGTTGAGGATAAATTACGAAAAGGCCCTGGAGGTGAATCGGCTCAAGGCCGAGTTTGTCGCCACCGTGTCACACGAGTTGCGCACACCACTTCAGGCGATCATGGGCTATATTGAGGCCCTTTTAGACGGAGCGATGGGCGCGCTGCAAAGCAGCGAGAAAAGGGCACTGGATAGGATAAGGGAAAACGGGCTATACCTTCTGGGCCTCATTTTGAGTATCTTGGATTTGAATCGACTTGAGGCAGAGAGGGCCCCAGTTCGATGGGAGGAGATTGACGCGCCCGGCCTTTTAGGCGAAGTGGGAAGGATGACCGGACATGTGCCCCGAGCCGGTGATGTTGTCCTTGAGTTCCATGCGGCGCCGGGCATCCCTATGATCGTCAGCGACAGGGATAAGCTAAAGATCATTCTTCGGAACCTTGTGGGGAACGCCATTAAATTTACCGAAAAGGGGCTGATAACGGTCCGCGCCGATTTTGATCCCGAAACCCAGAGAGTCGAGTTTAGCGTTCGGGATACAGGCACGGGTATCGACGAAGATGATATGCCTTTTATCTTCGACATGTTCTGGCAGAAGGACAAGTCACACACACAGCCCATGGCTGGTATTGGCTTGGGCTTACATATCGTGAGGCGGCTTGTGAACGATCTAATGGGCGAGATCGATGCAGAAAGCAAAAAAGGTGAGGGGTCCTTCTTTCGGGTCCGAGTCCCGGTCAGTCCGCAGTTTGGCGACGAGGGAAAGCTACAATGAAAAAGAAGGTTCTGGTGGCCGAGGATCATCCTGATACACGCTCAGTTCTCGTACTAATGATGGAGCGGTGGGGTTTTGAGGTCGTGGAGGCCCGAAATGGCAGGGAGGCGATGACCATGGTCGAGGCAAGCGATTTCGATCTCATGGTTGTGGACATGGCTATGCCATTGATGGATGGGTTCGAGCTTGTAAAGAGGGTGCGGGCCCGCTCGCAGTCAAAAAACACACCGATTTTAGCCGTAACAGCCCTTGATGCGCCGGAGGACCGTGATAGGTGTTTGGAGGCAGGCTGTAACGATTATCTGTCGAAGCCTTTTTCTTTTGACGACCTCAAGGCCAGGATTGAGGCGCTTCTTGCAGGAAAGTGACCTCCGGCTTTCGTTAGCCACTTAACTAAAAGACGTTAGTGACATGGGGAGCCAACTCCCTATTTTGGGGCGCAAGCTCCCCATCCCTTGGTGACTGTCTCGTTTTAGACTTTCCTATTTTTTCTAAGTGACTGTATCCAGGCGAAAAAATTAGGTGAAATAAGGAAAATCAAAAATGCGTCATCTATAGCCATTGGTATAGATATTGCTCTCGTTGATTCAGATCTCAAGCAATCTTTTTGGCTCTCAGCCAATGTACAAGAGAACTACTTCGGGAAATAGCCACCCATCTCAATTTTTTCCTAAACATATTTTTAACATCGCCTATCCTCTTCTAGTTCCTAGAGAGGACGGACCCCCAGCCTTCGGATCGGATGGTGATCTGGCGGGAGGGACACATTTTTAAGAGGGACTCCATGGCCGAAAGAAAAAGCGCAGACAAGAAGGGTATGAAGAGTGAAGAGGGGGTAGGGGGGATTTTTCGAACTGTTGGCTCGTTTTTGGATCTCCTCTCCGACATGGTGGAGAAGGGGGAGACGGAAATAAAGCGGGAGGGGGAGCTGGGGCAGAAAAAAGGGATGAAGGCGGTTTATGGCTTTTCGATAAGACTGGGGGGTGAGGGACAGCCAAGGGTAGAGCCTTTTGGAAATATAAGAAGAGAAAAAGGAAAAGGGCCGGTGGTTGAGGAGGTGCGTGAGCCAATGGTGGATGTTTTTGATGAAAAGGAGACTGTAGTGGTAGTGGGGGAGCTGCCGGGCGTAAGTGAGAAGGATATCACCGTGGAGCTGCGCGACGATATCTTGACTCTTGCTGCTGAAACAGGAGAGCGGAAGTACTACAAGGAGATATTGCTTGAGGTTCCGGTCACTTCCGAGGGGTTAACTCGCTCTTATCGCAACGGGATTCTCGAAATAAGGATATGCAAAAAGAAAAGTTAGGGCATTATCTTTATTGCTTTTACCAGGGTGGGGGGAGCCTCCCTGACCTTGTGGGAATTGACGGAGATCATAAGGTTTTCGCCCTTCGGTACGGCGATCTTAACGCGGCTGTCTCATTGGTCTCTTTGGAGGAATTTGATGCAAGGCTATTAGAGCAGAGGATGGCGGATACTAAATGGATTGCGCCTAGGGTTCTAGGCCATGAGCGTATCATCGAAGAGATTATGGCAGCTCATCCGGTCATGCCAATGCGGTTCTGCACTATCTTTGCTTCTGGAGAGAGAATCGAAGAGCTTTTAGAAAACCATCGCGCGAAAATTGTTCGTTTTTTCTCAGAGATTACAGATAAGGAGGAATGGGGAATCAAGGCATATTTAGATGCTGCCCAGCTTCAGGAGGTTTTAAAAAGGCAAATCCCTGCGCTACAGGCTGTTGGCATAGATCTGGGGGAAGCTTCTCCAGGGCAAGCCTATCTCTTGGGGAAAAAAAGGGATTTGGCCATCAAGGATGAGCTTACCGGCATGGTGCTCCAAATTGCCGAGGAGGTGTTTCAGCGTTTGCTTGCCCACGCAATAAAGGGGGTAAAAAACAAACCATTTAAGCTGGAGGATGAGGAGACAAGAGAAATGATCCTCAATGCGGCCTTCTTGGTTCGAAAGAGTGATTTGAGGATTTTTCACGAGAGGGTTAAGGAGACCGAGGAAAAATACCGCAACCAGGGGCTTACCTTCAGTGTAACGGGGCCTTGGCCTCCTTACAATTTCTGCCCCGACTTTGGGGATGAAACGACCCGAGGGTAGCTCTTCGTTGACAGTGTTGAAAAAAGGTCCCCCTCTTTGGTATCTTGCGGCAGCGTTGGGGGCAATTTTATTGTCGAAACAGTTAACAGGTTCCAAACTCAGAGCCTGAGGGCAAAGGGGTTGACTCTCGAATGGCAGCGGGTGTGCGGCGATTGATTTATGTTCCCATTGTGCACTCCGAGGTCGATTTCGGCTCCCTAACGGATAATCTTAGGAAAAGATATATCGACCGTTTCGGTCTTTCGAGTTGGCGTGACCGCATCAAAGGAGTAGATGCCTTATGGGAGGAGATCAGAAGGAGGGTCCTGGCCCTGGAAATCGACTTTTGCAGGGTAAAAGTCTACCAGGATGGTCTTCCGATATGTGGCAGGGAGCTGGAGATTGTCCGGGACCTGGCACGGCAGGGAAGCAAAAACCATTTACTCCTTATGGAATTAGCGGAGAGAGGGGCAACGATCATGGGAACAGAAGATGCTCAACTCCTCGTGGAGGAATATCTCCGCTTAAGAGATGGTTTGGAGAGAGATGATGAGACGGGGGATCGGGCAGGCTCAGGCGAGGATCTCCTTAGTCGTAGAGATCTCTATATCGCTACAAGGATCAAGGACACATTGGGTGAAGGAGAGAGCGGGATTCTTTTCATCGGTCTCTTGCACAAGGTGGATGAAAAGCTCAGCCAGGATATAGAGATGAGTTGCCTACTTAGGGACGGGGAAGAGATAAGAGAGGATAAAAGATGACCACCGCGCCCTCCATCTCTCTTAAGGTTGCCGAGGCGGACAGCAAGGACGTGGGCAGGGGGCTTGCCCGGATGGATCCGGAGGACTTGGAGCGTCTGGGTGCTCAGGTGGGAGATATTGTCGAGATACAAGGTAAAAAGACGACCGTCGCCAAGGCCATGCCCGCCTTTAAAGAGGTGAGGGGCCAGGGGCTCATTCAGATTGACGGTTTAATCCGCAGCAACGCCGCGATCGGGTTGGGCGAGCGGCTCTCCGTTAGAAAGGTTAATGCGCACAGGGCCGGCAGAGTCGTCCTGACACCCCTAGGCGGGCGTAGCGCGCTGAGCCGGGAGCGGGACATGGCCTATGTGGAAAAACTCCTCGACGGTCTTCCCCTAATGGCGGGAGATCGAATTCGGGCGGCCCTTTTTGGCGCGCGCTTTCAGGACTTTACCGTGGAAAGCACCGTGCCCAAGGGGATTGTGGTGATTCACCCTGAGACCGTCATCCAGATTCAGGAGCAGAAGGGCGAGGGGGCAAGAGACAGCCGGATCTCTTATGAGGATATCGGGGGCTTGGGCAAGGCGGTCCATAGGATTCGCGAAATGGTGGAGCTCCCGATGAAATATCCGGAGGTATTTGAAAGGCTCGGGATTGACCCCCCTAAAGGAGTCCTGCTTCATGGCCCTCCAGGCACAGGAAAGACCCTCCTTGTCCGGGCCGTGGCCCATGAAACCGAGGCTTACTTCACACACATTACTGGCCCGGAGATAATGGGAAAGTTTTATGGGGAATCGGAGGCGCGATTACGATCTGTTTTTGAGGATGGTCAGAAGCACGCCCCCAGCATCATCTTCATTGACGAGATCGATGCCATAGCTCCGAAGCGGGAAGAGATGGGTGGGGAAAAGCAGGTGGAGCGTAGGGTAGTGTCCCAGCTCCTATCGCTGATGGATGGGCTGGAAGGGCGAGGAAAGATTATAGTGATTGGCGCCACCAATCTCCCCAACCTCCTCGACCCAGCGCTGCGTCGGCCGGGGCGCTTTGACCGCGAGATCGAGATCGGTATTCCCGACCGAAGCGCAAGGCTGGAGATCCTGGAGATCCATACCCGCGGTATGCCCCTCGACGACAATGTCAGCATGGAAAGGATTGGCGAGATCACCTATGGCTTTACCGGCGCCGACCTCGCCGCCCTTTGCCGTGAGGCTGCCATGACCGCCTTAAGACGGATCATACCGCGCATCGAGTTTGATGAGGCCGAGGTTCCCTACGAGCTTCTCCTCAGCCTTAAGGTCACCATGGATGACTTTCTGTCGGCCCTTAAAGAAGTGGAACCATCTGCCATCCGCGAGGTCTTCGTCGAGATCCCCAAGGTGAGTTGGGACGATGTCGGGGGACTGGAGGAGATCAAGGCGAGACTCAGGGAAGCGGTGGCCTGGCCTTTAGAGTATGCCCCCCTCTTTTCTTATGCTCAGCTTCGTCCCCCCAAGGGGATACTTCTCCATGGACCGCCGGGAACCGGGAAAACACTTCTCGCGCGGGCACTTGCCACCGAGGTGGGGATTAACTTTATTGCGATCAAAGGACCCCAGCTTCTTTCTAAGTACGTTGGAGAGTCGGAAAGGGGAATCCGGGAGATCTTTAAGAAGGCGAAACAGGCCTCCCCCTGCATCATCTTTCTGGACGAGATCGATGCTATCGCTCCGACCAGGGGGATCGGTGGGGCGGACTCTCATGTTGCGGAGCGGGTTGTGAGCCAGATGCTCACAGAGATCGATGGCATCGAGGAGCTAAAAGGGGTATGGGTTCTTGGAGCGACCAATCGGCTGGACATGGTTGACCCCGCCGTTTTACGCCCCGGCAGATTTGACTTGATATTGGAGCTGCCTTTGCCGGATGAAAAGAGCCGTCTCGAGATCTTGAAGATCCACGCTCGGGGACGGCCCATGGCCTCGGATGTCGATCTTGCCAAGCTAGCAAAAAGGATGGAGAACGTCGCAGGAGCCGAGCTTGAGGCCCTTTGTCGGCGGGCGGTTATGTCGGCGATCCGTGAGTTTCTTGAAGAAAAACAGGCGCCGGAGGGAGACTATTCGCGTTTCCGTGTGAGTCAAAGACATTTTGAGCAAGCAAGGGAAGAATCACTCCGCAACTGAGAAGTCTGAGATAGGACGGTGGTTGTGCCCGAGGAACGGTCGTCGGATTTTCAACTCTACGATAGTCTATTTGGCGCCTTTCCCGTAGCCCTGGCGGTTCTGAATCATGAGCTCATCATCCAATACTCCAACAGAAATTTTACCAAGCTATTTGCTACGGAGACCGATATTGCAGGCCGGGAGATCGGGAGCTTCTTGCCCTCTGTGGAGGTAAAAGGCTTAATGAGTCGCGCTTGCAGGGATAGAAAGCCCAAGGAGGCCGAGCTTAAGCTTCGCCTCTTCCATGGTGGCAGCGCTTTCTTTAAGACCGTCATTATTCCCTTTGGTTTGGGCCTGTCTGCGTGGAACGCCCGCCTGCCAGGCTGCGGGCAGGCACAGGCAGGTAGCGAGCTGGATTCTCTCTTCCTTGTCAGCCTGGAGGACGTGAGTGAGAGGGTCCGCCTGGAAGAGCAGCTCCTTCAGGCTGAAAAGCACTCTGTTATCGGACACATGGCAGCCAGCATTGCCCATGAGTTGGGAAATCCACTGAGCATCATGATCACCTCCCTTGAATTCCTGCGCCAGTCCCTCCAACAGTCTCACGATGAACTTGAAGAACATGTAGACATCATACAGCAAAATGCGGTGCGGATGCATGAGCTTCTCACCAGCCTATCCGACATGAGCGGTCTGGGAAGATTTCGATTTGAGAGGGAAGACATCCGCAAAGCTATCATCCCGGTCCTCTCCTTTGTGGGAAAAATGGCGGAGAAGTCAGGGGTCACGATAAAGAGCGATCTTGCCTCTGAATTGCCCCCCTGCCTTGTCGAGGTAAGGCAGCTCAGGCAGGTTTTTCTCAATCTACTGAAAAATGCGATGGAGGCTATGCCGAAGGGAGGAACCATTACTGTCCGCTGCGGGTATAGTCCGGATGAGATCTCGGCAAAGGAGGGGTCAGTCACTGTCGAAGTGGAGGATACCGGGATCGGGGTGCCGTCCCGTGACCTGGAGACGATATTTAAACCTTTTTATTCCACCAAACAAAAAGGTATGGGCCTTGGCCTGTCATTGTGCAAGGGGATTGTAGAAAAGCACGGAGGAAGCATCCGCGTGGAGAGCCAAGAAGGCAAAGGGTCCCGCTTTATCGTTGAGATTCCCAGTGATCAAGCTTTATGAAGCAGAAAACTATTCTCATTGTTGATGACGAGCCTGCTCTCTTGGCTCATCTCCGCCGGCTTTTAGGCGGGGACTATTCGGTTGGGGTGGCGTCCTCTGCCCGTGAGGGCTTGGACCGGGCAAAGACGGCTCGGCCTGATCTTATCCTTCTCGACTTAAAGATGCCTCAAATGGGTGGCATCGAGTTTCTCAGGGAATTAAAGAGAATGGCGGACCACGTCCCTACCATAGTTATGAGCGCGTATGCAGATGTGGCGTCTGTAGTCCAGGCCATGAAGCTTGGGGCAGTGGATTTCATCAGCAAGCCATTTAATGATGAAAAGCTCAAAGAGGATATTGAGATCTCCTTTTCTTCCTCCAAAAGGCCTGGAGAGAAGCTCTTTAAAGAAAGCATCGTAGGGAACAGTACCCAGATACAACAGGTGTGGAGCTTGATTGAAAAGTTCGCCCCCTCAGACATCGGCATTCTTTTAATAGGAGAGAGCGGCACCGGGAAGGAGCTATTCGCCCGGGCCATTCACGAGATGAGCAAAAGGAGTCACGGGCCCCTCGTGCCGGTTGATTGCGCCACGATTCCGGAGTCCCTGGTAGAGAGCGAGCTTTTCGGTTATGAAAAGGGGGCCTTTACCGGGGCCAGCATAAGAAGACCAGGCTGGTTCGAGACCGCCCATAAAGGAACGCTGTTCCTCGACGAAGTGGGAAATCTTTCTTCCACTGTTCAGGCCAAGCTGCTCAGGAGCTTGCAGGAATCGACCATCTCCCCGGTCGGGTCAAGAAGCCACAGGTCGGTGGACGCAAGGGTGATTTCAGCGACCAATATCGATCTGCAACACGCAGTCTCCGAGGGTGGCTTTCGCGCCGATCTCTACTACCGCCTGAGCGCCGTGCCAATTACTATCCCGCCCTTACGTGAAAGAGAAGGAGACATCCCTCTCTTGGCCCAACACTTCGTGAACCTCTATAGTCAGAGATATGGCAAGGAGGTAAGCGGGATTAGCAGTGGCGCGATGGAGATCCTTTGTTCCTATTTATGGCCAGGCAATGTGAGGGAATTGGAGAACGTCATAAAGTCGGCCGTCCTTCTGACCGGGGAGCAAGTAATGGAACAGGATTTGCTTTTGTATTTTAACAAGGGAATCAGGCAAACGGGAAAAGCAGGGGCCGAGGTGAACCAGTTTGAATTTAGCTTTATGTGTGGGGTGAATTTAGGGCCGGGGGGAAGAGTCGATTTAAAAAAGATCCGGGAACAGGCGGCGGAGGAAGCTGAAAGGAGAATCATAGGGGATCTGTTGACAAATTCTTCTCAAAACAAATCGGATATTGCAAAACAACTCGGCGTAGATAGAAAGACCTTGAGGGCCAAGATACGTAAATTGGGAATATCCCTGGATCGGAAGGAGCATTAGGTGACTTCAAGCAAGCCCAGTATCCTCGTTGTCGATGACCATCCGGATAGCCGTCTCATCATGGTAATGGCGATGGAGAAATGGGGATATGAGGTGGTGGAGGCGCGCGATGGTAAAGAGGCATTGGCCCAGCTTGAGTCGGGTAAATTCGACCTCGTGGTTATAGACATTGCCATACCGTTTGTGTCCGGCAGGGAAGTGGCGAAGTTAATAAGGAATGACCCAAGGACAAAGCACATTCCCCTTCTAGCAGCCACGGCGTTGGATACCTCTCAGAACCGCAAAATGTGTTTAGCGGCGGGGTTTAACGATTTCTTATCCAAGCCTTTTTCGATAGGCGGTCTTAAGGCCAAAGTCGATGCCCTTCTCGGCCAATGTCGCCGCTCATCCGATCCTTCCCCATAAGGCTTCTGAAAGAAGCCGCCGTCGAACGCCAGGCAGATGAATCAAACCGACATCAAGCGCAACCAAGCCGAGGAGGAGATTCAACGCGAGCACGCACAGCTGACCATCCTCCAAGATATCAACATGGCTGCTACCTCGAGTTTAGATCTCCACGGCGTTTTGAACATGCTGCTAGATAAAATTAGTATCCTTCTTCCCTATGCTGCCAGCGGCGTTAGCTTATTTAACAGAGAGACTGGGAAGCTGGAGCAATTAGCCGTTCGTCATTTAGACGAAATGGCATTGACGGAAGTCCTTGAAAAGTCTGGTGGTGGCCTCGGCAGAATAGCGTTCGAAAATGAAGCTCCCTTGAAGATAAGGAATGTTCGAGCAGATTCGAGGTTGCCCCAGGTGGCTGAGTTTTTCATCAAACATGGCCTGGTCTCATATCTGGGATTGCCCCTGATTGCCAAAGGGAAGGTCCTGGGCGTGCTTGCCATCCTAACTGAAGAGGAGCATGAGTTCAGCAATGAAGAAATCGGGTTTCTCTCCATACTCGCAGGTCAAGCGGCCATGGCGATTCGCAATGCAGAGCTCTTTGAGCAGACCAAAAAGCAGGCGGTTGAGCTGGAGAAGGCTAACAGGGTGAAAGATGAATTTCTGGGCTTTGTGTCGCACGAACTTAAGACGCCGCTCCACGCTGTTATCGCCTATACGGCGATGCTGCGGGATAAATGGCTAGGGGAGGTTAACCCGGAGCAGGAGAAGACCCTGGAGAAGATTACAAGCAACTCCAATGAGCTGTTAGGCATGATCAACAGCCTATTGGAGGTAAGCAGGGTTGAGGCCAGCGGAGTTGAAGTGGAAAGACGTGAGGTGAGTTTGAGTTGTTTTCTCGACGATCTTAGGTCTGCCTATGAGGTTCCTTTGGGTAAAGAACTTACCCTCAATTGGGACTATCCTTCAAACTTGCCGGTTATGAAGACTGACGGTGAGAAGCTCAGACATATCCTGCAGAATCTTATTAACAACGCTATCAAATATACGGAGAAGGGGTACGTAAAGATATCGGCCCGATCTCTTCCAGAAGAAAAAAGAGCGGAGTTCAAGATAGCAGATACGGGGATAGGCATCCCAAAAGAGTCACTTCCCGCCATCTTCGAGATGTTTCGCCAAGTAGATGGCTCTAGAAGTGGACCCACCGGCGGCGTTGGATTGGGGCTTCATATTGTTAAGAAGTTCACCGAGCTGATTGGAGGGCAGATTGACGTCAAGAGCGAGCCCGGTAAGGGCTCAACCTTTACGGTTACGATAGCAGAAATCCAAGAATAGCCCAGCCCAATGCTCGCCCCTTTTCACGATTTCGTTTTCCACAGCTAGGCTTGCCACCTCACCTCAAATCTCTGCTAGCAGGCAATCTCGCTCCCTTATTTCCTAACTTATGGGCAATGCCGCCAGCCGAAAAGCCTTAAATGGGGCATCAAGACCCCATTGGGAATCTCCTCCCCCATACTCTTTTGGCCTGTCTAATCGCTTAACGTATAATTATCTTTGCGGTTTCTCCCAAGCTCAGGTTGGTATATTTTTTGCTGATTCAGCTGATTCAAATGTCCAGGAGGGAGGAAAGTCATGGAACATGCCCACAACGAAATGAATGGATCCGGCGTTGCTCGGCAGAATCTAACCAAAGCCAAATTGCGGCGAGGCGCACGCAATGGCCGAAAGACGCTTATCGAGCAAGCGCATGGGCTTCAGGCAGGTGACGGCAAGGCCTTAGAGGCGAATTGGACCCAGGCAGATTTTATCGGTACCCTTTCGCACGAGCTACGCATGCCCATCCATGTGATTGTCGGCTTTGGCGACCTCCTCCTGGATGGCGCCTGGGGAATGCTGCAGGAGAACCAGAAGGCTATCGTGGGCAAGATCAAACAAAACGCCTGCTATCTTTTAGACCTCATTACCGACCTGGTAGAGCTCAATCGGCCCGACGGAGGGATGCGGCTGGCCCGGCGGGAGGAGATTGACGTTGATGGGCTCTTGGAAGAAGTGGAAGCTATGACCCAATTCATGCCCAAGGCCGATGGTGTGCATTTAGAGTTAAAGAGACCCCCGGGGCTTCCTCCGCTGTTTAGTGACAGAGATAAGCTAAAAATCATTCTACGTAACCTCGTAGGAAATGCGATTAAATTTACCCAAAGGGGAAAAATAACGATCGCTGCTCGTTGCGATCCGAAAGAGCAGGTGATGGAGATTGGTGTCCGCGACAGTGGGATCGGCATAGATGAAAAGGATCGGCAGCGAATTTTCGATATGTTCTGGCAAGGAGATAAGTCTAATTCACGCCGTTTTGGAGGAGTTGGCCTTGGTCTCCACATCGTCAAGCGGCTTGCAGATCAGATAAGCGCCGAGATCGAGGTAGAGAGCGAGAAAGGCAGAGGCTCTCTCTTCCGCCTCAGAATCCCCGTTCGACCCGATTAGCTTTGATTGTAAGCGCTCAGCCGTCAGCAATCAGCCATCAGCAAGATAGGGTAAAAGAACTGCTGAAAGCTGAATGCCTGATACCTGATTTAAAATGTACTCCCTGTGCATCGAACGCCCTCACCCTGCCTTCACCCTCACCCATTCCCTCTCCCTCTGGGAGAGGGCGAGGGTGAGGGAATTGGTGCCAGTGCTCCCCATCGGGGGAGAAGATCCTCCCCATTTCTTTTCTCTTTCTTTAAGCCACGCAAGAAAAGTCCCCATTTTTAAAGCTCTTTCCGCGTGTCCGTCTATGGCACGTTCGTTGCTAGTTTGACTGTCAGTGACAGGACGAAAGGAGGTGAGGAAAGATGGCACAAGTGCAGAAGTCGATGGATAGCTCGAGCTTGGCCGAGGTCGTGGATCGGATCCTCGACAAAGGCATCGTTATCGACGCCTGGGTTAGGGTCTCGCTAGTCGGGATCGAGCTCTTTGCGATCGAGGCGCGAGTGGTGGTGGCCTCGGTGGAGACCTATCTCAAGTACGCTGAGGCGATCGGCCTGACGGCCACGGCGGCAGCCCCGGCCTAAGAGGCGTAAGGGGACGGTCAACTCTGTAGTCGCGGGGGCAGCACCTACTGCCCCCGCGGAGGCAGAAAAAGGAAAAAGGTAAACAAAATAAGAAGGAGGATGGACAATGAGTTTTACACAGTTTTTTGAGAACCTGTCTCATGAGATCGACGATTCCCGAACGGGTCGTAGGGCGCGGATTCAAGAGATAAGGACCGATGTCGAGAATTTCCTCGATACATTTCGCTCTGATCATCGGCGGATGGCGAAGGAGCAGAAGAGGAAACTCAGGGGTGACGACAAGGCCAGGGTCAAGGCGGCGCACGAGATGATGGGAGAAATCCGGACAAGAATCGGCGGGATCTTCTCGCATACCCATGACCTGCTGGGAGCTTTTAAACGCGAGCACCAGGATATGGCGAAAGGGCTTCGGGAACAGCTCCACGACTTCGCCGACGACCTGCGCCGGGGAGGGGAGATCTTTAGAGGCGATAGCGCCGCTTCCTTTCCCAAGGAAAGCAGAAAAAAAAAGAGGGCGTAGAGGCCGTCCCGGTCAACGCCGAGGCCGATAGACTCCTCACGGAGATTGAAAAGCATCCGGCAGGGATTAAGCTGGTCGATCTCGGCAATACGCTAGGAGTGAACTGGCGTAGGCTTATCCGTGCTGTAGGAACCCTTCTGGAGGACGGGAAGATCGGGAAGATGGATGGCATCTACTACCCAGTCTGAGCAGCGATGAGGTGAACTATGAGTGATGACGGTTTAACTATCCTTCGGCTTGAACCGAGGGAGGATTTTGTCCTGACGCCGCCGATTGAGGCCCTGTGCCAAAGGGCGGTGGCTTACATGGATGCCGGCTACCCCATCCACCTGGCCGGCGCGGCAGGAACGGGGAAGACCACACTGGCAATGCATATAGCCGCACTCAGGGCAAAGCCGGTGATGTTGATTTATGGCGATGACGAGTTCGGCACCTCGGACCTTGTGGGCGGAGAAAAGGGATTCGTCTCCAAGAAATTGATCGACAATTTCATCCACTCGGTCCTCAAGACTGAGGAGAGCGTGCGCACCCAATGGGTAGACAACCGCCTCACGACAGCCTGTAAGAACGGTTACACACTGGTCTACGATGAGTTCTCGCGCTCCCGCCCGGAGGCGAACAATGTCCTGCTGGCGATCCTTGAAGAAGGGGTCCTGGCGCTCCCTGAGTCTCGCTACGGCGAGACCTACATGCGGGTGCACCCGGATTTCCGCGCCATCTTCACCAGTAACCCGGAAGAATACGCCGGCGTCCACAAGACTCAGGATGCGCTACTCGACCGGATGATCACTATCGAGCTGGGCCACTACGACCGGGAGACCGAGGTTGCCATTACTGCGGCAAAGTCGGGACTTCCAGAAGAGGAGGCCAGGAAAATCGTGGCCATCGTGGATGACTTCCGTCAGTTGGGAGTCAACAATTCCCGGCCCACGGTCAGGGCCTGCATCATGATCGCCAAGGTGATAGCCGGCCAAGGGGGGAAGGTGAGGGCCGATGATCCTATCTTTCTCGCCACCTGCACGGATGTCCTCGGGTGCGATAGCTTGAAGGTAAAAAAGGACGGGGTCTCCGTTGCCAGAGAGGAAGTCCTGAGGCTGATCAAGAGCCATTTCAATTCGAAGGGAAAGCACAGACTTCCCAGAGCCATGAGGGCGTCATGAAGGCGGAGAGAAGAGGATTGGAGAATATCCGCACCATGAGGAGCATGGTTAACAACTCCATGCCCATGACCTCTCGCGGGGCCCTTATGGAGCGGGCCCGATTGGATCGGGAGAGGGAACGGCTCTGTGGGGAGATGGACCGGCTGCAGAGGCGGATGGGCGTGATCAAGAATCGGCTTGGGGAGATGGAGAAGATCGAAGCGTGGCTGGAACACTTTGCCGGAACTCCTCAATCATCGCCCGGGGTTGAGGGCAACGGTTCTGCCGAAAACACCAAAGGAAAACGCGGTGGCGGGGAGATGATTCTCAAGTACTAGGGGAGGACAAGATGAGGCATGAATTCAAATTGAACTGCATAAGTTGTGGTCACACCGTCCTTTTAGATGAGAACGTCTATGCGGACTATGAAGGCCAAATCAAGTGTAACGCCTGCTCGGCAATCCTCAGCGTGAAAGTGGAGGACGGCAAACTTAAATCTATGAATTTTGTAAGCCACGCAAGGCCGGATCCTGAGGAGTCTTTCCTGCGCCGATGAGAGGCGCGGTCAGAAAGCGCAAGCGCATGGCAGGATACGTCGCAAAGGTCCTGAACGCCTTTGGCAAAAATAAGACGGGCTTTTCTATCGGCAAGGTCGTCTATGCTGAAAGGCTGGATTGCGCCTTTTGCCGCGGCACCGGCTTGAACAGGAAGGATGCGAAATGCCCGGTCTGCGGCGGCTCGGGTCATAATCAAATTCATCCGCCTGCACTCCCCTGCGCCTACTGCCGGGGAGATGGCCATGGTGTGGCGGCCCTTACCTGCCCGGTCTGTCGGGGTAAAGGGGTGGTCTCCGTGAGGGAGCCCCTTAAAGGCTGTCCTCGCTGCGGCGGTACCGGCAGGAACCAAACAGATAGGCTTTACTGCGTGACCTGTGAGGGCAAAGGCGTGGTAACTGCGAGAAAATCGGAGTGAATCATGGACTTGGTTCTGGAGGAAAACGAGGGGAGAGCGTTGGTCAGGTGTGCCTATTGCCGAGGAACAGGCCGGGACCGTTTCGGAATTATGTCGGCCTTGTCAACCTGCACCGTCTGCGGTGGTAAGAGGGAGGTCTGGGTTCAGATGCCGCTGGTTGTATGCTCCTATTGCCACGGGAGTGGGGTGTCGCCTATCGGGGCAAGAAACCCCTGTCTGGCCTGTCGCGGTACAGGTTTAGGCTTCATTGAGGACCCCACAGAGAGCTGTGGCGCCTGTGGAGGTATGGGCCTCCATAAGGCAACGAGGCTCTACTGTCTGCCCTGCCATGGAAAGGGTATTGTCCCACTGCATGAGGAGGTGGCGCTATGAGTCTCATGGTGACCTTGGACCCCTCGCTACCCCAGCGCCACCCAAAGGGTTTGACTTCCGCCACGGATGTTGTGTCTCCGAAAGAGGGGAGATTTATCTACTGCTTTACGGAGCGTGGAGAAGAGGTTTACCCTTTTACCGGGCTTCAGGGTGCAAAGCTAGAGACAATCTCCTATGGAGAGATCGCGGCGGTTACAAGTCCCCTCAGACCTACCAGCCTTGATCGACTGGAGAAGGCGGCCCTGGTCGAGTCTGTTTTGAAGCACGAGAGCGTGAATCGTCGCATCTTTTTAACGCGAACGGTGGTGCCGGTGCGATTCGGAACCATTGCCGATGATCCCCTCCAGGTGAAAGAGCTGCTCCAAAAGATCTACCTCCAAGTGAAAGCGGCGTTAAAGAGGTTAGGGGGGAAAATCGAACTCGCCGTGCGCGCCTCCTGGGATCTTCACGCTGTTATTCAGGAGGTCAAAGGAGAGATCACGATAGAGAACGCCGGAGCTACGGATCTCCAAGAAAAAATCAACATTGGAAGGCAGGTCTTTGAGGCCGTAGATAAGAGAAAGAGGAGCATCATAAACACGATTCACAACGGTCTCTACCCTGGAGCGGTGGATTTCACTGTCGGTAGGGAAGGGACAGAAGAAATGATATTTGACCGCAGCTATCTCGTTGAGAGAGAGAAAGAGACCTCCTTCGATGAGGCAGTTAACTGTATAGCGAGCCAGTACGAAGGGACGGTTACGTTTAAATGCATTGGTCCCCTCCCGCCCTATAGCTTTACCCGTTTGGAGATTACCCAGGGAAACTTTGAGGTGGTGGACGAAGCAAGGAAGATTCTAGAGTCGCCGGAGAAGGCCTCTCTTGAGAAGATCAAGGCCTCCTACAGGAGGCTCAGCCTCATGCATCACCCGGACAGGAATCCCGATGACCCAAGCGCGCAGGAGCGTTTCAAGAACGTTACCCGGGCCTACGAGATCCTCGAGGCTTACTGTGAAAATAATCGCTGGCTCAAGGGAGGCCGGACCTATTCATTTACAAAGGATGATGTGGAACGCGCTGTGATGGTGAGAGGTGGTTAAATGATAACAGAGACGGCGTCTCAAGAAGCGGCGTGCGATAGACCACAAGGGAAGTTTCTTTACGCGGTCATTTTCTCGGATAGAGAGCGGGAGTTTGGCCCAATCGGCCTGGAGGGCGGCAGGGTTTACTCGATTCCTTACCAGGACATCGCCGCGGTGGTGAGCGACTACCCGGTTACGGAGATCAAGGTCTTGAGAAAAAATCTCTCCCCGTATCATCTGACGATCAGAAAGGTCGCCGAGGAGTGCACTACTATCCCGGCAAAATTCGGTCAACTGGCCGGCGATGCCGATAGGATGAGAGGGGTGCTTAAGGCCAACTACGATGAGCTGAAAGAGGAACTCATCAGGCTACAGGACAAGGTGGAGATGGGACTGAAGGTCTCTTGGACTGTGGAGAACGTCTTCGAGTATGTAGCGGGGAAGAGTCGCGAGCTGAGAGAGCTGCGCGACCGGCTCCTGAGGAAATCCGCTTCCCTCACGCGCCAGCAGCGGATCGATATCGGCGCTTTCGCCTATGACAAGCTGAACGAGATGAGGGGTGCGATTACGGAAAAGGCGATCACCCTGGTGCAAGACTCCGTGGAGGAGGTAGAGATCAACCAGATCGCCGAGGAGAAGATGGTGATGCATGGCGCCTTTTTGGTCCGCAAGGATCGCCAGAACGATTTTGCCGCTGCGGCCCAAAAGGTGGCAGATCTCCTGGGCGAAGATTACGCCATTAAGGTGGATGGCCCCTGGGTTCCCTTTAGCTTTGTAAGACGCATCGAGCTTTTTGAGATCCTTGACGAGGAAGGTGAGGCAAAAGAGGAAAAAGGAGCAGGAGTGCCCGGAAAGGCGGCTTAACAGATGAAAGGCGCCGTTGAATATATTCCCACATATATCCCTAAGGGGAAGTATCTCTACGGGATCATACGGACAGAAGGCGACAAGGAACTGGGGCAGATCGGTCTCAGAAGAGCCAGGGTTTACACTATCGGCTTTAGGAACATTGCGGCCCTGGTCAGTGACCACCCCCTGACCAAGATAAAGCCGCTAAGAGAAACCCTCACCTCGCACGACCAGGTAATCAAGGAGGCAATTCAGGATTTTACCGTTATTCCCATGGCCTTCGGCCACATCGTTCGAAACGCTAAGGAGATCCAGAGGCTCATCGAAGTTAACTACCCCGAAATTGATCAGGAGCTAAACCGGCTCAGCAACAAGGTGGAGATGGGGTTAAAGATTCTCTGGGACGTGGACAACATCTTTGAATACTTTGTCAACAGAGATAGGGAGCTGCGCGATTTCCGCGACACGATCTTCGGGCGCTCCCGCCAGCCCACCCAAGGGGAAAAGATTGAGCTCGGACGCCTGTTTGAAAGCAAACTCAACAGGGAGAGACAAATCCATACCGAGACGGTGATCAGAGTCCTCGGCCATTGCACGGTGGATGCCAAAGTCAATCCGCCGACCCACGAGAAGATGGTGATGAACGGGGTCTTTCTCGTTGAGAAAGGGAAGGAAAGGCCTTTTGAGGAGCAGGTTCACTTAGCGGCAGGCCTTTTTGATGGGAACTTCGACTTTGATTACAGCGGGCCGTGGGCGCCGCACAACTTCATCGAGCTTGAGCTAGCGGAGCTGGGGTCGATTCCCTCACCGCAGGAATCGCCAGCCAGGCTCCATAGGGGCCTATAGGGAGATATGGCATTTCTAATCGACAGTTTTCTTCTGTTTATTGCGGAGGAAGTCCTTGAGCAAGCTGAAAAGGCGCTGATGAATGAGGATGAGGTGAGGCACGATCTCAGAGAGCTTTACGAACAACTTGAAAGCGGGCGGATTACCGAAGCGGTATTCGAAAAAAGGGAAGAGGAGCTGGTCAAGAGATTGGAAGAGATTGAGCAGTATAAAAAGGATAAGGCCGCCTGAGTTTTATGCTTGCGCAAAAAGAAATCTCAAGTGCCGAGGTCCCTACCGGAGAGCAGGCCTGGCTCTCGGGCAGGCAGGTCTCCCTGGTGGAGGTCCTGGACAGGGTTCTCAACAAAGGGGCGGTGCTGACCGGAGGTATCACGATCTCTGTAGCCGACATTCCTCTTATATACGTGGGCCTAAACCTGCTCATTGCGTCTGTAGAAACGCTGGAAGAGAAAATTTATGGAGCTTGAGGTTCAGAGCCCCTGGCCGTCCCTGTCTGCGTGCCCCGCACAGGCAGGTCGGATTAACCTGGAACCAGAGAAGGTGGAGCAGGGGCTGGCCAAGTTGGTTCTCTCCCTCATTGAGCTGCTCAGACAACTTATGGAGAGGCAGGCCATTCGCAGGATGGAAAGCGGCTCTCTCAGCCCAGACGAGATAGAGAGATTGGGGACGACCTTCATGAAGCTGGAGAAGAGGATGGAGGAGCTAAAAGAGCACTTTGGTATTGACGATCTCAACCTCGATCTCGGCCCTTTGGGGAAGCTGATCGATTAAAGTCGAAAGGAGTAAAGATGCAGGGAGGGCAGATAGTCCATGCGACGCAGGCCACCAACCTGGCCGATATCCTGGAGAGAGTATTGGACAAGGGGGTGGTCATCGCCGGGGATATCAGGATCAAGCTGTTAGACATCGAGCTTCTCACCCTCCAGATCCGCCTGGTGATCGCTTCCGTGGATAAGGCCAAGGAGATGGGAATTGACTGGTGGCAACTGGATCCCTTTCTCTCCTCTAAGGCAAGAGAGAATGGAAAGGGAGAAGAGGTCGAGGCTCTGAAACAAAGGGTTGAGCAGTTAGAGGCTCTCCAGGTGTCCAAAAAGCGTCAGCAAGGACGGGCAAGAAAGAGTCATTATGAAAAAAGCTGACAAAGAGTTTGATCTCTCTCAAGTGATCGGCGGAGCGCTCGATATCTTCGGCGTCAAGTTAGACCTCGGCAAGCTGCTCTCCTCTCCCGATGAGGTAAGGGAACGACTTGAGGCATTGCGGGAAAAGCTCAAACAGGCCGGCGGGAAAGAGACCCAAACGGATGAGGAGTGGAGACAGGGGGTGGGCGTAAGTGGGCACGTGAGAACCCGGGGCGTTCTCGGAGAAAGGGAATACCATATCGGGACAAGGGGAAAACCGGTATGGGAGCAAAGGCCAACCCGAAAACCCTCTGAGCCTCCAGAGGTAGTCGAGCCGGCAGTTGATGTCTTCGACGAGGCCAGGGAAATCGTGGTTGTGGCCGAGGTTCCCGGTGTAGGCCTGAATGACCTGGAGCTAAAAGTTCAAGATAAAGTCCTTTCCCTCTCCACGAAACCAAAGGCCCGTATGGGGTATAAGAAGCATATTGAACTTCCCTCCGATGTTGATGCCGATACCCTGAGAGCAACCTGCCACAACGGTATCCTGGAAATCCGGCTGAGGAAGAAGGACGGGAAGGGTGGGTGACAGAGGAAAAACGCCAAGCCCAAGAAATAGCTTTCTTGATCGCGCAATGGGAGGTTAGAGATATGATGAGCCTAAAAGAGACGGATCGGAATTTCTTCCTATTCTTGCCTGAAAGCACCCGTGTGGCGATCATCGACGCTGAGGACGTTGCCACGGCTCTGGACAAACTCGGCTATAACGTTCCCCATCTTATCAGGGTGTTTGAGGCTTTTGAGGAAAAGTGCTACGTGCGCACGGCGCTGGGAGAGATGCGTCTTCCTAATGGATGAAATAGGGATCATGCGACCAAGAGATAGAGGCAGAGAAAGCGAGCTTTCTCATGGGCCTAAAGTCCCATAGCACCTTACTCCTGGGGATTTTCTCCCTACTCCTTTTGCCTACCCTTTTCTACCTTGACTCCCGGGGAGGTATGCTGAAGCATTACGAGCGGTCCGAGTATCTGAGGATAGCGGATTTCGATCTCAAGGTCTTAGAAACCAAGAAGGCCATAGATAGCCTTAAGATTAGGGAGATGGATGATGAACTGGCGTATAAGTACGCCGCTCTTATAGCCAAATATGCTTCCTTATTCGAACTGGATCCTCTGGATATAGTTTCCGTCATATACCAGGAATCGAGCTTCAACCCTCAAGCCATCTCTCCTACCGGCGATTACGGCCTCATGGGTATCAACTGGCACTACGTTGGGAGACACCGCGTGAAAGACAAGAGAGATCTTCTTAGCGTTGAGACAAACCTTAGAATCGGCGTGGAGATGCTAAACTTTTGGCGTGAGTTTAGCCGGAAAAACACAAACAAGGACGATGTCATCCCGTTCTTTTTTAATCATTACAACCAGGGGGTCGTGCCTAAAAATGGAGATTATGCCAAAAGGGTTATGAACGTCCGCAAGAAGCTTGCGCTATATCAAATCTTGATTCCCAACCACCTCCTTGCAATGGAAAGGCATGACGCGGCGAACATTAGTCCCTAAAAGTCATAGGAGGACTTGCATGAGATCAACATTGCACAAACAGACACGCATACCAGCAGGCCCGTCGAGAGGCTCGATTCATCACCCCAGCCTTCTGTTGCCGATGAAGGGCCCATCCTTTTTGAGAGTCCCGCTTGAGGGTGCACGCCATCACCTGATCCTGGCCAGAAAAATTAAAACCGTGAGTGACACAGCGCAATACATGAATACCACTGACTCTCACGGCCGATCAGAGCAGCAAAAATTCGAGCTTCTCAAGTCGCAGGTCCTTTCCATTATGTCCCACGAGCTTCGCACGCCCTTACATATCATCATCGGTCACCTCTCCCTTTTGATCGATGGGATCAGGGGAAACCTCAGTGATGACGTGCGCTACGGTTTAACCAAGGCCATAGAAGCTAGCGGCCAGATGTTGAGCCTGGTTAATAATCTTGTGGATGTGGCATTCTTATCAGCAGGCAATGTGAACGTTCAAAGAGGGATCGTGGACCTAGGGTCCCTTTTGGAGGAGCTGACACAACAGTGGAGCAGCCGGGTTAAAGATCGCTCCCTTGTTTTGCTCAAGGAAATCTCTTCTTCACTTCCCCAAATCGAAACCGACCAAAGGTATTTGAAGAAGATCCTGGATAACCTTCTCGACAACGCCATAAAGTTCACCCCAGAGGGGAAAATCGTGCTTGGGGCCTGTTCGCGGGGAGATACTGTAGAGATCTCAGTAGCCGACACCGGGATCGGCATGAGTACGGAGTCCCAACAATTCATTTTCGACGACTTTCGTCAAGGCGATAGCTCTGAGACCCGCACATACGGGGGAATGGGATTGGGGCTGGCGTTAAGTAAAAAATTAGCAAGCCTGTTGGGAGGGAGAATAGAGGTTGAAAGTGAGTTGGACAGGGGAAGCACTTTCCGCGTGATCCTTCCTAGGGAGAGTTCATTTGGGCGCAAAGATTCTGATTGTTGAAGACCATCCGGATTCTCGAGAGATCCTCAGGATACAGATTGAGCATCTGGGCTATGAGGTCATAGAGGCAAAGAGCGGTGAGGAAGCCATAGAGAAGGCCTTGGCTCAGAACCCAGACCTGATCATAATGGACTTGGGATTGCCGGGGATAAATGGGATCGAGGCCACCATTGTTCTTAAGCAGAATCCAAAGACCTCGCAGATATCCATCATCGCTCACTCGGCGTGGAGAGAGGAGAATCGTGTCGCCGAAGCCCTAAAAGCCGGCATGGTGGAATTTTTGCCCAAGCCCACTCCCCCGAAGGTCTTTGCAGAAGTACTCCAGAGGCATTTGGGAATGAGCACGGAAGGGCAATACCGGAGAGCAGGCGGAAATTAATGGTGCGCCCGCCGAGATTCGAACTCGGACTTAAGGCTCCGGAGGCCTTCGTGATATCCCTTTCACTACGGGCGCTTTTGGCTTTTCTAACACTCGATTCCCGGGGAGTCAATTAGGCCGCGTAGCTCTGACGGGAGTAGGTGCGCGTAGGGCTGCCGGTCCTAGTCAGCGATTTCCGGTTGTGTTACCACAGGGCGTGAAGATTCTCGCTCCGGCCAAGGTCAATCTGTTCCTGCGCGTCCTCGGAAAAAGAGAGGATGGCTATCACTTCATCGACAGCCTCATGGTTCCCGTGAGCCTCTACGATGAGATCGAGATCCGCAAAGGCGCGGCGAAGAAGGGCCGTGGGAGCTTGACCGTGACCTGTCATCATCCGGACGTGCCCAACGGGGAGAAAAATCTCGTTTACCAGGCCGCCTCCCTTTTACTGGAAAAAAAGGGGATCTCGGCATCGATAACGGTCCGCATCCGCAAGAATATTCCCGTGGGAGGGGGGTTGGGCGGGGGAAGCAGCGACGCGGCGGCGACCCTGGTGGGTCTCAACCGCCTTCTCCGCCTCCGGTATGATCGCCGGGAACTCGCTTCCCTGGCCGCGAAACTAGGCGCTGACGTTCCTTTCTTCATCTCAGGGGTGCCGGCCCGTGCCAGGGGGATTGGGGAGCGCCTGAGACCGGTCCGTTCCCTTCCCCGCCTGTGGATGGTTTTGGTTTATCCGCGTTTTCCCGTCTCCACCGGCTGGGTCTATCGGAACCTATCCGCCAAGTTGACAAAACATAGTGAAGATTCTAGGATTAAATCCTCTTTGAAGGGACCCGCAAAGTTGGCGCGCCTGCTGGTCAATGACCTGGAAGAGGTGACCCTTCGCCGTTACCCCAGAATAGCTTTGCTCAAAGGAAAGTTGATTCAGGAGGGTGCCGCCGGGGCCCTAATGTCCGGGAGCGGTTCATCGGTCTTTGGAATTTTTATAACGGAGTCTGAGGCCAAGGAGGCCTTTCGGCGCCTGCGCAAGTGGAAGGGAGTCGACGTCTATCTGATTCACTCGTTGAATTGAATTGAGACCCAATCCGGTTTCTCCGTCGAGCGGGTTGGCGAAGCGGAGGCCCTTATGGAACTCACTGAGGTTAGGGTCTTTCCTGTAGATGAAGACAAACTCCGGGCTTATGTGACTATCACGATCGACGGCTGCTTCGTCATCAGAGACTTGAAGATTATTCGTGGAACCAACGGGCTCTTTGTCTCTATGCCCAGCCGGAAGCGGAAAGATGGGAGCTATAGAGACATCGCCCATCCGCTCAACAATGAGACCCGCAGGATGATGGAAGAGAGGATCATCTCGGAGTACCAGCGAGTCATGGCCGAAGAGGGGCACAAAGAGGAGGAGTGGGGGGACGAGAAAGGTTCATCATGAGGGTTGGCAGCTTTCCGTGGGGCGGTGCGGGAGCGAGGGCCGAAGTTGGGCGGTCGCCAAGCGGTAAGGCCCCGGACTTTGGATCCGGTATCGAAGGTTCGAATCCTTCCCGCCCAGCCAAATTTTTCTTTTACTATTTGTAAGGACTGGAATGAGTCAGGTATCCAATGAATTGAAAATCTTCGCGGGAAATTCGAATCTTCCTCTCGCCCGGGAGATCAGCGAGTACCTGAAAGTTCCATTGGGAAAGGCCGTGGTGGAAACCTTCAGCGACGGAGAGAGTAAGGTCGAGATCAAGGAAAACGTGCGCGGCGGCGATGTGTTTATCGTTCAATCCACCTGTGCCCGGGGGAACGACAATATCATGGAGCTCCTCGTCATGTTGGATGCCTTCAAGCGGGCTTCCGCGAAGAGGATTACCGCCGTGATTCCTTATTACGGGTATGCGCGCCAGGACCGCAAGGTGATTCCGCGGGTCCCCATCACGGCGAAGCTCGTAGCGGACCTGATCACGACCGCCGGGGCTTCCCGGATCCTCACTATGGATCTCCATTCCGGTCAGATTCAGGGTTTTTTCAATATACCCGTGGACAACCTTTACGCGACCCCGGTGCTCCTTCAACATCTCAAGAAGCAATTGAACCACAACGAAGTCACGATCGTCTCTCCGGATGCGGGAGGCGTGGAGCGGGCGAGAGACTTTGCCACCCGGCTGAACGCTTCTCTGGCGATTATCGACAAACGGAGGATCGGGCCCAACGTCGTGGCGGAGATGAACATTATCGGAGAGGTCCAGGGACAGACGGCTATCCTGCTGGACGACATAGTCGATACGGCGGGGACCCTCACCATGGCCGCCGAGGCCCTGAAGAAAGAAGGGGCAAGTAAGATCCTGAGCTGCTGCACCCATGCGGTTCTCTCGGGTCCGGCGATTGAAAAAATCGATGACTCCCCTTTGGAGGAGCTTATCGTCACCAATACCATTCCTCTTGGGCCCGAGGCAGGCAAGTGCAAGAAGATTAAAGTCCTCTCCGTCTCCCATCTCATCGGCGAGGCGATCCGTCGCACCCATGAGGAAGAATCCATCAGCTCTCTGTTTGTCTAAGCGTATTTTTTGAACCGAGGAGGTGAATTTCTTTGGAAACCGTTGAGATTCAGGCAGAGCCCCGCGCCGCCGGAAAAAAGGGAAGCGCCAAGAGACTGCGTCGGGAGGGAAAGATCCCGGGCGTCTTCTATGGCCCCAAGACCGGAACCGTTTCCCTGGAGGTCGGCGAGAAGGAGTTTGTCACCCGCGTTGCGGGGCTGGAAGGATCGCACCTGGTTCGCTTCCAGTCGGGCTCGCCTCTGCTTTCCAACAAGGTGGCCCTGGTCAAAGAGTTACAGATTCATCCCGTGACCGAAGACGTCGTGCACGTCGATTTCTACGAGGTCGACCTGGCGGAAAAGATCCAGGTTAAAGTCCCGCTTCACTTCGTGGGCAAGGCGGAGGGAGTGGTCCGCGGAGGCATCCTGCAGCCGATCGTGCGTGAGATCGAGGTCGAATGCCTGCCTGTGGAAATACCCGAATACGTCGAAGTCGAGGTCTCGTCTCTGGATATCGGCCATTCCCTTCATATCGGCGATGTGACCCTGCCGGGAGGGGTCGTGGCCCTCCATGAGCCTAATTTTACTCTCGTGACCGTCGTGCCTCCGACCGTGGAGGAGGCTGCCCCGACCGCAGAGGCTCCAGCGGCCGTGGAGGGCGCGGAGGCCGCTCCGGCCGCACCCGAGGAGGAGAAGAAAAAAGAGGAGGGATCCGGGTCTTAAGCGCTTCTTTCCCGCTTTTGTTGAGTCCCCTAGTGAAAGTCATCTTGGGTTTAGGCAATCCGGGCGAGCGTTATGAGCGGACGCGACACAACCTGGGCTTTCTGGTTGTGGATCGGTTCGCTTCTGTGAAAAAAGCCGCGATCCGGAAAGAGAAATACGGCTCGCTCCTGGGTGAATTACAGCAGAACGGAGAGGAAATCCTCCTCGTCAAACCTCTCACCTTCATGAACCGCTCGGGAGAAGCGGTTCGAGCGCTGTTTCGATACCGTCCGGTCTCGGTCTCGGACCTCATCGTGGTTCACGATGATCTGGACCTGCCGTTCGGCCGCATCCGGATTCGTCCCAATGGAGGGCCCGGAGGGCACCGGGGAGTACTTTCCGTGTCGGAGGCTCTGGGGGACGAGGGCTTCTTCAGGGTGCGCGTCGGAATCGGCCGCCCTCCGCCCGGGCGGGATCCGACGGATTTTGTTTTACAACCCTTTTCTCCGGAAGAAAAAGCCGATCTGGAGAGGGTTGTCTCGAAAGCGGCGGACGCCCTCGACGCCCTACTCCAGGAGGGATGCGAGCGGGCGATGGAAAAGTTTAATCGGGTTTCCGACTGAAAGCGAGCCGACACCGCCCCCGGAGGGTGAATTGTAAACGAGCCCCCGCTATGATAGTAGATGAGAATTCATAGAAAGGAATAAAAAAGTGCCCCTTTACGAGACCATTTTCATCATTCACCCCGACCAGGCCGCCAAGGCCAAGGAATGGGTGGATCGGTTCAAGAAAGTTGTCGGAGATTCGGAAGGATCGGTCTCCCATGTGGAAGAATGGGGCCTCAAAGAGATGGCCTATCGAATCCAGAAGCAAAAGCGGGGCTATTATGTGCTTTTTCAGTATCTCTCCTCGGCCCGTGGGGTGGAAGAGCTGGAGCGCCAGATGAAGCTGAGCGATGGCATTATTCGCTACATGACCGTGCGATTGGACGAAGAGAGCCTGCCAAAGGCGCCCGCCGGTGGGGAAAAGGTCGAGGATAAGCAGGAGGATGCGAAGAAGCCGGCTCAGGAACCGCAAGCTTAGTCGATAACCGACTGCCCCAAAAACGTTAATGATAAAGGCAGTTCAACGATCCTAGACAGTGTTGAGGAAAGGTAGAAGAAATGGCAAGGAGAGAACCACCGGGAGGATACGATCGGGAACGGATGGAAGATGAAAGGGGCGGTGGCCGCCGCCGCCCAATGATGCACCGCAAGGTGTGTCGGTTTTGCGTCGATAAACAGATCCGGATTGACTACAAGGATACCCGAGTTCTGTCCCAGTTCGTGACCGAGAGAGGAAAAATCACTCCAAGCCGCATCACGGGTACTTGCGCGCTGCACCAACGGATGCTCACCATCGCCATCAAAAGGGCGCGCAATGTGGCTCTGCTTCCCTTCAGCACGGTTAAAGATTAGACGGACGGTTGAAGAACCCTGTTTTTCAGCTTTCGAGGCGGGATGAGTCGGTTGGACATCGCTAAAAATTTATCGCTCAGCGTGGTTTTGACGTTGCTGTTCTTCCTGGCCGGAGTGAGGATTCCCTTATTGGGCATTGTTCTTCTCCCGCTCGCCCTGCATCCTCCGCTCGCGCTTGGGCTCCAGTCGGGCCCCAGGATGGGAATGGCGGCGCTTTTGCTCGCCGCTGCTGTCCTGTACTTCATTGGAGGCATCGATCTGGTCCTCAGCTACTCGGTTTTGATCGCGATCATGGTTCCATTGCTCCTCTCCTTTGGCCGCGCGGTGGCGGTGGAGCTGCGGGTCGCGGCCGGTGCAGTGGGAGGGGTGGCGGTCTCTTCGGCGCTGCTCTGGGCTTCGTTTGGCTCTTTATCCGGCCTCACCCAGGCCGCCCGCGAGGTCCTGCAACAAAACTTGGCGGCTTCGTTGGCGGTTTACAGTAAAATTGGCTTTTCTGAAGGGGATTTAGAGCAGCTGGGGGAACACATCCCGGCAATCGTAAAATTGGTGTTGGGCATCCTGCCGGCCTTGGCCTTTACGGGCTTCGCAACCGTGGTTCTCTTCAATCTGGCCCTTCTCGCCCATCGCTTTCCGGGCCAACGGCCCTGCCTTTTATCGAAGGGGGACCTCCGGGAGTGGAAAGCCGCCGAACCGGCGGTCTGGCTTTTTATCGCATCGGGTTTTTTGTACCTTCTGATCTCTAGTGATGCGGTGAAGACCCTGGCCCTGAATTTTTTTCTTGTGAGCCTGACCCTGTATTTTTTTCAGGGACTCGCCATTGTGAGTTATTATTTTCATCACAAAAAGGTCCCCTTTTTCCTTCGCGGCCTGGGCTACGCGCTGTTGGTGTTGGAGCAGATCTCGATGCTGGCGGTCGCCGGATTGGGCCTGTTCGATTTATGGATGGATTTTCGGGGTTTGAATAAGAAGGACCTGACCCCTACTCAAGTTTTGTGAGGTGCCGGTTATGGAAGTCATTTTAAGAGAAGATATCTCCCATTTGGGCAAGACGGGCGAAGTCGTGCGGGTGCGGGACGGTTATGCCCGGAATTATCTCCTGCCGCGCGGCTTGGTCCTGGTGGCGGATAAAAAGAACCTGAAAGGGTTCGAGCATCAGAAAAAAGTCGTGGGGGCCCGGAAGGAAAAGACGGACAAGTCGGCCCGCGCGGTGGCGGACAAGCTGGCCGGCGTGGCGCTGAGAATCGCGGTGAAAACCGGCGCCGAAGGCAGGCTCTTTGGCTCGGTGACGAACATGGATATCGAAAAGGCCTTGCGACAAAAGGGACATGTGGTCGAGCGCCGGAAGATTCATCTAGAAGAGCCGATCAAGGCCCTGGGAGACTACGATATCCCAGTGCGCTTGACCGCGGAGCTGGCCGTGACGGTGAAGGTCTCCGTGGTGCCGGAGGAGTAACGCCTCTCGGCGGGGCGCGTTGGAAAGGGGTCAGGAAGCTCCCCCGATGGGCAGAAAGAGATTCGCCGCGTCCCGGAAACATCTCGGGCATGCCGATGGTTACACGTTGCTCGAGCTGCTCGTCAACGTGGCGATTGTCGGCATCCTCGTCGCGATCGCCATCCCCGCCTATTCGACCTTTAAACAGCGAGCCCAAATCGCCCGCGCCAAGGGGGATCTCGATACCATCAGAAAAGCGGTCGAAGCCCTGGCGGTCGATACCGGCCAGTGGCCCGGTCACCAGACCGTAGGGAACGTCAATACGGTGGGAGCCAACGAGGTCTGGAATCTCAGCTCCGGGAGCGCGGGCCTGGTCGCCACCGATGGAAACTTCCCCAACTGGAACGGGCCCTATATGAGGGTGATGCCTACGGACCCGTGGGGAAGCAAATATTTTTTAGACACGGACTATATAGTCGGTGGGACGAACAAAGTTGCCGTCGGCTCGTTCGGCCCCAACAAGGTCGGGCAGAACGTCTACGATTCCGACAACGTTCTCCTCTATCTCGACTAACCTTCCGTGTTCAGCTCTTCTTGCGACTTTTCTTGCCCTAGGGGCTTTTCTTGAAACGAGGCCGCGACAAAGAGGACCACGATGGCCAGGCCGGAGAGGGCATAGAGAATGAATGGGCCGGTGGAGCCCGCCGCGATCGCCTCCCCCCAATAGATCAGGAACCCCAGATAATAGGTGAAGAGGTAGGTAAGCAGAAGGCATACTTTGATCCGTTGGAGGAGGAGAAAAGGAACCATCAGCGTGATATAAAAGAAAACCTGCCAGATCGATATTACGTGAGTGGTTAAGCCCAGGTTTATTAAAGTTTCCACGTCAAACATCTACCTTCTCCTTTTCATACGGGCGATTTCGCGAATATTATATGGAAGCCCATTATGGGAACAACGGGCATAATGTCAATCGCAACGGGTCATACGCTTCGCGATTGCGCGGGTTGTTCATTGACGGCTTCGTCCAGGAGTGTTAGATATTTTTCAATTGTTGCCTTTGATCGGGGCGTAGCGCAGCCTGGTAGCGCACACGCTTGGGGTGCGTGTGGTCACCGGTTCAAATCCGGTCGCCCCGACCATTTCCCTTGTCTGTGATTAGAGGAGAAGCCATGCCGGCGGAGGAAGCCACGCAGGATTTCTCCAAAGCCAGAGAGAGAATGGTGCGGGAGCAGTTGGCGGCGCGCGGGATCCGCGACCCCCGCGTATTGGAGGCGATGGGCAAGATTCCCAGACACCTCTTTGTAGAGCCGGCTTCCGTGGAGCAGGCCTATGAGGACAATCCCCTCCCTCTGATCGAACGGCAAACCATATCCCAGCCCTACATGGTGGCCTTGATGACGGACGCCCTGGAACTGACCGGCGGGGAGAGGGTCTTGGAGCTCGGCACTGGGTCGGGCTATCAGACTGCCGTCCTGGCCGAGCTCTGCCAGTGGGTATTTTCGATTGAAAAAATAAGCGCGCTGGCGTTTCAGGCCAAATCCGTTCTGGATCAATTGGGCTGCCGCAATGTCACGATTCGCGTGGGGGATGGAACTTTGGGATGGCCGGAGGAGGCCCCTTTTGACGCGGTCCTGGTCACCGCCGGTTCTCCAACGCTGCCCAGGCCGTTGGTGGAGCAGCTGGGACCGGGCGGGAGATTAATCATCCCCTTGGGGCCCGAGGAGTCGCAGGTGCTCGAGCGCGTGCGGCGCACGGATTCCGGTCTTGAGGAGGAACGGCTTTCGGAGTGCCGCTTCGTCAAATTGGTGGGAAAGTTCGGTTGGCCCAACTGAAGCCCAGAATCTTTTCCGGTCTTCTCGCCCTTCTTTTTTTATTGGATTTTTTTGTTGGATGCGCCCCCCGGGCTCCTCTTCCTCCGAAGCGGCAGCCCGAAGGGATCTTTCATGTGGTGAAGAGCGGGGAGAATCTCTTCCGCATCGGCAAGGCCTACGATGTTCCCTATCAGGAGCTGGCCCGGTTGAACGGTATCACCGATCCCCATCGCATCCGGAGCGGACAAAAAATCTTCGTGCCCGGGGCCGAGCGGCAATTACCGGTGGAGATCATTACCCCGACCGAGGTCACCCTGGAGCGGCCCAAGACGCCGAGGAGCCAGGGGGGAGGAGGAGAGGGTTTTATCTGGCCGGTCACCGGCCAGATCGCGTCGAAGTTCGGTCCGCGGGGAGAGACTTTTCATGACGGAATCGACATCTCGGTTCCCGAGGGGACTCCGATTCACGCGATTGAAAAGGGAGAAGTCCTCTACAGCGATCAGCTGCGGGGCTACGGCAATCTCCTGATCGTTCGTCATTCCGATGGCTTCGTTTCGGTCTACGCGCATAATCGGAAGAACCTCGCGCAACCCGGCGCTTCCGTGACCCGCGGCGAAATTATCGCAGAGGTCGGGACGACCGGCAGGGTGACCGGCCCTCATCTCCACTTGGAGATCCGCAAAGATAACGTGGCTCAAAACCCGCTTTATTATTTGCCGGAGTTATGATAGCTGGAGAAACGATGGAGCGGGAGCTAGCGGAGATCCGGGGGGCCATTCGAGATATTCCCAATTTTCCCAAACCCGGAATCGTCTTCAAGGACATCACGCCTTTACTCGGGAACGGCCGCCTTTTTCAGCAGACCATCGATCTCCTGGCGGATCGTTACCGTTCCCGCGGGATCGATACGGTGTTGGGGATCGAATCGCGCGGGTTCATTATCGGCGCCGCCCTGGCTTACTCCCTGGGGGCCGGCTTCTGCATCGTGCGCAAACCGGGCAAGCTTCCTTATGAGACCCACAGCGCCAGCTACGAGCTGGAATACGGTTCGGATACTCTCGAGGTGCATCGGGATGCCCTCTCGCCCGGCGCGCGGGTTCTCATCGCCGACGACCTGGTCGCAACCGGGGGAACCGCGGCCGCGGCGTCCGCTCTGGTGTCCGCCCTGGGCGCTCAAGTGGTGGAGTGCGCTTTTGTGATCGAGCTCTCTTTCTTAAAGGCGCGTGAGAAGCTCAAACCCCACGCGGTCTTTTCCCTGATCCAGTACGATTCGGAGTAACAATTTTGGATTTTGGATTGCCGATTTTCGATTGATTCTAGACTCCAAAATCAGAAATCTAAAATCGAGAATCGATCAACCTTTCTTGAACAAGACCGGGGAATCCTCTAGAGTGTTTGAGATATGAAAAGAATCGAAGAGATGGGCGTATGGGAGAAGATCTACCTGCCCGAAATCCTGCGCGGACTTGCGGTGACCGGCTACCATTTTTGGCGCAATCTTCTGATCCATGCCTTGCACGCTCTCGGTTTGGCCAAGGGTCGTCAGGCGGCGATCACGGTCCAGTACCCCGAGGAGCGCCTGTCCTACCCGGCGACCTTTCGGGGACGCCACCGGTTGACCCTGAAAGAGGACGGCGCCGCGCAATGCACCGCCTGTTTTCTCTGCGCCACGGCGTGTCCGGCGGATTGCATCTACATCGAGGCGGGAGAGTATCCGGACAACCCCGTGGAGAAGTATCCGACACGATATGAGATCGATACGCTCCGCTGCATCTACTGCGGTTTTTGTGTCGAGGCCTGTCCTTGCGACGCCATTCGCATGGATACGGGAGTCCATCCGGCCAACCTGGGAACTTGCCGGCAAGACTTTGTGGAGGACAAAGAAGTATTGATGGATCGCTCTCGGCAGTTGGAAGCGAAGGGGAGGGAAGGGCTTTATCAGGAGCATGTGCGCCGCTACCAGCATGTCTAGGGTCGGGGAGGCAACGCATGTCGGAGTCTTATAGTTCCGAGGAAAAATTCAATAGCAAGGCGGCCGCCGAGCCCTTTCCCGGCTCGCGCAAGATCTATCTCTCCGGTAACGACGGCGATATCCGGGTCGCCATGCGGGAGATCGCTCTGTCGTCCGCTCGCGATGAATCTTCGCAAGGAGGCAGGCCGGCGCGGGAGAACTCTCCCGTCGTCGTTTACGACACCTCCGGCCCCTACACCGATCCCGGGGCCCATACCGATATCCGAACAGGCCTTTCGCCTCTTCGTCTGAGATGGATCCGATCACGGGACGACGTGGAGGAGATCGGCCATCGCCGCGCCGGCGACAGCAACGGGACCGAGCGCTTTCCGGAATCTTCCCGCCGGCCGGCGCTCAGGGCGAAGCCGGGGCGGAACGCGACCCAGATGCATTACGCCCGGAGAGGCTTGATCACTCCCGAGATGGAGTATATCGCCATCCGCGAGAACCTGGGGCGGGAAGCGGCTGTGAAGAATGGAAACGGCGCGGCTCGAGCCCGGGCCGGCCAGAGCTTCGGCGCTTCCATTCCCGAGCTGGTGACGCCGGAGTTCGTCCGCGATGAGGTGGCCCGGGGGCGCGCGATCATCCCGGCTAACATCAATCATCCGGAGAGCGAGCCCATGATCATCGGGCGGAACTTCCTGGTGAAGATCAATGCCAATATCGGAAACTCCGCGATAGCTTCCTCGGTGGACGATGAAGTGGAAAAAATGGTCTGGGGGACCCGGTGGGGAGCGGACACGGTGATGGACCTCTCCACCGGCGAGAACATCCACGAGACCCGAGAGTGGATCCTGCGCAATTCGCCGGTGCCCGTGGGGACCGTCCCCATCTATCAGGCGCTGGAAAAGGTGGGAGGAAAGGCGGAGGATCTCACCTGGGAGATCTTCCGCGACACGCTCGTCGAGCAGGCGGAACAGGGGGTGGACTATTTCACCATCCATGCGGGCGTGCTGCTGCGCTATATCCCGCTCACGGCCGAGCGGGTCACCGGGATCGTTTCGCGGGGCGGCTCGATCCTGGCGAAGTGGTGTCTCGCCCATCACCGGGAAAATTTCCTCTATGCCCGCTTCGAGGAGATCTGCGAGATCATGAAGGCCTACGACGTCAGTTTTTCCCTGGGGGACGGTCTTCGTCCGGGTTCTATCGCGGACGCCAACGATCAAGCGCAGATGGGCGAGCTGGCAACCTTGGGCGAGCTTACCCAAGTCGCCTGGAGACACGACGTCCAGGTCATGATCGAGGGACCCGGCCATGTTCCCATGCATCTCATTCAGGAAAATATGCTCAAGGAGCTCGATCTCTGCCATGAGGCGCCTTTCTACACGCTCGGCCCTCTGACGACGGATATCGCGCCGGGCTACGATCATATTACCAGCGCCATCGGCGCCGCCATGATCGGTTGGTTCGGCACCGCCATGCTTTGCTACGTGACTCCGAAGGAACACCTGGGTCTGCCGAACAAGAAGGACGTCAAGGACGGCGTGATCGCTTACAAAATCGCGGCCCACGCCGCGGATGTGGCCAAAGGCCACCCCGGCGCGCAGTTGCGCGATGACGCGCTCAGCCGGGCGCGCTTCGAGTTCCGCTGGGAAGACCAGTTCAATCTGAGCCTGGATCCCCAGACCGCACGCGAGTTTCATGACGAGACCCTTCCCGCCCAGGGCGCCAAGCTGGCCCATTTCTGCTCCATGTGCGGCCCGCACTTCTGCTCCATGAAGATTACGCAAGACGTGCGGGACTATGCCGCCCGGAAGGGGATGGATGAGAAGACCGCCCTGGAAGCCGGCATGAAAGAGAAAGCGGAAGAATTCAAGCGGGCCGGCTCCAAGCTCTATCACGAAGCAGCGTCGTAAGCTTCCTGTTTTTTTAGCGGCAGTCGAGCGCAACCGAGCCGATGGGCCTTTTCCCGCGGCCGATTTAGCGTTGGATGAAAGGCAATATCTGCCGCTGCGGCTGCTATCCGGCCATCGCCACTTCCATACTGGAAGCGGCCAAAATATACCGCGAACGAAAATAGACCGCAAAAAATATCGCTTCATCGCTTCTCCATTCCCGCCGGTTCACTTGCCTCCAGTGCCGCATCCAGCGCAGGATCGGAGGGCACGAGCAGATCAGTTATGTAGCGGTCAACCGCAGTCCATTGTTTCTGAGTCATAGATTCCCCCCTCACAGCATTAGGCGTGGCAAGCTGATGCCGTTATATATGGGAACAGAGCAAAGGGCTTGGACTCAGCCGCTAGACTAAATTTTTGCAATCTTCCGGTATTTAGTATATACATAATTGATGTTCGATTGGGACCCGCAAAAGGCTAGGGTCAATCAGCTCAAGCACGGGGTATCATTCGAAGAAGCGGCAACAGCTTTTCTTGACCGGGGTGGGTTGGACGGCGAGGATCTGGAACATTCACTGAGCGAGCCTCGCCGATTGCGGTTGGCTAAAAGCGGTGTGGGGAGGGTACTGGTCATAGCTTACACGACAAGGAGACGAGGTCATGAAGAAATCACGCGAATCATCAGCGCGAGGCGCGCAAGCCGGGAAGAAAGAAAAAGATACCAGGCCAAAGAAGATTGACTTTTCCGACATCCCGGAGCTTTCCAAAAGGCAGCTTGCCCGGATGCGCCGTGTAGGGCGACCTACCTTGGGAGACGAACCTAGAAGGCTCATCGCCATTCGACTGGATCCGAAGGTCCTGGGTTGGTTGCGCCGGACGGCTAAAAAGAAGGGATTGCCTTATCAATCGCTGGTCAACCAGATCTTGGCGGAGGAGATGCGGAAAGCGAGCTAGAGAAAGATGACACAAAAATCGAAATCACCACTATCCCGTAGCTACGAAGAGACAACAATCGAGAGACTTCGAAAGGATACTGAATTCGCAGCTGAGTATCTGAACGCTATCCTTGAAGACGGCGACCAAGAGGAATTGATGCTCGCGCTACGGCGTATGTCCAAAGCGTTTGGCGGTGTGACGAAGCTTGCGGAAGAGGCGGATTTGAACGCAAACACCCTTTACAGGACCCTTTCGTCGAAAGGCAATCCGGAGCTGAAGAGCCTGCGGGGTCTTCTGAAGGCGATGGGCATGCAGCTTACTGTCCGCCCACTGCGAAAACGCATGGCGCGTGAATCACGGATCTAGCGGCACTATCCGACCAAGAAGCGGATGGCAGCGATCTGCAAAGATTGTCTAGAAAGGAAAGCCTGAACCCAAGCCCAGATGAAACACCTAATTTTCAGAGCGCTCATGAAACCTGGTGACTCCTCTCCGGCCCTGATCTCTTTCTCTTCCTTGTCAATGTGGCACCAAGGGTGGAGTGACCCCCATCGACTAGACAGTCATCAGATTGAAGTTAGAACGCCCTGTCGGGGCTAGGGTTGAATTGATTGTCTCCCACTTTTCCTCAAACTCATTCGGT
>Ga0080064_1001786_pt1 | contig 40628 bp, 43 predicted proteins | sample Subgrocontami54m_FD_69260 | JGI IMG/M metagenome (GOLD analysis project Ga0080064, IMG submission 69260) | Subsurface groundwater microbial communities from S. Glens Falls, New York, USA - GMW46 contaminated, 5.4 m (SPADES assembly) (version 2) ...
ATAGATAAAAAGCTCGAGAGCATGAGGAGAATCAAAGGGGAGAAAATTGAAGTGATTTATGCGGATAGAGTGGAGAATGAGGCGGAGGAAGTGGCAAAAATAATAAATGCTCAATGCCAAACCCGCCTGCCGGACGGGCAGGTGCTAAATGCTAAATGGAATGACGTTGCAATACTTGTCAGGGCGAATAATCATGCGGAACCGTTTGTCCGAGCCTTAGCGCGGGCGGGAATCCCTTACCAATTTTTGGGTCCCGGACAGTTGTTCCGTCAACCGGAGGTTAAAGACCTCATAGCATATCTGAAGGTTCTGTATAATTTTGAAGACAATGTGGCGATGTACCGGGTGCTCACGATGGATTTGGTAGGTATATCAGCCCGGGATGTGGCGGCGATTGTCAATCATGCTAAAAAGTATGGCCTGTCGATTTTTGAAGCGTGTGAGGTACTGACAAGGCCTGGCCCTGTCAGTACAGGGCCAGGCCTTCAAGCAAAAATTCAAAAGCTTATTGAGATGATTCATCGGCATTTAGGGTTAATCAAAAAAGAAACAGCAGGGCAGATTCTCTACTATTTTTTGCAAGACTCCGGACTTCTGACGCAATTTGCTACATATAAAACAGCGAAAGAAGAGCGTGCCGCTGCAAACATCGCCAAATTTTTTGATAAGCTCAAAACGTATGAGGGGAGCCATGAAGACGCGAGTATTTTTGCTGTGGTTGATTGGATAGATCTGCTCATGAATTTAGGAGAATCGCCGACAGCTACCGATATGGACTGGACGGAAAATAATGCCGTGAACATCCTCACTATTCATTCTGCCAAGGGACTGGAGTTTCCTTTTGTATTTCTTGTCAATCTTGTCGATGCCAGATTTCCTACGAGAGAACGCCGCGAACAAATTCCGATTCCCGAAACTCTTATTAAGGAAATATTACCCGCTGGTGACTTTCATCTGAAAGAAGAACGCCGACTTTTTTACGTCGGGATGACGCGGGCAAGGGATATGTTGTACTTGACAGCCGCTAAATATTACGGAGAAGGAAAAAGAGAGAAGAAGCTTTCACCGTTTATCGGAGAAGCGATTGGGGAAGAAGTGGTGTCAAAGAGTCAAAGTGTCAATGGGTCAAATAAACCAAATCAATTAAGACTTCTTGATTGGGAGAAGAAGGAAAAACAACAAGAAGAAAAGCCTGTTCGGCAGCCGGTGACGTATCTTTCCTATTCGCAGTTGAATACGTTTATCACGTGTCCGCTTCAATATAAATACAGGTACATTCTCAAAATTCCAGTGCCGTCATCGGCCGCGCTTACCTTCGGCGATACGATGCACCGGACGATCCGGGCGTTTTATGAGTTGGTGAAAACAGGAGATAAACCCACGAAAGATATACTTCTTAATCTCTTGGATACGCATTGGTCATCGCTTGGTTACGGTGATCGTGGGTATGAAGAGAAGATGAAAAAGCACGGGGTTGAATTACTTGAGGGATTTTATGAGAAAGGATACGACCCCGCGCGGATTCCTAAGGATTTGGAGGCATCATTTAAAATCCGTATAACGCCGGCACTTACTCTGGGAGGAAGAATTGATCGCGTGGATACACTCCCTGGCGGCAAGCTTGAGATCATTGACTACAAAACCGGTCAGTCGCCCAAAAATAGAGATGTGACGAAAGATGCGCAATTGACTGTGTACGCCCTCGCTGCTACTGACGAGGGGATCTACAACAAAAAACCGGAAAACGTGACCGTGTCGTTTTACTTTTTTGAAGACCAAGCAAAAATATCCGCAACACGAACCAAAGAGCAATTAGAAGAATCGAAAAAAGATGTTGCGGGCAAAGCTATGGAAATCTCCCGGAGCGACTTTCACCCCACCCCGGGTAAACATTGTGATTTCTGTGAATTCCGCCTCATCTGTGAAGCGTGGCAATAGGATAATAAAGTTCAGTACCTCCAAAGCCCTCTTTGAATTTGGTAAATCCTAACCATTCCTTATTTTCCTTCGGGATCCGTTCGTCCCAGACGCCGATAAAGTCGAATGTTTTCATGCCTCGTTTTTTGGCAAGCTTGAGCGCTTCCCATACCAGGAGTGTCGGCGCAAACATTTTTTTCCCTTCCTTCGTGGCCCCGGCGATCCAGTAGTAGGCGACGGAGTCGTAAAAAAGGAGGAGTATTCCGCCAACGACGCGGGTGTCACTGTGTGCGAGGAGTATGGCGGCATGGTCAGGAGCGAAGATAGGCCAGAGCTTATCGGTACCGTATGTTGTAATGAAGCCTAAAAAACCGGCTGATTTATTTTTTATTTGCAGGAGCGCATGAATGTCTGAAGATTGGGCGATGGAAACTCCGGTTTTTCGTGCGCGGCGTACGGCCCGGCGCTTTGCTTCGGAAAACCGTGCAAATATTTTTTCTTCCGGTCCGGTCAGATCAACGCGGATGGTTTTTGTGGAAATGTAATGTGTAGAAATGATTAGTACATGAGAAGAAACGTTTTTGACCCAAGCGGAAAACGTATGTTGCAGGATCCCTGAGTCCGGCTCGACGCTTAACCGTTTGACATGATATTTGGTAAAAACCGGTAAAAGCTCATTAACTTTCGGGAGCTTGGTGCACCGCTGGAGTTTAGCAAAACCGCCCAATAGCGGGAAGCGTTTGAGAAAAAGATTACTTCCGTCAACCTTTTCAACCTGCCATCCAAGGGATTTGATATAAGAAGCATAAAAAGGGGATTGTTGGATTTCCATTATTTTTGGAGCATCCTCCACCTGATGGTGTCCGCTACGGTATACAAATGGTAAAGAAGCGGATTGAGGATGAGATCATAGGAGCCGATAAACTCAACGAGTTCGGGACCAAACCCTTGTTTAAATCGGTGGAAGCCGTACCAGGGATCGTTCTGGTCAGCTTGGGGTCCGAGTGCACCCCAGAGATCAAATTTTTTATACCCCGCTTTTTTTCCCCAGCGCACTATTTCCCAGAGAAGGAGATTTGGAGCCATGGTCTCACGATGTTCTCGGGAGGAAGCGCCGTATGGATAGTACATCGTATCTTTCCATATAAAGATGATCCAAGCGGCTACTATTTTTTCTTGGTAAACTGCAGTCCAGAGCCGCGCGATTCCAGCCGGAAAAAGGATCTCCCACATGCGGCGATGGTAGGTTTCGTTGTGGGCGTAAAACCCCTGGCGACTTGTGGTTTCTAATGAGAGTTTCAAGTAGGTCTCAAATGCTTCTTGAGAATTATCTTCTTTAACAATAACGCCGTGTTTTTGGGCAACTTTCAAATTATATCGGGTCTTGGGGTGCATGGCTTTCAGTAATTCTTCTTCTGATTTAGTCAGGTCTAATACGAAGGTATATTTGGAAAATAAGGGGTGATGGGAGGGGCGTAGGTCGTAATTTCCAATTTCCAATTCCCAATTTCCAATACTATTGGGTTCGAGTTGGATGAAAATGGCGCGTTTTTGTTTGCCGATCTTTGTAAGTTCGTCAATTATTGGTTGCGTTGGGAGGGGGCCTTTGGGAAAGTAACCAATAGTAAATGGCGCAAAAGGAATTTTATGGAAGGTGAGCTGTCCTTCGACAAGCTCAGGACGAAGACGCCAAAAGCGGACGACATCAATACCCATCGACTGGCGAAATATTCCCCACGCCTCTGATTGTAATGGATGGGATACTTGCATACTGGTTATTATCGCTCTTTTTGTAGTGTGGTACAATGATTATTGATGAAACGACGAGGGCGAGTCTACCCGCATCCGATCCCGTGGTTGCCAATCGACAGCCGATTGATCGCTCCTCTTTTTTCCTTCGGTCATGTGCGTGGGGTTGCACGGTTTTTTCTTGAAGTGGAGATCGTATTATCGTTATTGGTCGTTATTGGAACAATAACGATGGTTATCGTGCGACTATTTTTAAAATAAGAAATCGTCGGTGTGAAATCCCCGGTTGGGATTGAGAGATACGGATAATTCAAGCGCATGCTGAGGAATATCAGCCAAAAACCGTGAGATCATGTTTTGGGTTCTGGTTCCGAAGTAAAGCCTGCGGTTGGCAAAGCTTAAATAAAGCCGTTCTTTGGCGCGCGTGATTCCTACATAACAAAGCCTCCGTTCTTCTTCTAGTTCTTCCCGGTCCATAAGGCTTCTACTATGAGGAAACAGTCCCTCTTCCATTCCCACGATAAACACAATTGGGTATTCAAGTCCCTTGGCTGCATGAAGAGTCATCAGAGTGACTGCTATTTCCCGCTTAACTCTCCTAGCGTCCTGATCTTCCATGAGCGCAATTGTCTCGAGAAACGTTGTCAGGTTAGGAAATTCCGTTGCCACGGAGCGAAGTTCCTTTATATTTTCCAGCCGGTAAGCTTCTTCTTCTACACTCGCGTTATAGAGAGATAGATAATCAGTTGCTTCGAGCACGCGATCCATAAGTTCAAGCGTCGTGAGTGCAACGAGTTTGGCGTCAATGTTTATGGTATCGGCAAATTTCAAAAATTTCTCCATTCTTCCTTTCCCCAACTTTTCGATGCGGTTTGTTGAAACAGTATCCTTAGGATTGGCAAGAAGCCGGATATATGCCAAAACATCTTTGATTTCCTTGCGTTCATAAAAGCGTGTGCCGCCCACGAGCGTATAGGGGATACCGGCGTGCAGGAATGCCTCCTCCAGTACCCGTGACTGAGCATTGGTGCGGTAAAGGACGGCAAAGTCGGTAAAAGGGCGACCTGACTGTAGGATTGTTTGGACAAGAAACGTCGCTTCATCATGCTCGGTTCTGGCTTCGTAAAGCATAATTTTGTCCCCCGCAAGATTATCCGTCCAAAGTTTGAGTACCGGATGGCTGGTATTTTTGGAAATGACGCCGAAGGCCGCGTCCAAAATCGTCTGGGTAGAGCGGTAATTTTGTTCGAGATTATACACGGCCACAGCGGGAAAATCGGTTTTGAAGTTGACGATGTTTTTAAAATCCGCTCCACGCCACCGATAGATGGATTGGGACGCGTCCCCCACGACACAAAGGTTATGCCACCTGCCCGCAAGCTTCCGGGTCAGGACGTACTGGGCGCGGTTGGTATCTTGATACTCGTCGACTAGGATGTATTGATACCGCTCTTGATAGCGTCCTAAGGTAGGAGGAGATTTTTCAAAGAGTTGGACAGTACGCATAAGGAGGTCGTCAAAGTCCAGAGCTTCACTATTATAAAGAAACTTTTGGTATGCAAGATACACGTTTGCGACGGTTTCCTGGAAAATCCCCCGGGCGTATTGGGGATATTCGGTGGCAGAAATGAGCTCGTTTTTTGCTTGAGAGATGGTGTGGAGGATTGCGCCGGGATTGAAGTTTTTGGTGGAGATATCCAGGACTTTCATGACGGATTTGACCACGTCGAGTTGGTCCTGGCTGTCATAGATGAGAAAGTTAGGGGATATCCCGATTTCGCCTCCGTCACGCCTGAGAATTTTGACACAGAGGGAATGGAATGTTCCGGAGATGGGAAAAGAGTTTGAAGTGATAAGCTTTGCGATACGTTCTTTCATTTCTCCGGCGGCTTTATTGGTGAAGGTGACCATGAGGATAGAGTGGGGGTCGATGTGTTTTTCAGCGATCAGGTAAGCCACGCGGTAGGTGAGGACCCGTGTTTTTCCGCTGCCGGCACCTGCCAAAATGAGTACCGGCCCATCCGTATGCATGACCGCTTTTTGTTGTTCTCGGTTTAAGTCATTGAGGAGAGCATCGGACATAGATTATAATCTTAGCATAATGAAGAAGCTCCTCATTGCCGGGAATTGGAAGAGCAATAAGACTGCGGGAGAAGCCATAGAATGGCTTGGTAACTTTAAACTTGAAACACAAGCACAAGTTATTCTTTTTATTCCGTTTACGCTTCTTTTTCCCCTTAAGCAGGAGATTCTTCGATTACAGATTCCTATTCAGCTTGGGGCTCAGGATATATCGCCGTTCCCTGATGGAGCGTATACCGGAGAGGTGAGTGCCCGGCAAATCAAGGAGCTGGCTGATTGGGTGATCATTGGGCATTCTGAAAGGCGGAAATATTTTAGAGAAACCGATGAGGTTCTCGCTCAGAAAGTTGGTCAGGCCAAATCAGCAGGCCTTCATATCGTCTACTGTGTTCCGGATCAGGAAACAGCTATACCCCCTGGTGTAGACGCGGTAGCCTATGAACCCGTGTGGGCGATCGGAACCGGGAAAAGCGATACGCCGGACAATGCCAGTCAGGTCACTCGTATGATAAAAGCGAAATCCAATATCTCTGCTGTGATTTATGGAGGAAGTGTCACGCCGGATAACGTCGCTTCATTTGTATCCCAAGAGGCCATTGACGGCGTGTTGCCGGGAGGAGCGAGTTTGGATCCGGAGAAGTTTGCAAACCTCATTTTAAACGCATGCAACCCAAGATGAAGAGGATCGTCATTCCGGGAATTTCAAAGATAGTATTTTTTGTCGCGGCATTTTTTGTGGTTCTCGGCATTTCTAAAATTATTCTTTGGAGCCAATCATTTATGCGTACAACCGGGCTCACCCCGACGGCAATCTTCCAATTATTGGTAAATACCGGGGTCGATCTCAAATCCCATGAAGGACGGACAAATATTCTCCTTCTCGGCATTGGGGGAGGCACTCATGCGGGCGCAGATCTTACTGATACTATTCTTGTGATTTCTCTGGATACAAAAAGAAAAAAGATGGCGATGATTTCCGTACCGCGCGACCTTTGGAGCGATACGCTCAAGGATAAAGTCAACAGTAGCTATCACTATGGTGAAGAAAAGAAAGAGGGAGGCGGACTTACGCTTACCAAAGTGATTGTGGAGGATATGGTGGGACTGCCAATTCATTATGTTTTACTTATAGACTTTAGCGGCTTTGAAAGCATCATAGACATTGTGGGCGGCATCGATATAATCGTCCCTAAGGCATTCACGGATCCCGAGTTTCCCATAGCCGGGAAAGAAGATGATCTTTGCGATGGAGATCCACAGTTTCGCTGTCGGTACGAGTCTGTCTCTTTTATTTCAGGGAGTCAGCATATGGATGGAGAGACGGCTTTGACCTATATACGAAGTAGACATGCGGAGGGCGATGAGGGAAGTGACTTCGCTCGGGGCAGACGTGAGCAGGAAGTGCTCGTGGCCCTCCAAGAAAAACTTAAAAATCCATCTACGTGGTTACCGCCATCGCGTGCGTTTACGTTATTTGAAGCGTTTGACCGGGCGAGCCAAACGGACATGCGCATCGGAGAGCTGGCGACCGTAGGGAAGGTGATTATGAAAATTGGAAGCGGAGAAGAAAAACGGATTTCATTTGTCGATCTTTTACGTGAGCCGTCACTCTGGATGTACGGTCGCTATACTCTCATCCCGAAAGAGAGTTTTCAGGCGATCCACGAGTATATAAAAACCCAATTAGATTAAAAGAGTAATCCCAGGAGAAGAAACAAGAGGCCGCCGGCGATAATAGAAGCTCCTAGTACTGTCGGTCCTGCCCCGGCAACCGGAACTTTTGGAGTAGGTTGGGCGCTTGGTGACGCCTCGACAATCGGCCGCGGGGTAGGTGTGGGGGTGGGTGTTTTTGTCGGCGTTGGCGTGGCTGTCGGTTTGGGTGCTGGTGTAGGCGTTGGTGTCCGTATGGGTGTCGGTGTAGCCGTCGGCTGCGGACCGCCAATAGGCGGAGGCGTTGGGGTTGCCGTCGGGCCTGGCGTGGGCGTGGGACCGGGAGTTGACGTCGGTGTCGGAGTGTTAGTAGGGCCCGGGGTCGGGGTGGGAGTTGCCGTCGGCTGCACAACGGAAAAGGTGAGCTGGCAGGTGGGTTCGACTGCTTTGGGAGGCGGCAGCGACACGGCCTCGCGTTGTTGCAATCGTTGACTGGTAATAAACACCCCGATACTTAACGCAAGGGTCAAGAGACTAACCAGGACCAGGTGCCAGTATTTCTTTAAAAATTGCATACGATTATTTCCAGACTCCGTTTACAAACACTTCCACTTCAAACGTTCCTTGAGATTGGGTGAGTGTCGACGGGATATTGATACTTAAGCGATATTCCGTTGCTGTTGTTTTTGAAGGGTCATTTTCTGCCCAATCAGCAATCCCTTGGATACGGAATCTGGCTTTTGTCGCATTGCCTTTTGTGGTAGCGATGGTGACTTGCTCGCCGATTGCCAGCTTTTTCGTTCTATTTCTGACTGCTTGGGTAATTTCAGTTCCTGCAGAATCGTAGAGTTTGATTAACTCACACGTACCGCCGGGAATAGGAGTAGGTGTAGAAGTAGGGGTAGGAGAACTTCCTGGTGGTGTCGTTGGCATAGGAGTACTTCCCGGAGGTGCAGTACCCGTTCCTGGAGGAGAAGTGGTACCGCCAGGAGGATTCGAAGTAGTTCCACCACAGGCAGGACTGCTTGGATTAGGATGATAAATTATCGTCCCACTATGTGGAGTGGTTGCTGATACCCCCGAGGCGCATTGATCGGCAGTGAACGCATCGATTTGGATCGTTTGGCACGTAGCGTTTGCCTGGTCTTGGTAACTCTTGTTTGCCTGACCATCTTGTTGTCCACTTAAACAAAATCCTTGGGGTGTAAGACTTGAACAAGTATAGGTCTTTATACACCCGCCCGTCGGGGGCGTACACCCCCCGCTCTTTGAACAATTACTGGTTCCCCCTCCGGGATTTGCCGGCGCACTAACATCATGACATTGGTCATCCCCTCCGTCTTTTTTAGGCCAGAAGAACCACCCGGCTCTACAACCTGTAACCGGACCTGTTTGGGTAGCCGTACCGCAAGCCCCATTCCCGTCATCATTGCAGGTAGAAATAATATCAAATTGTTCATTTCCTCCACTTAGGCACGTGGCTTGAACAACTCGGGATTTCCCCGAGCCACAACACTCACTGTACGTTCGAACACCACCTGAAGGTGAGCATTTTGCTGTATTGATATCAAAAGTGCTTTGTGGTGCCCCAACTGTAGGAGGTTTTATATCAATTGGAAGCGGGGGATATGCTCCTTCTTGGGCTCTTCCGCGAAAGTCGGCAAGCTGGCGTTGTTGGGAGGTGAAGTAAACGGCCAAAGGGAGTGTCGCAAGGAGAAAAAGAAGGACGGCCATGATAAGGGATTTGCTGCCGTGTTTTTTGGGTACCGGCGGCGGAACAGTAGGCTCGGGTTCCGGTTCAGGTGGAAGGCCGGAGCCGTGTGTGGAATAGGGAAGATCAAACCCCGCCGGCAGAAGTGGCGTTGAGCTTTGGGCTGATGAGAGAATATCAGGCATACCTCCACTTTATCACAAAACCGCTGGTGAGCAAGCCAGCACCGAGGAGAATAATGAGGATAGTTGGCAGGGTTGTACCGCTCGTCGGTACAGGTTCGCCTTGCAGTTGTGGAGTGGGCGTTGCAGAAGGAGAGGCGGATGATGTTGCAATTGGTGTAGGGGAGAGGGTGGCTGACGGGGTCGCATCTCCCAAAACTTGTGTTCCGCTTTTAAGGATCGTGAATGTGTGGGTAAACGCGACAGGTTTCCCTCGATCATCTGTGGTTGTCGCGGTAATGCTTTGCTTGCCGGTACCCAAAGGTTTTGTTGGTGTATAGCGCCAGACGCCGTCGCCCCCTACAGTTGTTGTGCCGCTTACGGGACTTGCGATTCCTACCACTACAGAAACCGTTTTTCCGGGAATTCCAGTGCCCTGGATAAGCGGTAACGTGGTGGTAAGCGAAGCGTTTTGTGCGGGAGAAGAAAGGGCAATGGTTTTAAAAGTAGAAGGCTTTACCGCTACTTGGTCTCCTAGTACTGCCGGTGTCTCCGGTACCGCTGCTTGTTGCTTTCGAAAGTCATATGTTTTACCCAACACCATAGTCGGTACCGGTCCGTCGTTAAGCGTATCGGTGATAGCTGTGGTTTCTTGGTCACCCCAGATAACACGGATTGTTTCCGTAATTCTCTCCTTGCCGTCGAGATAGTTATCAAGAGAGGCAGTTCGGGAAAATCCCAAAGAAAGAAGCCATGAGCCGGATGGGGAAGTGAGTGCGGACAGGAGTTGTCCCTGCTCGAGGGTGACAAGAACGATAGCGCCCGCGACGGGAGAGCCTAGGGCGTCATTGATTGCTCCGTATGCCGGTTCAAGTTCTGTTCCTCCTCCGGATATGGTTCGTGCAGTTGTGGCGTCATAAGATTTGGCGACTCCCGTGGTGAAATTTTTTCCATTAGAGAGAATTTGAAACGTATAAAGTGTTGCCGGAGTAAGCGATCGGATTGTGACCATATGGGTGGAGTAGCTTTTCAATTTTCCGGTCGTATCACGATCGTCAAAAAACGCGGATGGTGTGTGTTTTGGGGAAACCAGCTTAATGGTACCGGTAGCAGGGTCCGGCGTCGTCCATACGACAGCAAACCCTGTATCCGTGACATTGGTAATTACGACATTCGTCGGAACGACTGAGCCGCCTGCTTGCCCCGTCCTACGGCTATACGATTCAAATAAAAAAATAACGGCGCCGGCAAGAAGGGTGACGAGAAGAATGCCGATAAACGTCGGAATGCGAAAACCTTTATATGAATGAGGAGTTATCATGTCTATTCTATTGTGATACCTGTGTAGCTCCCGCGCAAGAGCGATAAGAATTATCAGTATGTTTTTCTCTCTTTGAGTCCTAAAAGTACTTGTGTGTCAATGGTTGCAGAAAGCGGGGTGACGATTTGGGCAACCGGCATGGTTACGGTAGTGGTTTTAGCTGTTTTGATCAGTTCGAAGGAAATCCACAAAAGGACTGTAAAAAATGTAAAGATGGAAACCAATAGGAGGTCACGATCATTTTCCATACATATTACTCTGTATCAATATAATGCGCATTGAGTCTCATGACAAGTTTAAGGGGTATGCTGCCAAACATGAGTTGTTGTTCGGTCTCACGGTTAGGTGTGAAACTTAATGCATCTATAGTAATAATCCGACGCATGGATAAAATATCCTCAATGATACCTTGAAGCATATCATATGTTCCCACGATGACGACGGAAAGTTGTGTTGATTTTACTTTGCGGTTGAGAATGCCCTTGGGAGCAGCGGATTTATTTGGTGTGATTTGTTCCTTTGATAAAAGGGGTGCGCTGGTACTCGTAATTGCGGAGATGGAAGCTCCCCGGATAAGAGCGATATTTCGGACTTGACCCAACGCCGTGAGCACCTCCGAAGAGAGCGGTAAAGCCTGAGAGATGTAAGGGAGATCAGGTTCTATGCCTTGGTAGGTAGCATGAGCCTCGATGAGTTTGCCGATTTTTTCTTCCATCTGTGCGTTAACCAAGCGGTTATCTTCAATTTCTTTTTGGAGGTATAGGATGGTTTGGATAGTGGGCCGTATCGCATACCAGCCAAAGAGCGATACCGCAAGGAATGAAAATATAGCGGTCGTGTATGCGCGTGTAAACGGTTTGCTCGCTATCTTTTCAATAGATTGGTAGTAGCGTTTATAGCGATGAATCTCTGTTTTATAGTTAAATGGCATGGTTATTTTTTATTGGACAAATATGCCGTGAATTTAAATTCGATACCCGTGAGTTCGCTTTTTCTGATGTCACCGATTTCTACACGGGAAAATTGTTTGGCGGCCCCAAGATTGGCGAGAAATTGGGAAAATCCGTGCGTCGTTCCTGCGATAGCTGACACTGACAATTGGTTCGGAGTCACATCCAACGTATCTACATAAACATCTGCAGGTAGGAGGGTCTGAAGGAGGTTGAGGTCGTCCAGCGGAACTAATTGATTAGCAGTCGTTTGTTTAATTTTTACCAAGTGATCCTGTATAAGCCGGATATCCCGCTCAAGAGATGCATTTGCCTCTAATATCGCTTGTTTCTGGCTGATTTCCTCTTTGAGATCCGTGAGGCGCCGGTCCAGACTAAATCGGGAAATAAATGCTAAAAGAACGACGATCTCCGTGCCGATCATGATGTAGCGGCCGTACGTTAATGCCCAACCAATGATCCTTCCTTGTGCAGTGTGTTTGAGGTCTTCTTGTCCTAGGAGATTTATTGAGATCGGTTTAGCAGGCATGAGACTATCATATCAAATTTGACGAGTTATTTTTTCGTGAGAAGTCGGGAGAGGCGGGATTTGAGACGGGAAGCTTTATTTTTATGGATGACATGATTTTTGGCGGCCTTATCCAAACGTTGGAAGGCAGTAGAGAGCGTTTTGACCGTTGGTTTTTGGCGAGCGGACTTAATCGCGTCACGAAGTTTTGAGCGGACAGACGCGTTTTGTACCTTTCGGAAATTATCGCGACTCAGTTTTTTGATGGCTTGCTTGGTAATAGGCATGGCGGAAGTATACGTTATTCGTTTATAATAGTAAAGATGAAACGTGTATTTTGGCAGATTTTAACAAGGCGGCAAACGACGATCGGATCAGCTGCCCTCGTTCTGGCGTCCATGGTCGCAACCTCGCGATTTTTAGGACTCTTACGTGACCGGCTCCTGGCGGCGCGGTTTAGTACCGAGGAATTAGGGGTATATTTTGCTGCGTTTCGCATGCCGAATCTTCTTTTTGAACTTTTGGTTATGGGTGCGCTCACGACGGCGTTTATTCCGGTATTTACCCGGTATCTCACGGGAGGAAAAGAAGAAGAGGCTTGGCGCATGGCAGCTATCATTATTAATACATCACTCATTCTTTTGGGTCTTATTGCTGTTCCGATATTTATCTGGGCGGAAGGGTTGTCGCGGTTACTTGCGCCCGGATTTACAGGGGCGCAAATACACCAGATGGCGCTGTTTACAAGGGTGATCCTTCTCCTTCAGGTCGCGCCTCTTCTGGTGGGAAACTTTTTTACCGGAATTCTCCAGTCATTCCGGTCATTTTTGGTACCGGCTATCGCTCCGGTAGTGTATAACATCGGCATCATTATAGGAATTTTGTTGTTTACGTCTTCTTTAGGTCTGCTTGCGCCGGTTGTTGGCGTCGGGATAGGGGCGATGCTTTTTATGCTCATCCAGATACCAGTACTTGTCGCCATTGGGTACCGGCACCGAATTCTTGTTGATTTTAAACATAAAGGGGTGCGGGACGTTTTTAAACTCATGGGCCCCAGGACGTTAGGTCTGGCAGCTGCGCAAATCGATACAACCGTAGACTTGATGCTCGCAAGCCTCCTGGGAGCTCGGATGGTGACAATATTTAATTTCGCCCAACACCTCCAACAACTACCGGTGGGTCTCTTTGGGGCAACCATTGCCCAGGCGGCGTTGCCAACGCTTTCTCTATCGGCAGCCAATAACGATCGAAACGAGCTCAAACGGGCCGTCGTTACTTCGTTGCATCAGATGCTGTTTTTTATAATGCCGGTGAGCGTCCTGTTTATTGTACTTCGAACTCCTATCGTACGGCTGGTGTTTGGTGCTAGCCGATTCGATTGGGAAGCGACGGTACTCACTGGGATGACACTTTCTATGTTTAGCTTGTCGCTCGGGGCTCAAGCAATCGTTCAACTTTTGGCGCGGGCGTATTACGCGCTCTATGACAGTAAGACGCCGGTGGTTATTGCTATCGGAAGTATTCTCGTTAATACCGTGCTCTCCATTCTTCTTATCACATGGGCGGGGTTGCCGGTATGGTCGCTTGGCCTTTCAACTTCTCTCTCAAGTATTGCTCATGCCGTTGTCCTTTTTGTATTTTTAAACAAGCGTCTGGAGTCGTTTTCGGGAGGAGAACTGTTCGTTCCCCTGGTAAAAATGGGGGTGGCGGCAATTATTTCCGGAATCGCAATCTACATTCCGCTAAAGATTTTGGATCAGCTTGTGTTTGATACGACCCGAACGTTTGGGTTAATTCTCCTGACCGGTATGACCACCTCGATTGGGCTCTCGGTGTACTTTTTCCTCTGCTGGGTCATGGGAGTTGGTGAGGTGCAATCATTTTTCTCAATGCTTAAGAGGGTACGACGGGTTCCATCGATACTTCTGGAACCTGCACGTGAAGTGGTTAACGGCGGGGCACAGGATAAAGTTCAATAAAGATAACGCTCTGGGCGGGCATGAAAATTTGCTTGACGAGTGTTCCCCGAAAAACGGTTTCTTGTGCTGTTTTGGCTTCATCCGGATACAATCCCTGAAGATACTGCTGTCTGTAGGTATAGCTGCCATTAGGAAGATTGGTGATCGTTACCGGTACTGTTTCGCTGTGGTTTCCGGTTGCGTCGAAATTAATGAGCATAACGCGTACGCTCTCTCCGAGTTTTGTCGCAAGGCCGGTCACCCAAGTGCCTTCTCCGGATAGGAGAAGCCGATTACCGGCCATCCGGTCGATGAACGGGAAGATATTATAGCGGGGTTTGAGAAGTTTTCCTTGTGACTCGTGACTGATGAGTCCCCACCCGTCACCTTTTTCTTGATTGGGGCCGTCTTTGAGCTGAAATGAAAAAAGCGCTTTTGGATTACCGCTTGCCAATTCCTTAAACACGGCTGCAGAATGAGCCGTAGCAAAGGAAGTGCCGTAACGGCTATCTTTTGCTCCGGTGAACGCAAACTCCGTAATAAGCTTCGGTACAAGAATAACTTCAGGGTATGGGAGAAGCCAGGATGCAATATTTTTTTGATCCTGTGTATAGCGCTTTGGGTCGTCCAGATAGGAGTGCCAGGAGAGGAAGTCGAGGCGCGCCCCACTCTCCACGAGTGCAATGATCCAATTTTTATAAAGCCCAGTCGTTGCCGGACCACCAAGGAAGAACTTTTGGGTTTGTTTCGCTTGACCAGCCCCTTTGGCCGCATACTGATAGAGTGTGAGGTAGTTTTTGTCCCCGGATATCTTCCAGCCTCCAAATTGTTCGTGATCCGGTTCGTTCCATACTTCGTAATATACTTCAGGGATGTTTCTTCCAGAGAAGCCGCTTACATGTTCAATGGTTTTTTGGACAACGAGTACCCAGTCATCCCAATTTGTCGGAGGGTTTGTAATTTTGCCGTCTTTAGCAATGCTAGGGGGCATATAGGAAAGAGAAATGACCGGTGCGGCACCGACGGCGCTAATAGAGTCGAGAATCTGATCCAATCGGGAAAAATCAAACGTAAGAACTCCGCCATCATTTTTGACGATATCGTAGAAGTCATAGATGTGATCGATCCGGATCCATTTAGGCTTGAGTAGAGCGACTTCTTTTTGGATGGGAAAAAGCCAGTTACCGGGTTCTTCTCCGCCTTGGGAGAATGCATGCATAAAGGTAGGATCTACTTTTTCCCGGCTTACACTGCTTACATCCACCACGATGGTAGCCGGCTTGCCTGCGGCTCTGGATATGATCGTTGCCGTCTGATAGGCGGCCAAAAGAAGAAGCGGAAGAAAAATAATAAGGGCCACAAAGGAAATGACAGACATGATTTTGCCCGTCACACGACCGGTAAGTGAGACACTCATAATAAAACGAAGCCTCCCAATACTATAAATGTAACACCTACAAAGAGTAGAATTAAGGTGGTTTCCACCGTACCGGAAACGGGGATAGCGCTTTCAGTGGAGGATGCCACGACGAAGGCGCTGGTGGCGGTTTGTGTAACACCTGTTTGACCAGTCGCCGACACGACGATATTGTGTGGGCCGGATTCAAGAGCCGTGTCCGGTGTATAGCTCCAGTTGCCGTTTGCGTCTGCTGTGACCGTGGTTGTTTTCGGTGTCGAGTAGATGGTGATAGTTATGGTGGCGCCTGGCGCGGCAATGCCCCGGATTGTAGGAGTATCCGTCGTCGCGGTGCTCTCATTGGTTGGGGAAATGATAGCAAGGCTTGCCGATTGAGTAGCGGGTGGTGGGCTCTGAGCGGAGGAAGTAGAGATTGGGGTAGGCGTTAGCGTCAGCGAGGGTGATGGCGTGGTTTGCGATTGAATCTCCGTAATTGTTACCGTTGCTGGTGTTGTGCCAACGAGGACATTAACTGCTCCTTCTCCCAACCCGCCGACGAAGGTATTGGGCGCAAGTTTTATCGCTGTAGGACTGTCGGTTCTGGCGATAGCTTTAAATCTCACTACAGCTACGGTGCTCTTTCCCTTGACGGGTTGCTTTGCGTCTGCCGCACCAACCGTGATGGAAGCAAGCCCGGCCTCTATGGTGCCGGATGCAAGGATATTGGGGAATAAGGGTCCATTTGTGATCGTTTGAGCCTCGAGTTTTGTGGGATCGTATGAGAGATGAAGCTCACTAGCGACGACTTGGTTTTCTCCGGTATCGATAGTTATCTCTATGGAAAATATATCATCTGTTTTTTTACTGCTGATTGCCGGAATTATTGAAAGTGTTGTTGCGGGCGCGGCCTTATTTCGGATTTCCTGGCTCTGACCCACGAGATAAATCGCTGCAGGAAGGATCCCGATAAGAAGAAGACTTACAATAAGAAGCCAAAATTTTTTCATACCCTTTTCATTATTACTGAAATATTCTCTCTTGACAAGCTTTAGCACTCGAGGTATATTACTGCTAATCATGGATCAAATACCTAATCTTTCCGATCGGCAAATTCGAGTCCTTAAAGCCATCATAGAGGAATATATCGCAACCGCTGAAGCGGTGGGAAGCGAGACATTGGATAAAAAATATTCCCTAGGTGTTTCTCCTGCTACTATCAGAAATGAGATGGTGCGGCTCACTGATATGAAGCTTTTACATCAGTCTCATACATCCGGGGGTCGTGCGCCTACACCGAGTGCCATGCGCTACTACGTGGATCATCTCATGAAAACGAAGGATATGTCTGTTGCCGATGAGGTCGCCGTGAAAGAGAAGATCTGGGATTATAGGCAGGAAGTGGACAAGCTCTTGAGAGAAGCAACGAAGGCGCTTGCAGATAGCACAAAATCTCTTGCAATCACAGCGACAAAAGATGGTGACCTATATTATGCAGGAACGGCTAACATTTTGGATAGTCCGGAATTCTTTGATTATGAATTGACCCATGATCTTTTGGGAACGCTTGATCAGTTTGACTATTGGTGGAAACTTCTGGAAACCCATGCAGACCCGTTTGCGATCCTTTTGGGTGAAGAGTTGGGAGGAAGAAGCTTGTCTCAGTGCGGATATATCTATACCAAGTTTACCACCCCTCATATATCCGGTGCTATCGGGGTCGTGGGTCCGTCAAGGCTAAACTATACGCATATTATCCCGGTGGTTCGTTACATGGGCGGGCTCATTGATGAATTTGCAGGGAGTTGGTAATGAAAAAGCAAGTTGACGATCACATTGATGAGTGGAAAAATAAGTACTTGCGTGCGCTTGCTGACTATCAGAATCTTGAAAAACGGAAAGGCGAAGAAATTGGACAGGTGCGACGGTTTGCCGGCGAGGCTTTGATTGTCAAACTTTTGCCAATTGTAGACACGTTTGAAAGGGCGCAGGCGCATGTAAAAGATCCGGGTCTTGGACTAGCTCTTAAAGAGCTTGAAGCATTTTTAGAAGAAGTGGGGATAAAAAAAATGGAAGTTGTCGGAAAGCCATTTAATCCGCACGAAATGGAATGTATTGAAGTTGTCGATGGACAGGATACTATAGTAGTAGAAGAATTGCTGCCCGGCTATCTACTGCATGGAAAGGTTATTCGGGTAGCGCATGTAAAAGTTGGAAAAAGAAAGGAGTAACTATATGGCAAAAATAATCGGTATTGATCTTGGAACGACAAACTCTTGTGTAGCCGTCATGGAAGGGGGAGCCCCAAAAGTCATCCACTCGGCAGAAGGGAAAAATACTGTTCCCTCTGTCGTTGATCCGATAAAAAATATCGTCGGTGATGTGGCTAAACGCCAGATGGTCATTAATCCCAAATCGACAGTATTTTCCGTCAAGCGCATTATGGGACGGAAGTTTTCCGATGCATCGGTACAGCGGGACAGCAAGTGGTTGCCGTATCCTATCAAAGCCGGAAAGAATGACATGGCGGTTGTAGAAGTTGAGGGCCGGCAGTTTACCCCGCAGGAGATTTCCGCTAAAGTGCTGGGAAAAATCAAAATCGATGCAGAGAAGTATTTAGGGAGTCCTGTCACCCAGGCGGTTATCACGGTTCCGGCATACTTTGATGATAGCCAACGACAAGCCACCAAGCAGGCCGGAGAGATTGCCGGTCTTGAGGTCTTGCGTATCCTCAATGAACCCACAGCAGCAGCGCTTGCGTACGGTTTGGATAAAAAAAACGTCCATACAATTGCCGTCTATGATTTAGGTGGCGGGACCTTTGATATCTCTATCCTCGAGCTTGGAGAAGGCGTGTATGAGGTGAAGGCCACTAACGGCGATACACATTTGGGCGGAGACGATTTTGACAAAGTAGTTCTTGACTACCTTGCCGATGAGTTTAAAAAAGAACATGGAGTTGATTTGCGGAAAGACCCCCAGGCTCTTCAACGCTTACGCGATGCGGCGGAGAAAGCAAAAATCGAGCTTTCCAGTTCTCTGGAGACGGAAGTTAATCTTCCCTTCATTACTCAGGGGAAAGAAGGACCTTTGCATCTCGTGATGAAGCTTACCCGGGCTAAGCTTGAGAGCTTGGTTGATGAGCTAATTCAAAAGTCCATAGAGCCGGTCAAAAAGTGTCTGGCCGATGCCAAAATGAAAACGAGCGATATTGGTGAGGTTGTCATGGTGGGCGGTATGACCAGGATGCCTAAGGTAGTCGAAGTAGTGAAGAGCTTCTTCGGTAAAGATCCCAACCGGTCAGTCAACCCCGACGAAGTGGTGGCAATCGGTGCAGCTATTCAGGCAGGCGTTTTAGCCGGAGATGTCAAAGATGTGGTGCTTTTGGATGTGACACCTTTGACTCTTGGCGTGGAAACACTTGGCGGTGTCTCTACTCCCCTGATCCAAAGGAACACCACGGTCCCGACGAGCAAGAGTGAGATTTTTTCAACTGCTGCGGACAGTCAGACGTCCGTTGAGATAAATGTTCTTCAGGGTGAACGGCCGATGGCAGCGGATAATAAATCGCTTGGGCGGTTTGTGCTCTCCGGTATTCCTCCTGCTCCGCGTGGTGTGCCGCAGGTGGAGGTCACCTTTGATATTGATGCAAGCGGCATCCTCAATGTGACCGCTAAAGACAAAGCAAGCGGCAAAGTTTCCAATATCACGATCACCGGTTCCACCGGTCTTTCCAAAGACGAAGTGGAGAAGATGAGAAAAGAGGCCGAGGAGCATGCGGGCGAGGACCTTGCGAAGAAAGAAAAAATTGAAACGAGAAATCATGCAGACACCATGATCTATACAGCTGAAAAGACCCTCAAAGATATGGGAGACAAGGTCAAACCCGAGGATAAAACAGCGGTGGAGGAGAAGTCGAAGGCTTTGAAAGATATTTTGGATACAGGAAGCAAGGAGGATCTCGAGAAAGCAACGAGCGAGCTCTCTGAGGCGGTCCAGAAGGTCGGGGCTGCGGCATACCAGTCCAGCGAAGCTGGATCCGGCTCCGCCGGACAACCCCAGGACGACCAAGCTGAAAGCGGGAACGGAAAGAAGAAGGATGAGAAGAAGGTGGAAGAAGGAGAAGTGGTCAGTTGATATGGCCACAAAACGGGATTACTACGACATTTTAGGAGTCAGCAAGTCTTCCTCGCTTGACGAGGTCAAAAAGGCGTACAGGAAGCTCGCTTTAGAATGGCATCCGGATAGGAATAAGGCGGCCGGTGCTAACGAGAAGTTCAAAGAGATCAATGAGGCCTACGCTGTTCTTTCTGATCCGAAGAAAAAGGAAACATACGACCAGTTTGGGGCTGCTGCGTTTCAACCCGGCATGGGTGGCGGAGCAGCAGGTCAGGGGCCGTTTGGCGGGGGATTTGGTCAACAAGGGCCGTTCACATACACATATTCGACAGGCGGTGGGGGCTCTCCATTCGGCGCAGATTTTATCGATCCGTTTGAGATTTTCGAGCAATTTTTCGGCGGCGGTATGGGCAGAGCGTCTCGTAGAGCACGACGGGAAGTCTACGAAATCACGATTGATTTCATGGAGGCCGCGCGCGGTGTCACAAAAGAAGTTCATGTGCCCGCCGGTCGAGCCGGGGACGGATCTGTCCGGAAAACGATCAAGATTCCTGCGGGAGTTGATACAGGATCGCGGATCCGTTTTGATGATTTTGATATCCAGGTGGATGTCCGGCCGAGTAAAGAGTTCAAAAGGGAAGGAGATGATCTCATCATTGATCAGGAGATTGCCTACACCCAAGCCTCTCTTGGGGCTGTCGTTGAAGTACCCACGATTGACGGTCCTTTGAGCATTCGTATTCAGCCCGGTACCCAGCCCGGTACCCTTATCCGCCTACGTGGAAAAGGTGTTCCTCATGTCCGAGGAAGCGGTCGCGGTGATGAGTATGTCCGTATCAAGCTCACTATTCCCACCCACCTGACACACAGGCAGAAAGAGCTGTTGAAGGAACTGGAAAATAATAATTCCTAAGATTGTTTTATTGGGACAAAATATACCCCTTGACAGGCCAGGAATTTATATTATAATTGGTTCTTAGAGGAATGTTTATGGAACAACCAATTACTTCACTGTTTGATTTTATCGCCGCAGCTCAAAAGAGCAGGAACTATACAGACGATACCGCAGCCGGTATGCGTACTGCAATGCGCTTGTTTGAGAAAGAGCTCAAAAATGAAGAGAGTGCTTCTATTCCCTTGTTTAAAGAACATTTAATGCAGATCTATCGTCAAGTCGTTAATAAAAATATATCGAACTACACCGCGGGGTCGTTGGAACAGTATAAAAAGAGGATACTGAGATTATTGGGGGATTACGAAAAATATGGAGTTGATCAGACCAAAATGGCCTCATGGATTCCCCGAATTAGGGAAATGAGGAAACTTAATAAACCTGCGCAAAATCAGCCCCAGCAAAATGAAAACGCTCAAGAGTACCTTTTGGGGCAAAATCAAAATATGGTTGCTATGACAAAATTTCTATTAACTCGTCCTCAGGGTATGGCGGCGACAATTCAGACGGCACATGATTTAACGATCGATGAGGCTACTAAAATTCGAGCCTACATTGATTATTTGATGGTTACGATTGATCCGAATTATAAACCTGGGCAGTAAAAAAGAAAAAAGGGGTTGGCAGAGTGGTAATGCAGGAGACCTCGAGGCTCTAGGGTGCTGAAAAATACATCATGATTAAGTGTGTTAGTAAGCGCTCCGCGGGTTCGAATCCCGCACCCCTTTCAAGAAACGATTGAATGTGCTAACATAGTTCTTGCTTAATAACACACTTAACATAAAACCCCCTTCGGGGGTTTTTATGTTATAGGTACGGGTCAAGCAAAGAGAGCTCCACGTTACCCACTCGCTAAGGCTTGGCACTGGCAGGTAGTGTAAGGTACCTACGCATGTATGTTGTAAGTAGCGGTCGCTACTTACAACATACACTTGACATATAGACATAAATATGTCATATTAAATGGACTATGCAACTTGTTCGTACCACAGTGAGACTTCGCCCTGATATCAAAAAGGCCGCAGAGCGCAAAGCCCTGGAAGAAGATACCACGTTTGGGTATATTGTTCATCGTGCGCTGGAAGACTATCTTGCTAAAGCCGCAACACGCAAGGCTCGGCGACTGATCTTTCATACCCATGACTTGGGAGTACCTTTGGACAATTTAACCAGAGATGACTACTACCCCGAGCCGGCAGTCCATGCTGATTGATACCAACCTCATCATCTACGCGATCAATAGTGCGTCACCCAAGCACGATCAGGCGAAGCGATTTCTGAACCAAAATCAGAGTAATCTGATCGTTGCACACCAGAACATTCTTGAGGGAATGCGTGTTCTTACCCACGCGAAATTTTCTCACCCCATGACGTTTTTTCAGGCGCACAAAGCCGTTGACGCCGTAGCCCAAGCCGCGACAATTATTTTTCCAACCGAAGAAACACTCTCTATCGCTGTTGCGTTGATGCACAAGTATACGCGTGCAGCCAATCGGATTTTTGACGCGTACTTGGTCGCCACCATGCTCACGCACGGCATCAAAAAGATAGCGACGGATAATGACAGGGATTTTACGATGTATGAAGAAATCACTGTGTTTAATCCGTTTCGGGTTTTGGGCAACGGACATTGACGAAGGAGGAGAAAAGCGTATATAATAAGGAAGGTTTGAAGAGATAAAGGTGGGGAAACCCGCCTTTTTTACTAAGTTACCCGCCGCATCTTACTCTGCGCCTTACCTACTATTCGTAGCGCGGCGCAAAGAGCGATTGCTGGCGGGTGCAGAGGCCACTTAGGCTCCCGCGAAGACGCGGATCGCCTGTGGACACTAGCATGCCAGCTATCGTTCGATCAGAATTTGCATTAGCTCTCAATCAAGTCGCCACCGAGCGGGGGATAGATCCTTCCGTGGTCGTGGAAACTATCAAAGCAGCAATCATTGCCGCATACCGCAAGGACTATGGTGCGGCGGAATTGGAAACCCTTACGGTAGAGTTAAACTCTGATAATGGTGAAGCGAAGATATTTAAAGAAGGCAACAATATCACGCCGCCCGGTTTTGGTAGGATTGCCGCACAAACCGCCAAACAAGTCATCCTCCAGCGGATCCGGGAAGCGGAAAAACAAGCAGTTCTTGCAGACTTTCAAACAAAGGTAGGAAGTATTGCCTCCGGTATGATTCTCCGGTTTGACGGTCCGAATATGATTGTAGATATCGGTCGTGCGCAGGCCGTCATGCCGCCCCAAGAACAAAGCCCAACAGAGCGCTATCACCTGAACCAGCGACTTACCTTTTATATCGAAGGAATCCGCGAGACCATGCGCGGCAATGAGATTATTGTTTCCCGTGCTCATAAGGGACTCGTCGAAGGATTATTTAAGCGGGAAGTGCCTGAGGTTGCCTCCGGAGCCGTCCAACTTCGCGTGATTGCCCGTGAAGCAGGGGGGCGAACGAAAGTTGCCGTATTCTCCAATCAGTCCGGTGTGGATCCCGTGGGTTCCTGTGTCGGACAAAAAGGAGTCCGTGTCCAGGCGGTCATCAATGAGCTTGGGGGGAGCGAGAAAGTAGACATCATTCAATGGAGTGAGGATATCCATCAGTTTATTACAGCGGCTCTCGCTCCCGCAAAGGAATTGGAAGTCAAACTCAATGAAAAGAAAAAGGTTGCGGAAGTGTTGGTGCCTGAAGATCAGTTGTCTCTTGCTATCGGTAGGGAAGGACAAAATGTCCGTTTAGCTGCCAAAGTTACCGGATGGAAGATAGATATAAAAGGAAAAACAGGGATAAGTGATAAGCAAAAAGAGAAACCAGTATGAAACGCTGGCTCGATAAACAATACTATGAATCTCAACACAAGACCACCGATTGTAGCCGTATTGGGCCATGTTGACCACGGAAAAACCACTCTTCTTGACTTCGCTCGCAAATCCAATGTTGCCTCCGGAGAGCATGGCGGAATCACTCAACACATCGGTGCTTACCAAATAAAAGTAAAAAACCGTTTCATTACCTTCATCGATACTCCGGGGCATGAGGCGTTTGCCAAAATGCGTGAAAGAGGCGCAAATGTAGCGGATATTGCTATCCTGGTTGTGGCAGCCGACGATAGCGTCAAACCGCAGACCATCGAGTCTATCAAACAAATTCAAAACGCAGGTATTCCCATGATCGTTGCTATTAATAAAGTGGATCTTCCCACGGCCAATATCGACCGCGTGAAGAGCGATCTGGCCAAACACGGTGTACAGCTTGAGGGTTTCGGTGGCGACATTCCTTTTGTGCCTGTGTCTGCCAAGCAGGGCACCGGTGTTAGCGAACTTCTGGATCTCATTCTGTTGGTAGGAGACATGAAGGGAATAACCGGGGATCCAAACGACGAAGCCAGCGCAGTTGTTATCGAGACGCGTCTGGATAAAGGTCGGGGGATGGTAGCAACAGTGATCGTGAAAAATGGGACACTTATGGTGGGTTCGCCGCTTTATGTTGGTATCAAACAGATAGCAAAAGTACGCGCAATGTTTGACGAGCATGGCGTAGTCGTGTCCGCTGCCGGTCCGGGCAAGCCAGTGGAAGTACTCGGGTTTACTCTGTCGCCGGAAGTAGGCATTATTATAAGAAGCGCGCCAAAACAGGATGTGCATGATGACGTCATAACGACACTTATCCAGCCGGAGATGCCGGATTTTCTAAAACCCGTGGATCTTGAGGCTGAGCGAATTATCAAAATTATCCTCAAAGCAGACACCGCAGGGTCTCTCGAAGCCATTATCGCGTTTCTCCCGAAAAAGGTTATCGTGGTTGGGCGCGGTGTGGGTGATATTGCAGAAGCGGATATTTTGTCTGCTAAATCCATGGGCGCCATCGTCGTAGGATTTGGCGTAGTAGCAAAAACAGCGGTTGTTAAACTAGCTGAAACGGAAAAAGTCGTTTACCGGACGTACCGGATCATTTATGAACTCTTAGGTGAGCTTGGAGAAGTGGTTGCAGGGCTTAAAGAGGTGCTTCATGAGGAGCGGGAGCTTGGGACGGGGCGAATTATTGCAGAATTTCCCTTTGAGCGGGATCGTATCGCAGGCACCAAAGTTTCCTCCGGAAGACTCGCGCGCGGAGATAGGGTGAAGATCATGCGGGCAGATGTTGAAATTACTAGGGCAAAGATAAAATCCCTGCGTCATGGGAAAGATGATATTACCAAAGCGGATACCGGTATCGAATGTGGCGTCCTATTTGACCAAAAACTTGATTTTACTATAGGAGATGGTATAATTGCCTTCACTATAGGATAAGTATGGATTATCAAACAGAAGTCACTAAGGTAAAAGATCTCCTGGCCAAAGCCAAGGATATCCTCATTGTCACCCATGAGAGCCCTACTGATGACAGTATCGGCAGCAGTCTCGCGCTGTATTTAGGACTGATAAGCCTTGGGAAAAAGGTGACGATTGCTTGTCCTGACAGCATGAAAGTCGGCCTCAGTAGTTACGTGGGGGTTAATAAAATCATCTCGGATTTAGCTTCCAAAAAGAACTTCATCATCTCTCTTGATTACGTGGATGGATCCATCGAGAAGGTTAGCTACAACATTGAAGGAGACAAGTTTAATCTTGTCGTCGAGCCAAGACAGGGATTTGAAAGCTTTTCCCAGGACAAAGTTCACTATTCTTACGCATCCACAAGCGTCGATCTCATATTCTCCATCGATACGATTCACCTGGGGGGCTTGAAAAAGCTCTACGAGGGAAATAAAGAGTTGTTTGCCGGTAAACCCGTCGTAAACGTGGACCGGCACGCGGGTAACGCTCAGTACGGGAGTATCAACATCGTTGATGTTTCCTCTTCGACCACGGCAGAGGTTGTCGCACGACTTCTTTCGATGCTTGACGTAAAGCTCACTGTGGATATTGCAACCAATTTTCTCAACGCCGTGTATGAAGGAACCGGTAATTTTTCCGTGTCTAATATTTCCGCCGGAGCCTTTGATGTGGCCTCTGTCGCCCTCAAAGCCGGAGGGAAACGCTTTGGTGTGGTAGAGGAAACCGTTGCGCCGTCGGTAGCTATTGAACAAACACATGATCATCCCCACCCGGTCATGGATGACCGTGTCCAACCTGTGAGTCAACCAGCAACTCCTGCAGGGCAAGCCCCGGCAGACTGGCTCCGACCGAAAATTTTCAAAAGCTCGGGTCTCCTCTGACGCCTTGTTTTATTGGGCAAGATCGGATATACTATAACTCTTGGAGCGGGAGTTAGCTCCATTTCTTATGCCCCGAACAAAGATCGTAAAGACTACAAAATCCAAAAAGGCAGTTCCTGCGAAAGCAAAAAAAATTAAGAAAGCCAAGGTAGTGGAGGAAGTGGTTTCACCAGTTGCTCTTCCAAGCGCTGAAAAGCAGGAGGTCATTTCGAAGTTTCAGGTGAAAGCGGGCGATACGGGAAGCCCGGAGGTGCAGGTAGCGCTTTTGACGAAGCGTATAGAAAAACTCGCAGGGCATCTCAAATCCAATCCCTCTGACAACCATTCTCGCCGGGGACTTTTAGGTATTGTCAGTAAGCGTCGGAGGCTTCTGAACTACCTCGAGAAAAAAGACACGGGCAGGTCCAAAGAATTATCGCAAAAATTGGGACTGGCGAAGTAATGATAAAAGATGATAGAATAGAGAAGATAGATAACCACCATTTTCTATCCTCGAACATCTACAAAAGTACGTGCATGAAGATTGTTAAAAAATCCATTGAAGTAAGCGGGAAAGAATTATCCCTTGAAGTAGGTCGGTTTGCCGAGCAGGCATCTGCCGCGGTTTTGGCACGCTTGGGTGATACGATGGTGCTCGCTACCGTAACCGCATCATCAAAAGAAACCACACTTGATTATTTTCCGCTCTCCGTTGAGTATGTAGAGCGCCTTTACGCAGGGGGTAGGATCAAAGGCAGCCGTTGGGTGAAGCGAGAGGGAAGGCCGAGTGATGATGCCGTGCTTGCCGGACGAATCATCGACCGCTCTATTAGGCCGCTTTTCCCTAAAACGTATAAACACGACGTACAGGTTATTATCACCGTCCTTTCCGTAGACGGAGAAAATGATCCGGATGTATTAGGACTCGTCGCAACAAGTGCGGCAATTGCTATTTCTCCTATTCCGTGGAACGGCCCCATAGCAGGGGTCCGCGTGGGGTATGTAAAAGATAACGGCAATAGTACGTTCCTCATTAACCCGACTCTCCCTGAACAGGCGATGAGCGAGTTTGATTTTGTGGTCGCCGGTACGAAAGAAAAGACCGTGATGCTTGAAGGAGGCTTTTGCGAAACGCCCGAGCCGGTGGTGTTTGAAGCGGTGCAGAAAGCCCGCGAAGTAAACGGCAAACTGATTGACCTCATCAATTCTCTCGCTAGCGAGGTCGGAAAACCAAAAGTGACTGTACCGGCCGTGAGCGCGGCTGATGAGCTCAAAAAAAAGATCGCGGCTGATTATAAAAAGGAAATGACAGAAGCATTTGCCAAAAAAGCGGAAAAAGAATTCGGCGGTGAGGAAGTGGCGGCCCTTGCCAAGACGATAGCAGAAGCCTACGGCACCCAATACAGCGTAAAAGCGATAGAAGAGGCGCTTGATGGTCTTTTTAAGAAACAAGTCCGGGAGCAGGTGCTTACAAAATCCAAGCGATTTGACGGGAGGTCGCTTGATGAAATCCGTCCGATTTCCGTTGACGTGGGGATTCTCCCGAGGACCCACGGGAGCGCGATATTCCAGCGCGGTCAGACACAGGCGCTCACCGTGGTGACCTTGGGCACCCCAAGTCTTGAACAGCTCATCGAAAGCCCGACAGGCGAGGAGTCGAAGCGCTATATTCACCATTACAGCATGCCGCCGTATTCCGTGGGTGAGACAGGCAGGGTCGGAACCCCGAGCAGGCGTGAGATCGGACACGGAGCCTTGGCGGAACGGGCACTTCTTTCCGTCATCCCAACGGAGGATGAGTTTCCCTATACCATCCGTTTGGTTTCGGAAATTATGTCCAGTAACGGGAGCACCTCTATGGCGTCTACCTGCGGCTCTACGCTCGCGCTTATGGATGCCGGAGTGCCTATCAAAGAGCCGGTAGCCGGCATTTCAATAGGACTCATGACGGATGCGAAAAAATATGTACTCCTCACGGATATCATGGGGATTGAGGATTTTGCCGGAGATATGGATTTTAAAGTGGCAGGTACCAAAAACGGCATCACTGCTATTCAGCTGGATATTAAAATCGACGGACTCTCCGATGAGATTGTCAATGAAACGCTTCAACGGGCGCGAGGTGCCCGGATGAAGATTCTGGGGGCTATGCTTGAAGTCATTCCGGAGTCCCGGAAAAACCTTTCCCAATATGCGCCCAAGGTAAAGGTCGTCAAGATTCCGACGGAGAAAATCGGAGAAATTATCGGCCCCGGGGGCAAGATGATCCGGCAGATTATTGCTGTGACCGGCGCAACCGTGGATGTTGAGGACGACGGATCGGTTATGATTTCAGGGACGGATACAGCCGTTGCCAAAGCTGTTGAATGGGTCGAAGGGTTGACGAAAGACGTGGTGCCCGGCGAAGAATATGAAGGAGAAGTAAAGCGGATTTTACCGTTTGGTGCATTCGTAGAAATATTGCCGGGCAAGGAAGGCATGGTGCATGTTTCCCAGATGTCCACAGGCTTTGTCGGCAGCCCGAATGATATCGTTTCTTTGGGGCAGAAAGTAAAAGTGCGTGTCATGGAAATTGATGATCAAAAGCGCGTGAACCTCTCCATGCTTTTTGGTGAGGATGCGAAAAAAGTTTCTCCACCGCGTGAGCGACGTCCGTTTGACCGGGGGAGAAGGAGATTTTAATTTCTGATAGTATAGAAGCATGTCTACATTGACGGATGAAGTCGAGAATCTTCGTAAGCAAGTCATCGACGCTAAACTCCCTAAATCATTAGAATCCCGTGTCCAGGGGAACTTGGAAGAAATACTACGTCTTGAGCACGACATTAGTTCCCGTGTCCATACGGAGCAGATGACGCGTTACGTCGAGTGGGTAGTAAGCCTTCCATGGAATACGAGAACCCGCGATATTCTGGATTTGGTCCGCGCACGGGAGATCCTCAATAAACATCACTACGGCTTAGAGCCGGTAAAGGAGCGGATTTTGGAGTACCTCGCGATTCTCACGCTCAACAAAGAACATCATCGGGCACCGATCCTTTGTTTGGTTGGACTTGTGGGTACAGGCAAGACGACGCTTGCTACGTCTATCGCCGAGTCTATGGGGAGGCGCTTTGTCCGGATCCCATTTGGCGGGATGAGCGATGCGCTGGACCTTCGTGGTCAGTCGCGGGTCCGGCCGGATGCGGAGATTGGCCTCATTCTGAAAGGACTTCGGTTTGCAGGGAGTAAAAACCCGGTGATACTTCTGGATGAAATCGACCGGGTCGCAGAAGGGACGCGCGGGGATATTATGGGGGTACTTGTCGAACTTTTGGATCCGGAACAAAATGCAGCGTTTACGGACCACTACCTGGATTACCCGTTTGATCTCTCCGAAGTGCTATTTATCGCAACGGCCAATAATACGACCAATATCGCCACAGCAGTGCTGGATCGTCTGGAGCCTATCCAGATGCCGTCGTATAGCGATGAGGAAAAGATAAAAATCGCCAAAGACTACGTCATGCCTCAGCTTATGCGGGAGTCGGGGTTGACAAGCGAGAACTTGACGATAGATGAGGATCTCTGGCCCAAACTGGTCCGGCCGCTCGGCTATGATGCCGGTATCAGAAGTCTCGCGCGAACGATGAATGCTCTCTGCCGAAAAGTCGCGCGCATGATCGTAGAAGGGAAGGGCAAGAGTTTTCATATCACCGCCGGTAACATGAAGGAATATATTGAAGTTTATTAATCCGCAATGAGTTTTTGGAAAACACCACATAAAACGGTTTATCAGGGAACATCAAAAACCGGCCGCGATACGGTCCGGATCATCCCTCTGGGTGGTATGGGCAATGTGACGAAGAATATGTTCGTCTATGAATACCGTGTAGACGGAACTATCCGGGATATCCTCATTGTGGACTGTGGGATAGGGTTTCCGGGTCCGGAGATGTACGGGGTAGATTTGATCATTCCGGACGTGCGGTATCTTGCTAATAAAAAGCAATATATCCGCGGTCTCGTTTTCACCCATGGCCATGATGATCATATCGGCGGTATTCCGTATGTTTATGATAAGCTTGACGGTGTCCCGATGTGGGGGACCGTCCTTACGGCCGCGTTTGCAAACATCAAATTGCGGGAGATCAAAGTCAAAGCGCGGGTGACAGCGGTTGATTTTGACAAAACGCTAAACATAGGAGCGTTTACCGTATCGTTTGTGCGGATGACCCACTCGGTACCGGACGCGGCTAACCTCATCATCGAGACGCCCATCGGTATCTTTTACCACGGCAGCGACTTTAAATTCGACTTTGATCCTCTGGACGGCAAGCTATCGGAGCTCTCGAAGATTAACGCAGTAGGGAAGAAAGGCGTGCTTTGTCTCTTGTCTGACTGCCTGGGTAGTGAGCGGCCGGGATTTACTCCGTCGGAACAGGTAGTAGGCGAGACGATTGAGAAGGAGCTCAAACTCGCGAGCGGCAAAGTTCTTTTTACCACGCAGTCAAGTAACATTTCCAGAATTCAGCGCGCGATCGAGCTTGCGATACGCTCTGGAAGATCTGTCACCTTTCTCGGACGAAGCATTGATCAGAATGTGGAAGAATCTGTCAAGCTCGGCTACATGAAGTTTCCCCGGGATGCGATTGTCCGCGACCGGGACTTAAAACGCGTGCCGCCTACGAAGCAATTCCTGGTGGTAGCCGGAAGCCAAGGTCAGCCGGACAGCGCAATCTCACGAATCGCCAATGACAGCCACCGGTTTGTGACTCTGGATGAGGGCGATACCGTCATTATTTCTGCAGATCCCATACCAGGGCGCGAGCTTGATGTGAACAACCTGATTGATCAGATCTATAGAAAGGGAGCGCGGGTATCCTACAGTGACATTATGGAGGACCTCCACGTTTCCGGTCACGGGAGCCAGGGGGACATGATGCTTCTGCTTTCTGCAACAGGCCCACGCTATATTTTCCCCATCGGAGGCACGTATAAACATCTCATGCAGTACCGGAGACTTACGAAGGATCTGGGGTATGATAAGCGCGACGTGTTCATCCCTGAAGACGGGCAAGTCCTGGAGTTTTCTTCTCAAAGTCCACCGCGTGTGGCCGAGACGCTTGAGCTTGAAAACATCATGGTGGATGGGTTAGGGGTTGGAGATGTGGGTAATGTGGTGCTTCGCGATCGGCAGACGATAGCAACAGAAGGTATCGTCGTTATCGTTATCCCCATCCAAAAGTCGACGGGCAGGGTGACCAGCGGGCCGGATATCATCTCGAGGGGGTTTATCTATATGAAAGATTCAGGCGGCCTCATCGACGCGGCCAAGCGCGTGGTGCTTCAGTCGTTGCGTCTCAAAAAGGGCCGGATGATGGACTGGCAGTTTGTACGGAAACAGATAAGTGAAAATCTGGAAGTCTTTCTGGCCCGCGAAACCGGACGCCGCCCCCTCATTGTCCCCGTCATCGTGGAGGTGTAATTTTCCTCAAGCTTGCCAGTGGTGTTGTATCCTTCTATACTAGTGTTTACGATGAAACGATCGTTTTTTGGCAGAGGGAAGCGGCGATATAAGAAACATTCACCCTTTCACTTCAAACTCAAAAAGCAGACGGTCTATACCGTCGGCGCTATTTGGTTGTGGTTATTTGCGGCGATTATCACCCTTTCTTTCTTCGGCGAAGGAGCGGTACTGCGTACTCTTCGTGATGCTCTTACTACTCACGTCGGGTGGATTATGTATCTTACTCCTCCATTTCTCGTGTCCTTAAGCTTTCTCTTTTTTAAAGTTAAATCAGACATCGGGCGGCCGAATGTACCTATTGGCATCGGACTCATGCTTTTTTCTTTGGCGACCCTCACGCAAGCCGGGGATGTAGGGATAACCTTCTGGTCGTTTCTATCCGGATTTATCGCGCCTGAAGGAGTCATCATTGTGGGCTTGGGGCTTCTCATGATGAGTATTATCCTTCTTTTTAATGCATCGCTTGACCGGTTTATGAATTTTCTTTTCATGGGAGCGCAGGCCCTTTTTGAGTCGACGAGTCATGCACTTGTTCGCATGACGGGAAAGAGCGAACAGCCGCTTTTTGGCAGGACGGATAAACCAATTTTAAAGATAAAAGGCGTCGATGACGGAAAGATTTTCGCAAAAGCACCGATCATTCCACCTCCGGTTCCGGTCAAATCCGAACTGAAAATCCAAAGTCCAATGTCCAATTCTCCGGCGACGGAAGGGTCGGCAATATGGGAGTATCCTCCCTTATCACTTCTTTCCGACGGCCCGGCAGGCAAAGCTGACCGCGGAGATGTACGGGATAATGCTCACATCATCGAAAAGACGCTTGAAGGATTTGGTATAAAAGCCGATGTTACGGAGGTGAATAAGGGTCCGGCTGTCACGCAATATGCTTTGGAAATTGCCCTCGGTACGAAGGTCTCTAAGATAACAGCGCTCTCCAGCGATCTTGCGCTTGCGCTTGCCGCTCCTACCGGCCAGGTCAGGATAGAAGCGCCCATTCCGGGGAGAAAACTCGTAGGGATAGAGATTCCTAACCGCGGACTTGAGTTTGTGACGCTTAAAAACATGCTTTCATCGGAGGCGATGCGGAAATCCAAGAGTAAGTTGACGGTGGCTTTAGGTTTGGACGTATCCGGAAGTCCCGTAATAGCAGACATTGGGAAGATGCCCCACGTATTAGTAGCCGGGACTACGGGTTCGGGAAAATCAGTGCTTATCAATTCATGGATAAGCTCGCTCCTTTTTCGAACGACCCCGCAGGAGGTACGGCTCATCATGGTGGATCCTAAACGCGTCGAGCTCACCGGCTACAACGGCATTCCGCATCTATTGACCTCGGTCATCGTCGAGCCGGATAAGATCCTCTCTTCGCTTCGCTGGACAATGACGGAGATGGAGAACAGGTATAAACAGTTTGCCGATGTAGGAGTGCGAAATATTGATAGTTTTAATGAACTTTCCGGTTTCCAGGCTATGCCGTATATTGTCATCATCATTGATGAGTTGGCTGACCTCATGGCGTATGCTCCGGTTGAGGTAGAGGATAGTATTTGCAGAATCGCCCAAATGGCCAGAGCAACCGGCATCCATCTGGTGCTTGCCACACAGCGGCCGTCGGTAGATGTCATCACGGGACTTATCAAAGCCAACATCCCGGCACGTATCGCATTTAGTGTCTCATCAATGGTAGATTCACGGGTCATCATAGATATGCCGGGCGCTGAGAAGCTTCTCGGAAAAGGAGACATGCTCTATGTTCCTCCGGATCAGGCCAAACCCAGTCGGATCCAGGGTACGTTTGTATCGGAACAGGAAGTGAATAAGCTTGTCGATTTTTTGCGTAATAATAATCAAAACACACCGGTCCAGTACACGGAGGAGGTGACGAGTCTATCCGTGCCGGTAGGTGGCAGAAAAGGAGCAATGGGTAATGTAGGCGGGGACGGGCATGATACTCTCTTCGAAGACGCCATCCGGCTTGTGTGCCAGTATGATAAAGCCAGTGCCTCCCTCCTCCAGCGCCGGCTTTCCATCGGCTACGCGCGTGCGGCGCGCATCTTAGACCAATTGGAGGAGGCCGGAATCATCGGTCCGGGAGAAGGCAGTAAGCCCCGAGATGTCCTTATGAAAAATGCGGAGGAATATCTGGCACAGCAACAAGCACAGCAATGATGAAAACAGTCGGGAGTATTCTTAAAGAAGCACGGGAAGCCAGACATCTTACGTTTGACCAGGTTGAAGCCGCCACAAAGATCCGGGCAAAATTTCTCGAAGCTATAGAAGCGGATGATTATCGTATTTTACCTTCACTCGCCTACGCGAAAGGGTTTGTAAAAAATTACGGAGAGTTTTTAGGGATACCGGTAGAGACGACGCTCGCGTTTTTTCGTCGCCAAACGAAAGATATCGCGCGGTCCGCAATTCTTCCGAAAGGAATTGCTCAGTCGCTTAACCGTACGTGGTTCCAGTTGACACCGGCACGATTTCTCATATTCCTTTTTGTCGGTCTGGTCCTCACATTTCTCGTCTATTTGGGCCTTCAATACCGGCAGCTTCAAAATCCGCCGGGTCTTACGCTCGAGTCGCCAAAGGAATATGCTGTGGTAACTCAAAAGAAAGTTGAAGTGCTTGGGAGTATAGATCCGGATGCAACGGTAGTGGTTAACGGGATTTCGGTGCTCGTCCGGGGAGACGGAAAGTTTTTTGATCAGGTGACGCTTGAACCCGGGGCAAATACGATCACCGTCATTGCGACGAGCCGCTATGGAAAAACCACGACCGTGACGAGAACCGTCAGTTATCAATCTGAAGAAGGCCGTTGACGGGGGGGTGGTGAGAAGTGTAAAGTGGAGAGTGCATGGATCCTGTCCAACTTACCATCATTGCAGTTAGCCTCGTTCTTACGGCATTATTTGTCTTCCTCGGCGTACAGGTGTGGTACATCCTCAAGGAAATGCGCGCGTCTCTTCAGAAAGTGAATACCATGCTGACGGACGCAACGAAAGTGACCGGTACGGTAAGCGAAGGGTTTACGAGTGTTGCCGGCCTCATGAGCGGGCTTAAGGCAGGGCTGTCACTTTTTAGTGCATTTAAAAAGAGGGGAGTATCAGATGAATAACGAAAAACACGACAATAGATTCTGGTTTGGATTTTTTATCGGAGGACTCTTAGGCGCTCTGCTTCTCTTTTTTATGGGTACAAAGGAGGGAAAAAAGACAGGAAAAGCCTTGGAAGATAAAGGAAAAGACCTCCTTGAAGAACTTCAAGACAAGCTTGAAGAGATGGAAAAGCGTGGGAAAGATCTCGTGAAGCAGGGTGAGGAACTAAAAGACCAGGTGATCGATGAGATCAAGGAGAAGAAGGAAGTTTTGGGTGATGCTGCGGCCGAGAAGCTCGACACCGCGCTTGCCCAGATAGAAAAGCTCCAGGAGCAAAGTGTGGAGACCACCAAACACATCCGCAGCCGTTTCTTCAGAAACCTCCCGAAAAAGCGCTAGTTGGACCAGCGATATAACATTAATTCCGACATGGGGTAGTCTTTTATATTACGTGTTACCAAGGTATGTCCATTGACAAGTGCTGTTGCGGCAATCAGCGTATCTACCGTTGGAAGACTTACACCTTTTGTTTTATAGGCGTAACGCAGTTCACCGGCAAGCTCAGCAATAGATTCCGTTAACCCAAAAGGCTTGGTTAAGGCATAAAGCTGTGGAAGAAAAAAAGTTGCTTGGTGTTTCGTCCATCCTGCGCGAAGTTCTGAAACAGTGAGGAGAGAGATAGCAAGATTTCCTGCTTGGGAGAGCCTCTCTACGAGTTGCAGGGCATACGGCCTCTTCTGGAAGAAATCAGCCAAAACATCAGAGTCGATGAGGAATGTCGTCATACGCCTAGCCGTTTCAGTCGTTTATCATCGCCTCTACGAAGGCGGCGGATGTAGGTTCGCGAATCACCAAAAGAGAGGAGAGATGGAGGCGCTGCAAGCAAGGTTTTGAGTGCTTTTTCCCGTTTGATCCGATCCATTTTTTCTTTCGCCGCTTCGCTTAAAAATCGGCTCAAACCCCGCTCCGGCACGTATCGCCGAAGCATAGTAAGGACGTCTTCAGAAAGAGAGATATTTATTCGAGTAGTAGGCGATGGCATCATATACACACTACTATACACAATACCAGTGTGTATGTCAAATAACACCACGTTGTTGTAAGCAGATAATAGAAAGATGTATACTTATTATGGATAAAACCGTATCAGTCTAAGCCTAATTTATGCGTATTCCTGTATCAGAAGCAAGACAAAAATTGATCGGTATTCTGGCAACTTCGGGTGCCTCAAAGATCGATGTTGAGACAATGGCTGAGGTCATGATGGAGTATGACTTTCACAACAACACATTTTCCGGGTTCAGCGGGGTAGAGTACAGGCGAGATCAACTGCGTGATTCTAAAAATAAAAAACACCGGATGATGGTCAATAAACCCAGCATGAAGCTCATTGACGCAAATGGTCGATCAGCGATTCTTGAAGGGGCAGCAGCAGTAGATTTAGTTTGTAAAATGGCCAAAAAAACCGGAATCGCGATGGTTGGGATATATAACGCTACCTACCATGAGGGCATGGAAGTTTATGTGAGAAAGATTGCAGCTCGTGACCTTATCGGTCTCGTGTCTGCCAACGGTGGACCGGCAGGAGTCGTACCATACGGTGGTACGAAAGCAATATTTGGCACAAACCCCATTGGGTACGGTATTCCATCTAATGATTTGCCGATCGTTTTTGATGCGGCAACAGGTAAATATCCGTATGGCAGCATACGGATCGCAAGAAAACTAAAAAGGGTTTTGCCTGACGCCTCATACTTTGATAAAGAAGGCCGCCTCACGACCGATCCGGAAAAAGCTGTGGCAATTGTTCCTTTTGGTGAGCATAAAGGATACGCGATAAACCTTCTATTGGAAGTGATGACTGGGTTTTTGGTGCGGGCTAAATCAGGGTTATTAATCAAGAGCGAGAAAGACCTGGGAAGTTTTTTTATCGCGATAGACCCCTCTATTTTTGTCCCTATTAAGGAATTTAAGGCAAATGTTTCCAAGCTTATTCAAGAAATTAAGACAGTTAAGCCAATGTCCGGATTTGATGCGGTGTATGTTCCTGGGCATCGGGGAGAAGAAGCAAAACAACATATGCTTAAAGAGGGGTACATAGAAATAGCGGATTATATTTGGAAAGAATTTGAAGAACTGTACAAGAAGACCGTTGTTTAAGCTTCTGCAGCTTGCTCTAGTGCGTGGTAGAGGTTGTCTTCGATATCGATTTCTCCGGATTTGAGGCGTTCCTTAGTTAGTTTATCTCCACGCTCGCCGGGGATTAAAATTTCAGATACTCCCTCAGATTTTTTAGCGGATTTAATACGTTTGATGATGGAAGATACTTCTTTGGTAAAAGATTCTCTAGAAGTAAGTATTTCGGGATCAATTGCCATTACGAGATTTCCGGCGTTATCACTATCGCTATTAAACGAATCTGCTTGTACCAAAGAGCCTGCAAAAATTTGTACAATTAATGCTAAACCAGAGCCTCTATGTCCGCCAAATGTTTTTAACGCACCGGACATAATCTCTGCAGGATTCTGCGTTGGGTTACCATCTTTATCGTATCCAATACCTTGAGCAACCACCCTTTTTGCTGTTTTAGCCTCTATTAATCCGTAATATGCCATTGCGGACGTCGACATGTCTAAAAGAATAGGATCATTTTCTGTAGGAATTCCATATGCCATTGGGTTAGTGCAGAAACGGGCTTCTGTTGATCCAAATGGTGCGGTTGTTTGAAATGGAGCAGATGCGAAAGCAATTCCGATCAATCCTTTTTTTGCGATCTTATTTACGTAATATCCCAATGCGCCGGTTGATTCCGATGTATTAAAATTGCCAACAAAGCCAACGCCGAATTTTTTGGATTTTGCAATTGCAGTATCAGTAACCAAGTTCATTACTACCATGGCATGAGTCATGTTTCCATCAATGAGCGCAGAAACCGGAGTTTCTTTAACGATTTTAGGACTTGCAGCATTGTCCCTTTTGGGGATGCCTTTACCAATGAGTTTCACCATTCCCTGATTATTACCACGCAGTTGGGCATACATGAGCATACCCAGAATGGTATCAGCCTCCTTGTCGTTGTACCCCTGTTTCTTCAGTGCCTTGAGCCCGAGATTTTTGAGTTCTGAAATTTTTACCTTCATGGTTTGACGATAGTGAAACCTGCGCGTTTGAAATGTTGGTCGAAGGTGGCGACAGATGTGATGTTTCTTTGTTGCATGATAACAAATGAGACACAATCGGTAAACGATAGACCACTCCAATCATTTTGGAACCATTCCCATGCTTTTCCATCGTGCAACGCTGTAACGCGAACTACTTGCACCATAAAGCTATGATGTGCGATTTTTTCTCTTAGTTCTTGTGCTTTTTGGAGCCCGCATCGCTTCCGAATTAAGGTAAATGATTCGTCGAGAATATAATTTGTGGTAATGAGAATTACATTGTCTTTAATAAGCACAACATTAATATCTCGTGCTTGATTATGGAATTCATCTTTGGGATCAACTAATGCTTTAAAGAAGCTGGTATCGAGAAAAATAGTGCGTCTATTCGCCATAAATAATCTTATCTTCTTCGGATAATTCTCCCATGGGTTTGTTTGGTAAACGCGCGATACGTTCAATCTCTTCCAACACATGCATTTTGGATACAACTTTTTTTCGCTTTATCCCTAATGTACGCTCTGTGACGTCCGCATGCGCGATGGTGTTTAAGTATTCATTGATGCTCATGCCCATATCAGCAGCCACGGCTTTAACTTGCAACCAATCTACTACGGGCATCCGTACATTAGTCGTGACGATTTGTTGTTTCATATAGTATAAATCATACTATAGTATGATTGGTATGTCAAGAGGCAGCCGTTTTAAGCTCTCCGGTGAGCCAGTCGGCGTAGTTTTTGGACATGTGGAGGATGGGGAGGGCGAAGATGGCAGGGTTATCGTAAGAATGGATTTTGAGAACTTCTTTTTCTATCGCTTCGTAATGTTTTTCGATAGTTTTGCAAAGGAGGACAACTTCATCCGCTTCTTCGATCCGGTTATTTACCGGCGGCCAGAAATAGAGAGAGCGCATGCCGGGAATGATATTAATACACCCCGCGAGTCGCTTCTTGAGGAGGTGCCTTCCGATGTCCTCGGCTTGCTGCCGGGATTCACAGGTGATGTAGACAAGAATCATGCTTTCCATAAGGCAATTATATCAGGTTTGCGAGGAAGGAAGCCGGGGATACGATGGGAATATCACGAAACTTTTTAATCGGCAGGAGATGTCGTTTATCGCCGGAGATGATGTAATTGGCTTTGGCCTCAAGCGCGCATTCTAAGACGCGATTATCAGACGGATCAGTCTGAATGCGAGCAATTCGTTTGATTGGTTTTATGACGGTGCAGAATTTTCCAAAATAGGAGATAGCCTCTCTGACTTGGTATTCCTGCCATCCAAACTTGACATGGAGCGTTCGCGATAGCTCCATAAGAATTGCCGGAGACATGAAGAGTGTGACCTCTCCTTTTCGTGCGGCAAGGATGATACGTTCCGGATTGCCGCCGTAGATGAGAGCAGAAATGAGGACGTTGGTATCACAGACAACAGAAATCATGAAGCGTCGAGGATGCGTGCAATGTCATCCTCCGAGGTGATGCGGAATTTTCGCGCCGTTTCTTCACCCCAACTGCGCAGTTTCTCCCATTGTTTTTCCATAGCATAGCGCTCGATGAGCGAGGCGACGATGGAGCTTCGGCTCGCTCCCGCATTTTTTCTCAGCGCATCAAGCTGACGGACGAGCATCGGAGGAAGCGATACGGAAACGACCGTGGTGGTGCGGGTGATGTTCATACAGTGTAATAATATATGTTTATATAGATCGTGTCAAATTGCCGCTTCTTTCTCCCACGATTCACATGTGATGTAGACGAGGATCATAGGAATTATCCAGATGCCAGTCGTTTTCCAAGTTTGAATTGGACAAGCACGTAAATAATAAGATTGACGAGTAGGATGTAAAGAGGAAAACCATAGTGGGCCAGTGTCCAATCAGATACCGTCAGTAATGTAAGTAACCCATTCATTGCGGCAGTCAGCCACGGCCAGCCAATTTCAGTTTCGGGATGGTGATACGCTTTAACAATTGTTGGTACCGCAGCCAAGCCGTCAGCAGCGATGCTCAATAAAATTGCGACGTTACCCTCTTTTGTTATAAGCCACAGGACAAGTCCGAGGAGCGAAACCGCGCCGCAGGTCAAATCAAATCGAGTTAATTTCCATTCTGCCTTTTTATTTACGAAAGAAGCAATAAATATAAGCAATGGAAAAAATCCGACACTGAATGTCATGAGCGACTGGATACCGACGCCTTTTTGGATTTGCGCGGCGAACGCAATGAGCGGTGCGACAGACCAGAGAAGAAAAGAGACCCGATTGGGCTTGACGTTGCCTCTTATCGTATCGATAAGGTACCAAAGCGCCCCAACGGATCCGATGACTGTTCCGATAATCACGAAATACGAGGGTAGCATACTTTGGAGTATAGCAGAAATTACCGGGTATGGGCGGATTTTATGACGTGCTGTTTCGGATCAAATTTGGGAGTGGTGGCCATGAAGAGAGTGAGATTTCCCCCGGTACCAGATTTGCCTTCAGGCGAATCGGTACAGGGCTTCGCTTCCCATGCAAATGATTCTCCTTTATCCAAAAAGATGAGGTCGCCAACCCGTATTGGCTTTTTTTGATTCGGAGTTATGATGTGTCCGTCGCCGGAAATAACAAATGCGAGTTCTTTGGAGATTTTATTTACGGCAAAGCCTTTTTCGGGATACCTCTCTTTGATCTCTACAATAGCACCACTGATTGATTTTTCATTCATCACAAACTCCCAAATAGTAGTTGTCGGAGACGCTTGGATTTTTTTGGTTTGGGATGATTGAATGATAGTCATATTACTTGATCACTTTGTAGTGCAGTTGGATGGTTTGATGGTTGGTGAGGGTTTTTAGCCCGAGGAGTTTGAGACGCGCTTCGAAGTCCCCGTCGGCAAACAGGGGAATACCGCGGCCGAGGATGAGGGGTTCGATGTCTATATACAATACATTTCATCAATGAGGTCTTCTTTGAGAAACGAGCTGTTGAGTATCCCGCCGCCGCAGACGAGAGCCTCCTTGTATCCTTTTTCCTTAAGCATAGCGAGGACGCCTTCCGGTGATTTATCGGTGAAGATAGTATGGGGAAGTTGTTTGCTTATAAGCGTGGGGTCGTGGGTAAGGACAACGGTGAGAATATTTTTTTGTTGATAGCCTTTTGACTGAATATAATCGTAGGTGTTTTTTCCGATAATGGCGTTGCCTACTTTTTTACACATTGCAACAAATAACTTACTATCCT
>Ga0080064_1001787_pt1 | contig 40579 bp, 39 predicted proteins | sample Subgrocontami54m_FD_69260 | JGI IMG/M metagenome (GOLD analysis project Ga0080064, IMG submission 69260) | Subsurface groundwater microbial communities from S. Glens Falls, New York, USA - GMW46 contaminated, 5.4 m (SPADES assembly) (version 2) ...
CCGGCTGCAGCGATGACGTGATCGAAACCCTGCTCGACCAGGTGCTGTACGTCAAGCCCGAATACCACGAACTCGACATGATCCCGGAAGAGAAAAAACTCACCACCATGGTCAACCTCGGCGGGTGAGATAATCAAGGGACCGCACTGTTCAGGAAAAGAGTGATTGTTTTGTAGGGAGTCAGCTAACCGACCTCTACTTTTTTTTGATTGCCTCACGGTGATTGCTTTGAGGGATAGAGGGTGATCGGCAGAATGAAGAGTTACTTTTTTGGGTAGAAAAAAAGAAGGCACTTGGGTAGGTCATTGCAATGCGAAGAAGAATGCGCTTCGCATTATTACGGATGCTCTTCGACCCAGACCTCGCCCTGGGGGGTGGTCTCTTTCTTCCAGATCGGCGTGATTCGTTTTAATTCATCGATGCACCAGGAGCAGGCCCGGAAGGCATCTTTCCGATGCTCGGCGCCGACCACGATCAAAACGATATTCTCGCCGATCGAAATCTCTCCGACCCGGTGAATGATCGTGACGTCGATGATGTCGTAGTCCTTCAGCGCCTGTTCCCGGATCTCCGCCAGGCGTTTTTCCGCCATTCCCGGATAATATTCAAAATCGATCATATGGATGTCCCGGCCTTTTGAAAAATCCCGGGCGGTGCCGAGAAAGCTGACGATTCCCCCGATCCGTTTGGAGCTGTTCCTGATTTTGAGGGTCTCCTCTTCGACGCTGAAATCTTCACGCTGGATTCGAATGCGATCCGTCAGGGGTGTTTTCTTTGTATCCATTTTTTATCCTTTAACCGATGAATAACCCCGCCGCAAGCAGCGGGGTATCTAAAATCACTTCCCCTCCCTCAATGGGAGGGGTAAGGGGAGGGTGAAGAAAGGATGAACACCCCCACTCATTCCTCCCCCATCTAAGGGGGAGGAATGAGTGGTAGACAGAAAATACCATGACCTCCAGGAAATGGTTGGAGGAGGAGCGGAAACCAAACCCATCCCGCGCAGCAAGCTACGGGGAATTCAAAGATTAAACGGAGCCGTTGCTGATCCCCCTGCAAAGGGAGGAAGGAGAGCAATTTCATCTCCGTTTTGAATCAAACAATGTTTTTCAACGACTTCTTGATTGACCGAAATGAGAATTTTCCCTTCCTGAAGAATCTGCTTGAGCGGGGGAAGCTCTCCTTCCAACCTCTTAAGCAACTGCTCCAGCGTCGTCCCCTTCTCGACCTCCAGGCTGAACTCTTCTTTTCCGACGATCTTTTTAAGGACTGCAAAAAATCTAATTTTTACCATAAAGAAAGCTCCAAAAAATTAAGAAAAGAATACCTTTTTAGCCCTTTGCTGTCAAGGGGATTATCCAACGAAACGGGTTCTTTGTCTCCGAGTTTCATGGAATTGATGCGAACAAATCGGTAAATAGAAAGGGCAATCCTTGTTTTATTGGAATGCCCTTCTAAACCCGGTCTGCAAGGCCCGCCAGGTGGACATGGTATTGAATCTTTTTTGAATCTGGACGGGACAGGAATGTCCCTCCCACCTTGATGGGGGTCAGGGGCAGGGGGTCGGGGGGCAGTTTTAGACCGGCAGCCGGAAGGGCCTTCCATCCGTGAATCAAGCACTGCTGTCCACCCGTGCATCATGAAAATTTGCCCCCCTCACCTTGCCTCTCCCACCCAAGGGGGGAGAGGGATATTTTTTTCTTTTCAGCCGGCCCATTTTGCCACAGGGGTTTGACATCCGGGGTCAAAATGAGTCTCTTTCTCCCGGAACTTCATCTTTTTGGCGCCTTGACATATGCATCGGTGATGCATACAATGTAAAAGACGAAACAGGGAGGAACATTATGCGCACCACGTTGAATCTGGACGAAGATCTCATGCAAGAGTTGATCAAGGCCACGGAGGCCCGGACCAAGACCGAGGCGATTCATATCGCGGCCGAGGAGATGATCCGGCGCAAAAAGCTTGAAAAATTGAAGTCCCTCAGCGGCAAGGTCCGCATCGATCTCGATCGGCGCAAACGCAAAAAGGTTGAATCGACGCGCCAGAAAAGACTCGCGAAGGGCTGGCGTGGTCATCGCTGACACCTCGGTCTGGATCCCGTTTTTCAATCGCCCCGACTCGCCGGAGAAGCAGGCGCTCGACGCCTTGATCGACGCGGATGAGATCGCTCTCGTGGGCGTGGTTCTTGCCGAACTCCTTCAGGGCTGCCGCGTGCGGAAGGACCGCGACGAGATTTCGGACGCCCTGTTCGCGCTTCCCTATCTCGAAATGACGCGCGAAACGTGGGTCCTGGCCGGGGAGACCTCCTCGCTCTTGCTTCGCCGGGGCGTCACCCTTCCAATGTCCGACCTGGTGGTCGCCGCCGTCTCTCTGGAGCGCCAATACCAGGTCTACAGCCTGGACGCCCACTTTAAAAAGATACCCGGTCTTGCCCATTATCATCCCTGATCCTCGCCATATGGATAAACTATCAGGCACGTAAAAAAGGCAAGTTCCGAACCTCCTCGCTGGACTTCCGCAAAAGATATCGGTAGAATGAGCAAAAATTTTGGAGAAAAGATTCATGGCAACCACTGAAAACAACACGTCGAACATGGCGGTCTTTTGCGATCTGGAAAATGTGGCGCTCGGCGTGCGGGACGCGCGCTATTCCAAGTTCGACATCAAGAAGGTCTTCGAACGGCTGCTTCTCAAGGGAAATATTCTCGTCAAGAAGACCTACTGTGATTGGGACCGTTACAAGGAATTTAAGGAAGGGATGCATGAGGCGGCGTTCGAGTTGATTGAGATCCCGCACATCCGGCAGTCGGGAAAAAACTCCGCCGATATCCGGATGGTCGTCGACGCCCTCGATCTCTGCTACACGAAATCCCATATCAATACCTTTGTCATCATCAGTGGCGATTCCGATTTTTCGCCCTTGGTCAGCAAGCTTCGGGAGAACAACAAGACGGTGATCGGGATCGGGGTGAAGAACTCCAGCTCCGATCTGTTGATCGCCAACTGCGACGAATTTATTTTCTACGATGATCTGGTCCGCGAGGCGATCGCGGAACGAAAAAAGGCGACCCGGCCGGCAGTGAAACCCGCTGAAGTAAAAACAGAAGCCAAGACCGATGTAAAACCGGCGGATGCCAAGGCGGAAGAAGAAAGGAAAGAACTAAAGAAACAGGAAGCGCTGAACATGGTCCTCGACACGGTTGATGCGATCTTCAATGAACGGGGAGAGAAGGAAAAGGTTTGGGGATCGATGGTCAAGCAGACCCTGCGCCGCCGGAAGCCGGGGTTTAACGAATCGTATTATGGGTTCCGCAGCTTCAGCCAGCTTCTGGAGGAGGCGCAGAACCGAAAACTCCTGGTTCTGGAAAAGGATCAAACTTCAGGCGGCTACATCATTCTCGATTTCGGGCCGGAGTGGCAATAGCTTCTTCCCTTTAAAATAGGCCCTAGCGCGAAAAATTAATTGAACGCCGCCGAGTAGGTCGGCCCTGGAAGCATGGCCGTGATAAATTTTGCTTATGGTGACCTATTTTAACGGGGCTCCAATTGAATCGGCATAGAAAATCCCCCTCCCGGTTGAACGGGGAGGGGGATTTTCTATTTTCATCGGACTTCTGAAAAGAGTTTACTTTCTCTCTTCGGCCCGCTTCGCCTGATAGGCTTTGATCAGCTCCTCCGAGATCAATTTTGGAACAGGGGCATATTTCAGGAATTCCATCTGGAATTCACCCTTCCCCTGGGTTCCGCTTCGAAGGTCGGTCGAGAATCCGAACATGGCCGACAACGGCACTTCCGCTTCGATCTGGACAAAGGCGTCATTGCTCTGTGTGCCGGTGATGATTCCTCTTCTCTGATTGATGAGTCCCATGACCCCTCCCTGAAATTCAACCGGCGCTTCGCACCCGAGTTTCATGATCGGTTCGAGAATGGTCGGCCTTCCCTGAGGATAAGCTTCCCGAAACGCCGCCATGGCGCAGATTTTAAAGGCCATTTCGGAAGAGTCAACCGGATGGGAGCCGCCGTCATTGATGACCACCCGGACACCCACGACTGGAAATCCGATAAGAGAGCCGATTTTAATCTGCTCACGGAAACCTTTTTCGCAGGCCGGGATGAACTCACGCGGGATGGAACCTCCTTTGATATCGTCGACGAACTCGAAGGTCTCCACCGCATCGGACGGAAGGGGTTCGATATATCCGCCGATCTTCGCGTACTGGCCGGAACCTCCGGTCTGTTTTTTATGGACATAAGTGAATTCGGCTTTTTGGACGATCGTCTCCCGGTAGGCCACCTGCGGCTGTCCCGTCACCACTTCACAGCCATATTCACGCTTGATCCGCTCAACATAGATGTCGAGATGGAGTTCTCCCATCCCTGAAACGATCGTCTGGGCGCTCTCCTCGTCGCGGTGAACGCGAAGCGTCGGATCTTCCCGGGTAAAGCGATTCAGCGCCTTGGAGAAGTTACTGGCGCCGGCCTTGTCCTTCGGCCAGACTGCGAGCGAGATCACAGCATCCGGGACATGCATCGAAGTCATGGTATAACGGATCGTCCCGTCGGTAAAGGTGTCTCCGGAGGCGCACTCGACACCGAACATCGCCACGATATCGCCCGCTTCCGCGCCGTCAATATCGTGCATCTCGTCGGCATGCATTCGAACGAGACGTGAAACACGAATTTTTTTACCATTTGTCGAATTGTGTATGGTATCCCCTTTCTTCAACTTTCCCTGATAAATGCGGGTATAGGTCAATTGGCCGTAGCGCCCGTCCTCAAGCTTAAAGGCGAGCATGACGAGCGGTTTGTCCGGGGTGGACTCCAGCACGACTTTGGCCTCATCGTTATTCTGGTCATGGGCTTCATTGGCCACCTCGGTCGGATCGGGGAGATAGTAGCCGACGCCATCGAGAAGGAGCTGAACCCCCTTGTTCTTAAAGGCGGAGCCCATCATGACCGGCGTGAAGTGAAGGGAGATCGTTGCCGTTCGAATCGCCTTACGAAGCTCGTCGGTTGAAATCGGTTTCTCGTCCAGAAATTTTTCGGCAACGATATCATCAAAGTCGGCGACCGCTTCGACCAGAGAATGGCGAAGCGCTTTCGCCCGCGGTTCTAAGTCGGCCGGGATCTGCTCTTCACGGATATGCTCTCCATTGTCGCCGTCGAAATAGTAGGCCTTCATATTGGTGAGATCAATGACGCCGATGAAGTCGTTTTCGGCGCCGATCGGCATGGTGATGGCATGGGCGTTGTGCCCTAGTTTTTCACGGAGCTGTTTGATCACGCGGAAAGGATCGGCGCCAGATCGGTCGAGTTTATTGATAAAAGCGATCCGGGGAATCCGATACCGGCGCATCTGGCGATCGACCGTAATCGACTGGCTCTGGACCCCTGAGACGCAGCAGAGGACCAGAATGGCGGCGTCCAGCACGCGAAGCGCCCTTTCCACCTCGATGGTAAAGTCGACGTGGCCGGGTGTATCGATGATGTTGATGGTATTGTCTTTCCAACTGCAATAGGTGGCGGCGGATTGGATGGTGATCCCCTTCTCCCGTTCCAGATCCATGGAGTCCATCTTGGCGCCGACGCCCGATTTGCCGCGGACTTCTTCTATTTTGTGGATCTTACCGGTATAGTAGAGAATTCTCTCTGTCAGGGTTGTCTTACCGGAATCGATGTGGGCCGAAATGCCAAAATTTCGAACTTTGCTGATACTAGACACGGGCTGCTCCTTTTGTTTTAAGTGTTCCCAAAAATAAGCCACTATTTATAACATATTCCGGGGACAAAAACCAGTCCCCTTCGCCGGACAATTCTAAAAGATTCCTTGAGTTTTTCATTCGTCTCTACTAAACTCCATTGAATGCTGCCGGTACGATGGTCAAAAGAGGAGATCCTTCAGGAGGTCGAAGCGCTGGCCCGCCTGGCCGCCACGGAAACCGGGGGCCGGCAAGAAGCCGTCGCTGAGAACGACGACTCCTCGCGCGCGCGCCTTGATCGGCTTCGGGCCGTTTACCGCGCCGATCCCGCGCTGTTTGATCCGTCGATGGTTCACTGGATCAAACGCCTGGCCGAGACGTTGGCGTCGAAGGGGGGCCGGCAGATCGATCCGCAGATTTCCACGGCATCCAGTGTCCCATCCGGTTCCCCATCCCCACTTAAAATAAGCCCTGGCGCGAAAAATTACGACCCCCAGGAAGTGGTTGGAGGTAGGAACGGAAACCACGGCGCTCCACTTGACATCTTGCAGTCGGTCTTCGGGTATACGGCCTTCCGTCCCGGTCAGGATGAGATCATTCAGGGAGTTCTTTCCGGACGAGACTGCGTGGGGGTGATGCCGACGGGCGCCGGAAAATCGCTGACCTATCAGATTCCCGGCCGAATCCTTCCGGGAACCACCCTCGTGATTTCTCCCCTCATTTCCTTGATGAAAGACCAGGTCGATGGATTGAATGAGCTGGGGCTCCGCGCCGCGTTCATCAACTCCAGCCTGACTTTCGAGGAACGAAAGGAAAGAACGGCCCGACTGAAAGAGGGGGCGTACGATCTGATTTATGCGGCCCCCGAAGGGCTGGAAGGGGGACTGCTTCAACTCCTGGCGACCTGCCGGATCAACCTGATCGCCGTTGATGAAGCCCACTGCATCAGCCAATGGGGACACGATTTCCGTCCCTCCTATCGGAACCTCTCCGGGTTGAAGTCATTTTTCGGAAACATTCCGGTCCTGGCGCTGACCGCCACGGCGACCGACGAGGTGGTGACCGACATCGTCCGCCAGATGGGAATGATCACCCCCCTTCGCTTCCGCGGATCGTTCTTCAGGCCGAACCTTCGCCTGCACGTCTACAAAAAGGGAAATGGGCGGGAGACCAAGAACGAAATCCTTCAGCTGGTTCAATCCCGCCAGGGACAATCGGGAATCATCTACTGCCTCAGCCGAAAGGGGGTGGAGCAGACCACGGAATTCCTGGTGGAGCACGGCGTGCGCGCCCTCCCCTATCACGCGGGGATGGAGAACGGCCGCCGGGCCAAAGTTCAGGAGGCGTTCAGGCGGGATGATGTCGACGTGATGGTGGCGACGGTCGCTTTTGGCATGGGGATCGACAAATCGAATATTCGCTACGTGATCCACCGCGACATGCCGAAGAGCATTGAGGGGTATTATCAGGAGATCGGCCGCGCCGGGCGGGACGGGGTGGGGAGCGACTGTGTTTTGTTCTACTCCTGGTCGGAGGTCCTCAGCTACGACCGCTTCCTGGAAAATATTTCCGACCCTCGGCTGCAAAACCGTTTTCAGGCGCAGAGCCGGGAAATGTTCAACCTGGCAAACCTCTCGAACCAGTGCCGTCACCAATTGCTGGTCGCCCATTTCGGCGAGAAGATTTCGCCGTGCGAAAAGGCCTGCGACGTCTGCGGCGGATGGGACATCGTCGCGCAGACCCGTCCCCATTCGCTCGCGAAACCGGGCCGGTCGGCCGCCGCGAAAAAACGGGATTCGATGAAGGCCGGATCGGAAGACCCCGCGGAGGAAGCGACCCGGATCGAAGGGCCGTCGGAAGCGCTTCTGGGCCGGCTGAAGAAGCTTCGAAAACGCTTGGCGGATGAAAAAGGGATCCCGGCCTACATCGTTTTCAGCGACGCCGTCCTGATTCAAATGGTCGCACAGCGTCCTCAAAATGAGTCGGAACTGCTGCAAATCAACGGGATCGGGCCTAAGAAGCTGACGCAGTACGGGGAGTTGTTCCTGACCGAATTGAGATCCGGCGCGCAGTAGGATCGCTATTCGATCCGAGGCACATCACGAAGAAAAATTTTATATTTAATCGGAGCGCCGTAAATCGTTCGCGCCGGGGCCTACTTTAATCGGAACAGGGGGGGGACGATGAGAGATTTTATTCGACAGATGGAAAGCAAGGCGATCGCAGGGGAACGGCTCACCTACGAAGAGGGGCGCCGGCTCATTCAGGCGGAAGGTCCAGACATCATCGATCTGATTTCGTCGGCCAATCGGGTCCGCATTCATTATTGGGGGGATCAGATTAACCTCTGCTCCATCGTCAACGCGAAGGCGGGGAACTGCTCCGAGAACTGCAACTTCTGCGCGCAATCCGTTTACCACGACACCGGGATTCCAACCTATCCGATGCTCGATTCCGACGGCATTCTGCGCGCCGCCAAAGAGGCGGGGGGAAACGGGGCCGAGGCGTTCGGAATCGTCGCCGCCTGGTGGGGACTTCGGGAAGGCCGCGATCTGGAGAATGTCCTCCAGCGGATTCGCGAGCTGGCGGCCGCGGGGCACACCCGGACCGACGCCTCACTCGGAATCATTGCAGAGCCGGGCATCGCCTTCAAGTTACGAGAGGCCGGATTGGCCTACTACAACCACAACCTGGAGACCGCCCGGTCCCACTTTCCGAAGATCTGCACCACCCACACGTATGAAGACCGGGTACGGACCATTCAATACTGCAAAGACGCCGGAATCCGGATCTGCTCGGGCGGGATTTTCGGGATGGGAGAAAATCTCGATCAGCGGATCGAGCTGGCGGTCGCGCTCCAGGAACTCGACGTCGACGTCGTGCCGCTCAATTTCCTTCATGCCATCAAGGGAACGCCTTTTGAGGACCTTCCGCCGCTGCGGCCGATGGAGATCTTGAAAATCATTGCGGTCTATCGTCTGATGCTGCCGTCGAAAGACATCATGACCGCCGGGGGACGCGAAGTCCACCTGCGCGATCTGCAATCGTGGATGTTCACGGCCGGCGCCAGCCATACGCTGGTCGGAAATTACCTGACGACGCTGGGACGCAAACCGGAAGACGATATGAAGATGATCGAAGATTTGGATCTGCGTGCCGCTTCCTCCTGCGGGGAGACGAGGGGTGTGGGGCAAGGGGCACCTGGTGTGAAAATCTAAAACTTAACAGCCTTCTTCCAGCACCGGCCGCACATACAAATAGGAAGGATTTCCCATGGCAGACAAAATGACCCATGAAGACGCGCTCGCATGGAAGCACGGTTTTGAAGCAGCAAGAGAAGCCGACCGATCCCTCACCCGCCGCGAGCCCGTAAACGTCGAGCGTTCCATTCGACTGGCCATGGCCTTGATTGAGACCTGCAGGCAGCAGGGGATTTTTTTAATTCACGCTCTGAAATGGCTCGCGAACGCTCCGATGCGGCCGTTCGTGAGCGCTGGATAAACCTCAAGCAGGCCTTTCGTCCATGAACCTGCCGGATCAGAATTTTGTCTCGGCAATGCGCGACCTCATCGACATCCTCCAGACCGATTACAAGGGTATGATTATCGGTGGAATGGCCGTCATTGCTCACGGCTACCCCCGTGTGACGACAGATATTGACGCCACCGTACTTGCCACTCCCGATCGTTTGGATTCTCTCCTGGAGCGGCTCGGAACCCACCATATTCTTCCTCGCATTGAGAAGGCGACTGATTTTGCAAGATCCCACCATGTGCTGCTGATGTGCCATCAGCCGTAAGCGGAGAACTAACCAAAGGAAACCCCCTCTTCAGGACATTTCGAAACGAATTTTTCCCCTTCTTTCCAAAACCTCAGTCAACCGAAGCACTTTCTTGACAACCCGATTATTTTCTCTCCGATACAATGTGCCCCTTATTCTTGCGGCGATCACTTCTCAAATTGGGCCCTCCACTTTCTCGCAGAGCGCCGACCACAGGATGTCGCCTTGGCTACCGAGTGCGCAAAAGAATGCCTCTATTACGCAAAGAGAGTCTGTAATTCACCAAACAAAGTGCCTTTAATTTCCTCTACTATGCAAAGGGATTCCCTAATTCACCAAACAAAGCGCCTTTTCCGGAGGGGCACCATTTGTGGATTCGTTTTTGCATTTTAGAGTTTGTTGGCATTTTAAAATTAAAGCTGGGTTATTTTGACCAGACTGAAATTTACCTTGCAGGTATACACCACCCAAGTGAACGCATTGCTTTTCAAATTTAATCAGAAGGACACCCATAATGTATAAATACAAAGGCTATTCTAAGATGTGGTTAATGGCATTACTACTGGTCGTTTTTATAGCCGGATGCGGAGGCAGTGATAATGGGTTGGATGGAGGGGGAAGCGCCCCAGACATTACCGCGCCCACCATCAGTTCCACAAACCATGCCAATGCGGCCACCGATGTGGACACCAACGCGAGCATCACCGCAACCTTCAGCGAGGAGATGGACCCTGCAACGATCACCCCGGCAACCTTTACGGTGACAGAACCTGGCCTGACGCCTGTTACAGGCACTGTGACCTACGCCGGCACCACCGCGATCTTTACACTAGAAAGCAATCTCGCACCCAACACCACCTATACGGCCACGATCACCACGGGAGTCAAAGACCCGGCGGGCAATGCATTGGCAAGTGCCCATGCATGGAGCTTCACCACCGGTGCAACGGCAGACACCACCGCGCCCACCGTGAGTTCCACAAACCCTGAGAATACAGCCACCGGTGTGGCGATCGGCGGGAACATCGCCGCCACCTTTAGCGAGGCGATGAATCCTTTAACGGTCACCACCGCAACCTTTACTTTAAAGCAAGGGACCACGCCTGTTCCAGGCACTGTGGTCTTCGTAGGCACCACCGCGACCTTCAATCCGACCAGCAACCTTGCCGTCAGCACCCCCTATACGGCTGAGATTACCACCGGGGTCACGGACTTGGCCGGCAATGCATTGGCTACCACTAAAACATGGAGCTTCACCACCGGCACAACGGCAGACACCACCGCGCCTACCGTGAGTTCCACCAACCCTGCCAATGCGGCCACCGGTGTAGCGATCGGCGGGAACATCGCCGCCACCTTTAGCGAGGCGATGAATCCTTTAACGGTCACCAATACGACCTTTACCTTAAAGCAAGGGACCACGCCTGTTCCAGGCACTGTGGTCTTCGTGGGCACCATCGCGACCTTCAATCCGACCAGCAACCTTGCTGTCAGCACCCCCTATACGGCCACGATCACCACCGGGGTCAAGGATCTGGCCGGTAATGCATTGGCGGCCACTAAAACATGGAGCTTCACCACCAGTACAACGGCAGACACCACCGCGCCTACCGTGAGTTCCACAAACCCTGCCAATTTGGTCACTGGGATAGCGATCAACGCGAACATCACCGCCAACTTTAGCGAGGCGATGAATCCTGCCACGGTCACCACCGCGAACTTTACCTTAAAGCAAGGGACCACGCCTGTTCCAGGCGCGGTGACACCCACCAGCACAACCACCGCGACCTTCAATCCAAGCAGCGATCTTACAGCCCTCACCACCTATACGGCCACGGTTACCACCGGGATCACGGACCTAGCAGGCAATGCATTGGCTTCCGATAAGTCATGGAGCTTTACAACAGGGAAAACGGCAGACAATAGCGCGCCCAAGGTGGATTCCACAAATCCTGCCAATGGGGCCACGGGTGTCGACGTCAACCGGCAAATCACTGCCACCTTCAGTGAGTTAATGAACACTTCAACGCTCACCACCGCGACATTTACCTTAACGCAAGAGACACCGTTGGGCGCGCCGATTCTAGGTTCGGAATTGGCGAGCTTCGCGGTATTGGGCGCCTCGACGGTGACCAATACCGGCGCGACCACCCTTACCGGAAATCTGGGTGTCAGCCCCGGTAGCGCGATCACCGGCAAGGAGACCATCACCGTCAATGGGACGAATGCGGCTACGATAGGCAACCCGTCGGTACACGAAGCGGATGCGTTCGCGATTTTGGCTCAGAGTCAACTCGTCGATGCGAAGACGACTCTGGGACTCATGGGGCCCGGTACCACACTCGGTGTGGACCTCGCTGGGCTCACGCTCTTTCCGGGCGTCTATACGGTTCCCGCGGGGGTTAGTAATTTGACGGGAATACTCACGCTCGATGGAAAGGGCGACGCCAATGCATTCTGGGTTTTCCAGATGCCGAGCACGCTCATCACCTCGCCTGGATCGGTCGTTAACGTGATCAATACAGGGTCGGGCGCCGGGGTCGGGCTGTATTGGAATGTCGGCAGCTCCGCCACCCTCGATACCACCACCTCGTTCCAAGGAAATATTCTCGCGCTCGCGAACATCACCCTGAACACCGGCGCAACCATTCGTTGCGGTAGAGCCTTGGCGAATGTTGAGGCAGTGAACATGGACAATAACACCCTCTCCCCCGGCTGCGCGGGTACCGGGAAAGGGGGCGGCAACGTGCCTGTGCCGGGCGATGTGGACTATTCTACAACCGCCACGTCGATCTTTACACCCGCAAGCCCTCTCGCAGCCAATACCACCTTTACTGCGAGGATCAGCGCGGATGCAAAGGACCGGGCCGGCAACGCATTGGCCGCTCCTTTTACATGGAGCTTTACAACAGGGGACAAGTAAAGGGACGAGGTCTACGAACAGGTAACAGGTAACAGGATAGGGGGACCTTCCCGTATTTCAGAAATACGGGAAGGTCCCCTTTGTTTTTCATATTGTCAGTCCAATCTTCTGCTAATCTTTATCTCCCCGATAACGGCTGCTTAGCCGCTGATAGATCGCTTTGAGGTATTCCCATTTCGATTTTCGGGCCATAATGCAATCCTCCCTCACCATTGTGGCGGGTTACATTATAATTTGCGTGACGATACCCTCTATGGTTACATTTTAGATTGCGCGATACGCCATGTTGCCTTCAAGGGTTGGATCCGGTTATACTGCTCCGGTTTCAGCCTGGGAATCGGCGGCCGGCTGCGTACAACAGGAGGAGGTAGGGATGAGGGATCGGATTTTTTCAGGAAGGATGGGACGCTGGATCTGGCGGGCGTTCCTGGCGGCCGGCCTCATTTACTTCGCGTTTCCAGATCGGGCCGAGGCGATTCCGGCCTTCGCAAGGCAGGTTAACGCGGCCTGCGTGATGTGCCATACCGGCTTTCCGAAGCTGAACGCCTTCGGTTTCATGTTCAAACAGAACGGTTACAGGATGCCAGGAATGGGTGATCAGGGAAAGTTTCTCTGGGAGCAGCCGATGCCGCTTTCCGGCCGGATCGATCTCTCTGCCGTTTATGAGAGCAACCGCTGGGACCCCGATGTGACGGGGGGCGCCGGCGGGACGGACCTCACCGATGCCCGGCGGAGCCGGTTTGGCCTCGACGACTGGCAACTGCTCGCCGGCGGCACGCTCGCCCCGCGCATTTCATTTCTGGGAATCATTCGGGGCCGCCTTCCGGGTCTGGACGAGGAATCGACCGCCGCCGGCGCGGCAGATACCGATCGAACCGAGATCGAGACGGAAGTCTTTATCGTTCAGATCAACGACCTCCTTTCCGACTCGAAGCTGAACGTCCGGATCGGGAAGGACCACATCGATAATTACTTTCTCTCCAGCGCGCGGCGGTTGACCCGGGCCGATTATTTGATTCAGATCCAGCCCTCTCTCGGAGCCTCGCTTCGATCCGGGTCGGTCGGAGCCGAGGTTAACGGTTTTCTTCCGATCGGCCTCCGGTATGCCGCCGGGGTGAGGAATTTCAGCCCGAGCTACCGTTCCAAAACCGACAATGGACAGCGGATCGGCGCCGCGTATGCCTGGGTCAGCCAGACGGTCCGTCACCAGGCGGTCAGTCTGATGGTGAACAGCGACCGGGTGGGAGACGCCGACCTCGGGACCGACGATTCGGTGTTCGGAGCCGGCGCGAGCCTTAATCTCTTCGTGCTGAATGCGTTCAATATCGTACCCGCCCTCTTCTGGTACCGGGAAGGGGGCAACGCCCACGGCGGGAGAGATCTTGAGGTGCTCAGCGGGACACTCGAGTTCATTTACCCTTTTTCAGGTGATCTTTGGGGAACGCTCCGGTATGACTTTCACGATCGGAAAGACGTCGATGCCGACGCGCAGCAGGCGGTCGCCAGCCTCGCCTGGTACCAATTCTGGAATGTCCGCTGGGTGGCCGAGGTCAGCCGGCTGACAACCGCAAATCTCTTTCCGGCCGACCGCCCGGTGGCGCAGTTGACCGAAACCGACGCGGAATCGGGCCTGATCCGCCTTGTCGGAGCGCTGATGTTTCAGGTCGATTTCTAGAAGGACGGATGAATCGGATCGATACCGGGAGACCGGCATGGCCAGGGTAGGCGGAAGGCTCACCATTGCCTCAAGCGCTTCTTCCCAGGCGCCTATTGTAATCCTTCTTCGGTTCGAACGATCATGGATCTATCAGCCGGCCTGAAGATGGCGTGGCCTTTGTCTGTTTAAAAAATGATCCTCCCAGTTTGGTGATGACTTCATGATTGCGGCCAACGGCGCGACCGCGCGTTTTCTTGCTTCCAGAAAAATCCCTTCACTGCGCCGTGTCGTCAGAACGCCCCAAACAGTGCACCGAAAAAGAGGATACAGCGAGGAAGGTGGAGCGGCAGGTTCGAAAATCGGCCGCGGCGATGTTCCTGGAATCACGGCACGGCGACACGTTCGACGCCATCGTCACCGGCGCCGCCGGGAAGGGAACCTGGGTTCGTCTCCTTCATCCCCCCATTGAAGGAAGGGTGGTCAGCGGTTTTGAAGGAATCGACGTCGGCCAGCGCGTCCGGGTGCAGCTGCTGCAAACCGACGTGGCGCGCGGGTTTATCGACTTCAAGCGGGTGAATTGACCCTGCCTGATCGTGACGCCATCATTCGATATCGGGCTGCAACTCACTTAGGGTATCCGGGACAAATCCTTCTTGCACTTCGCGCTCTCCCTGTTTAATATAGCGGTGGAACGGACTAAACCCTGGAGCGAACGATGGTTGCTGAAAAACCGAGTGATGAAGAAATTGCGATGGAACTCACGCTGAAGTTCATGGATAAGTTGCAGAACGCCCTTTTTACAGTCGAAGAAACCCAAACAGATGAAATCACTCCCGAGAAAATCGGCGAGGTCTATCGAAAAATCCTTCAGGCCGTGAAAGACGCTTAATTCAATACGCACGATGAACAAAGATCGGTCGCGGTTTCACCGGGTGGCCGGCGCCGGTTCATTCTCCTCTGCCAGGCGCTGCTTGTCGTCTCCTGGTTCACCCCATTGCCCTTCACTGAGAGGAAAAAGAAAATGAAAAAGTGGACCTGGCTCGCGTTGCTGATGATTCTCTCCGCCTGCAACGGCTCGATGAAGGTCATGAAGACGGGCCTCGGCGCGGGCCGGGTCACCTCCAGCCCGGCCGGCGTCGATTGTGGGACCGATTGCGGGGGGGAGCTTTCGCGAAGACAGCATGGTCACCCTGACGGCGGCGCCCGAACCGAGGTCGGTCTTTGACGGCTGGGGAGCGGACTGCTCGGGAACGGGGATCACCTGCACGCTCCGGATGACGGCGTTTCGGGCGGTGAGGGCCGTTTTTCGGATGATGCTCCCGACGATCAATACGGTCGCTCTCTCCACCCCCGAGGGGATCCGCGATTTCCTGAGCCTCAACCCGGAGGTCAACACGTCGGGCCGGTTCCTGGCCGCGCTGCCGGCCGAGTTCAAGGAAAACTGGATCATGATGTCCCGTTCGGAAAGCCTCCAGACCGGGACCGCGCAATCGCCCCGCGTGCTGCTTCCGAGCGTCAACGCCGCGCAGGTCTTCAGCGTCACCCTGATGCCGCATGCCTCCTTTCCCCTGGCCGATCCGAACGTCGTCGAGTACATGCAATTTGACAACTCGGTCAAAAGGTTCCGCTTCCATGAAATCAATCTGACGGCGGGGACGGTCTCCATCGACGATCCCAAATGCCTGAAATGCCACTCCGGCCGCCCCAACTGGGACGCCTATGACAGCTGGGCGGGGATGGTCCCGTTCAACCGGGACCGGATCTATCAGAGCACGGTCGAGGCGGCGGCGATGCGGCAGCTTCTCACCCCATGGAACAAAAGCGACAGTTTCCGGCAGGTGGTGGAGCAGTTGAACCTCCCGCCGGGAGCGACCCGCCGGAGCGGGGGCCTCTTCGATGCCACCGTCAATTTCCCTTTCGACATCCCTCCGGATGCGGTCCTGATCGAGCCGTCCAGCGACCCGGCCCTCGGCTCCGCGAGCGTCTCCTTCTTCGATCCCCCCGCGCCTGCGACCATGGTCCCGCAGGGGGGCGCGTTCCTGACCGTTCATCACACTGCCATTCCCACCAGTGACGAAGGGCGGGGGGTGCGGCTTTTCGACAACCTGACCGCGCTCAATGCGAAGCGGATTGCAAAAGAGCTGATCGATCATCCGAGGCTTCCGGTCGATACCCGTCCCATCGCGCTGGCGATCATGAAGGACTGTGTGGCAGAGGCCGATCTGGCCGTCGACGGCCGCTTCGTCACCGCCGCGCAGCGCGCCTTTTTTGAGAGCCGGAACGGGATGAATTTCGCGGCGGTCCGGGTCGACACTTCCGATCGGCGCCACAGCCTGCCGAGGAGAAAGGCCGATCTGCAACGGCTCAACCTGCTCGGGCCCAACGGCCTGATCGAGGCCTACGGTTCCGGCACCAATCCGAGCAAAGATGCGTCGGTCGAGCGGATCCGGAAAGAGATTTTCAGGCGCCTCCCGGGAGCCTTTGCCGTCGATACGGTGACCGGCCGGATGGTCGACCGCGAGGTCTACGGCGGACTCGATACGAAGATCGCCCTCTTTCGGTTCTTCCTGGAACCGCTGGGGGTGCCGGTCGACAAGTGGTCGATGTCGGTCCGAGGCCGATCCCGGACCTACACCTTCGCAGACGTTTTCAACACCTATGCCACCGAGATCCGGACCCAGCTGGAGGCGAGCGTGCCGGGGCCCGACGACTGCGTCACGTTGATTACCGCCAGCAAAACCCAGTTCCTCGCCATTCCCGCAGCCGCGGCCGTTCCACCGTACAGCGAGGTCCAGAAAATCTTCAACCGAAACTGCACCGACTGCCACGGCGGATTCGGATACCCGCCCTATACCGGTTCGCTCAATCTTTCAGAGGGGGTTTCCTACGCCACCGCCCTCGCGCGCGTGATTTCCGGAAACCCCGCAACGAGCGGTTTGATGTCCCGGATCACCCTGGCGGAAACGCACCCGCTTCTGATGCCCTACGGCGGCCCGAAGCTCAGCGGCACAGATATCAATACGATTAGAAGATGGATTTTTGGAGGGGCCAATCCGTAACGGCTTGGGTGCCTTTAAGTCACCTTATAAATTGCGCGACGATACCCATCGCGAAATGCATTCTTTGCTCTTATATCGCAATTATGCTATATTGATTGATGCCAACGACACGGGTTGTTTTCTTTGCGGATGAAGGGGGATGTCCGGTCCTTGATTGGCTTGATCGGCTGCCCAAGAAAATTCAGGCCAAAGCCCGCGTTCGCATCGAGCGATTGGCCGAGATGGGGCACGAGCTTCGCCGGCCGGAAACGGATTACCTTCGAGACAATATTTATGAGCTAAGATGGCGGTTTCAATCGGTCAACTATCGCATTTTGTATTTCTTTCACCGGAAGGAAGCGGTCGTTTTGTCGAATGGCTTGACCAAGGAGGATCGGGTTTCTCCTCGGGAAATCGACTTGGCAGTAGAACGAAAAGCAGTGTTTGAAAGTGACCCGGCGGGTCATACGTATTCAGAGGAGTAAAGCATGAAAGGGAAAACAACGGATGCCGTCGAGATTCTCAGGCGGCGTTCCATGAAAGACCCCAAGCTGCAGACGCTTTATGAAGAAGAGAAGATCAATTATCAGGCGGCCTTGGCGATCCGCCAGGCCAGAGAAGCAGCAGGATTGACGCAGGGGCAGCTTGCCAAAAAGATCGGGACCACCCAATCGGTCGTTTCACGGCTGGAAGATGCAGACTATGAAGGGCATACGCTTAAAATGCTGGAGCGGATTGCCGAGGCGCTGAAACAACGCGTGGTGATCCACCTTGAACCGGAGCCTTCCCGCCGCTGAAGGTGCCCAGAAGATCTTCAACCGAAGCTGCACCAAATGCCACGGCGGATTCGGATATCCGCCTTATACCGGCTCGCTCGATCTCTCGCCCGGGGTCTCCTTCACCCCCGCCCGCGTGATCCCCGGAAGTCCCGGCGCAAGCGCGCTGATGTCCCGGATCACGCTGCCGGAAACCCATCCGCTCCTGATGCCCTACGGCGGCCCGAAGCTCAGCGGGACCGATATCGATACGATTAGAAGATGGATCTTGGGCGGGGCGAACCCGTGAAGTGTCGATTTAGGGAAAAGTAGTCTGCGCCTTTTCTATTTTCTTCACATGCATAAAAAAGGCAGCTTTAGTACATCCCGTGTTATATTTAGGCATCGATTGAGGTCTTTCCGATGACGATACAACCTGCCCTGAAACTGCTGATTTCTAAGCTACAGAAGGCAATTTCCGAGGGTGGCATGACCGAGGAGATTGTGGACTCTGCAATCAAGAAACTATCAGAGGTGAAGTACAAATATGACGACGGAAGCTATCCGGCTCTTGTAGACACCGGAAATTTTAACGATACAAGCGGAAACACTCCCGGGAACCTCGCAGAGGCTCTGCTCTGGAAACTTGGGAAATGGAAGGCATATAAAAAGTTTGCTGCTTATTACCAATCTGATGATTCAGGACCCACCAAGAATAATGTAGTTCTTTGTGCTTTTGCAAAACACTTGAGGAATGTGAGCAACCCCATATATGATCAGCACGCAATGAGAGCCCTGTGGGCCATTTGCGGCATGCTTACAGATAATGAAAAGAAAAAATGTAAGTCGTTGCTCTTTAATAAAAAGCAAAAATGGAAGAAAACCGGCTCCGGCGCAAGCACCATCGAATGCTATAAACTATTTGTGAGACATTTAGATGATCTTGTGAATATTGAAAATGGCCCCGCGAAGGGTAGAATTGATCGCTTACTTATGCCCTTGGGTCAGGCAATTAAGAGTTCAGCAGGCTCATATGAGGAGTTCTGTCAATTATGCGGTTGGCGGAACGATGGATAAATAACGCGTCAGAAAGCACAAATACATCGGCGCCTCTGACCCCGATCGCTAGGCACAGATGCAGCAAATTGCGCAACCTTCAGTCCAGTCTTTCGCACCGTAATTCCGCGTAATTCCGGGGACGTAATTCCGGGGACACGGGGACGTAATTCCGACGTAATTCCGGGTAATTCCGAATTCCGGGTAATTCCGGGGACACCATACTTGTCCGGGTAATTCCGGGGACATAATTCCGGGGACACCATACTTAATTTCGAGTTCTTCGTTTAGGCCCCATCTTTCCACAATGAAGAACTCGGCCCCATGCTTCTCGATCCCGGCAATAAACCTTTCATCGTCTTCATCACGGAAAAAATGTTTGTCGCCGCTGTTGCCGCTTTGTGTGATGTCATGGGGGAATCCAGGTGCGACCACCTGTGCCCCTTCTTTCCATGATGGAAAATTATACTCCTATCTAAGGAGAGTCAAGAATTACGTATGGTGTCCCCGGAATTCGGCGCGGAATTCCGGGGGCGAACCCGTAACGGCTTTGGTGTCTTTCCCGCTGCTCCGGTGTTCATTGGTGAATTGTGTATCCGGGTTCTATTATCGGGGAGCGAACCCCCGGGTACAGCTATTGCGGTCCTTTCTCCTTTTCAGTCTACTTCTTCAAGGAGCCGTTGCTCCTTATCTTCTCTCGATCAAGAAGTTTTCTGGAAGGCGATGACGCAAATCAATTCTCAACTCGACTCTATTCTCCAAAAGTTCTCTGCCGCTCTGCGCGATCGGTACGGAGATCATTTCGTCGGTTTGTGGCCATATGGATCTCAAGCCAGAGGAGAGGCCCGTTCGGAGTCCGACGTGGATCTTCTTTTGATCCTGCGAGAGGTTCATCGGCCGGGGTGGAAAATTGACCGGATCGCCTACCTCTTGACTGACTTCAATCTTCGATACGGTGTTTTGCTCTCCGTTTTTTCAGTGGATGAACAAACACTGAAGACTACCGATGGACCGTTTTGGCGGAATGTTCGTTGCGAGGGAGTCGCCGCGTAGGTTTCCTATGACTGATGCCGTCAAAGCGCTCATATCGGAGTTGAAAACAGGCCTGGTCCGGCTTTATGGCGATAGGCTAAAGAGCGTTTATCTATACGGCTCATACGCTCGGGGCGATCAGGACCGTGAATCGGACATCGATATCCTCATTATCCTGGACCATCTCGATCAATACGGCAAAGAGGTGGATCGGACCAGCCGTCTTATTTCCGATCTTTCCCTTGAGAATGGTCTCAGCATCAGCCGTGTTTTTGTCACGGAAGGCGACTGGTTGAGGCATCAAACCCCATTTCTTGTCAATGCGCGAGAGGAAGCCATCCCCGCGTGAACGACCACATCCAAAAGCTGCTGAATAAGGCGGATCGGGCCATCCATGCCGCTGGGCGTCTGCTTGCCGAAGGCGATCTCGATTTCGCGGCGAGCCGGGCCTACTACGCCATGTTTTATGCAACGGAGGCCCGGCTTAGCGAGAAGGGGCTGCGGTTCCGAAAGCATGGCGGGGTGCATGCCGCCTTTGGAGAGCACTTTGTCAAGAGCGGCTTATTCGATCAAAAATATCACCAGTGGTTGCTCGATGCCTTTGATAAGCGGCTTCAGAGCGATTATGGCGTGGAGATCATCATTACTTTGGAAGAAATCACTCGGACCATCGAGCAAGCGCGGTCGTTCGTGCAAGAATCCCGAAGCTATCTTATCAAATCATAGGACAGGATCTCGCCCTCGCACGATGTTTTTTATGCCGCCATTGCGGACGGCGTTGGTGGACGCGGGTTGGAGCGTGTTTATCGAAACGCTCGTCAGATCGTCGGGGGATCGGCTCGGCGTGCTTGAAAGACGTTGTCGGCCCGCTTCCGTTTGCTCGGATTCGGGCGTGGTTGGCTTTCGGTTATCCTTCGTTCTAAGATCAACGGCCAGACGTTTACCGCGCTCAATGGCGGGCCGGTGTTCAAATTCAACGAGGCGATTTCGTTTCAAGTCTATTGCGAGACCCAGGAAGAGATCGATGACTATTGGGGCAAGCTTTCCGAAGGCGGGGACAAGAACGCGCAGCAGTGCGGCTGGCTGAAAGACAAATACGGCGTCTCCTGGCAGGTCGTTCCGACTCACCCACAAGAAGGAGAGACACATTGCTGTATGGACGTGTCACCTACCCATTGCAATCGACAAGGAGATCCAGATGAACGGATATGTGAAATGGCTTGGTTTGTCTCTCCTGATTCTGGCCTTCTCTGCGTCGGCGGGGATCGGCCAGGCTCAGAGGCTGGAAAATCGGGAGTCGAATCAGCAGAAGCCGATCGAGCAGGAGAGGAAGTCGGGGACGCCTTCCCCGAGCGAGGACGAGGCCCGGACGGAAGAGCATGGGGCGGCGGTAAAATCCGACGGTAAGGTAACGCCGTCGGAGCGTAAGTCAAACAAAGAGTCGAACAGGATGGGAAAGAAGATCGAGCGCGAGAGACAAAGCCCTCAAACTGCTCCGCCCGCACTACACAACAACGGTTCTCTCCCGGCCGACCCAGATTAAGATCGGGCCGATGAACATCATCGACATTCAAAACGCCGCGATCAACCGGGGAGCGAACCGTGCAGAGCCGATCGATGGAAGGTGCGTCAGGATGAATCCGCCGCCGCAAAAAATATTGAAAAGTTCTCTGACCGTGACACTCAAGCAAAATCGGATCCTCTGGAGACACCGGGTTTGTCTCAAGGTAAAACGGCTCCGGGGTTGGAAGGATCGTTGCAGCAGAACCCCCCTTGTTTTCTATTGACTCCGGATTAAAACCGGACTATTTTGGCCGAAGGGAGGGGATACAGAAATCCTGTCTGGCCGGGGCCTCTCTTTTATTTAAAGGAGAATCAGATGTCGGATCGATCCAAAATGGTCACGTTTCCAAACGGCGTGAAGCTGATGAAGTGGGGGCGGAAAGAGGAGCCGACGGCGGAGTCGGTTGCGGAGGAGATGAGGCGGTTCGGCTACTCGGTGTACGACCTGCAGACGGTGGCCCCGTGGTTTGAGCGCAGCCGCCATGCGCACGATGAGCCTGAGATCCGGGGAGCGGTCTTGGGCGCCATTACCTTCCATTTTGATGACTTCCCGGTCACGATCGAGGGAGGAGACATTCTCTTGATCCCCGGCAGCATGGCCCATGAGGTGATCAGCCACAACGGCCGTCCCTTCTCCGCCTACAAGGGCTCGCTGAGCGGGGAGCGGAAGGTGACCGAGCACGCCGACGGCCAGGGAAGCGTCGAGGAATTGAGCCGCCGGCGCCCGGGAGAGAAATGAGCCATTTTAAAATAGGCCCTAGCGCGAAAGATTACGACCTCCGGGGAGTGGTTGGAAGTCGCCCTGTAAACCACGGCGCTCACTTAATCTGCCTCGATCTGGACGGCACGCTGGAGGACAGCCGCAGAGACATGGTCGCGGCGGTCCACCGGGTTCGCGAGGCGCTTGGGCTGGTGCGCCGGACCGGAGAGGGGATCCTTCCCTGGGTCAACAAGGGAATGGACGCCCTTTACCGGGCCTGCTTTGACGACTACCTTGAGGGAAGCGAGGCCCGCCTGGCTGCGGTCCGCTCCCGTTACGAAGCCGATTATCTGGAGAATGCCGCGGTGGAAACCCGGCTCTATCCCGGCATCGCCGGCGCCCTGAAGCATCTCTCGGCGCTGGCGCCTCTGGTGGTGGTGACGAACAAACCGGAGCGGATCTCCCGCCGCCTGCTCGATCTGCTGGAAGTCGGAAAATATTTTGCCGCCGTCATCGGGGGAGACACGTGTGGGGCGGCGAAACCCGACCCGCTCCTTTTGAAGGAAGCAGCGCAGCGCGCCGGATTTGATCCTAAAAAAGGGCGCGCCGCCATGATCGGCGACACCGGGGCTGACATCAAGATGGGACGGGCCTTCGGCGCGGTGACGGTCTGGTGCGCGTGGGGTTACATCGATCAACCGGACGAGCCGCCCGACTGTATTGCGCCTTCTCCGGAAGTATTGCCTGCCCTTGTCGAAACGGCCCTTTCTCTCCCGGCTCGTCCCGTTCGCAGAAACGGGTAAAGGATTTCCTCGGCTGATAATAAAAAGCCCCGCTGGTTTTATTCAGCGGGGCTTTTTATTGCAAGATCTTTTTGTAGGAATTCCGATCGTTCGCCTACAAATATCGCGGCAACCTCTTAATTTCAGTTACCGAAGAAATAGAGAACGATGTTTCTCTCTCCATTTGGGCCGTTCGCGGAGACGTTGATCGTCGCTCCCGCTGCAGGCTGCCCATTCGTTACCGGGCAGGTGGAGGGGAAGGTGATCGTCCCGGAGCTGGCGGTTGCGGCAACACTCACATCCACCTGGCATTGAGCTGCATTCCCCGCAGTGGAGATATGTCCGCCAAGATTCATCGACTCCACCGCAAAAGTAGTCGGCCGGGTCCAGGTGACGGTGAGCGGCTGGCCAAGTGTTGCATCGGCCAGCGTATGCCCCGTGGGGCTGGTGATGGAGATCGGCTCGGTGGTCGTTGCCACGGTCGTGACCGTAAAGGTCGACGCAGGTCCCGAGACGGGGGTCACCGTAAAGGTGAAGACCGTGCCGGCCGGCGGGAAATTCACCAGATCCTGCTGAAGAAAGAAAGCGTCTTTCTCAACCGTCAGAGTGGTGGTCGGGGTGGCCGCGATGTCTTCAAAGTCGGTCGTGCCCGATTTGGGGACGTTCGCGTTGGTGAAGAGTCCTCCTCCCGATATCGTAACCGTGCTGATGGTGCCCTTTGCCGCCCGGACATCGATATTGATGCTTTTTCTCGGTCCATTTGTGCCGCAGGAGGTTGTAGTCGTAGGGCAGGGAGGAAAGACGTCGGTCCGCATCTCCACCTGCAAATCGCCGCTGGCAGGACGCCGGTTGCCAAAAAGGAGCCAAGTCCCGTCGGCCTGCTGCTTGAAGCTGAACCCGTCATCGGCGGTAAACTTCTCGGTGAGCGTAACCCCATCTACCGTGATTGAGACCTTTCCGACAATGGAGACAATCTTGTTCGTATCGTCGTAAGAAAGAAGACGATCAACCGTAAATGAGTTGATCGTGGCCCCTCTCAGGTCGCTTGCAAACCGCGCGGCCTCGATGTTTGCCCCAAATCCGTCGTTCAAATAGGCGGCGTCGAATAAAGTGCTCAGGTCGCTGTCAGCCAAAGCGGCTCCTTTGCTGTTGACGATGGTTGCGAATTGATTCAGAGCGGTGCCGACCCCGTTGAGAGCCGTTTGCTGGGCTGCGCTCGTCGGAACCACGGTGGTACTCACGCTCGAACTGGTGTTGCCGCCCGAGGTCGTTGTGGTGGCGACAGTGGCGCTTCCGTCCGTGGTGTTGGGGGTGACGGTCGTCGTTTGCGTGGTGGTTCCGTCGGTGATGGTAATTGTTCCATCCGCGGCGATCGTGGAGAGGTCCAGGACGCCATCAAAACCGGAGCCATTGGCGTCGAAGGGGGTAGAAATCAGATCAAAGTTCGCGGGATCGATCCCATTATCTACCAGCCACTTCTGGACGATTTCTTTCACGACGACGGCGATGACCTTAATCTCCGTGCTGTCAGGGGGGGGATTCCCTGCCGGATCGGCAAAGGCGGCATCCATTGTTATTCCCTGAACTTCATACCAGGTCTCAATGATCAGGTTGGTAAAGGGATGAATATTCACAACCCCTGCCGCTCCTCCGACGCTGTAAAGGGCGGTTCCTCCGGCGGCTTCGACTTTCACGAGGAAAGGGGCGGTCATCCCCGCGACGTCGACCGTGTATTTTCCGTCCGCCCCGGTCGTCGCGGTCTTGGAAGCGCCTGCGGCGTCTTTAATGGTAATGGTCGCATTGGCGACGGCGAAGCCTCTGGCGGCCGTCCCGGACATGTTGACCGGCGTCGGCGTTGTGGTAGATGAAGAGCCTCCTCCGCTGCAACCTTGGAACAACAAAGCAACCAGAACGAAAAGAGAAAAAAACGATTTAGAAACTTGGTCCCGCATGAGGTGTCCTCCCGTTTTAGTGAAGTACATACTATTTAGGAATTATAGCCGGTGATTTCCCGGCGTCAAGTTTTCGGGTAGGAAATCCATCTTGAAGAGGCCGTTATCCTCTGCGAAGAGCGTTTCGTGCGAGAGGTTTTGGTATTTTTTTGCCGGCTTAGATATCGAAGACGCGCCTATTTCAACCGCAAGTTGTCCTTCCCGCGAAAGCGGGAATCCGAAAGGTATTGATCTTCGAACACGCTGGATTCCCGATTAAACATTCAGAATGACAGATTAAAAGTTTTAGAGTTAAAGTTTAGGATGAGGTTTGTCTTGCGTGTATTCTGGGCGGTCGTGCGCCGCTATTCCGATGCCGATCGTTACTATTATAGGACTAGCACTGGCCGAGCGGGCTGGACTAGGATGGCCTAGTTTAGGGCTCGTTCGATTCCAACAGTTTTAAACAGGCTGTTGAAAAATCCTTTTTTCATTATTGATGGTCTCGTAAAAAGCCTATTTTGTCACCCTGAGCGAAGTGAAGGGTCTCTCTCACTATTTGAGAATACAAGATTCTTCGCTTTGCTCAGAATGATAAATTGGGTGGTTTTCGATTTTTTACGACTGCATCATTATTAAAATCGTGATATAAGTTTCCAGCGCGGCCAAAAGAAAAATGGCTGTTCGACGGGTGTTCAAAACGAAGGCGGCATCGGAGTCCTGGAGGGGTGGGTCCGAGCGGTTTGTCGCTGGTCTTGATCATAAAAATCAGATTAATAAGCCGAGCGAAAGGGTGAAACACAATGATGGAGAGATTGCAAAAAATGATTGCAGCGGCCGGGATTGCCTCGCGACGCCATGCGGAAGAGTTGATCTTGCAGGGGATGGTTCAAGTCAACGGCAAAGTGGTGACAGAGTTGGGGACCAAGGTCGATCCGGCAAAAGACCATGTGAAGGTGGACGGAAAGCGGATACAGGTCGAATCGCATAAAATCTATTTGCTTTTAAATAAACCGAAGGGATATATTACCTCGGTTAAAGACCCGGAAGGCCGCCCCACCGTGATGGACTTGATTGCCGATGTGAAAGAGCGGGTCTATCCGGTCGGGCGATTGGATTATGAGACGGAAGGGCTTCTTCTTTTTACGAACGACGGCGAACTGGCCCGCGGGCTGATGCATCCGAGCACCGAGGTGGAGAAGACCTACTGGGCCAAAGTGAAAGGCCACCTCGCGGAAGAAGAGATGAAAAAAGTGGAGCGGGGAGGGATCTCTCTTCCGGAGGGAAAGACGGCGCCCTGCAAAATCCGGTTTCTTCGTCAAACGGCTGAAAAAGATTGGGTCGAAATCATCCTGCATGAAGGAAAGAAAAGGCAGGTCCGGATGATGATGGAAAAAATCGGCCATCCGGTCGCGAAGCTAAAACGGGTCGGCTATGCCTTTCTGAAAATCGGGAGCATGCCGCTCGGAGCCTATCGTTATCTTTCTCCGGTCGAGGTCGGCAAGCTGAAGAATTTAACGAGTAAGAAACCGGCGGGAGCTGCAAGAAAACCGCCGCAGACCGGAAACGACAGACCGTTGAAAAGAGCCGGATCGAGAAGAAGCGCTCAGAAAATCGGAACAGATCGAAGCGGAAAAAAAACCGGTCGTTAATTTTGAAAGGGAGGTTTGCGTAAAGAATGGATCCTTTGGTGCTGACCAACAGTGAAGAGATACTGAAAGTTTTGACGAATGTCGCGCTCAGGGGAAATGGCTTTGTTACCGAATGTCTTGTCGCGGAGGTCATGGATGCAGGGCTTTTCGAGCCCGATTACCTCAATGCTTCCGGCGTTGACCCCGAAGCCTATTATGAAGGAGAGCCGAACGCCTGGGCCAATTATCACGTCCGCCAGAGCAAAAAGGTTTTTATGGTCTATGGCGGGTCCAACAAGATCCGCACCTTCCATATCGCCGATACCCCCTGACCGCCGCCTGGCAGTCACCGGCTTCTCGACGGCCAAGGTTCCCGAGGGGTAAAACTTCAGCATCCTAAAGCACTTCTGATTGACAACCTTTGGAGTGCATGTTACGCTGCAAATCTATGAAACGAACCGACTATTGTGGCGCGCTGACCAAAGCAAAAGTAGACCAGGACGTGCTTTTACAGGGATGGGTTCATCGACGCAGAGACCATGGCGGATTGATCTTTATCGACCTTCGGGACCGCGAGGGAATCGTGCAGGTCGTCTTCAACCCGCAGCAGTCTCAGGAAATCCACGAACGGGCCCATTCCCTTCGATCGGAATATGTTCTGGAAGTGGCGGGAAAGGTACGGCCCCGCCCTTCGGGAACTGAAAACCGGGAACTCTCGACCGGGGAGATCGAAGTCCATGCGGCGAACCTTACCATCCTCAATCCCTCCCTGACCCCGCCGTTCGCCATCGAAGATGAGAATGAGCCGGCCGAATCGCTTCGGCTGAAATACCGATACCTTGATCTGCGCCGTCGGTCGGTTCAGCAGAATTTTATTTTGCGGCATCATCTCTCGCGGGCGGTGCGGCGCTTTCTCGACCAAAACGGGTTTTTAGAAATCGAGACCCCCTTCTTAACGAAGAGCACGCCGGAAGGGGCGCGGGATTTTCTGGTGCCGAGCCGTCTGAATGCCGGCGCCTTCTATGCGCTGCCGCAGTCCCCTCAACTCTTCAAGCAGATCTTGATGGTCTCCGGATTCGATCGTTACTATCAGATCGTCCGATGCTTCCGCGATGAAGACCTCCGCGCCGATCGGCAGCCCGAGTTTACTCAGATCGACATAGAAATGTCTTTCATTGACCGCGAAGACATTCTATCCTTGATGGAAGAGATGGTGGGGGAGATTATTTTTCAGGCGAAGGGGGTCCGAGTGGAATCATCCTTTTCGCGGCTCACCTACCGGGAAGCGATGGACCGCTATGGCGTCGATAAACCCGATCTCCGCTTTGGTCTGGAGCTGAAGGACCTTTCGGATGTTGCAGCGGGCGCGGAGTTTAAAGTATTCCGTGAAGCGGTGGAAAAGAAGGGGCGGGTCAAGGCGATCAATGCGAAGGGATTGGCAACCCTCTCCCGAAAAGATTTGGAGGAACTCACCCAGGAGGCGACCGGACGCGGGGCGAAAGGCCTCGCCTGGATGAAGGTCACCGCGGAAGGGATGGAAGCGCCGATTACCAAATTTTTCAAGCCGGAGATGCTTCAGGAGATCGGCCGGCGGATGGAAGCGGTTCCCGGCGATCTGCTCCTCTTCGTGGCGGACAAGGAAAAGGTCGTTTATGAAGTCCTCGGTCATCTTCGGCTGGTCATTGCGAAGCGATTGAATCTGATCGACCCGAAGGCGTTGAAGCTCCTCTGGGTTACCGACTTCCCATTGTTGGAGTTCGACGAAACCGAGAAGCGTTACGTTGCGATGCACCATCCTTTCACCGCCCCGATGGATGAAGACGTTCCCTTGCTGACGACCGATCCGCTTCGCGCGCGGGCCAAGGCCTACGACATCGTCCTCAACGGAACCGAGATCGGCGGCGGGAGTATTCGTATCCATCGAAGCGACGTACAGTCAAAAATATTTGAGCTGCTCGGGATTAAAAAAGAGGAAGCGGAGTCGAAGTTCGGATTTTTATTGGAGGCGCTCCAGTATGGCGCTCCTCCCCATGGCGGGATCGCGTTCGGCTTTGACAGAATGACGGCGATCCTTGCCGGCGCCGATTCGATCCGGGATGTCATTGCATTTCCGAAAACGCAGAAGGGCATCTGCCTGATGACGAATGCCCCCTCTGACGTCGATTCGAAACAGCTTAAAGATCTCCATATTAAAAAAACTGAAGCATAAGGTCTTTTCCTTGAGCGGATAATTTCTGATCGCATCCAGATCGTCATACGCTTAGATCGTTTTCCGGAGAACCGGAGTGGATTGGTTAAAAGAGTACGGCCTTTGGACGGTGCTGATCGGCTCTCTTCTGGAAGGCGACTGGGTGATGCTGGCGGCAGGGGGCCTGGCCCAGAAAGATCTCATTCCCCTGTTTGGCGCCTGGCTGGTCGGCGCGTTGGGGGCTTATCTGGGGCACCTCGGTTTCTATTTTATCGGCCGATATCTGCGGGGGAAAACGCTTTTTAACGTGAGCAGCCCAAAATGGAAACCTCGCATCGACCGGGCCCTCCACTTGATTCGAACCTATCCCGTGCTGAGCATCTTTTTTTTACAATATGTTTATGGGATGAGGCTGGCGGGTGCGATTGCTTTAGGTTTTTCTGAAATGCCCTGGGTTACCTTTTTGAGCGTTCAGATCTTAAATTGCCTCATCTGGTCGGGGGTGGTCCTGGCGATCGGATATGGGGCCACCGGGGCGATATCCGCCTGGCTCGATGTTCCTGATCAAAGCATTGCTTCCGTTGTCGTCGCTGTTTTATTGACAACCGCTTTCATGTATATCTTCTTTAAGAAATTGTCTTTTGGAAGAAGAAAGACGAGACTTCCCTCCGTTTAATTTCTTATCTATACGTTACCATCCGGAATAGGATGAAATCGGCTACTCGACAAATGCGATGACGGAATGGAGGCCGGATGTGCCGTCCGGGAAGGCGCGGGCGGCAAAATCGGTCTGGCTCCGGCCGAGTTTGTCATGGGCCCTGGCATAAATCTGGTAGGAGCCCGGCTTCGGACTTTTCCAATCGTATTTCCAGAAAACCCAAGAATAGGGAGAAGGGGTCGGTTCCAAGACCGCGGGAACCCAGCTCTTAGCCCCGTCAAAAGAGAGCTCGACCTGGCGGATGCCGTTATATCCCGAGAAGGCCAGCCCCCGGATCGTATGGCTTCCTTTGATGGTGTTGTATGGGCCGGGGGCGTCGATTCTGGACGTGACCTTGATGGAGCCTTCATCCGTCCAGCCTTTTTGTTGCCAATATCCTATATAATTTTCATCGACCAGGTTGATCTTTGTCAGCCACTTGACGTTCTTGATCCCAAAGAGGCCCGGAACGACGGCGCGAAGGGGAAAGCCATGCTCCTTCGTCAGCGGTTTTCCATTCATTTCGTAGGCTAAAAAAACATCATAATGCAAGGCCCGATCGATCGTAATGCTGTCCGAATAATCGTCGGCGCCATGCAGGGCGACATCTTCTACCGATGGAAGAGGCCGGGCCTCCTCCAGAAGGCTCTTCAGACTGACCCCTTTCCAGACGGCGTTACTGATAAGTTCTCCCGCCACCTCATTGTCGATGCACTGCAGCGTCACCATTTTTTCCATTGAAGGCCGCTTGAGAATCTCGTCGTAGGTGAGCCGAAGCGGATTCTGTACTTTTCCGGCGATTTGAAGCGACCAATCGGCCGGGTCGATTTTTTTCGGACCGGAATACTGGACGATATAGAAATTTTCGGTCGGGGTAATAAAGGGGGTCTCTTTCGGAGGAAGGGCCAGAAATCGTTTCATGAAGAAATTGGCCGCCTCGGCCTGTTTCGAAAGAAGCGCTCCCGCCATTCCGGCAGCGGCATATCGAAGAAATTTTCTCCGGCCAAAGGGTGTCATGGCAGAGGATTATATCGGGGAAGGAGCCAAATTGCAACGATTTGTCGCCCGATGGTCGGCACACCGCGAGGGCCGGTTTTTCAGGATGCGTCCTTTGATCTCCCGGCTCGCCGCCTTACATTGCAAAGGCCAGGCCATCTCGGTTGCTTTTTCCTCCATGACGTTGACAGGTAGGGGGCCGTATGTTAGACTCACCCGAATTGATTTTGGTGTTCTTCCTTAATTAAATGATGGAATAGGTTACCAAGATGACGGAAGCTGAACTGACTCATTTTAATCAGGAAGGCCGTGCCAGGATGGTGGACGTTTCCGGTAAGCCGGATACCCACCGAACCGCAGTCGCCACCGGCAGGGTGTTTATGAAACCGGAGACCTTGGCGCGGGTTCAGTCGGGCCAGATTGCCAAAGGGGATGTCTTGGCAGTCGCTCAGGTTGCGGGTGTCATGGGGGCGAAAAAAACGCCGGACTTGATCCCGATGTGCCATCCTCTTTTAATTACAAGTGTCGATATCCATTTTAAAATCCATCCCTCTGAAGGAAACCAACCCGCGGAAATAGAAATCACCGCCACGGTCAAGACCTCGGGCCAGACCGGGGTTGAGATGGAAGCCGTGACGGCCGTCTGCGTGACCGCGCTCACCATTTACGACATGTGCAAAGCGATTGACAAAGGGATCAGTTTCGGCCAAATCGGCTTGGTCTCCAAGGCCGGAGGCAAATCAGGAACGTATACCCGTCCCGAGCCCCTTCCCAAATGATTCAGATTGAACATCTTACGAAAGAATACGCTTCCGGCCAACGAGCGGTGGATGATATCAGCCTGCAAGTCGGATCCGGAGAAGTATTTGGATTTCTCGGTCCCAACGGGGCCGGTAAAACGACGACGATTAAAATTCTGACGACCCTTCTGCGGCCGACCTCTGGAACCGCCACTGTCGCGGGATATGATGTTGTGGAGAATCCCATTGCGGTCAGGATGTCGTTTGGATATGTGGGGCAACAGAGCGGGGTGGATCCGGCGCTGACCCTGCGTGAGAATCTTCTGCTTCAAGGCCGTCTTTATCATCTTCCCTCCTCCGAAATTCCAAAGCGAATCGCATTTCTGCTCGATCTGTTGGATTTGACCGGCGCGGCCGATCAGGGGGTCGGTTCGCTTTCCGGCGGATTGAAACGGAAACTGGACATCGCCACCGCGCTGATTCATGAGCCCAAGTTGCTTTTTTTAGATGAACCGACCCTCGGTCTTGATCCGAAGAGCCGTTCCGATCTTTGGACGCACATCCGGCGGCTGAATCGGGAACAAGGGGTCACCATTTTCCTGACGACGCACTACCTGGACGAGGTCGACCAACTGGCCCACCGGGTCGGCATTCTCGATCAAGGAAAAATCCAGACGATCGGAACGCCCGACCAGTTGAAAGACAGCCTCGGCTCCGACTGCATCCAGCTTTCGTTCAAGTCACCCCTGACGGAACCGGCGCTTGCTTTATTCCGCCAGATGGAAATGATCAAAGAGATCATCCCTCAAGGGGAGGAGATTCGCCTTTATCTGGTGAACGGACGGCATTTCCTGCCGAAGATTCTCCAGAAGGTTGAAGAGCAGGGGTTGACGCCGGAGACCGTGGTTCTTACCCGGCCGACGTTCGATGATGTCTATCTGAAATATACCGGGAAGAGCTTGGTGAAGGAAAATAAAAAAGAGGCGGCGCCCTCGTCCGGCGGATGGGGAAAGTGGACCCAGGCCGAACAGGAAGAATGGTGGGGTAAAAAGGGGAAAGAGGGGACCGCCGGAAAAGAGTCGGATCAAAAGGGGCCTCAGGCGGATGAAACAGGCGAAAAAGAAGAATCCGGAGGCGCCCAAAACGGTCAGCAGAGCGGGTCTCAGGGGAAGTGGACTCAAGCCGAACAAGAGGAGTGGTGGAGCAAAAGGCGCGCCGCCGAGAAAAAGCGGGATCAACCGCCGCCGGAGGGGGAGAAGACGGCCGATCAGGAGAAACCCGCGATCGACGGAGGAAAAAAGAAGGGTGAAGAAAACTGGCCCCAGGGTGAATGGAAGGATCAGCAGTGGAACAAAAAGTAGCGTTGGCGAGTTGGTTTATCTCCGATACAAAAAACCTTTTCTTGAAGTATTTGCGGATGACGGTCCGGATGCCGATGTGGACCTTCTTCGGACTTATCCAGCCTCTCCTTTGGCTGATCATCTTCGGCCAGCTTTTCCAGAGTTTGTCGCAGCTTCCCGGTTTTCCTGAGGGAGGATACATCTATTTTTTGACTCCCGGCATTATCGTCATGACCGTTCTCTTCGGCTCTTCCTGGTCCGGAGTGAATCTGCTTCGTGATCTGACACATGGCGTGATGGAAAAACTCCTGGTGGCGCCGGTCTCCCGATCGGCGATCGTCTTAAGCCGGCTCCTGCACAATGGATTCACGGTGATGGTTCAGGTTTTTCTTCTGGTCCTGGTCGCCGCACCGTTGGGGGCCGGGTTTCCGAAAGGGGCTGGGCTTTTCTGGATCTGGGTGGCGACCCTCCTTTTGGCGGTTGGTTTTTCCGCGGTTTCGAATGCCTTGGCGATGATCCTCAAACGGGAAGAGCCGCTGGTGGTCATGGGAAATATGCTGACCCTGCCGCTCCTCTTTTTTTCTCCGGCGCTGATGCCGGTTGAATTTCTCCCGGAGTGGATCAGGGCGGCGAGCCGGATCAATCCGGCCACCTATGGCGTCGACGCGGTCCGCGCCTGTTATCAGGGAGCGCTTCTTCGTCCTTTTTGGATCAGTATGCTCGTCCTTTTTTTATTTTCAACGATCTCTGTTTTGTCGGCCATTTCGATTTTTAACCAGGATCGTTCCTGAAGAGGAGCGCTGTTAAAATAGGTCTCCTGAAGCTAAATTTATCACGGCCATGCTTCCAGGGCCGACCTACATTGAACGCCATAAATTTTGCTTATGGTGACCTATTTTAACTCGGCGGCGTTCCTTTAATTTTCCGCGCTAGGGCCTACTTTAATGAGAAACAAAGAAATCGCCACAACGATTTTATTCCTCCGCCATGGCGCCACCGATTTTCCGGAAGACCGCTACTACTGCGACGCGGTTGAAGATCCCCCGCTGAATCCGGCTGGGTTGAAGCAGGCGGAAACCTGGGCCGAAAAACTTAAAACAAAGTCGATTGCGGCGGTGTATGTGAGCCCCTCTCGGAGGACGCAAGAGACGGCTCGGCTGGCGACCCAGGAGCTTTCACTGCCTTCTCAAACGCTCGACGGGCTGCGTGAACGGAGCTTCGGCCTTTGGGATGGGCTGACGACCGAAGAGATAAAAAGGAAGCATGCCGCTGAATGGGCCGGTTGGAAAAACGATTTATTGCATTTTGTCCCTTCCGGCGGGGAGTCGTTGGTCGGGTTTTCGAAGCGGGTCGATCAAACGATTCAAGAATTATTGTCTCGCCATAAAATAGGCCCTCAAGCGAAAAATTACGACCTCCGGGAAGTGGTTGGAGGTAGACACGGAAACCACGGCGTTCCGCATGCAGGGCAAACGCTTTTAGTCGTGACTCACGTCGGGCCGATCCGGATGATCGTTGCGGCCGCGCTCGGGATCCCGCTGGAAAATGTCAAAAGACTGGTGGTCGGATCCTGTTCGACCACACAAATCGAATATACCGAAAGTTGGCCCAATCTGGTCTCCTTTTCATTGAGGCCGGAATCATTTTATAAGGAGCGCCGTAACCTTTCGCGCTAGGGCTTATTTTATAAGGAGCGCCGTTAAAATAGATCTCCTGAAGCTAAATTTATCATGGCCATGCTTCCAGGGCCGACCTACTCGGCGGCGTTCAATTAACCTTTCGCGCTAGGGCTTATTTTATAAGGAGGGTCCGTGAAGAAGAAACAGAACGCCAAAAAAAAGGCTCCAAAAACGACCGTCAAGCCCCTCCGAAAAGCGCCTGGGGCGGCGCTTGATCCGATGCGGGTCATGAGCATCAGCTCGGCCTACTGGCAATCGAAAGTTTTGCACGCGGCGCAGCAGTTCGATATTTTCACCCGGTTGAAAGATCATGAAGCAACGGCAGAAGAGTTGGCCGCCGAGTGCCGGGCCGATCCGCGCGGGCTCGATATCCTTTTGATCGCGGTCACCTCCTTGGGCCTTTTGAGTAGAAAAAAAGGGAAGTATAAAAACACGCCGCTCTCCGAAACTTTTTTGGTGAAGGGGAGCCCCCGATATCAGGGTGGAATCGTTTCGATGTTTGACAGCTGGTATGGGGCCTGGGGCAAGCTCGATCAGGCGGTGGCCACGGGACGGCCGGTGGTCGAGAAGCCGCACGATCAGGGACCGGAGGCGCTGCGCCATTATATTTATGGAATGCACTACCGTGCCCTGGCGCAGGGAGATCTCCTGGCGCAAAAGATCAGCTTCTCCGGAAGAAAGCAATTGCTGGACGTCGCCGGTGGACCGGGCACCTTCTGCATTAAATTCTGTCAGAAGAACCCCAAACTCTCCGCCACGGTATTTGACCTTCCGCAGACGTTGGAGATGACAACCGAAATTGTGACCTCATTTAACATGCAAAACCGTATTTCCCGCAGGCCGGGAAATTATTTAAAAGATTCGTTCGGACAAGGATACGACAGTGTTCTTCTCTCGTCGATGTTCAATCAGGAATCGCCGCAGGTGATCAAAGAGATTCTCCGGAAAGCATTCGATGCCGTCGGGTCAAAGGGGTTGATTTTGGTACAGGATCAAATGCTCAATCCGGAAAAAACCGGTCCAATGCTTTCCGCATTGATCGGCGTAAATCAATTGATCCATACCCCCGGCGGAGCCGCTTACTCCGAAAAAGAAATTTCAGATTGGATGAAGGAGGTTGGATTCCGGAAGATTAAAGCGGTTCATCTTCCGCCACCCAGCCCATTTACCGTTTTAACGGGCGAAAAGCCTTAACCCGATAAGTAGGAGTTTTCCAATGATTCGAAAAACAAGTATCGTTCTGATCGCTTTTTTGTCTCTCGCCGGAACCCTGCGGCCGGCCCTGGCGCAGGAGGAGAGCGCGCCCAAAGAGCTGACCGGGACTGAGATCATCAAAAAATCAAGGGATCTGATTTATGAAGTTCAGGACCAGAAGAATACGGTCAACCTTTCCCTGATTGAAAAAGACGGCACGAGGAAAAAAATTGTCGCCACCCGATACTGGAAGAATTACCGGAGCCAGGAGGGATTCGACAGCAAGATGCTCCTGATCACGGAATTCCCGCCCGACTCACGCGGGGTCTCTTTTCTGATCTGGGACTATTCGGAACAAAATAAAACGGACGACCTCTGGCTTTATCTCCCGGCGCTCCGGATGGTTCGGCGGATCTCGGCGCAGGATCAAAACGATGCTTTTCTCGGGTCGGATTTGACATTCGGAGATATGGGCCAGCGCCGAATCGATGAGGATGAGCACCGTCTCTTGAAGGAAGAGAATTATCTCGGCGCTCCCGCTTACGTCGTGGAGAGCGTTCCGAAGGAAAAAGAAAGTATCTATGGTAAGAAGGTTTCCTGGATCTCCAAGGACAAATGGACCCTTCTGAAAATCGATTATTATGACCGGAACCAGAAGCTCCTCAAAAGGCAAACGATCGAGTGGCAGACACTCGACAACCTGAACGTTTGGAAAAAGACGGAAGTGACCAACGTTCAGAACAGCCACCGCACGATCTTCGAAGTCAGCGACTTGAAAGTCAATGCCGGCCTCCAAGACGGCGACTTTACGGAGCGGACGCTCAAGACAGGAGTGAAAAAATAAAAAACGCCGACAACCTCCTCGCGCAATGAGCGCATTATTTCTCCCGTTCAAACGTCATCTTTCTAGAGTGGCGAAAAATTTCTGCGCGTAGGTTTGTGTTTTTAATTCCCTTGATTTTTTTTGTGTTTGCAGTAGACTCACCATATGTCTTTAAATAGGAAATCGTCATGAGAACTTACGTCGAAAGGGTCGTCCGTCATCCTTACCGCGTCATTTTCTTAATTCTCCTCGTCACCCTCTTTTTTCTTTATCAATTTAAAAATCTTCAAATGACGTTTGACCCGAAATCGATTCTTCCCCAGAGCCATCCTTATGTCCAATTGAACAACAAAATCGAAGCGGCCTTTGGGGGAAGTCGGGTGGTCATCATCGGCGTCCACAATCGGAAGGGGGATATTTTCAACCAAGAGACCCTTTCTAAAATAAAAAATATCACCGACGATGTCAAAAAAATTCCCGGGATCAAGGAAGACAACGTCGTGAGCATTTCCGACCGCAAAATCAGGTATGTGGTCGGGACCGCAGACGAAATAAAGATCACTCCGCTGATGGCGGAGGGTGTTCCAACCAGCCCGGAAGGTCTGGCTGAACTTAAGAAGAGAGTCTTTTCCAATAATCTTTTTCTGAACAGTCTGGTTTCAAAAGATGGAACGGCTGCCGCCATCATTGTTGACTTCGCCGAAAAGGTCCCCATCGATACGGATGAAGAGGGGAAAGGGGCCAACGCCGCGACCGCGACGCAGAGCGCCCCTTCTCAGGAAGAAAAAAAAGCGGAGGGGGAAGCTCCTAAAAAAGATTGGCAAAAATGGCAAGGCGGAGGCGGCTCGGCATGCACTTGGCAATCGGCTGAGCCGGGAGGCTGGTTGAACGATTCGTTCATTCACTGCCAGCTTCAAGACATCGCCGGCAAATATCGGGATAGTAACCACTCGATCCACCTGGGGGGGATGCCAGTCGTTATCTCTTATTTTATGGACGATGCCTTTAATATGTTATTTTTTCTATTTCCACTGGCCATTTTGATTATCGGCGTTGTCCACTATCTCGCGTTTAAAACCTGGCAGGGGCTGGTCATTCCGTTGGCAACTTCCTTGATGGCGGTTGTTTGGGCCATGGGACTGATGGGTTTATCCGGCGCAGCGCTCGATCCATGGAATGCAATGACGCCTATTTTGGTTTTGGCCATTGCCGCCGGCGACTCTGTGCAGATTCTGAAGCGATATTATGAGGAACTTGACCGACTTTGCGAACTCCATCCATCGGCCGCGGGTTCCCAATCACCCGGAAAGGCACGCCTTAAGAAGATCCCTCGGACAGACCCTGTTTGGAGTATTTCCAGACAGGCGGTCATCGAATCGACGACTGAGACCGGAGCGGCAATGCTCACAACAGGCCTGATCACCGCGGTCAGTTTTGCCTCATTAATGGTATACAAATTAGAAACATTTCAATCATTCGGATTGTTCACGGCGTTTGGCATTTTAAGCGCAATTGTTCTGGAAATGACCCTGATTCCGGCGCTTCGTTCGGTCCTTCGCCCTACTCGACCTAAGCGGTCTTTGACCGGTCCCGATCTTCTTGATCGCTTTTTAACCGGGCTGGCGGCTCAAGTAAACGGAAAGGGGAGGGGGAGGATCCTCGCCGCAGCGGCCATTTTTCTTGTTGTCTCAATCTTTGGAACACTCAAGGTCGAAGTGAGCAACAGCAACCGTTCTCAGTTTTTTGAAACGACGACCCTTCGTCAGGATGAGCGGGCTCTGAATGAAAAATTTGCCGGGACATCGACCTTCTATATCCTTCTGGAATCAAAAAAAGAGGATGCCCTCAAAAATCCGGAGCTGCTCCGGGCGGTCGACCGGCTGCAGCGGCAGTTAGAGGGTCTACCCGAGGTCGGAAAGACCGAATCGTATGTCGATTATGTCAAACAGATGAACCAAACTGTTAGCGGCGGGGATCCTGCGTCCAATCGCGTTCCAGACACGCAGGCGGAAGTAGCGCAATTTCTTTTTCTTTATTCTGTTTCTGGCAATCCCGCAGATTTTGCCCGCCTGATGCGACCCCAGCAGCAAGAGGCGGTGGTTTGGGTTTTCCTGAAAAGTGATGAGACCCGCCTCGCTGAAAGCCTGATTCAGAAGGTCGATGGCTTCCGCGCCGATTTTGATCGGCTGGATGTTTCGATGGGGGTTGCCGGCAGCGCTCCGGTTGTCGTCGCGCTTAACCAAGAGATGGTCCATGGAAAAACGTGGAATATTGTGCAAGTGGCCGTGATGACCTTCTTGATCACCGCGATTGTCAGACGGTCGCTTGTAGGAGGGCTTTTTGTCATGATCCCCATTATGTTATCGGTTTTAATCAATTTCGGCGTGATGGGCTTGACCGGCGTGACGTTAGGAATAGGCACCGCGACCATCAGCGCCATGGCGGTGGGTATCGGCGCCGACTACGAAATTTATCTCATCTTCAGGATGAGGGAAGAATTCCAAAAAAGAGGGAACATAGAGGAAGCCATCCGGGTGACCCTTCAGACCTCTGGGAAGGCTATCATTTTTGTCGCCTTTGCGGTGGCTGCAGGTTATGGTATGTTGGCCTTTACAGGTCTTTATCTTCACATGGAAGGGATCCTGGTGCCGTTGGCGATGCTTACCAGTTGTCTGGGCGCCTTGGCGATTCTTCCAACCCTGGTGATCGTCTTTAAACCAAAATTTGTCTTCGGCGAACAAGAGTTTCCGCTTGCTTTTAAACCAACCCTAAAGTAACCTTTCCGACGTGCGGAGATGAACGGGGTGAGAACAAAATGGATATCGATCGGAGTGGTCCTATTTGTGTTTCTTTTTCCCGGTTTGAGTGCCGCTCAAGATTCAGGTTTGAGCGTGGCATACGTGGTCGGTGTTTACCAGCCATCCCTTCGAACTTTTAATAAAATTTTAGGCGATCCCAGCCTTTCTATCCTGCAAGATCCGAATTACCTTCTTCCTCGCAACCGTCTCCTGCCCGTAGAGGTAAGAGACATTATTGCGCCTCAGATCACGGGAAATACCAATTATGGTCTGGAGGTTCAATGGGAAGCCACCGAAAAGTTTTCATTGGTCGGAACCCTTTCCCTCTGGAATGGGCAGTCGAGAGCGAGCGATGTGATCACGACGTTTCTTCGCCAGGACTTGCCCCCTGTGGACGTTCCGAGGACGGCGACCTATGATTTAACGATTACGCAGCTTTGGTTCGGTTGGAAATATACCCTTTTTCAAGATCCCGATAAGGGACGTTTTTTTGTGAATGTCGGATTGGTCGGTGTCTCGATCGCCAATTTGATGATGGATTCAGTGCTGAAAGTCACCAGCCCTGAGCTGAACTTTGCTTCGGTCAGCTCGACGGAAGCCCAGGGGATTGCGTTTACCTCTCGTTTGGGGATTGGTGGGGAATATTTTATTACGCCCTGGTTTTCTTTCGGAGTCAATTCCAGTTATGTGATCGGAAGCAGTTCTCGAATCAAAGTGAAGCGGCACTTTCAATCTAGCTTTTTTGATATACCGGCGCCCCCCCCTGAAACGCTCGATTTAGCCAATATTCCTCCGCTCCCCGAGACAGGAGACGCATTAACATACGCAAGGGTTCAAACGCAGAACATTACCGACATCTGCGACCCTCCTGCCCGGGATGACCAGGGGAATGCGCTTCCAAACACCTGCGCCAAAAGCCCTCAGGGGGCAGGCCATCCCCTGGAGTTGGAGCTCAACGGTTTCCAGGTCGCCGCTTCTTTCCGCTTTTATTTCTAGAAAAGGTTTAATAATATTGATGCAGTCGTAAAAAGTCGAAAACCGCCGAATTTGTCATTCTGAGCAAAGCGAAGAATCTTGTATTCTCAAATAGCTAGAAAGACCCTTCACTTCGTTCAGGGTGACAAAATAGACTTTTTACGAGACCATCAATATTGTCAGACAATCTTTCTTAATTCCCAAGAATCTATAAAAACTATTGACACATTCCCGCGAAGTGATATAGTTTCAACAGAACTGAGAGGGTGAACATTCCTCTTCGCCATACCTGAATCAGAGGATGAATGATGAGATTTTTTTTAGGAATAAGCTCACCCCAGAATAAAGCCGGATTGGGGATACCGACGCCATGTATTTAAAGAGAAATACAACAAGACTGTCATACTTTTTTCATTGACACTTATTGGAATTTATTTATAAAATGACGACAATATCTATAAGTATTATCTGCTTAACTTTTTAGGAGGGTTCATGATTCCGTTGGTAGATACGTATAAGAGGGCGGTGACCTACATGCGGGTATCGATTACGGACCGGTGTAACTTGCGGTGTGTGTATTGTATGCCTGAGGAGGGGT